>ERZ869909.343-NODE-343-length-62125-cov-25.112397_pt1 | contig 62125 bp, 49 predicted proteins | sample MGYA00520892_ERZ869909 | MGnify/ENA primary metagenome ERZ869909 (study PRJEB32215, sample SAMEA104723947) | bioreactor metagenome | biome: bioreactor; feature: anaerobic bioreactor; material: water | place: China | collected 2015-03-12 ...
GAAATAAATTTGTATTTTTGAACTTTTTCAACAGCTTACAGTAAGTGTGCGCTGCATGCTCATGCAGGGCACACACATCGTGTATAAAACATTGGGGTTTAAGTGATTAAATAAATGTTACTACCCCGCATCGGCGTTCGTGTCGGCGGATAGGTACGAAGCCCGCAATCCCCAACGTTTCATACACGCAACCGATAGGCTTCACACAAAAAATAGCACTGCGGATACTGATTATTGTACCATTGTTTGTATTTTTGGTACAAATAAAAAAAACATGGGACAAAATGCACCACATTATCAACCTGCCTCACCGGCAGGCGGGCCTGCCTCGCCGACAGGCGGGCCTGCCTCGCCGACAGGCGGGTTGGAGAAACTTCCGCCGCTGAGAGAAACAGTAGAAACCATTGAAATACTTAGACAAACGAACAAATCCACTGCTGCATTAGCTGAGCTGAAAGGGATAGCAAAGACAATTCCTAATCAGGCTATGCTGATTAATGCTATTGTTCTACAGGAAGCAAAAGATAGTTCCGAAATTGAAAATATTGTTACAACCCAGGATGAGCTATACAAAGCATTGACCGTTAATAAAACCCGTATTTCACCGCAGATCAGGGAAGTGGTAAATTATCGTAAAGCAATCTTTCTGGGTTTTGACCTTGTTAAAAGGCAAGGATTTCTAAAAGTGAATGACATTATAGGTATTCAACAGGAATTGGTTGATAATACTGCCGGGATTAGAAGTACACCCGGAACTGTCTTAAAAAATGACCTGACCGGAGAAACAGTTTACACGCCACCACAGGACAAAGCAGAAATTCTGGATTTACTGACAAATTTCATTAACCACTTTAACCAAAAGGATGATTTGTCGCCATTAATAAACCTGGCAATATTGCACTTTCAGTTTGAGAGCATTCATCCATTTTATGACGGAAACGGAAGAACTGGCCGGATTTTAAATATCTTGTACTTAATACTTAACGGATTGATTGATGTTCCGATTTTATATTTAAGTTCTTACATTATTGCCAATAAATCAGAATACTATCGTTTGTTAAATCATACCAACCAGACAGGAAAATGGGAAGAATGGATATTGTTTATGCTTAAAGCAGTCGAAAGTACTTCTAAAGATACAATTGAAAGAATTGTAAATATTAAAGACCAGTTAGATTCAACAATTATTAAAGTTCAGGAAAAAGCACCCAGGTTATACAGAAAAGAACTTGTTGAATTACTTTTTGAGCAACCCTATTCTAAAATTGAGTTTGTTGTAAATAAATTGGGAGTGGAAAGAAAGGCCGCTTCACGATACTTAAAGGAGCTTGAGGATATTGGAGTTGTTGAATCTCAGAAAGTTGGGAGGGAAACTTTGTATATAAATAAAGAATTGATAGAAATACTAAGAAAATAATGCACGAAAGCCTGGCATGGGATATCCAATCCCGCAATTGCGGGACGGGGCTTGGCGGTAGTTTGATTCCCTAGATGCGGGACTGCTCCGCGTAGGTTTTTGCAGCAATGGATAGTGAATAGCCCGCAAGGGCTAAGCCTTCATGTAGCGCAGCGGAATAAATCCGCAGCTATGGCTTAACCAGGAAGGTTAAGAAATATTCAATCATTCACAATAAAAATGAATAATATGATAGATCATGAGATTAATTTGGTCATTCTTATTCTGCTTGGCATTGTTGTTTTGTTTATTTATTTCCTGCCAACGATCATTGCATCGGGAAGAAATTCAGTTGCAACCTTTCTGATATTTTTAGTCAATCTTTTTGGCGGCTGGACCATTGCCTTGTGGATTTTTGTTTTTATCTGGGCTTTCCTCTCAAAAAAGAAATGATATTGTTCCTGTCCACCTGGAGAGCCATGAAAAGAGCAAGTAAAGTTATTGTTGTTATTCTACTTGTGTTTACAGCGCTTAAGGTTGGTGGCAACATTTTTCCCATAGGGACGGATGCTGACATTTACGAAGTCAGAGCAGACTTAAATGTGCGAACCGGTGCCGGAACAAACTACACAGTCATCTTTACTTTGAAGCGAGGCGAAGAAGTTGCCATTTTATCAAAAGACGGAAACTGGTATCAAATCCGGTATGCCGGAAAAAGTGGTTATGTAAATTCAAAATATTTGGCGTATTCCAGAACTGAAGCCGCTGTTGGTCTCAGCGATGATCAGCCTTCGATGGCTAATGTGTACAGGGGATTATTATCCATTGCCATCATCATTGCCGGGTTCTACATTTTCAGAATAGTAAGGGACTACAAGCTACTGAATAGCGTTACAAAATTAAACAGAGGAACAAAGACTGAACGGGATCTGGTGTTACACCTTTTAAAGAACGGAATACCGGCGCAAACAATTTTTCATGATTTGTACCTGACCAAGTATAACGGGGAGTACTCTCAAATTGACCTGGTGGTTATAACAAGCGCAGGCATTATTGTAATGGAGGTGAAGAGCCTTAGCGGCTGGATCTTTGGAAACGGGAACTATTCCGGTTGGACACAGGTTTTGGCTTTTGGTAAAACCAGGTACCGTTTCTATAATCCGATAATGCAGAATAACAGGCATATACAGGAATTAAAGCGAAAAATAATACACAGTGAAAGCATCCCGTTTTTCTCAATGGTGGTTTTCTATGGTGACTGTGTTCTGAAAGAACTGAATTTCATTCCCAAAGGAACCTTTCTTGTAAAAGCAAATAGGGTAATGGAGGTTATTAATAAGATTAGAAAAGAGAATGTTACGGTAGATTATGCTGATAAAGAAGAAATTGTCCGGGTTCTGAAATTGGCCGTGCAGAACGGGCAAAGAGAGGGAATTCAGGAACGGCACATTAAAAACATCGAAGATAAACTTGGAAAGAAAAGGATTTTTGACTGAGATTACAGTAGCTTGAAACCATTTTTCCTGCTTTGGGTTTTGGATGGGTGGATAATTACGAAGCAAGAATTCACCACTTTTCAAACAAACGGTCGTTAACGGCAATACAGAGCAATTCGACAGAAAAGCATACAAACCTGAAAAATAATGAGATATAATGAGAATAGAAAGAATTATCGGAAACAAGAAACAGTTTCTTGACTTATTGCTGTTGGCAGACGAGCAGGAAAATATGATTGACAGGTATTTGCCGGATGGAGACCTTTTTGCTTTATATGACGATGATTTGAAGAGTGTGTGTGTTGTTGCACCGGTAAACAGCGAAACCTGTGAATTGAAAAACATAGCTACATACAAGAAGTATCAAGGCAAAGGTTACGGCAGGGCATTGATAAGATTCATTACTGATTTCTACAAAAACGCTTACAAAACAATGATTGTGGGCACAGGTGAGACGCCAGCAATTTTGTCGTTTTATGAAAGCTGTGGATTTGAAAAGTCATATCGAATCAAGAATTTCTTTACTGATAATTACGATCACCCTATTTTCGAGGGCGACATACAACTTGTTGATATGATATATCTTAAAAAGAGTTTATAGAAATAGCACAACCAGGGCACACCCGGGTTTTTTTCTACAAGACCCTACATTAATTACCGAAGGAGATTTTTGCTCGCTATCTCAGATTTAGAATGTCTGTTTTTTACAATTTTGCCCGACGGGCTTGAATGTACTTTTGCCGGAAATTTTAAAAGTAACATTCAATGACAGCAGAAATTCAGGTTCAAAGCCTTTGCAAAAGCTATCCCAATGGTGCTGAAGCCCTAAAAGAGGTAAGCCTCGAAATAAAAAACGGGCAGTTTTTTACGCTGCTCGGTCCAAATGGCGCCGGAAAATCAACTCTGATAAAAATTCTGACCACACTGATCACCAAGGACTCGGGCGTTTTCAGGATTTCGGGGATCAACCCGGAAATGGATCCATCAAGGATTCAGAAAATAATAGGGGTCGCTTCACAGGACAATGAGCTTGACCCAACAGAGAAGGCTGAAAATTTGCTGGTTTTTCAGGGCAGGCTATTTGGTATGAAAAGAGCGGAAGCCGCTAAACGGGCAAATGAATTAATTCAATCATTTGAACTCGAAAAAGAGAGGAACAAGAAAGCTGGTGCATTGTCAGGAGGAAATAAACGACGGCTGCATTGTGCCCTGGCGCTAGTTCACCGTCCACAAATCTTGTTTCTTGATGAACCAACGGTTGGTATGGATCCTGTTGCGCGGGCTAACTTCTGGGAAGTAATTACTGAGCTGAATAGCAGTGAGAAGGTAACTGTTTTCCTTACAACGCAATACCTCGATGAAGCAGACAAACATGCCAATGAGATGGCCCTCATTGTTGGCGGTGTAATCCGGTATTCGGGAACTATCATTGATTTTAAGAAAAAGGTTAATCCAAACGGTGGGTCATCACTTGATGAGAGTTATCTGCACTATATTAAAACATTATCGGATCAGGAACTTGCTAATAATTAAATAAACAGACCATTCTATGAACACAGCAAATCTTTTACTGATTGAACGAGGCATATTCAAGTTGATTAAGAATCCCTCAGCTCCCATCATGGGATTCGGCATGAGTTTGTTTTTCTTGTTGGTATATAACGCCGGAATTGGCGGAATCGGCTCAATGGAGGCTTTTGGTACAGGTGGTTATTTGTCATTCGTATTTCCGATAACAATTATCTCGCTGGCAATGGGATCTTCTGCTGGTGCGGGTCAAACACTCAATGCCGATATGCTGTCGGGCTACTTCAAAAGGTTGTATTTAAGCCCTGCCCCAAAGTGGATTTTGGTGGTTGCCCCTATGCTCGCCGATACGATTTCATCAATGGTTTTCACCATACTTCTGATTGTTATAGGGGCAATATCCGGGGTAAGTTTTCAATTTGGGCTCTATTCCGTGTTCGGAGTGCTACTATTATCATTTTTGTGGTCGCTGACTTTATGCGGTTTTTCCGCCGGTATCATGTTGCGCACCGGACAGCATCAAAGTGCGGCAATAGTAACAAATGCCGTTTTTCCATTGCTCTTTCTGAGCACTACTTTTTTACCCCGGGAGCTGATAACTGCCAGTTGGTTACTCACTGTTTCGTGGGGTAACCCGGTTACTTATATTCTTGAAGGAAACAGGTACCTGCTTGGCGGGACTTCATCTGCAAGCTTTTTCTATATTGGTTTACTGATATTTGCAATCGCTTCTGTTGTTTCGGTTACTTTTGCTTTGTCAAGCGCGAATAAAATCAAGATTTAGGATTATGAACCGTGACAAAATAATAATAAAGAACGCCCATACAAACAATCTCAAAAACATTGATGTTGAGATCCCAAAGCACAAACTGGTAGTGTTTACAGGTGTTTCGGGCTCAGGAAAATCTTCGTTGTTGTTTGATACTGTTTATACGGAAGCGCAAAGGCAATTGATTGAAACGTTTTCCACTTTTGCACGCACCCGCATGCCCAAACTATCTCGTCCTGATGTGGACGATATTCTCAATTTATCAACTGCAATTGTGATTGACCAAAAGCGAATGGGAAACAACCTGCGAAGCACTGTTGGAACAGCAACTGAGATAAACACCTATCTGCGTTTGCTTTTTTCACGTATTGGCAAACCCTTTATCGGCCCGTCCTTTTACTTTTCTTTCAATCATCCCGAAGGTATGTGTCCCCATTGTAATGGCCTGGGGAAACAGATAAGGATTGATACAGATTTATTTCTGAACAGGGAAATGTCAATACGCCAGGGAGCAATAACACATCCGCATTATAAGGTGGGTGGCTTTCTGTGGAAGGAATTGGTAAGTTTAAATGTTGTTGATGCCGATAAACCCATCAATGCATTCACCGAAGATGAATTGCGCCTGTTGCTATTCTCTGAACCATTTGCTATTAAAGGGGCAAAAGAAAAGCTGGCTTATAACAGAAATTTTGAAGGAATCGCCCGTAAACTTGAAAAAGCAGTTACAACCAGGGCTGATGACGAAACAGTCGAAGAGGGTAAAAACGCTTACACAAAATACTTTGTTTATCAATTATGTGAACAATGTGGCGGCACCAGATTAAACGACCGGGCAAGAAGCGTAAAGCTGAACAGTCTCACCATAGCCGATGTTTGCCGTTTAGAACTGGCTGATGTCCTTCCTTTTTTGCTGAATATTCATGACGAGATATCGAAACCGATTCTGAGGAAAGCGCAGTTTTTACTTCAACAGCTTATTGAAATTGGTGTAGGCTATTTGTCGCTCGAACGCGCAGTTGGCACGCTTTCCGGTGGCGAATCGCAAAGGGTTAAAATGGGTAAGCAAATGGACTGCAATCTGGTTGATATGCTATATGTGCTTGACGAACCCTCTATCGGATTACACCCGGGAGACACAGAAAACCTTATCAATATCTTATATAGGTTGAAAAAGAAGGGAAATTCTGTTTTTGTGGTGGAGCACGACCCTGATATCATCCGGGCTGCTGAATGGATTGTAGATATGGGACCCGGGGCAGGAAAACATGGCGGTAATATTGTTTTCAACGGTGAACCCGAAGGATTGGCAAATGCCAAAAGCCTCACGGCTGAGTTCCTGCTAAAAAATGAAAAACCGGCATTCAGCAGAAAAACCCCAACATCATATTATGAGATCAAAGATGCAACAGCAAACAACCTGAAAAAAGTTTCGGTTAAAATCCCGATAGGATTGTTAACATGCGTTACCGGGGTTGCCGGAAGCGGTAAAAGCAGCCTGATTCACGAGTGTTTTGCAAAGCAACATCCCGAAGCAATTGTGATTGACCAGTCACCAATCGGAAAATCGTCTAGGGCAAATGCCGCTACATTTATTGGTGTTTTTGATTTTATTCGAAGCGAATTCGCAATCGCCACCAATTCCCGGGCCTCCTTATTTAGTTTTAATTCAAAAGGAGCTTGCCCAAAATGCAATGGACAAGGAGTTTTAACTTTTGAACTTCATTTTTTGGATTCAGTAAAAACAATTTGCGATGAATGCGAAGGGAAGCGGTATCGTTCAGAAGTGCTGGAACTGAATTTCAGAGGCAAAAATATTGCCGAAGTCCTGGATATGTCAGTTGCCCAGGCCTCCGAATTTTTTAATTCAATAAAAATCAATAAACACCTTAATCTTTTGCAGAAGGTTGGTTTAGGGTATTTAAAATTAGGCCAATCACTTAGTAGCTTGTCCGGTGGCGAATCGCAGCGCCTTAAAATTGCTACCGAATTAAAAAAAGAAGGCAATATCTATATTATGGATGAACCAACAACTGGTCTTCACATGTCGGATATTGATAATTTTTACCAAATAGTTAAATCATTGGTTAAAAACGATAACACCGTAATCATCATAGAGCACAACCTGGATATTATTAAATTTGCTGACTGGATAATTGACATGGGGCCCGAAGGAGGAAACAGGGGAGGCGAACTAATTTTTCAGGGGTTACCTGAAGATATTGTTCATTGCGAACATTCCAAAACAGGGAAATTTCTAAAAAATGTTATTTAACCAATCTGATTGGCTTAATGCCTGGCTGCTTTATGGCATTGACAGAATACAAAAGCGCATTAAAGTTGCCGGTGCGCATAACAAACCTTTTGGTGCTATTACATAAGAGTATAAATTTGCACACACCAATAGCATCATCAAGGTTCAAATAGTATGAGAGTAATTTCTGTTCGCACAAATCCTGAATATAAGAATCAGGCAATCAGGTATTTTCAGAGCAAATGGCCAGGTGTGCCTCCAGTCATTTACGAGGATTGTATAAATCATTGCATTGGCTCGAATAATTCACTACCTCAGTGGTATTTACTGGAAAAGGAATGCGAAATACTTGGCTGTGCCGGACTTATAACAAATGATTTTATTAGTCGCATGGATTTATATCCCTGGGTTTGTGCTATATACGTTGAAGAGAAACACAGAGGAAACAATTATGCTTCATTATTGATTGATAAGGCAATGAAAGACGCAAAAGATGCTGGTTTTAATTATTTGTATTTGTCCACTGACCATATCGGCTTTTATGAGAAATTCGGGTTTGAATACATAGGACAAGGCTATCACCCCTGGGGTGAGGAATCGAGGATATACGCAATAAATACAGCCATTAATATCATAAGAAAATGAAAAATAGGATTGCATTGGTTACCGGAGTCACCAGATTAAAAGGGATAGGAAGGGCTATTTGCGTTGAATTGGCCAAACAGGGAATAGATGTTTTCTTTACTTATTGGAGAACCTATGATAGATCAATGCTGTGGGGCGTTGAGGATGACGAACCTGAACGCATACAAAAAGAAATTTTAGGTTTAGGTGTGCGTTGCGCTTCCCTCGAAATTGATTTGATAAATGAGCACAATTATGAATTATTGTTTGATACCGTTCAAAAAGCACTTGGTTCGCCTTCAATATTAATTAACAATGCCACATACAGCACGATAACAGAAATAGAAAATATATCTTCGCAAGAGCTTGATAAACACTATGGTGTGAATTTAAAAGCTCCAATATTTCTTACCAGAAAGTTTGTTGAACAGTTTGGTAATGAAAAGCATGGCCGGGTGATAAATATTACTTCCGGACAATCTTTAAGTGCAATGAGCTCTGAGATTGCTTATGCAGTAACAAAGGGCGCTATTGAAACCTTTACCCGGACAATGCAACATGTACTTGCATTTAAGAACATAACAATCAATGCTGTTAATCCTGGATTAACTGACTCTGGCTGGTTGGATTCTGGATGGTTAGATAAAAAGCAAATTGAAATATTCTGCAAACGATTTCCAAAAGGGAGATTAGGTTTACCGTCAGATGCAGCAAAGCTTGTCGGATTTTTGGTGCATGAAAATGCCGGCTGGATAACAGGCCAGGTTATTCATTCTGAAGGTGGCTTTATTAGAGAAAACTATGATTGTTAAATGATTATCTCTATATTGGAAATACAATCCGGCCCTATATCTGAGGAGTAACACTTTGTGGGAAATACACAGGTTGTTTTTCTGCGACTGTAATTTTCTTTTGGTTAATTCCCTCCCAAAACCAGAAACGGATATTTTTGTAAAACTAAATGCAAAGCCGGATATGGTTCGAAAGTACATTATAATGATTTGATAATCATTCTTTATGGTTCTGAAAAATGCAATTGTTATATGATGAAAAAGTGTTATTGCTTATCGGAGGTCAAGTCGCCAACCTTATATTCTGTAGGTTTTTTGGAGCGCGATATTCTGTTGATTGTTAAGAACCTGGAAACCTTTCAGCATTTTCATTTGCGATATCACGGCTAAAACAAAACAAGATTGACAATATGCAAAACACAGTTCTACAGGTAAATTCGCTGGCTAAACGCTTTTCAAGTGTTAATGCTGTAAACAATATCTCATTTTCAGTGGATCAAGGAGATATCTTTGCTTTTCTCGGACCGAACGGAGCCGGGAAAACAACAACCCTAAGAATTTTGCTCGAAATTATTAAACCGGATCGTGGCCAGATTGTATGGAATCTTGACGGGAATGCCGGGCAAAGAACCAAAGCCTGCCAGATCGGATATCTTCCGGAAGAAAGAGGGCTTTATGCTGACATACCCATCTTAAAATCCTTGGTTTATCTTGCCTCAATCAGGGGTATGGACAAGGCTGAAGCAAGAAAATCTGCTTTAAAATGGTTGGAAAGACTCGAACTGGCCGATAGAGCCAAAGAAAAGCTGCAGGCGTTGTCAAAAGGGAACCAGCAAAAGATACAGTTTGTTGCTTCTATTCTTCATAAGCCAGCATTCGCCATACTTGATGAACCGTTTTCAGGCCTGGATCCATTGAATCAGGAAATGTTTATAGAATTTATCAGGGAAATAAATAATGAGGGTACTACCATTTTATTAAGTGCCCATCAAATGCAACTGGTTGAGAAAATTGCCCGTAAAGTTTTTCTGATCAATAAAGGCGAAGCGCTTTACCACGGAACCCTGGCCGGAATTTATGATTCTTACGGGAACAAACAGATTCTTGAACTGCATTTCAAGACTCCACTGAATGAAGGTTCATTAAAGGGTTTTGCAGGGGCCGAAAATATTGAGATTATTGATTCTTCCAGGGTTATCATAACTTTTGGTAAACATTCCGGCATGAAGAGGGTATTATCTGACCTGGCTAAGCTGGAAGGCGAGTTTGAAATATCCAGTCACAAACCCGGTTTGCATGAAATTTTTCTTCACCTTGTAAAAAGCCACTTACCATGAATAACTTAAAGCAAACTATTACAGTAACCCGCTGGGAATATGGCCGATTTTTTAAACCCAGGAATGAGGCGATCGGGATTATAATTATGCTTGTTATTTCTGCTGTATTCTATTTGGGAAGCAAATATGCGTTTTCCGACAAAAGCCCGGAGATCGAGGTTTTTGTTCATAACGATCCTGGTGGCGGTCTCACGGATATCCTTACAGATGATATTGCAGTACAGCAACTTACTGCGGATATGAAAGAGAGTTTTATCACCGGACTCGGTCAGGAGAGAAAAAGGGTTTTGCTCGATATCAGGGAAGGTACAATAGGCTTATATGCTTACAAGAACAATAGAGATATTAAAAAGCTCAAAAGATATGTTGATTTGTATTATCAGCAAATTATGCTAAAGGATCTGGACATAACCCCTGAACAATTAGCCTTGGTGCTGGCGCCCGCCCCAATCGAGGAGTCCTTTGTTTATACTGACAATTCGAGGAACAGGGTCATTCTTGCCTGGTTTTTTGCCGGTTTGATGATTATGGCTGTTTTTCTCAGTTTTGCCTATCAGTTTACTGCTATTACAGGTGAGAAACAGTTGAAAATAACCGAACAGATTATTTCTGCAATCAGTCCGCAAATCTGGATGGATGGAAAAATATTGGGAATTACATTGACCGGTATATCCTCAATGCTGACTTATTCATTGTTAAGTATTATCGGAGGAGCCCTCTATTTCCAGGTCACGGGTTTGCCGGTTTCCGGAATACTGAATTACCTGTATTTGCCTTCAATTGTATTGTATTTGCCTTTTGCACTGATGGGTGTGTTGATCTGGAACACCATTCTTGCAGCCATAGCTTCTGTAATTACCGATCCCAATAATTCAGGGAAAAGTTCACTGATGATGTTGCCCCTGATTTTTGTTATAGCCTCATTTCTGGTAACACGCGATCCGGACAACGGCCTGTCGGTTTTCTTGTCGTGGTTTCCGCTGACCTCAGCTACCTCCATGCCCATGCGCTGGGCGATTACTGAGGTAGGGATCTGGCAATTGGCTGGTTCTTTTCTAATTTTGGCCCTTACTTTTTATTACCTTCGTAGAATTGCTGCAAAAATGTTCAGGGTATCCATAATGATGACAGGAAAAGAACCAAGCTGGAGCGAAGTATTTAAACTGATGAAGTTGAGATGAAATAGCATGAAGCATGCTTGATGCCTCCACCAGGAGCAATTATTGGCAATCGTTCAATGGTTATTCTTTTTATTGCTACGTGTTTGATAGTACAGGCAACCGGCTACGATTCGGGAAATTAAATATTACAATATGAAAGCACCTATGAGTATAATTTGCATTTTGTTCCTGTTTTTCCTGCTGAATAATTCAGCGAGCGCACAGGCCTTTGCTGACCTGGAAACAGGCGCTGTTTTTACCGGTTATAATCATGTCAGGATTCCGGGTGACCAGGGTACACGGTTCTCATTGAAAGATGACCTGCATGCCGGTACAACAATCTTTTATCGCTTGCGGGCGGGTTATATGTTTAATCCCCGACACTCACTCAGCCTGTTGTATGCCCCGCTTGAAACCAGATCGGATGGCAGGGTGGAAAGAGATATTTCATTTCAGGGAGTGCTTTTTCCAGCCAACACCCCCATTGACGGGCTCTATAAATTCAATTCCTACAGGCTAACGTACCGTTACGAAATCGTTAACAAGCCCGGGTTTGCATTTGGTTTGGGCTTCACAGCCAAAATCAGGGATGCGAAAATTCGCCTTGCCGCGCCTGGCCTGTCTGCCGGGAAAACCAATGTGGGATTTGTACCCATTATCAACTTCAGGCTTTGGTGGCAGGTGGATAACCGGCTCGGACTGCTTTTTGAAGGCGATGCGCTTGCAGCGCCGCAGGGCAGGGCTGAGGACGTTCAGCTTGCTGCAACATATAAGTTCTCCGATAGGCTGGGGATCAGGGCAGGATACCGGATTCTTGAAGGTGGGGCAGATAATGCCAGGGTTTACAATTTTGCATTGTTCCACTATGCTTCGCTGGGTATAACGTATACTTTCGTAGAAAAGGCAAGGTAAAACCGGACTGACCGGGTAACAAATGAATGATGTGGGAATCGGAACCATAAACATCTACGCGGGTTGTATCATAATTTTTGACTTTTTGCTGCGGGATTGCTGATTTATCAAAAAACAGTCTAACTTTGAGCACAATCAAAGCCTGGGAGGACCTGGAAAAATGCACATAAAAAGCAAAGTGATCAAACTGGTTATGTTGTTGACTGCAACTTTCGCGTTAACAGCATGGATGGGTGGCAGAACAACTAACCGAAACGCAACGAATTCTGGCTCTGAAGCTATCGCGGGAGAGTTGTTGTCAAACACCGGCGGGTCTTATGGACACCACCGGGTTACTGAAAACACCGGCGGGTCTTATGGACACCACCGGGTTACTGAAAACACCGGTGGGTCTTATGGACACCACCGGGTTACTGAAAACACCGGCGGGTCTTACAGACACCGCCGGGTTTATGAGGCGGATTTTCAGACTGTAAACATCGGCGGGCAGATCTGGATGGCTGAAAACCTGAATGTTGACAGGTTCCGAAATGGCGACATCATATTTCATGCCCGAACCGAAGAAGAATGGATAACTGCCGGAGAAAACCGGCAAGCTGCATGGTGTTATTACGATAACGACTCTGTGAAGGGACCGGCATACGGCAAATTGTATAACTGGTATGCCGTAAACGATCCGAGGGGATTGGCGCCGGAAGGATGGAAAATTCCATCGGGCGGCGACTGGTTGGTTTTGTTCCGTTTTCTCGGTGGAGCGCATTTGGCAGGCGCCAAAATGAAATCAACGGAACATTGGGCTGATTATAAGGGGGAAAGTGGCAATGGCACCAACGAAAGCGGCTTTAAGGGTTTGCCGGGCGGTTTTCGCAATTCCGATGGTTACTTTTTTGCTTTTGATTCCGGAAAACACGGCTACTGGTGGAGTTCAGAATTATGCGAAACCTATCTTGAACCCTTGTGCCTGAAGCTCTTTTACTATGAAGATTTCGCACTCCTTGAAAGCAATGATGCGGTTTGGGGGCTTTCTGTCCGCTGCCTCAAAGATGAAACGCCTTCAGAAGATTAAGCCGTTTGATTCTTATCTTTCCGGATGGAAGCAGAACGATATTATTATGGCATTCCTCTGAAGCATACACCTTTAATCCTCATTTCCAGGCATCAGGGCTTTTACCTGAATGCTTCCGGTTTTCTGATCGTAAAAACCCTGGTGATGTTAAAGCCGAAATAGATATCACCTTTCAGCCAGTCGCCCCTGGTGTCGGTAATAAATCCGCTGTCGAACATCGGCAGCGAATTGGTAAAGTGAAGCTGGAAAACGTGCCCGCCTGTTTCTATATCCAGTCCGGCCGATAGCGAGTTTTTAAGGGTTTCATCGCTCATTTGTCCGGGAAAAACATAGAAATATTCGCCATTTAGCGTTACGCGGTTTGTGATTCTGATGCGGGCGCCTGCGCCCAGCGCAAAGATGTCGTTTCTGTCATTTTCCGTTAAAACCAGATTCTTGTGAACCAAGGCGGGCATAAGCTGCAGCGATAAGGTGTTGCTGAATTTTCGTGCAATCAGCAATTGATAATTGTAGGCCAAACGGGAGCTAAAATAATTTTTTCGCTTAGGCTCATCCCACCTTCGTCCGTTGGCGGTCATGGAAGTAAACAGGCTGACTGATACGGGCATGTTTCGGAGTCCGCTGCTTTGCCGCAGCAGTTTGATTTTTGCAAAACCATCAACGGTTTTATCGAGAGTGCTGCGCCCGATGGCCAGGCAAAGCCATTCATTAAAACTGTATTCGAACCCAATGCGCATGGTGGCCTGATCCAGTCCGAACATGTTGTATGCACCGTCGCTTACTTTCCCGAAATGGTGGGATACGATAAAGAGCATCACGCCCGGTGCGGGATTTTCGATTGACTGGGCATTCACCACACGGGTGGTTTTAAAAGTGGCGTAAGCATATTCGGTGGTTTGGGTTTCTGATTCGTCGAACAAATCAAACAAATCCTGCGAGATGCCTGAAAAAGAAATGCTTACAAGGAAAAAACAAAGAACGGTCCTGATAAAGTGTTGCATATTGTGTGGATTAGAGTTTCCTCATGGCCACATCCACCCTGATTTCGATGTTTTCCGAGATGTTGTTTACAACAGCCCGGGGAATCTGAATGTTATAATCGCTAAGGCGGATGCTAAAAATACATTTTCCGATAAGCTCATCGCCCTTCACTTCAAATGTACCGGTTTCGCTGATTTCCCGCTCAATACCGCGCATGCTGAGTTTTCCGGTAACTATGGCTGAATAAATACCGTTTTTGTTCAGGTCAATTTCCCCGAGGTTGGCCACTTTTCCGGTAAAGGAGGCATTGGGATATTTATGGGATTCAACATAGTTCTCATTGAAATGCTCCTGCATCAGCGCTTTCTCAAACTGAAAGGATCGCATCAGAACCTTGAAGGCCAGATCGCCGTTTGAGGCATCAAAGGCGGCATTCACCTGCCGGTTGTGCGCTTCGATGTTTTCAAGGGGAGCTTCAGAGAAAAAGGTAATGTTGCCGTTGCGGGTCATATAGCGTTGCGCACTGGCATTGAAGGCAGCGAGTATGACGATCGCTGCAACAGTAAAGGGAACGAATTTCATCTTCTTCATGATAATATTTGTTTGTTGATATTAAGACCTTACTATCAACAATCCTTACCCAATAAAGTTATTCAACTATTGAACAGTGATCCAGGATCACATCCGCACCTGTGAACCCGGAACATAAACCTTTGATTTTTACATAATCGCCGATTGCCGGCTTCTCAGTGTTCGCAGTGCTCAAAGGCAGCATGGTACAACGAACTCCCTCGGGACCAAAAAAACCGTCGGAGAATATAAAAGCCAGGATCACAAGTTCATCTGCTGACTCTTTTGTGCTCAGCATGCCGTCAATCTGCAAAATTCTGCCGTTATATAATCCTGCCGCAGCAGCAGGGTCGGAAGCGAAAGCATGATAAAGATCTCCTGCAGAAATGTAAACTTCCGGAACCGCTCTGAGGTAATCTTTATGCGGTTTGTTGTAAACAAAGAAATATACATATACCAGCGCGGCTATGCCTGCCAGAAACAAGATGATGAGTGTTTTAGCCCATGTTTTCATATTATCCGTTTAAGTGTTTGATCCATCAGTTATTCAGTGCACCGTCATCAATCCATTTTTTAATTCTGAGCAAATTGCAATCTGATAATTTTTTCGAGTTTCTCGGCATTGGAGAATAATCTTTGTCATGGTTTATACTGCCCCAGAAGCTTCCGTTGTTCACAACTTTGATTAGTTCATCGTATCTGTCAACAATCACTCCGCCTCTTGGGTCAGCCGGATTGTGGCAATTGTTGCAATGTGTGGCGAGAACCGGGGCAACCGTCAGGGTGTAGGTCACGTTTAAGGTGTCGCAACCGGCTGGTCCCTGCGTTCCGGGGTAGAGATATTCCTCGTTATCATAGTAACAGGATGTTAGGAAAAAGAATGAAGCTACTACAGCGGTCAGCAAAAACAAAATAGTTAACTTTTTCATAGGCCGTTCTTTTTGTGATCTGATGCTTATTCATCGTCGCAGGTCAGGTTCTGTGCACCATGTAATATCCACTTCCGGATCATGGCTATCTGATCGTTGTCCAGGGCCGGGAGTGGGGGAGGGGGCATTCTTTTTTCAGGCTTGTCTTCCACAAGCACTTCATACAAGTCGCTCCCGTCGGGGTTTCCGGGCTTTACGTCGCCGGTAGCCATAACGTTGGCATAGGAATCGAGTATTACCCCATCCATGGCTGATTCTATATCATGGCAGCCTGCCTTGGCGCATGAAGAGTTGAGCAATGGCATCAGATCGCGTTCAAAATATACCGTATCGGGATGGCAGGGAATGCCGGTCACCAATGGCGCTTCCGGCTCATGCCGGCAGTGCTGGAATAACAGTACCAGGATAGGAATAAATGCTGAGATGAGAATGCTACGCTGCATGACTAAAAGTATTTAACCATGTAAAGATATGAATATATCATGCTCGCAGATATTTTTGATGAAAGATTTTTATTAGGCTTTGAGGTACTTTCCAAATTATCTTACCTTTGAACACTCTTCAGGCCATTCCGGCGTTAACTAATCATAAAATACATTGTCAGGCTCAACTTCCTGTCTGTTTATACGTTATTTAGTAAAATCATAATTATCATGAAAGCATATATTCATTCCACAACCACTGCTTTTTTCAGAAGTTTTGCCATATTCGCAATCCTGTTCCTGCTCATCAATTCAGCTTTTGCGCAATTATTCGATACGCGAACCACTACACAAAAGTTCAATGCCGCCTTTCAACTGATCAGTATGGCTTATGTTGACAGCGTTGATCATCAACGCTTAACAGAAACTGCCATCCGTGAAATGCTGAAAGAACTTGATCCACACTCGGTTTACATGACCAAAGAGGAAATTCAGCGGGCCAACGAACCCTTACAGGGAAATTTCGAAGGCATCGGCGTTCAGTTTCAGATTTTCAAGGATACCATCATGATCATTTCCCCCATTCCCGGAGGCCCAAGCGATAAGCTTGGCATCCTTCCCGGCGACAAGATTGTGATGATTAACGGCGAGGAGGCTACAGGCCCCAGGATCAACAACAACTTTGTAATGGAACGTTTGCGGGGCAACAGGGGAACTTCAGTGGATGTTTCCATCTATCGCCAGGGGGTAAAAGACTTGCTGGAATTCACCATTGTGAGGGATAGAATTCCTTTGAACAGCATTGATGCCACCTATATGATAGGCGCCGAAACTGGCTATATCCGCCTGAACCGTTTTGCCCGCACCACCATGACTGAATTTAATGATGCGATCACACAGTTGCGGACTCAGGGAGCCCAACACCTTATTCTTGACCTGAGAAACAATTCAGGCGGATTTCTGGATGTGGCTGTTGATCTGGCCGATGAATTTCTGGTTGGTGGCAAAATGATCGTATATACCGAAGGTTTGCGTAGTCCGCGGCAGGATTTCAGGGCTACCGGCCGGGGCAATATGCACAAAGGAAAGGTGATCGTGATGATCAATGAAGGATCGGCTTCGGCAAGCGAAATTGTTGCCGGGGCGGTTCAGGACTGGGACCGCGGCCTGGTAATGGGGCGCCGGTCTTTCGGCAAGGGGCTGGTTCAAAGGCCTTTTACCCTGCCCGACAGCAGTGTGATCAGGCTCACCACGGCAAGATATTTTACACCATCGGGTCGGAGCATACAGAAGCCTTACAACGAGGGTGTTGCAGCATACCAGAAAGACCTCCAGCGCAGGCTCGAACATGGCGAAATGGTTCATGCCGACAGCATTCAGTTTCCCGATTCTTTGAAGTATTTTACGAATAACAAAAGGATTGTTTATGGCGGTGGCGGCATCATGCCTGATATTTTTCTGCCTATTGACACACTTGGCTCTTCGGAATATTACTCGCGTTTGTCGCGACGCGGAATCATCAACAGCTTCAGCCTCGATTACATGAACAAAAACCGCCGTTCGCTCGAATCGAAATACCCGGATATTGATTCTTTTATCAGACACTTTATTGTAGATGATGATTTCCTGGAAGATTTTGTCGTTTTTGCCGGGAAAGAAGGCCTTGAAAGGGATGAGGAAGGCATCCGGCAATCCGGAGGGCATCTGAAAGTGGTACTCAAAGCATTTATTGGCCGTAACCTGTTCGACCTCAACGCATATTACCGGATTATCGGGGAAATTGACAGGGAGTTGCAGCAAGCCATTCAAACCATGGCCGACGATGTGGCTTTTAAAAACATGCTTGTGGTCAATTAGCTGCATGCCTGAGTATTTAACAGAAACCCCTTTGACCGGATCGAAAAAAAATGCCGCGCTTGTTGGCAATTGAGTGCGATTCTGTAAATTTGCTAGCTCAAAGGAATAATAACAAGTCGTAAACTCAAATTCAGCATTATGGCCAACCTGTCAACACGCTACATGGGACTCGATCTCAGAAACCCAATCATCGTCGGAAGTTCGGGATTAACCAATTCGGTTGAAAACGTTATTGAGCTTGAAAAGAATGGTGCCGGGGCTGTTGTGCTCAAATCGCTCTTTGAGGAGCAGATACGTTATGAGATCAACAAAACCATCAAGCAATCAGAAAGTGTGGATGGTTATTACCCTGAAGCACAGGATTATATCACCAATTACTCCCGTGCCCATCATATTGATAATTATCTGAAACTGATCAGTGATTGCAAAAAATCGGTTTCTATTCCCATCATAGCAAGCATAAACTGTGTAAGCGCCGAAGAATGGCCGGTGTTTGCAAAGCGCATTGAAGAAGCCGGCGCCGATGCACTGGAATTAAACGTATTTATTCTTCCTGCCGATCCGAATCTTTCGGGCGAGCAAAACGAGCAGGTTTATTTCGACATTGTTGACCAGGTGAAGAAGCAAATCAGCCTGCCATTTTCTCTCAAGATCGGATACCATTTCTCAGGCCTGGCAAAAACTGCCCTGAAACTTTCGTGGGCAGGCGCTAAGGGCATGGTATTGTTTAACCGGTTCTACTCACCCGACATCAATCTTGACAACCTCAAGGTGATTCCTTCAAATGTTTTCAGCACACCTGAAGAGATCAGCATCAGCCTGCGTTGGGTAGCCATGCTCAGCGACCGCTTGTACTGCGATATTGCCGCCTCCACCGGCGTTCACGATGGCAAAGGTGTGGTAAAGCAGTTGCTTGCCGGCGCCAAAGCGGTTCAGATTGCATCTACCTTATATAAAAACGGCTTTGGCCGGATTGGCGAAATGCTGAGTTATCTTGAAAACTGGATGAACAAGCACGACTATAAAAGCACGGATGAATTCATTGGTAAGCTGAGCATTAAGAAAGCAGAAAACCCTGCTGCCTGGGAGCGTGTTCAGTTTATGAAACATTTTGCAGGTATCGAATAACCGCAACCGCTATTCTTTTTTCCTTTGCTGATCATTTCTTCTCCTCTTGCCGCGTGATCTCTTTTTTGAATCGGGGAGTTTTCCTGAGCCGGCTTTGAAATTTCTTCGCCTGCTTTTACCGGGCCTGCTTTCTTCAATAGCAGTATATCCTGGCTGCTGCACAATTTCTTCAGGGAGTCCGGCTTTCTCAACGGTTTTCTCAAGAAACTTTTCAATGGCGGCAAATGTACGCTGCTCCTTTTCACCAATGAGGGTTACCGCCCTGCCTTCGCTTTCGGCGCGTGCAGTCCGGCCGATACGGTGCACATAATCCTCAGGATCGGGTGGCACATTGTAATTGATGATCATGTCAATATCTTCCACATCAATCCCACGTGAAATGATATCGGTTGCAACCAGCACACGTATCTGCCGGTTTTTGAAACGGTTCATCACTTCGCCTCTTTCCTTTTGTTCCAGATCGGAATGGATTTCTTCGATGGCGGTTTCTGATTTCTGAAGTTCCCGGCACAGGTCTTTCACTTTCGACCTGGTGGCACAAAACACCACGATGCTCTTCAGTGCGGGGTCTTTTATCAGATGCCTGACGAGGGCGTTTTTCTGGTTTTCGAAAACATGGAAAGCCTGTTGTTTTATTTTTTCAGGCGGCCTCGATAAAGCAATATTGATCTCCCTGGGTTGTCTGAGGATTTTCTTTGTCAGACCCCTGATCCTATCGGGCATGGTTGCTGAAAAAAGGAGACTTTGTTTTTGGGCCGGCAATTGGGAAATTATTTTCATGATATCGTCATAAAACCCCATATCAAGCATGCGATCGGCCTCATCTAATACCAGGAATTTCAAAGTTTGCAGGTTTACGTAACCCATGTTCAGGTGGCTGATCATGCGTCCGGGGGTACAAATCACGATATCAACCCCTTTTTTAAGGGACGACTTTTCGGTTTCGTAGAGTTGCCCGTCGCCGCCGCCATAAACGGCAAGGGAGCTAATCTGGGTGAAATATCCAAAACCTTCCACCTGCTGGTTGATCTGTATGGCAAGTTCCCGGGTGGGTACGATTACAAGCGCTTTTATTTTGTCGTTCTGCGGAGATGTTGTAATAAGGTGAATGATGGGCAACAGGAATGCGGCTGTTTTACCTGTTCCGGTTTGCGCACAGGCAATCAGATCGCTTCCTGCAAGAATTTCAGGTATCACCTCTTGCTGAACCGGGGTAGGTGTTTGGTAGTTCATGGCGCTGATGCCTTCCAGGATGCCTTCGCTCAGGCCAAATGTGGTAAAGTTCAATGTGTTAATGTTGAGTTGATTAATAAACAAATCAGATGTGACTCAGAGTGTTCACACCTGGTTTGCAAAAATAAATACAATGTTGAAATAAATTCGGGAATTAAGGAAAGGCAGGGATTATTTCCCGGGAACGCTGCGGCCGAGTTCAAGAAATCTTTGCGGATCGCGGAAACCAGCGGTTGATGTTATCACTTCGCCTTTGTGATTTAAAAATAAAAGGGTAGGGTAGCCCCTCACATTGTATCTTTGCCTGATCGTGGGGCCCTGTCCTTTTTCACCGTCAATCTTCAGGTTCACAAAGCGTTCGTTGAAATATTCACCCACTTCTGCATTCACGAAAGTAACGGCATCCATTCTCTTGCATGGGCCGCACCATGTAGCGTAAACATCAACAAAAAGCAGTTTGTTTTCATCTTTGGCCAGTTTCAGGGCTTCTTCAAAAGTGCCCTGGAAAAATTTGATACCAGGCTTATTGTCACTGGCAGGATTACCGGCGTTGAGTGAGGTTACAATGAAAAAGTAAAAGATTGTGAGGATCGGGAAAATCATTTTCATGGTTCGTAGTATTTTGTGGTTTTAATTACTGAGTTGGTTGATCATTCCTGACGAAATGCCAGTTTAGTAAACACTGTTTGATTCGAAAGGTTTAATCAAGCCAACATTGAAAACGCGCAAAAGTAGAAAAGATTTCGCTATGGTCATAAATTGATGACGTGACAGAATTTAAGCCTGAGATAAAATAAATTGTATATTGCAGCACCAAAATCATAAGCATATGTTTGAATCATTATCAGGAATTGACCAAACCCGCCTCAATTTCAGTGATGGCGGGCTTTTGTATATGAATATCACCCTGGCTGTGATCATGTTTGGGGTTGCGCTTGGAATTAAAACCGAGCATTTCAGGAATATTGTAAAATATCCGAAATCAGCATTGCTGGGGATTTTTTCGCAAATATTTCTTCTTCCGGCGCTTACATTTCTGTTGGTGATCATACTCAATCCTCCTCCATCCATTGCCATGGGCATGATTTTAATATCGGCCTGTCCGGGAGGAAATATCTCCAATTTTATTTCATCGCTTTCAAAGGCCAATGTGGCCTTATCGGTCAGCCTTACTGCTTTCTCAACGCTTTCGGCTACCATTGTTACCCCGGCAAATTTTGCTTTCTGGGGAAGCATGTATGTGAACTACTATGAAAAGGCCAAACATCTGAACATTCCCATTCACATTGACTTCCTGCAAATGGCGCAAACAGTCTTTATCCTGCTTGGTGTTCCTTTGATTTTAGGAATGTGGTTTGCATATAAATTCCCCGTGATTACCGGGAAGTACCGGAAAGCTGTAAAAATCACCTCAATAGTCCTGTATCTGAGTTTTATTGCCGGCGCCCTGGCAGCCAACGCACAGCATATTCCGGGTGTGATTATTCCCTTGGGTATCATCGTTATGCTGCTGAATGCGCAAACACTTTCAACCGGTTTTTTGGTAGGAACCATTTCGCGTGTTTCGCGGGCTGACAGGCGAACGCTTTCCATCGAAACCGGTATTCAGAATTCCGGGCTGGCGCTGGTGTTGATTTTTAATCCCAAACTTTTTGATGCCAACGGCGGCATGGCTTTTATGGCTGCATGGTGGGGAATATGGCAAATGGTAACCGGGTTGGCGCTGGCTTACATACTTTCCCGGATCAGCATTTCGGAATATGGTTTTTTGAAGGTAAAGGCGGATTGATAATTGTAGCATCGATGCCAGGCCACCGCGCCCCCAGCCCCTAAAGGGGCGATCTACCGCACTAATTACCATCTATATACGAATCAATATAGCAATCATGCACTTACAAGCTCCCCCTTCAGGGGGCTGGGGGTGAAAAAGTCACCAAACTCCTGATTCTATTTCGAAGCCGGCCTACAATGCCATTCCACCGTGCATCCAGTTTCTCCAGTTCAGAAGTTTTGTTGTTTCAATGGTTCGTTCGATGCTTCCATCATACAGTATCATCTGGTTGGCAATATTGGGATTGTAAGTAGCATATTTTTTCAGATTGCTGAGATATTCGTTGTGGAAATTCATGCCGGATTTCACTTCAATGGCAGTGAAGCGGTTGTTATGCTCAAGCAGGAAGTCAATTTCGGTTCCGTGATTGTCGCGCCAGAACCAAAAAGGTTGGTTCATGCCTATGTTTATGTTGCATTTTATCAATTCGGTAAAAATCAGATTTTCAAATATTGCTCCACGCAGTGGGTGCAGTGCAAGAGTTTCTTCATTGCCAATGCCCAGCAAGGCACAAAGCAAACCGGTATCATTGAAATAGAGTTTTGGGGTTTTTACGATCTTTTTATTGAAGTTTTTATGATGGGGCTGCAGCAGAAATACCACATAACCCGCCATGAGATGACCCAGCCAGGATTTACAAGTGTTGTAGGCTATGCCTGCTTCAGTTGCCAGCGAGGAGATATTGAGCAATTGGGCGCTACGGCCTGCACATAAGCTGATAAACCTTAGAAAATCGAGGTGTTGGCCTATATTGACCAATTGGCGAACATCCCGTTCAATGTAGGTATTCAGATAGCTATTGTAAAAAAGCTTATAGTTGGTAACAGATTGGTAGAGCCTGGGATAAAATCCTTTGATGATGAGTTGGTTGGTAGTAAGTTCGCTGGCCTCTTTCCTGATCTCATCATACGAAAACGGCAACAGCCTGAATATGGCGCTCCTGCCGGCCAGCGACTGACTGATCTTTTCCATGACCAGGAAATTCTGAGAACCTGACAGCACGTACATACCTGTTTGTTGTTTTTCATCCACCGTTATCTGTATGTAAGAAAAAAGGTCGGGAGCATATTGGGCCTCATCAATAATGAGGGGATAAGGGTGCTGCTGCAGAAAATCCTTTGGTTGTTCCACCGCCCATAGCCGCAATTCTGGGTCTTCGAGGTTTACATACCTGAAGTCGTTCATCTGCTTTCTGAGCAGGGTTGTTTTTCCTGATTGCCGTGGGCCTGTAAGAAACAGAACGGGAAATTGCCTGAGTGCCTGTTGTAATTGTGAAGTGATGCTTCTTTGTATATACATTGTACTATATTATTAAAAGATTGATAAATTGGTACAAAGATAATACACTTTTTAATTTTGTCATGCTGTTCAGGCCATCCGGATAATAATACGGGTCAGGCCTAAAGGGGCGATCCGGCCTGCCGCGCCCCAGCCCCTAAAGGGGCGAACTGGCCTACCGCACCCCCGACCCCTAAAGGGGCGGTCTATCGCGCTGAGCCTTAGTAACCCTGACAGGGTTTTGTTAAATTGCAATCAAGTACTTACAAACTCCCCCTTTAGGTGATTAATTTTTAAATTGATGTTTTTTTGGCAGAAATTACAAAACCCAAAACTCAAATATCAAATAGATTACAAAACCAAACACCTAAATACCAAAAAGATAGAATGCAGTGTACTCAACCTTGTTTTGAATTTTCAAATTTGAGATTTCGAAATTATTTGTGTTTTGTTTTTTGTCTTTTCTGGTTTATTCAAGTTAGGGGGCTGGGAGGTGGAAGAAATGTCATTTCCCGATACAAAACTTCCCAAAAATAGTCCCCAGCACCTCATCGCTGGAAACTTTTCCGGTGATGCTGCCCAGGTGATACAGGGCGTGGCGGATGTCAACGGCGATCAGATCTGTGAAGAGGTTGAGCCTGAAACCCTCTTCAAGAGATTCAATAGCCTTTAGAGCCTCCAACAGGGCTTGCAGATGGCGGGCGTTACTAACCAGTGTGTCGCTGTCAATGTTACCATGTTCAACAGACAGAAGCAGGGAGTCAATGATGAGGTTGATGTTTTCTTTGCGTTTGGCACTCACAAAAATGGTTTCGTGCTCCACCAGTTCGTTGAAATCGTGAGGAATCTCAACCAGCAGATCGGTCTTATTGCCTATTAAAATGATACGTTTGTCCTGCTCACCATACTTTTCACTTAGCGCTTCGATTCTCTCATTCAGTTCTTCCACACTGAAGTCGTTGAGGTCGAACATATATAAGATAATAGCAGCCAGCTCCATTTTTTCATGGGTTCGTTCAATGCCGATTCCTTCGATGACATCCTGGGCATCGCGAAGCCCTGCGGTATCAATAAAGCGGAAGGCCACACCGCGGATGCTGATCACATCTTCAATGGTATCGCGTGTGGTTCCGGGAATTTCCGAAACAATGGCACGTTCTTCATTGAGCAGGGCGTTCAGCAGGGTGGATTTTCCCACATTGGGTTTCCCAACAATGGTAACCGGAATGCCATGTTTGAGCACATTTCCCAGGCGGAATGATTCGATCAGACCCTGAATTTCCGACTTGATCTCATTGAGCAATTCGGTGAGGTGTTCCCGGTTCGCAAATTGCACATCTTCTTCGCTGAAATCCAGTTCAAGCTCGATGAGCGCGGCAAAATCAACGAGTTGCTGCCGGAGATATTCAATTTTTTTAGAGAACCCACCACGCATTTGCTGCAATGCTATCTTGTGCGAGGCTTTTGAGGTGGATGCGATCAAATCGGCGACGGCTTCGGCCTGCGAGAGATCCATGCGTCCGTTCAGGAAAGCACGTTGTGTAAATTCGCCAGGTTCGGCCACCCTGATCCCTTTATTGATAAGGGTTTCCATGATGCGCTGCTGAATATATGGTGAACCGTGGCAGGAAATCTCTACAACATCCTCGCAGGTATAGGAATGCGGCGCTCTGAACAATCCGAGGATTACCTGATCAATTAATTCCTCACCATCTTTCAGGTTGCCATATATCATTGAATATCCTTTCATTTTGCTGATATTCAAATTCTTTTCTGCCGGTTCAAACACCTGTTCAGCCACTGCGATGGCCTGCGGCCCTGATATCCTGATCATGGCTATGGCGCCGCGGCCAGGAGCAGTTGATATGGCGCAGATGGTATCATTGCTGCTATTCAATTTTATCTTTTTCATAACCCTTTCCGTATTTTGACAGAAGACAAAGGTACAATAACAAGAGAAGTTATCAAAGGATATCAAAACCGGATCGGGTCTGATGAACTTTTATAAGGTATGGTTGTTTGAAGCAACATCAGGCTTTCAGGATATAGAAAAGCTTTTATCTTTGCCGTTTTATTAAACCTTTATTATTAGGAATCACACCATGAGCATACTTGTGAACAAAAATTCAAAAGTTATTGTGCAGGGCTTTACAGGCACCGAAGGCACTTTTCATGCAGGACAAATGATTGAATATGGCACCAATCTAGTTGGTGGCGTCACACCTGGTAAAGGCGGCCAAACCCATCTTGACAGGCCGGTTTTTAATTCCGTGGCCGAAGCAGTGCAGAAAACCGGGGCCGATGTATCCCTGATTTTTGTTCCTCCTGCCTTTGCTGCCGATGCCATTATGGAAGCTGCCGAAGCCGGTATTAAAGTAATCGTATGCATCACTGAAGGGATCCCGGTTCAGGATATGGTAAAAGTGAAGGAATATCTCAAGGACAAAGACAGTCGTCTTATTGGACCGAATTGTCCCGGCATCATCACCCCCGGGGAAGCCAAAATCGGCATCATGCCAGGTTTCATTCATAAGAAAGGTTTAGTTGGTATTGTTTCGCGTTCCGGAACTTTAACTTATGAGGCTGTTGATCAACTCACCAAGGTTGGTCTGGGTCAGACCACGGCCATCGGCATTGGAGGTGACCCGATTGTTGGAACCACCACCCGCGATGCCATTGAACTGTTTATGAACGATCCTGAAACCAAAGGCATTGTGATGATTGGCGAAATCGGAGGCGGCATGGAAGCCGAAGCTGCGGAGTGGATCAAAGCCCATGGCAACAAACCTGTGGTTGCATTTATTGCCGGTGCTACCGCGCCCAAAGGCCGCACCATGGGCCATGCCGGCGCCATTATTGGCGGGCACAGCGATACTGCTGAGGCGAAAAAAGAAATCCTTCGCAATTGCGGAATTCATGTTGTGGACTCACCGGCAGATATCGGCAGAGCCATGGTGAAGTTGTTGAAGACCGAATAAGAACTGCAACTTTTTTCGCAACTCGAATCCCAAATCAAAAATCCGAAATCTGAAATCCAAATTCTTCCTCTCTCTGCTATTTTCGCACAAACGGCTGCAACTTACGGTAAGTCAGGCTGCGCCACAGCCACTCAAATGGCCCGTAATAAAACCGTTTCAACCAGAAAGCGCTGAATGGGATCTGAAGTGCATAAATCATTAGGGTTAATACAATTCCTTGCCAGATTTCAATTTTCCCAAACAAGCCAAAGCCAAAAGGCAGAAATATGATTGAACAAATAATGGAATGCATCAGATAATTGGTGAGCGCCATACGACCTACCGGTGCAATCAATTTTCTTAAGGAATTTAGTTTTCCTTTTGCGCTCAGCAAAGCAATAGCCGACACGTAGGTGAGGCAGAAAAGCACACCGCCGAGTATATGCATGGATGTACCCAGAAATCCCCAAATATTTGGTTGCCCCATTGGCGTTTGTGTGTAGGCGTAAGCGTAAGCCAGGTTGGCCGGAATTCCGAGAGCGATGCCCCAGTAGAGAGTTTTGCGAAAAAATGGCATATGCGCATGAAAATTGCCTATCAGATTTTTTCGGGCCGCCCAAACACCAAGCAGGAACATGGCCATGACAACCGGATAAAACATAAAAATCCCACCGAAAAACAATGTGCTGTATTCATTAATACGGGTAGAAATAATTTCACTGAAACTTCCAGTGGAATAGGAAATTGCCGATTTCCTGGCAAGTTCCTGAAAGGCAGCGGCATTGCTCTCAAAACCAGCTTCAAACCCGGCCTTGGCTTCCGGATTCATTGATGCCAGAAGATACATCATCCAGACAAGAAAGATCAGCAATGTGGGAATGAATGCAAGCCACAAAGACCATTTGATAAGGCCTCTGTTTGGTTTTTTCCGAAAAAGTATCAGCAAAAAACCCATCAGTGCATAAAAAACCAAAATATCGCCTGCCCAAAGGAAAACTACGTGTATGATCCCGAACAACAGCAAAAAGAAAACCCTGAGCCTGAAGGTGGGAATAATGCTTTTTCCGTCCTCTGTGGTTCTGTTTATAAACAGCCAGAAGCCGTACCCGAAAAGCATGGAAAAAAGAACGTAGAATTTTCCTTCGAAAAAGAATTTAATAAACAATTGGGAAAAAAGATCCAGCAGGCCATCGGAGCCTGTGTAGCCCACCATCATAGAACTGATGGGGCTGAAGAACAATGGCATATTTACCATGAGGATGCCAAAAATGGCAAGCCCCCTGAGCGTGTCGAGCAGTTCAATACGCTGGCCGGGGGAGGTTGGAGTAAGGTTTGCTGTCATGAATTATTGTGTTTATTGGTGCAATGAAAGGCTTACATTTTATACAACTGGCATATATAATCCCTGAAAACAACATCCCGGGCATAAAATAACCCGGGATGAAGGATTAACCAAACCAAACCAAAAACATATGAGAAAATGAAACTGCATTTGTCCATTGTTTTATGAGGCAAAGATAGATTCCATGCTCCGGGACGCAAATAAAATCATGGTGAACGGGCAAAATCTGCCAGTAAACTGCCGAAATAAGGTGTTGAAACATAAAACAAGCGGACTCATAGCTGCGTTGTATATGTGCAGCTTCAAAAGCCAGACTTATGGTTAAAATTCCTACTTTTGTACCCCTGAAACCAAAGGCTGAAAGTTGAAAACAACTGATTAACAGAGTTATAACTAAATTTTAATATGAAAGACATCAATATTCTGAAACCCGACTACCTGTTTGAAGTAAGCTGGGAGATTTGCAACAAGGTAGGCGGAATACACACTGTGATTTCCACCAAAGTTCCCGAAATTGAAAAACTGCTTAACGACAATTATATCCTCATAGGACCAGATGTTTGGAAAGAAACAAAAGAAAATCCCGAGTTCGAACAGGACGATTCCATTTTTCAGCTCTGGCGTGAGAAAGCAGCGAGCCAGGGCTTGCATTTCAGAACCGGGCGGTGGAATATTCCCGGAAAGCCTATTGTGATCCTTGTGGATTTCACTCCATATTTCTCAGCCAAGGATAAAATTTTTGAAGAATTGTGGCTGAGCCACAAGGTAGATTCCATCTCGGGCCAGTGGGACTATATTGAACCCGCGCTGTTCGGGTATGCAGCAGCTAAAGTCATCGAAAGTTTTTATGATTATTACATTGCCGCCGACGATCGCATTGTCGCTCATTTTCATTCATGGATGACCGGTGCAGGCGTTTTGTATATCAAGGAGTTTGTGCCTCAGATTGCCACTTTGTTTACATCTCATTCAACCATTCTGGGAAGAAACATCGCTTCAAACAACCTGCCTCTTTATAATGATTTGGAATCCTACCCCGGAGATGCAACAGCCAGGAGGTTCAACATTTATTCAAAATATTCGCTTGAAAAAACAGCCGCACATGGTTGCGACGCATTTTCAGTGATCAGCGATATTTTAGCACGCGAATGCCGGCATTTTCTGGAACGGCAACCTGATGTGCTCACCCCGGCGGGAATTGATAAGGGCTTTATTCCTGATGACAGCAATTTTCCGGCTTTACGCACCAATGCCCGCAATAAATTGCTTGATGTTGCACATGCCATAACAGGTGAAGAATTACCTGAGGACACACTCATTGTACTAACAAGCGGACGATATGAAATCCGGAACAAAGGCGTTGACCTTTTTATCAATGCCCTGGGCAAACTGAACAATGATAGCAACCTGAAAAAACCTGTTCTTGCACTGATTGCATTACCGGCCAATCAGGCCGGCCCCCGCAGGGAACTGATAGAAAGGCTGAAATCGAAGGATTATTCAAGTCCGGCATCCAGGAAAATGTTAACACATACCTTGTTCGACCGCGAAGTTGACCCGGTTCTCAGGCTGTTGCAGGAAAATGGCCTGTCAAATGAAAAGGAACATCGGGTGAAGGTTGTTTTTGTACCTTGTTACCTCAACGGATTCGATGGAATTTTCAACATGTCTTATTATGAATTGCTGCCCGGCTTTGATCTCACCGTGTATCCTTCTTATTACGAATCGTGGGGCATTGCGTCGCTCTTAAGCCTGGCATATCGTGTACCAACAATTACCACTACCTTATCGGGAGTTGGGCTATACCTTCGTGATCATTTCAAAGAAAATGAATCCGCTTTCCGTATTCTTGAACGATCCGATAGCAACGGCCGGGATATTGCCGGAAAAATTTCAGATATCATTGTTTCCCATTCTGGTTTGGATGAAAAATCTGTTGAAAGGGTTCGAAAAGATGCTGGTGACATAGCCGGCAAACTTGGATGGGACAGGTTTATCAGCAATTATTTTGATGCTTACCACCTGGCTCTGGCCAAGGTGGAAAACCGTAAACATCTTTTCAGGGACAAGCAACAGGCCGAAATACGCCTTTCGCCTCCGGCTCCGCCAAAGAAAAAGCACGAATGGAAAAAAGTGCTGATACGCTCTGCGGTTCCCAAAAACCTGGAAGCACTGAAAGAAATTGCAAATAACCTCTGGTGGACCTGGAACACACAGGCCATAGAGTTATTTGAGAGCATTGACCCCGAAAAATGGAAGAAACTGCATCAGAATCCTCTGGCCTTGTTTGAGTCGCTTACCTTCCAGCGGTTACAGGAACTTGCAACCGATGAGGGCTTTATATCCAGGCTCGAACAAGTGAATACCAGTTTTAAAAACTACATGAAGGAAGCCGAAAACAAACCTGCAAAACAAATTGCTTATTTCAGCATGGAGTTTGGCCTGCATGATTCGGTGAAGATATACAGCGGTGGTCTTGGCGTTCTTGCAGGCGACTATCTGAAGGAAGCCAGCGATACCAACCAGAACATGATCGGCATAGGCCTGTTGTACCGATATGGCTATTTTCAACAAAACATATCCATCCTTGGTGATCAGATCGCAAACCTGGTTCCGCAGAAATTTACTCAAATGCCTCTGAAACCTGTTAGGAACAGCAAAGGGGATTGGGTGATGATCAGCCTTGCATTGCCTGGCCGGAATATGTTTGCCAAAGTATGGCAGATTGATGTCGGTCGTATCCCCCTTTACCTTCTTGATACAGACATTCCAGAGAACCAGGATGTTGACAAAAGCGTTACACATCAGCTTTATGGCGGCGACTGGGAAAACCGGTTCAAACAAGAGTTGTTGCTGGGCGTGGGAGGCATCCGCATACTTCATGCAATGGGTCTTAGTCCGGATATTTTTCATCTGAATGAGGGCCATGCCGCTTTCACAGCCCTTGAACGCCTGCGATATTACGTACAGGAAGAGAAACTCAGTTTTCTTCAGGCTGTGGAATTGGTTCGCACTACCTCTCTTTTTACAACGCATACTCCTGTTCCGGCCGGCCACGATGCCTTTAACGAAGACCTGCTGCGTACTTATATACCACACTATGCCGAGCGTTTGAATATTTCCTGGGAAGAGTTTATGAACCTCGGTCGCTGGGTGCCTGATACGCATGGGCAGAAATTCTCAATGAGTGTGCTTGCTGCCAGGTTGTCGCAGGAAATGAACGGTGTGAGCAAGATTCATGGCAGGGTTTCGCGCGAAATGTTTGCAAGCTTATATGAAGGATACTTTCCTGAGGAAATTCATATCGGACATGTTACCAACGGTGTGCATTACCCTAGCTGGGCAGCCGCCCCCTGGCAGCAATTGTATGAGAAAGCTTTTGGCGAAGGCTTTTTAAGCGACCAGTCAAACCCGGAGTACTGGAAGAAAATCCAGGAAGTTCCGGATGAAAAAATCTGGGAAATCAGGAATGCAATGCGTTCACATCTTATTGATTATGTGAAAGACAGGGTGCAAATTGACATGCGACGCCGCCAGGAAGATCCCAAGACCATTTCCCGGATTCTTGGTTCGATGAATCCGCATGCGCTCACCATCGGGTTTGCACGACGTTTTGCCACATACAAACGCGCACACCTTTTATTCACGGATCTGGAAAGGCTAAAGGCCCTGGTTAATCAGCCGGGCAAACCTGTTCAGCTCATTTTTGCCGGCAAAGCGCACCCGGCCGACAAAGAGGGTCAGGCCCTGATAAAGAGGATTATGGAGATATCAAAATTACCTGACTTTCTTGGGAAAATTACTTTTGTTGAGAATTACGACCTTGAGCTGGGACAAAAACTTGTTCAGGGTGTGGATATCTGGCTCAATACCCCGACCAGGCCACTGGAGGCATCCGGAACAAGTGGCGAAAAAGCCATTATGAATGGTGTTGTGAACTTTAGTGTACTGGATGGCTGGTGGGCCGAGGGTTATTTACCCGAAGCAGGTTGGGCATTACCAGAAGAAAAAACCTATACCGAGACAGATCTTCAGAATGAACTGGATGCACTTTCCATTTATAATACGCTGGAAAATGAGATCATACCATTATTCTATTCAAGAGATAAGTCGGGCTTGCCCGGAATTTGGTTGTCCTACGTGAAGAATACGATATCGGGTATTGCGCCGCATTTTACCATGAAACGCATGCTCGATGACTACGTACGCCAATATTACAGCAAACTTATTGAGCGTTCTGATAAAATGAAGGCAAACAATTACAGGCTGATCAGGGATATGGCTGCATGGAAACGCAGAATGATGCGTGAATGGCATCATATAGAAGTGCTCAACGTGAAAGTGCCCGATTCCACTAGCGAACCACTTAATGTAGGTGACTCGTTCAAGGCCACTGTCAGGATTGGTTTAAACGGTATTTCTGCAACAGACATTGGCGTCGAGATTCTTTTCGGGCAGAAGGAAAATGACGAAGTCAAATCAATTCAGTTTAATAGAGAACTTGAACTTATCAGTAGCGATAAAAAGGAAGCAGTTTTTGAGGTGGAATTTCCTTCTGAAAAAGCAGGTGTTTACGATTATGCTTTCAGGATTTTCCCAAAACATGAACTGCTGCCGCACTGGCAGGACCTGAATATGGTTACCTGGTTTTGAGTTCTTGCGGGTCGAAGAAGAACGGGGGAAATTGGGGTCTGGAAGTCAGGAGTCAGGAGGTCAGGAGTCAGGAGTCAGGAGGTCAGGAGTCAGGAGGTCAGGAGTCAGGAGTCAGGAGGTCAGGAGTCAGGAGTCAGGAGAGAGGGTGTGGGAGTGGAACCTTTTGTAATTTAAGCGGTCACATTTCATATTATAATCATAATATATTTACTAATGGAAAAATATGAGCCGGCAAGATCATTTGAAGATTTAATTGTCTGGCAAAAAGCCCACAAGTTTGTTTTAAGTGTTTATGGATACACCTCAAAATTTCCCAAAGAAGAGATATACGTTTTGACCAGCCAGTTTCGTAGAGCGGCAATTTCAATTGCTGCCAATATTGCCGAAGGATTCAAGAAAAAAGGAATGTTGGATAAAGCCAGGTTCATGAATATCGCCCAAGGTTCATTGGAAGAATGCCGTTATTACTTAATCCTTTCGTGTGATTTAAATTACGGACTTAACTCCGAACTTAAGGAACTACTCACAGAGGTCTCCAAGCTTTTGGATGCCTATGCCAAAGCAATCTTAAATAAAACCCGTTAATAATATGACTGTAAAAGAAACGTCAAGCACTTGCTGACTCCTGAACTCCTGACTCCTTACTCCTGACTCCTGAACTCCTTGAAATTTAACAACATATAAAAACATCAATAATAACAAATCCAACCTTTTAAAATGAAACTACTGAACGAAAAAACCGCTTTAATAACCGGAGCCGCACGCGGCATCGGACGCGGCATTGCCTTGAAACTTGCTTCCGAGGGCGCCAACATTGCCTTTTCGGATATCAGATACGATGAAGCATCGCAGCAGCTTGAAACGGAACTTGCCGCACTGGGTGTAAAAGCCAAAGGCTACGCCTCGGATGCCGGTTCGTTTGATGATGCAGACAAGCTTGTTAACGAAGTGTTTGCCGATTTCGGGAAGATTGACATCCTGGTAAACAACGCCGGTATTACACGCGATACACTTTTGATGCGAATGAGCGAAGCCGACTGGGACCTTGTGATTAAGGTAAACCTCAAGTCCATTTTTAATATGACCAAAGCTGTTCAGAAAGTAATGCTGAAACAGCGATACGGGAGCATCATCAACATGAGTTCGGTTGTTGGTCTTGGCGGAAACGCAGGTCAATCTAATTACGCCGCATCCAAGGCGGGTTTGATTGGTTTTACCAAATCTATTGCCCAGGAACTGGGTTCGCGCAACATTCGCTGCAATGCCATTGCGCCGGGCTTTATTGAAACAGATATGACCGCAAAGCTTCCGCAGGATGTTCGTGAAGAATGGATAAAGACAATTCCGCTGCGTCGTGCAGGAACGCCCGGGGACGTGGCCGACGTGACATTGTTCCTTGCCAGCGATCTTTCCTCATATATCACCGGACAGGTCATCAGTGTTTGTGGAGGAATGCATAAATAAATGTTTGTAATACAGCAGATTATTATTGATGGCAGCGGTTGGCTGGTGATGCTTTGCATACTGGCTGGCTTGCTTTATGCCTTTGCCCTTTACTATCGTGAGAACCGTTATGAGTTTTCGCCACGCAGGCGTCTTTGGATGGGAACCATCAGGGCTTTGAGCGTTGCCTTGATTTCTTTCTTTCTGCTGTCGCCATTTTTTCGCAGCACAACGCGCAATACCGAGGATCCGGTAATCATCTTTGCCCAGGATCAATCTGCTTCCCTTATCGCCACAAAAGATTCCCTTTTTTATAAAAAAGAATATCCGGCGCTGGTAAACAGCCTGATTGCTGCACTTGAAGAGAATTATCAGGTTCATACTTTTTCATTTGGGGAACGGTTTCGCGAAAACATTGATTTTACATACAGCGACAAGCAAACCAATCTCTCAGAAGTGTTGATTGAAGCCAGATCGCGATACCTGAACCGTAATGTTGGGGCATTAATCATTGCCAGCGATGGAATCTACAACCACGGCATTCACCCGCAATATGCCCTGCAGTACCTTCCTTTTCCTGTTTATACCATTGCCCTGGGCGACACCACTCAGGTGCGGGATGCGGCCATAGTAAACGTGATACACAACCGGATCGCATACCTCGACAACATTTTTCCCATCGAAATTCATGTCAGGGGTTTGCTTTGCAATGGTTTAAGCACCAGCCTGAGAGTATTACAGGATGGAAGGCTGTTGCATTCGGAGCAGATAAAGTTTTCGGGTGATACAGATAACCACTTTATCCCCGTAGAACTTTTGGCGCAGAAGCCCGGATTGCAACGCTACAGGGTTGAAATTTTACCGGTGGATGGTGAAATTCATACCGGCAACAATAGCCGGGATATTTTTATTGAAGTTCTGGAAGCCCGGCCCAAAGTGCTGATCCTATACAGTTCGCCCCATCCGGATGTTTCTGCTATCAGGCAAACACTTGAGGCGCAGCAGAATTATGAGGTAGAAGTATTGGAAGCTTCTGCATTCAGGAGTTCATTTAATGATTTCAACCTTGTCATTTTGCATCAGGTGCCTTCAAAACAACAGGCATACCCCACTTTGCTCAGAAATCTGAATGAATCAGGGCTGCCGGTATTGCATATTCTTGGCTCAAATTCCGATTTGAATGTTTTTAATACCCTGGGTATTGGGCTGAGTATCACGGGTTCGGGCAACAGGCTTGATGAGGCTTTGGCCGTGGTTGACCAGGGTTTTGCTTTGTTTACATTAAGTGACGAATTCCATGAAGCGCTGCGTTTTTTCCCGCCGCTTTTCAGCCCCTTTGGTAACTACCGGGAATCACTCGCAAGCAATGTGTTGTTTCACAAAAGGATTGGTAGCCTTGTGACGGATTCACCTCTCATGACATTCACCGAGATTTCAGGCAGGAAAGCAGCAATCATTGCAGGCGAGGGTGTATGGCGCTGGAGACTGGCGAATTTTTCCAGAAGGGGTAACCACGAGGCATTCAATGAATGGCTCACAAAAAGCGTTCAGTTTCTTGCCTTGCGCGAACAAAAGGAAAGATTCCTGGTAAAAACGCAAAATATCTGGAATGAAAATGAGGTTATCGGCTTCACAGCAGAGTTTTATAATGAATCCTACGAGGCAGTGAACAGCCCGGAAGTGGAATTGATCATTACCGATGAAGATTCCAACCAATACCCCTTCGTTTTCTCCCGTACCGGGAATTCATACAGCCTGAGGCCTGGCTCGCTTCAGGCGGGCAATTACACCTATCAGGCCTCATTACCCTGGCAAAATGAAACATTCAGAGCCGGCGGCGCCTTTAGTGTACTGCCGCTGCAGGTTGAGTTAACGAACACTGTTGCAGATCATCGTTTGCTTTATGGCCTTGCTGATGCGTTTGGAGGAGAGACTTTTATGCCGGGAGAAATGGACGAAATTGTTGAAATACTTCGAAAACGCGACGATCTCAAACCGGTTTATTACCTTGAAAAGAACTACTTTGAACTAATAGAAGTACGGTGGCTTCTTTTCCTGATGCTTTTATTCCTGGCGATTGAATGGCTTTTTCGCAGGGTTTCAGGCGGATATTAACCTTGCTTTTCATCTGCAATTTTGCATTATGCTCAAGTATTGCAAAGGAAAAACTTATTACTTGAGCGATCCGAGATCAACTTCAATATGAAACTTATTAAAAGAACCGAAAACACCAAGGCCGTTTTCAACATTCGAACTTAGTATTACCGCTTCGGCAAAAGGATTGTCACCGGTTTCGTAATAACTGTTGAGTGAGGAATGGTAACGAAAGTAGTGTTCGTCAACCGAGAGAACGAATAGCTCGTATCTTAAAGAAGCATCGCTGAACTGATTTGTAACCCTGAATCCGATATCCTGGCCATCACGGTCGGAATCACTAAAAAAGTTGTAGTAAGATTGGTAAGAATAAGCTACTTCAAACACTGAATCATTTACCCAACTTGAATAGGTGTAAACATCATAGCCTATCACGAAATAATAGTTTTTAATACCCGGAGGATCATTTATCAGGCCGGAAATGGTCAGCTCTTTTCCGTATGAAACATTCCGCTTTTCCACCTTCAGATTTGAAATCGCGGGCACAGATGCGGGTACAAAGGTTCGCGCTTTGACACTTTCCATACCTGGCGCGCTGATGCGCAATTCATATTCAACTCCTGCACGAATGTCAGCAGCAGCCGGATCAAGGGCATATATGTCCGATCCGGGGATAAAGGGGATCGTAATCTCTGAGTTGTCTGCAGTGTTTACCACAACAACTGAGGCATCATTGATTCTGGGAAAACTGGTCATCCAATCTGTCAGCACAAGATTATAATATATTGGCACAGAGCGAAAAAGAGTTATCTTAATTGAGTCGCCCGGAGAAATAAAGGCTGATACTACAATCTTTGGGTCATAATGAGGAAGGTCAACTTCATCAACATCGTCAATGCAGGCAGCTAAGGTAAGTACCGCCGATAGCAGGATGATTAGCCCTGATCTGTTTTTTACGTTGAGAATTCTTGGTGACATATAATCTGGTATTGGAGTTATCGGGACTTTATCCTAACTGTATTGTTAAAATTTAATAGCATATGAAATGGAAGGAATAAACCGGAACAAACTGAGCTGTTTCAGGCGGTTCTGGTAGGTTTCAACTCCGGTTCGCGGATTATATTTGTATTCCTCCCTGATAAAATAAATAAACGGATTGGCGCGGTTATAGGCATTATATACGCTGATTTCCAGCGTGGTTTCATACTTCTCATATTTCCGGTGAAATTGTGCGCCGAGATCCAGGCGGTGATAAGGCCTCATCCTGAAACTGTTTTTCTCTCCATAATCCTGAACCGTGCTGTACCACCACCAGCTGTTCGGAAGAGGTTGGTGTTCATCAGCCGGATAGGTAGCCAACGGCAAGGTTATTGCATTGCCGGTCCCGTAAACCCATGTGGCTGAGAGTGTGATTCGTCTGGATAACTCATAAACACCCACTATGGAAATGTCATGTCTGCGGTCGTAACGAGCAAAATAGGGTTTGCCGTCGTTCACATCGTCAAACTGATGCCTGGTCCATGAAAGGGTATATCCAACCCAGCCAGAAAGCCTTCCTGCTTTTTTATGCGCAAGCATTTCAAGCCCGTACGACCAGCCAATTCCGCTTGTTATATTGTCCTCCCATTTTATATCAGTGGCAACAGTAGGATCGTCAAGCATTAAAAAACTGGCGCCTGGTTTGTATGTAATTACATTTTCTGAGCTTTTGTAATATCCTTCCAGCGAGAATGTAGTAGAATACTGAGGGAGGTCTTTTGCCATACCCATTGCAGCTTGCCAGGAGTGTTGGGAAGGCGCGTCTTTGGTTGCCGGAACCCAAAGATCGGTTGGCAGTCCGACATTGGTGTTCGAAAGAAGATGTATAAACTGGTTCATGCGCGCATACGAAGCTTTTATCGAGGTGGTTCTGTCAAGAAAAACGCTTCCCGATAAACGAGGCTCAAAACCAAGGTTTGATTTGCCATCGTGATAATGATGAGATATGCGGGTTCCGGCATTCAGGATTCCCTTGTCCTTGAACCTGATTTCATTCTCGGCATAAACACCGGATTCATAGGTGTTAATTGTTCTTACCTTGCTAAACCGTTCACCAAAATAATCGTCGCGGAAAACAAATGCAACCGGATTGAAACTATGCCAAACAGAGCTTACACCAAAACGCAGGGTGTACTTCGGTGTTGGGAAAAATGTGTAATCGTATTTAAGACCAAAATCCCTGATTCCTGAGCGGTATGAAAGTTCAAACTTATCGCCCATAAATGTTTCTTTAGCGTAGATCTTCATCCTGTAATTGCTGAAGATCAGGGAAAGGTTTGAAAAAAGCCGGTCGCTTGCAATGCGGTTCCAGCGGATGGTTGATGTAGCGTTGTCCCAAAACAAGCCTGCTTCAAAATCATAGTCAGCTTCCTTGCCGAAGAATTTGTCTTTTCCGAAGTACCCGCTGAGATAAATCCTGTTCTTCCTGTTGATCTCCCAGTTTGCCTTGGCCGTGAGGTCGTAAAAATAAAGTCCGAAAACATAACCATCGGGCATCAGTGGGCGGGTAAGTATGTCATAATAGGTCCTTCGCCCTGAGATCAGAAAAGATGATTTGCCTTTCACAATCGGGCCTTCCAATACCAATCGCGACGAAATGAGCCCGATCCCTGCTTCGCCGGAGAATTTCTCTTTATTGCCATCCTTCATTACAATCTCAAGAACTGATGATAACCTGCCGCCGTACCTGGCCGGAAAGCCACCCTTTGTAAGCTCGATACTTTTTATGGCGTCGCCGTTAAAAAGAGAAAAGAATCCGAAAAGGTGATAGGCATTATAAACCGGCGCATCATCCAGGATGATGAGGTTTTGATCGGGGCCGCCGCCCCTGACATATAAACCGCTGCTTCCCTCAGTTCCTTTTTGAACGCCGGGCATTAGCTGTATAACTTTCAAAGCATCTTTTTCACCAAGCAGGGCAGGAATTGATTTGATTTGGGCAACAGGGATCTCCATAACGCTCATCTGGGCGCTGCGGCTCGATTGCTTTGAAAGCTCGCCAATGATCTCAACACCTTCGAGTTCTATGGCGGAATCCAGTTCAACATCCAGAACGATGCTTTTATCGAGATTTATAGAGAAACTTCTGGATTGATACCCCACATAAGAGAATACCAGTTCCCACTCGCCTTCGGGCAGTGAAATGGAATAAAACCCATAGTTGTTTGATGCCGTGCCTGTGGTTGTACCGGCAACATATATGTTTACACCGGGCAGGCTCTCGCGGCTGCCTTTTTCGTAAACAAACCCACTGATGGTGAATCTTGTTGTTTGTGCAACATTGCTGAGCGAAGCGGCTAAAAAAAATACAATCAGCAAAAAATGGATGGGTTTAAGGGTTCGCATTCTTATGAGATTTTTTAGAAAACAAGATAACGGATCATCATGGTATTAATTTTCTTTCCGGGAAATTAAGTTTTGCTTCCCAAAATGAGTCAGGTCGTAATTTGATAAGGTTGCCCCTGACTGCATTGTTTGAAAAAGAATATTTTAATCAGTAGCAAATTATTGTTATATATTTAACAATTGTTTTATAAAAGGCTATATATTTGTCTGATAAATCGAAAGCAATCAATTCCTGACAGCTTTAAAGTATAGAGCTATGCCCCATAGTAAGGATCGGAAAATTATACTCCGCAGAATACTTTTAACCTTATTCGGTACGGGTTTGGCATTTGTTTTTATAGGCTTTTACGTTGCCCTGCGGGTCAGAAATGATATTCAGGCAGAGAAGCTCAAGGATCTTGGCGCCATTGCAAGTCTCCAATCAGGGGAAATTGACAGGTGGTTTGCCGAGCGAAAATCCGAAAGCAGATTTCTGCAAAAGAATGCGGATTTTGTTGAAATGGTTTACACTCTTCAGGCTGCACGATACGATACATCTTTAAAAACCCGCATTGGCGAATGGGTTTACCCGATTCTTCAGAACCATGATTATTTTGGATTGCGCATATTCGACCGCCATCAAAATTTGCTTGCTTCTTATTTGACTGAAGACACAAAGTTTGAGGCTGACATTTACGAATCTATGGATTTGAGAATGGCTTCAGGCGACAGCATACTGTTTGGGGATCTTAATTTTGACCAGTTGCATCAGCTTTACTATTTTACTGTGGTAGCCGGAATTTCTTATGGATCAGAACCCATGGGGACGATCGTGCTCTACATGAACCCGGAAGTTTATCTATTTCCGGCTGTAAAAAACTGGCCCGTTCAGAGCCGGTCGGCCGAAAATATTTTGGTGCGCCATGATGCCGACAGTTTGGTAATAATCAGCAGATTGCGTTTTGCCGATAATCGTCCGCTGGAGTTGAAAAATCCTTCCTTTCACGGTTCACCCTTATACGACTCCAGGGTTCTGACACAATTGGAAGGTTTTATAAAAGGAACAGATTACCGTGGTGTACGTGTGATTGCAAAAATTTCAACCTTACCCGATCTGGATTGGCTTCTCATAACCAAGATTGACATCAGTGAAGTTTTTGCCCCTGTGTTCAAATGGGTGGTCATTATTGCTGCCATCGGTATTATTGTCCTGATTGCAATAGGCGCACTATTGATCTCTGTTTGGAAAAGAAACGAAGCCCAGCAGTTGCGTCATGAGCTTGAACTTGAGAAAGACAAAAAAGCGCTTGAGAAGCATTACGGTTATCTTACCAGGTATGCCAATGATATTATCATGTTATTGAACGACCAGGGCGGATTTTATCAAATGAACGAGCGCGGACTGGAAAGGTACGGTTATACCGAGGATGAAATCAGGGGTATGAACATCAGGGACCTGCGGCCGAAGCACACCCTGGATGAACTTGAGAATCAAATTCGTCAGGTGCTCCAGAAAGGGCATATCCAGATTGAAAGTGTGCATGTTACAAAAACCGGCGAGGCATTTCCGGTTGAGGTGAGCGCAAGATGCATTACAATAGATGAAAAGTTATATGTTCAAAGCATCGTAAGGGATATTACAAACCGAAAGAAATACGAACAGGCCATTCTGGAACGGGAAGACAACCTCCGTATTACACTTGAGAGCATTGGTGATGCAGTGATTGTAACCGATAAAAACGGCAGGATTACCCGATTGAATAAAGTTGCGGAATCCCTTACCGGATGGACGTTTTCAGAAGCGCTGAACAAGCCGGTTTCGGAGGTTTTGATCCTAAAGAATGCCAGAAACGGCCAGTCAATTCCTGAACTTTTTAACAGGGTGCTCAACGAAAAAAGGATAGTTGAAATTGATGAGTATACTGAATTGGTAGCCAGGGATGGGAGTATACGTTTGATAGCCGACAGTTTTGCACCCATTCCTGATAAGGATGGAAACATTATCGGAAGCGTTATCGTATTGCGGGATGTTTCGGAAAAGCGAAAAAAGGAAATTGTTTTAAAGGAAAGCGAAGAAAAGTTCAGGCTACTTGCCGAATCCTCGCCTGTGGCCATTATGATCTATCAGGGCGAACGCTGGGTTTATACAAACCCCGGGGCTTCTCTGATCACGGGTTACAGCCGGGAGGAGCTACTGGAGATGAATTATTGGGATGTTGTTCATCCTGATGACCGGCAACTAATTAAAGACCGGGGTATTGCGAGGCAAAAAGGCGAGGAAGTACTGCAACGTTATCAATTCAGGATTATATCAAAAAATGGATCAGTAAGATGGGTTGATCTGAGCGGTGCCATGATACTTTTTGAGGACAAACCTGCCGGCTTGATTTCAGTGATGGATGTTACCGAGCAAAAGGAAAACATGCTGAAAATCGCTGAAAGGGAGTCGCACCTGAGCAGCATCTTTAAAGCGGCACCTGTAGGAATCGGGCTTGTTGTTGGTCGTGTTTTTCATGATGTAAACGATCGTGTTTGTGAGATCACAGGTTATGCATATCAGGAGCTGATTGGAAACAGCGCTGAAATGCTATATGCCAGTAAAGATGAATATGATTTTGTGGGTAAGGAAAAATACAGGCAGATTGAAGAGGCAGGTATTGGTGAAGTGGAAACGCAATGGGTCAGAAAAGACGGCAATATTTGCGATATCCAACTCAGGTCAGTTGCCCTGGATCCTTCTGACAAATCAAAAGGCTTCATGTTTACAGCCCAGGACATAACAGATCGGAAAAAGGCGGAACAGTCAATCATTGAAAGTCAGCGTACCCTGTCAACACTCATGAGCAATTTACAGGGCATCGTTTATCGCTGTCTCAATGTTCCTGACTGGTCCATGATATTCCTTTCAGAAGGCTTCAGAACCCTCACAGGTTTTGATACGAATGACTTTTCGGGTTCAGGCAAAAGAAAATACATTGAGCTGATTCATCCCGATGACAAGGAAATGGTATGGCAGGTTGTACAGAGCGCACTTGAAAAAAACCTTTCTTATGAACTTGAGTTCAGGATACTGAATGCGAGGGGGGAATATTTCTGGGCATGGGAAAAAGGCAGGGGTGTATACAATGCAGATGGAAGCATCAGGTTTCTTGAGGGGTTTATTTCCGATATCAACTGGCGTAAGCGCAACGAGAAAATTCAGCAGGTTGTGTTTAATATTGCCAATGCCGTAAACCATACCGGAACACTTGCAGAACTTTCGAAGTTTATTCGCGAGGAACTCTCCGGCGTAATTGACACAAAGAATTTTTTCATTGCACTATCCGATCAGGAAAAAGACACGATTTCCCTTTTGTTTTTTACTGACCAGAATGATAGTTTTCAGGAATTCCCTGCCGGTAAAACACTTACCGGCTACGTTATCCGCAACAATATACCATTACTGCTTGAACAGGAAGATATTGAGCAAATGGCTGCTGAAAAAACCATTGAAATCAACGGAACGGTATCAAAATCCTGGCTTGGCGTGCCTCTTAAGATTAAAGATAGGGTTATAGGCGCTGTTGTGATTCAAAATTATGACAATTACAACGCTTATTCTCTCAATGATCTGGAGATCATGAAATTTGTTTCAAATCAGATAGCACTTTCAATTGAAAGGAAACGGACAGAAGATGAGTTGCGCCATGCCAAAGAAAAAGCTGTTGAAGCCGATAAGCTGAAATCCGCGTTTCTTGCCAATATGTCGCACGAAATTCGTACCCCGATGAATGCTATTATTGGTTTTTCCGATCTTCTTGCCGATCCCGGACTTAAGGAAGACGACAAGATCAATTTTTTGAATATCATCCAGAACAACGGCAGTGTGTTGCTTAATTTGATTGACGATATCATTGACATGGCCAAACTTGAGGCCGGACAGGTAAGGATTCTGAAGCAAACAGTTAACATAAACGAAATACTTGACGAGTTATTCAACTATTTTAATGAGTTCAGGCACAAGATGGGCAAGTCGGATATTGAGCTTCGTTTTCCGCAATATCGCTTAAAAGATGTTGAACTCATAACCGATGCACTGCGATTCAGGCAAATAATTTCCAATCTTTTGAATAACGCCTTGAAGTTTACCGATGCAGGTTTTGTTGAGCTAGGCTATACATTCGATCTTCCCCAATCCGCACCACCCGCTGTACCTGAATTTCCGATGATCTTTTATGTCAAAGATACCGGTGTTGGAATTCCTGAAGACAAACTTCAATTGGTTTTTGACAGGTTCAGACAGGCTTACGATTCCCATTCGCGCATTTTTGGAGGAACAGGTCTCGGGCTTACAATCTCCAGGAACCTTTCCGAGCTTTTGGGCGGAAAATTGTGGGTTGAGAGCAAAGTTGACCAGGGAACAACGTTTTATCTGGCTTTGCCATCCGCGGGAAATAATCAGGAAGCAAAAAGTGCTCAATCGCTTTTGCAGGAAAGTGATTCATATGATTTTGCAGGGGAAGGGCTGCGGATTTTAATTGCCGAGGATGACACTTCAAGTGCCTTTTTCCTGAAGCGAACCCTTGCAAAAACTGGTGCTGAAATCCTTACTGCCGCAAACGGGTTCGAGGCCATAGAAATTTGCAGGGAAAACCCGGATATTGACCTTGTTTTTATGGATGTTCGTATGCCCGGTATGGGAGGTTATGAAGCAACAAAGACTATTAAGGAAATTTATCCCAATTTGCCGGTAATTGCACAAACTGCTTATGCCATGCCTGAGGAAGTGGAAAGATCAAAGCTCAACGGCTGTGACGATCATATTACCAAACCCCTCAGAAGCTCAGATGTTGTGGCTGTATTAAGGAAATACACCAAAAGAGGTGAAGGTAAGAAACCTAAAACGTAAAATCAATTTCTCTGAATTCTTCCGGTAACGTACCGCGGTTTTCCACTGCAATAGCAAGGATATCGTTAAAAGAATGATTGCTTTTCCATTCAGTTTGCTGAAAAAGTTCCTGCGAGAAAGGCAGGATGGAAATGCTGGGTTCAAATCGTAAAAATGCCGGATCAAGATTTCCCCTACCCAATCTTACACGGTCAAGTGCATCAGCGTCTTTTAGCAAGGCTGCGGTTTTTCTGAAAGGATTTTGCTTCTCAATCTCGAAATTTTCGGAATGATTCCTGACAGCCGTACGGATCTCTTCAAGTTCATATTCAGAAATCCCCTGGCTGATAAAGAATTCAGCAAAGACAGGAAGTTTGCGTTCCGATGCCCAGAGGCCATGCATGGTACAGAAACCGTCATGTTTGCGCGACATATCATGAATAAAGGCCGAACAGAATGCAAGCCGCATTTCGCGTTTCAGATTCAGGGCCTGACCCAATATAAGTGTGTGGCACATTACACGATAGGTGTGGTTTATGCCGTGTAACCGGCTCTCATGATCAAAATGGCCCGGTTTGAGATTGAATTTTAACGGGTCAAAAAACCCTGGTTTCATATCCCGATTTTTTCGTTTACGACCCTCAGCGTTTCATTTTCACTTTGAATAGCAGCATTTTCTATCTCAGATCCTTTTCTGAGAATCTCACTCACAAACTCTTTGTCGTCAAGGCCCGAAGCATTGATCTTCACATTCAGGAAGGCGCCCATCACAGCGCTTCGTGCACACAAGGCTCCAACGCCGGCATCAGATACTGAGTTTGGGTTTCCGGTTTCAGCCATTGCTTTGATCACCTCCATGGATTCATAAGCCTTTTGCATTACCCTGAAAGGAATTTCAGTGGCATAACGGGTAGCATCCTGTATGGCCTTTTTGCGGATGGCTTTTTCCTCTTCGCTGCCTTTAGGCAACCCGAATGAATCCATAATGCGGTTAAAGGCCCGGGTGTCTTCGTCAACCAGGAACAGTAATTCGTCCTTGATCTTTTGGCCTTTTTCGGCCCAATCAGAAAACTCAGGGCAGCGGTCGTCCCAGCCGGGTTTGTGCGATGACAGATTGGCAACCATGGTTCCCAGGGAAATGCCAAGAGCGCCTATGTAGGCTGAAATTGATCCTCCGCCGGGAGCAGGCGACTCGGAAGCGGTTTCATTGGCAAAACCTTTACAGGTCATGTCAATAAGCTTTTTTTCGTTTTTATCGCGAAGGATATATTCTATGATCTTTTCTTCGGGTTTAAAAGGTTTCAGGTCGTCGAGTCCAAGCGACTTAACAGCTATTTTGATAATCTCTTCCTCGGCAATCCCGGTTGAGCGGTTTTGTTTGCGTAGGAAATATTTACCTGCATCCAGCATGGCTTTGAGTGGGATCAAGCCAACGAGTTCCGATCCGGTAACGCGCAATCCGCGTTCAGTGGCCTTATTACAAGCTTCCTCAAACGCCACATGCACCGGAGTTACACTGATGTTGGTGAGATTGATTGATATTTGGGCAATGCCATATTCCTCTATGAACCAACCTATTGCTTTACACTCTTTGAGCGAACCCGGAATGGAAACCGGATTGCCATTTTTATCTTTCACGATTTTTCCGGTTATGGGATCGCCCTCACGCTTAATCCGGCCTTTCTCACGGATATCAAAGGCAATGCTGTTGGCACGACGGGTTGAGGTGGTGTTCAGATTAATGTTGTACGCTACCAGAAAATCGCGGGCGCCTACGGCTGTTGCCCCTGATCGGGCATTGAAGGTGGCCGGGCCAAAATCAGGTTTCCATTTTGGGTCGGATAATTTTTCCTGAAGGCCTTCATATTCACCGGAACGACAATTGGCAAGGTTCTTTCTTTCCGGTTTGAATGCGGCGTTTTCGTAACAGTAAACTGAAATTCCCAGTTCATTGCCAATTCTTTCTGCCAGTTTACGGGCATATTCAACCGTTTCCTTCATGCTGATGCCCGCTATAGGAACCAAAGGGCAAACATCGGTGGCGCCAAAACGGGGGTGTTCGCCTTTGTGTTTGCGCATATCAATGACTTCCGAGGCTTTTTTCACTGCCAGGAAAGCTGCTTCTATTACTTTTTCCGGTGTGCCGACAAAGGTGACAACCGTACGGTTTGTGGCTGCTCCCGGATCCACATCCAGCAGTTTCACACCTTCAACACTTTCAATTTGATCGGTAATCTGTTTTATGACCGCCATATCGCGGCCTTCGCTGAAATTGGGAACACATTCAATGAGTTGTTGCATAGTCCTCAGGGTTATTAGTATAAATGAAATATTAATTGTTTGCTGCAAAAATAACAAATGCCCGCTTATTTTAGTGTTCATGAGGTGCTATTGATAAGTTTTGGCCTAACGGGATGCACCAGATCAACATATCATGAAGAAGAGGCTTTTATGAAATGATTTCTCCGTTCAATATAACCGTTTCCACTTTGTTGTTTCCGTATGAATAGGGCATGAATGCATAGGTTGGTATGGGCCGGGTAATGTATACATTGGCTTTTTTACCAGGGCTGATGCTGCCAAGTTCTTCGCTCAGACCCATGGCATAGGCGCTGTTAATGGTGGTTGCATTAAAGGATTCTTCAGGAGTCATCCTGTATTTGATGCAGCCCATGGAAAGGATCAGTTGCATATTGCCCGATGGCGACGAACCCGGGTTAAAATCGCTGGCCATGGCAACCGGAAGGCCTGCATCGATCATTTTTCGGGCAGGAGCATAGATCATTCCCAGGAAAAAGGAAGCGCCGGGCAAAAGTGTTGGCATAGTTTCAGAGCCCAGCAAGGCTTCAATTTCTGCATCGCCGGTGAACTCAAGATGATCCACTGATAGTGCGTTGTATTTAACGCCAACCTGAATTCCACCTGAGTAATCAAGTTCGTTTGCATGTATTTTAGGGCGCAGGCCGTATTTTATCCCTGCCATCAAAATGCGCTCTGTTTCTTCCACAGTAAAAAATCCTTTGTCGCAGAAAACGTCAATATAATCGGCGAGTTCTTCCGCAGCCACCGCCGGGATCATTTCATTGATAATCAGATCAACATATTCACGCTGTCTCCCTTTATACCCGGCCGGAACGGCATGCGCTCCCAAAAAGGTTGAAACAATGGTGAGCGGAGAAGTTTCTTTAAGCCGTTTGATCACACGGAGCATTTTTATTTCATCTTCGGTGTTCAGGCCGTAACCACTTTTTATTTCAACAGCCCCGGTTCCCATGCTGATGATCTGATTCAACCTCTCCAGTGCCTGTTCCACAAGTTCTTCAAACGATGTGTTGTGCAGCAGTTTAGCAGAGTTGAGAATGCCTCCTCCACGTTTGGCTATTTCTTCATACGTCAGGCCTTTGATCTTGTCAATGTATTCAATTTCGCGGCTCCCGGTGTAGACAAGATGGGTGTGGGGATCGCAAAAAGAAGGGAAAACCATTTTGCCGGTAGCATCAATGCGTTGTTTGGCCTTCAGGGGTACGTTCGGGTCGTTCTGTAAATCATTCATTCTTCCATATGAAGCAATCTTTCCCTGATCAATGAACAGGTAGGCATGCTGTATAGTATTAAAACTACTCATTTCCCTGCCCATGGCCATCATTCGGCCGGTATTGTCAAGCCCTGCCAGTTCTTTGATATTCTCAATAAGTATGCTCATCGTTTGCTTTTATTAAATTGTTTGCGAAAATAGCAAAAAAGCAGCAGGAGTCGAGTCCTGTTATTTGAATGTCTGCTGACTTCGTATCACAGATATCATATCCTGAGCGCTTTAACTTTTCAGATTTGATTTTTCTTCCATCCAAAAAGCCTATTCAGGAAAAAAAACATACTTTTGCTTTTCTTAAATCCTTAAAGATTTGATTACTCATTGTAGTTTCACGAAGAAGAATCCAATCAAATGTAATTCCAGTAATTTGTAATAAATTTTAATTCTAACATTATGAAAAACAATTACCTGAGAAGCGTTCATTCCTTCATGCTGTTTACTGCAGCATTCTTGCTTTTTGTATTCAGCTCAACGGCTCAGAATTTTGAAAAGTATTATCAGGATGGCCTTCTTTTTGTAAAATTCCACGACGACTTTGATCCTCAGATACCTGTAGCCGCTGATCATTCCGTGAGAATGGAAGATGCAATCTATTTTCAGGATATTATTTCTGCTTATGAAATCGAAGAAATCACCAGGCCAATGGAAGTCAACAACGACATCAAGCTGCTTAGGACATTCCTATTCTCGTTCAAAAACCACTTTGATCTTGATGCAGTGATACCGCTGCTTGAGAGTTTGCCTGAAATTGAATATGCCGAGAAGGTGCCCATGGATTATATTGATTATATTCCCAACGACAGTTTGTATAACCTCATCAACGGCCCGTTGAAGTGGAAATGGCACCTGGACGTGATCAATGCCGAGCAGGCCTGGGATATTACCAAAGGCAGTCCTGATATTAAAGTAGCCATTGTTGACAATGCGGTTTGGGCACAACATCCGGATCTTGAAGCAAAGATCGTTGCCCAACGTGATGTGATTCACAATACCAACAATTCAAATCCTCCTGGATTTGGCAATGCAGGCGACTGGTCGCATGGAACCCACGTTGCCGGGCTTGCTACCGCCATCACCGACAATGAAATCGGAGTAGCCGGTATCGGGTTCAATACAAGCATCATTGCTGTAAAGGCAGCCAACAACAGCAATGCGATAGGCGTGTTCGGATATCAGGGTGTTCTTTGGGCAGTAAACAATGGTGCCCATATCATCAATATGTCTTTTGGCGGTCCAAGTTATTCCCAAACTATGCAAAACCTCATTATCTCAGGAAACAACATGGGCATCAACTTTATAGGTTCGGCCGGAAATGATAATACCTCTCAAACGCATTATCCTTCAGGTTATCAGCATGTTATTTCGGTTGCAGCCACTAACGACAATGATGAGAAGTCATGGTTTTCCAATTATGGAACGGCAGTAGATGTTTCTGCTCCGGGTGGTTCGGCATCTCCCGGTCCAAACGGTCTGCTCAGCACAACCTACGACAATACCTCCATGGGGTTTTATGACTATTATTTCGGTACTTCCATGTCGAGCCCGGTGGTGACTGGATTGGTGAGCCTGATGAGGTCAATAAACCCCAGCATCACGCCAGCTGACCTGGAAGCTGTTCTAAAAGCAACTTGCGACAACATTGACGCTATGAACCCTAATTTCATTGGCCAGCTTGGCGCGGGTAGAATCAATGCTTATGAAGCAGTGAAAGCAGTTCCTTTCTCTCCTGTTGCATCGTTTTCTACTCCTGTAACAACCATTTTACCCGGGCAAACCATTAATTTCACTGATCACTCAACCGGTATTCCTGCTTCCTGGAGCTGGTTCTTCGACGGAGCCTCACCAAGTACATCTACCAGCCAGCACCCACAAGGAATAAAATATGACTGGCCCGGTTCCTACAAAGTTGTTTTAACCGTGCAAAATGCCTATGGCAACAATGCCCTTACCATTGAACAATATATCCATGTTACAGCCACACCCACTCCCTATCTGCAGTTTGAAGTAAATGAAACCGAAACATGTATTTATAGCACCGTGGTTTTTGATGACCAAAGTTTGTATGAACCCACTTCATGGCTATGGGATTTTGAACCAGATACTTACGAGTTTGTAAACGGAACCGACGCAAATTCACAGAATCCTGAAGTAATTTTTACCGCTCCGGGCACATATCATGTGATCATGTCCGCTGAAAATTCAAACGGCATCAGCAATACGATTTTTGAGGATTTCATTTTTGTTAAAGGATTAAGTGTGCCGGAAGCCATAGATTTCGAATCAGGCTCAGCCGATCCTTTCGAAATCGAAACCAATGTCAAATCATTTATCAGGGTGAACAGGCGGGCCTCTCACGAAAGTAATTACGGCCTGCATTTTACCGGCGGAGCCACACCCACAGGCTGGGCCGGAACACCAGCAGGGACCACTCCTGCACAAGCCTGGAACCAGAATACCGATTTTCAGGCCAGCGCCTATATTTGTAATGTAGATGCTACTGAATTTGCAGGGGTGCATTTGTTCTTCGATCTCAGGCAAACATTCAGCCTGGGCGTGAAAACCTCATGGTTCAGGGTGCTGGTAAACGACACCATACAGGTGGCTGACTCTGAAGGAAACACTGACTTTAACCCAACATCCAACCAGGATCCTTTTGTGCGCAAACACTTTGACCTGAGTGACTTTGGTGGAACGGTGTTTAAACTCACATTGCAATCGTGCTGCCGTCTCTATGATTATTTTATTGAGCAGGGCGACAATGTGTTTGTTGACAACCTGGAAATTCTTGGAAGCCTGGTGGGCGAAAGCAACCTGGCCCCGCTTCCTGTTCAGAAATTGTTTGTTCGCCCTAATCCGGCAAGAGACCGGATTTTTGTCGAAATCCAAAACAGCAGGCCGCGTTATGTGGAATTGACCATGCATTCATTAACCGGTCAGAAAGTTTACGGAGAGCATCGTTTTCTCGAAGAGGGCAACCATCAAACCACAATTAATATTAGCGGAATTGTCCCCGGAATGTATTTACTGGTTGTGAAAGATGCTGACAACGTAGAGGTCCAGAAGGTTCTTATTTACTGATCCTGTAATCCATTTTTTGATTTTACTAAAAGTATTATTGTTATTTGTTACCAAAAATGAATCAAATGAAAATCAAATGTCTTGTCTTGATCGGCTTTCTCTTTGTGAGCCTGGTTCCAGAAATCAAAGCTGAAAGGATTGAAAGGGCAGAAGCCGAGAATCTCGCGGTTTCTTTCATGAATGAACGGTTTCAGTCGTTCCGGCAGAATGCTGCAGCCGATTTATCCATCTCTGAAGTAATCATCAGGGACTTTGATGATATTGCAGTTTATTATGCCATCAATTTCCGCAATGGCGGTTATGTAATTATCAGTGCCGACGATGCGTTGAAACCGGTGATCGGATATGCTTATGAAGGAGCCTATTCTCTGGATGACAGACCCTGTTGCTTTGATCATTTTATGCATGTAAGGGCAGAAGAAGCTGCACAGATTATTAAGGATAATTTACCTGCTACACCAGAAATAGCTGAGGAATGGCACGCGCTTCGCAATCCGGTAAATACCAATATTCAACCAGAAATGCTGACGAGCGTTCAACCATTGGTGATGAGCCCATGGAACCAGAACTATCCTTACAACGCGCTTTGTCCGGCCGACCCGGCCGGCCCGGGCGGACATGTGTATGCCGGTTGTGTGGCAACTGCCATGGCTATGGTGATGTATTATTATCGTTATCCTGAACACGGAATTGGCGAAAAGACGCATTACTCATCATACGGCCCACTGTATGTGAATTTTGGCGAAACTTACTACAATTGGGATGCAATGCTGAATGAGGTAACAACTTCGAGCGGCAATTCCATTCCCGCAGTAGCCGAGTTACAGTACCATTGCGGGGTAGCTGTGAATATGTCATATAGTCCAAATGGTTCAGGGGCACAGGGTCAAACAGTTCCTGGTGCGGTTTACAACTACTTTGGCTACAACTCAACGGTAAATTTTACCCAGCGGCAGTCTTATAATTATACCACCTGGGTCACCATATTAAAAGGCCAGCTTGATTCCGGGTGGCCCATGTATTACCAGGGTTTCGATCCGGATGGCGGTCATGCATGGGTTTGCGACGGCTACGAACCACAGGGCAGCGATACTTATTTCCACATGAACTGGGGATGGGGTGGCTTTGGAAACGGGTTTTTCCATTTGAACAATATGAACTCGGGCAATGGCAATTTTAACAGCGGCCACGGCATTGTCAGGAATTTCTATCCTCCCTCATCCTCCTACCCTTATTATTGTTCCGGCGAACCACATGTTATCACATCCAACCGCGGTACACTTGAAGATGGCAGCGGCCCAATTCACAATTATCAGAACAATAAAAATTGCAGCTGGCTGATTGCTCCAACCGATTCGGTGTCGGCTATAAACCTTACTTTTCTCAAATTCGACACCCAGGCTAACGATATCGTAACGGTTTATGATGGCGACAATACTGATTCCCCTGTTCTGGGAACTTACTCAGGGAACTCCATACCCGAATCCATAACTGCTTCCGGAAACAAAATGTTGATAACCTTTGTTACCGATCATGCCGGAAATGCACCCGGCTGGTTCGCTGAATTCACCTCAACTCTCCCGGTTTTCTGTCAGGGTATGATTACGACCACCGAACCCACCGGTGTGATTGACGATGGCAGCGGCCCATACAATTACAACCACAACAGCTTTTGCCGTTGGTTTCTGAAACCGGCCTTTGCCAACAACATCACCATTTCATTTAACTCATTTGATCTGGAGGATGAAAAGGATTATGTACAACTTATCCAGTTGCCCGAGAATATTGTGATTGGTCATTTCTCAGGCAATACCATTCCACCTGCTGTAACCTCCACCTCAAACCAGGTAATGGTCATTTTTCGGTCAAATAATTACTACAATGCCCAGGGTTTTAATGCTGAATGGACTGTTGACAACGTTGGGATCTCCGAACTTGAAGTATTTCATGATCTGACTGTATATCCGAATCCGGCATCCGGCATTCTGAATATGGCATTCAATACTAGGCAAAAGCAAAATGTTGAAGTAAAGATTTTTGATACCCAGGGAAGAGAAGTTTATACGGAAACCATTGGCAGTCTTCGGGGCCGTTACAGCAGAACCATTGATATCGGAGCCTATCCTGCCGGTATGTATGTTCTGCAGGTTAGCTCTGGTGATTCGGTGAAAACGCGAAAGCTTATCTTTGAATAGTTCCTTGCCTGTAAATAAGGATTAATATTGCGACAGATTAAAAAGAGAGGCCCCGTTCAGAGGCCTCTCTTTTTACAGTGAAATGGTGTGTTGCCAATCTGACAAAATGTTTGTACTTTTGCACCCGTTTTTACTCACGCGGATGTGGCGTAATTGGTAGCCGCGCCAGACTTAGGATCTGGTGCCGAGAGGCGTGGGGGTTCGAGTCCCTTCATCCGCACAGTTTAACAAATCATTATCCTTAGTGTTATCCAGATCAACAAGCCGGAACTGACAAATTGTACCATTTTTTTCTGGCAGGTAATTTGATCACAGGAATCCAAATTCTTAAATCAGCACATGAACATTACAAAAGAATCAACAGGCAAACTTACAGCTCATCTTATTGTGGAAGTCCGCGAAGAAGACTACCAGGAAAAAGTAAACAAAGTTCTTAAGGACTATCAGCGAAAAGCAAATATGCCTGGGTTCAGGCCCGGCAAAGTGCCCTTTGGCATGGTCAGGAAAATGTATGGAACTGCCGTCATGGCTGATGAAATCAATAAAATGGTTTCAGAAGAACTTACCGCTTTTATCAGGGAAAATGAAATAAAAATGCTGGGATACCCTATCCCAAACGATGAAAAAACCGGGAATATTGACTGGAGCAATCAAAACAGTTTCAACCTTTATTTCGATATAGGCTACGCTCCTGAATTTGATTTGAACCTTTCCAATGTAAGCAATCTTTCATACTACAAAATCAAAGTCAGCCCTGAGCAGGTTGATGAGGAGATCAAACGCCTTGCCGGTCAACATGGAACCATGGAAAAAGCCGAAAAATCGGAAGAAACTGATTGGGTGTCAGGCGCCATTGCTCAGATTGATGAGTCCGGAGTGGTTCAGGAAGATGCTATTAATACCGAAACCTATGTTTATCCTGCCTCACTGCAAACAGAAGAAGGAAAAGCCGTGTTTATCGGGCTTGAGGAAGAAGATAGCATAGAATTCGACCTGCGTGAAACATTTGCTGACAACAAAACCATAGCCCGTCTGTTGAAAGTTACTGAGAAAGAGGCTGAGAAAATTAATGGCAAATTCAGGTTTACCGCAAAAGACATATCCAGAATGGTGCCTGCTGAGCTCAATGAAACCTTCTTTAAGAAAGTATTCCCAGATCTTGAAGAAGCAAGTGAAGAAAAGTTCCGGGAACTCATTGCTTCAGGCATGGAACGTAATTTCGCTTCAGAAAGCGATAAGAAATTCCTGCAGGACGCTGTTGATGCCATCATGCAACACCATATTTTTGAAATTCCTGAAGATTTCCTTAAACGCTGGATGCTGGAGAGCAACAGGGGAGAAGTGACCCAGGAAGAAATTGACAAGGATTTTCCCAATCTTTCCAGGTCACTGAAATGGGATCTCGTGAAACAAAAAATCGCGAAACAGTTTGATATTAAAGTCACCAAAGAAGACATCCGAAACTATGTAAGCGCTTATATTACAGGTAGGTTTGGGAGTATGGGGGACGCTGATGACAATAAGGTGGATGAGATAGTCAACAATATTCTCAGCAAGAACGAGGATGCCGAACGCATAGAATCCGACATATTTAACAGTCGCCTGCTCCATGTTCTGAAAGAAAACCTTAATACGGAAATAAAAGAAACAACTGTGGATGAGTTTATCGCTATGGCGGCTGCCGGTCATGATCACGAGCACGATCATGATCATGTCCATGGTCCCGATTGTGATCATCCGGATCATAACCACTAAAATTGATCACTCTTTCAACTAAATTCATTACTTTTGATTTTAATTAATTTGCTATGAACCAGAATGAATTCAGAAAATATGCCGTAAAGCACAGGGGCATCAGCAGCCTGACGCTTGATAATTACACATCGGCGGTAAACAATTATATTTCACCTACCATCATAGAAGAACGCCAGTTAAATATTGCCACTATGGATGTTTTTAGCAGGCTGATGATGGACAGGATCATTTTTCTGGGTGTCCCTATTGATGATTATGTTGCCAACATCATTCAGGCGCAACTGCTTTTTCTCGAGTCATCTGATGCGAAAAAAGATATCCAGATCTATCTGAACACGCCTGGCGGTTCGGTATATGCAGGTCTTGGTATTTATGATACCATGCAATACATTGCACCCGACGTGGCTACTATTTGTACCGGCATCGCAGCCTCCATGGGAGCTGTGCTCCTATGTGCAGGCGCTCCCAAGAAGAGGACAGCCCTGAAACATAGCCGAATCCTTATTCATCAGCCCATGGGAGGCGCACAGGGCCAGGCATCCGACATTGAAATTACGGCAAGGGAAATCCTGAAACTGCGTACTGAACTTTACGAAATTATTGCCCAGCACTCAGGCCAGGATATTGCAAAGATTGAAAAGGATTCTGACCGGGATTATTGGATGACTGCCGAAGAAGCCAAAGCCTACGGTATGATTGACGAAGTATTATTTAAAAATATCAAGAATTAACCGTACAAACCCCATCGAAAACACCAATCTATGGCTAAAAGCTATGACCGTTGTTCTTTTTGTGGACGTGATAAACGCGACACAAACATCCTGATAGCCGGCATTGATGCGCACATTTGTGATTTTTGTGTGGAGCAGGCACAGGAAATCATTGCCGAAGAAGCCAATACCAAAAGCCGGAAATTCTCTTCGCACATTGAATTGCTTAAGCCGGTTGAAATCAAGAAACACCTTGATCAGTATGTGATTGGGCAGGATGATGCCAAGAAAGTGATTGCGGTAGCAGTTTATAATCACTACAAGCGCATCCTCATGCCTAAGAGCAAGGAGAAAAAAGATGATGTTGAGATCGAAAAATCGAATATCATCATGGTTGGTGAAACCGGAACAGGAAAGACATTACTTGCGCGGACCATTGCCCGCTTACTCCGTGTACCGTTTTGTATAGCCGATGCCACTGTACTGACAGAAGCCGGATACGTGGGCGAGGATGTGGAAAGCATTCTTGCAAGGCTGCTTCAGGTTGCCGATTATGATATAGCCGCCGCTGAAAGGGGCATCGTTTTTATTGATGAGATTGATAAAATAGCAAGGAAAAGCGATAATCCTTCCATTACGCGCGATGTTTCCGGCGAAGGCGTACAGCAAGCCTTGCTGAAAATGCTTGAAGGAACCGTGGTAAATGTTCCTCCCCAGGGCGGACGCAAGCATCCTGAACAAAAAATGTTGCAGGTGAATACACAGAATATTTTGTTTATCACCGGGGGCGCTTTCGATGGAATTGAGAAGATTATCGCATCAAGACTGCAAACCAATGTTATAGGATTTAAAAAGGAGCAGGACCGGATTGATTTTGATAAAGGAAATTTAACACAGTATGTAGCGCCGCAGGATCTCAAAGCCTACGGGCTTATCCCTGAACTTGTTGGCAGGCTTCCATTGGTTACTTTTTTAAATCCCCTGGACCGCGATACGCTGAAAAGAATCCTTACCGAACCTAAAAATTCCCTGATCAAGCAATATGAACGCCTTTTTGAAATGGATAAAATCACTCTCAGCTTTCAAAGCAATGTGTTTGATTATATCGTTGACAAGGCCATAGAGTTCAAACTGGGTGCACGGGGTTTACGTTCTATCCTTGAGGCAATTATGACTGATGCCATGTTCGAAATGCCATCTCAGGGCAATCAGCCCCGCGATCTGAAGATAACAAAGCGTTATGCAGAAGACAAACTCAGCAGATCCGGGATTTCGAGGTTGAAAGTAGCCTGATCCCATCTTACTGGCATAATTATTGCCTGCCATAATACGTTTGCATTTAACCATACTTATGGCAATAATGAAATATTTCATTTTCATCATACTTTTCTTTGCACTTTTTTCCAACCGTGTTCATTCACAGGAAGTGTGGCCTTTTGTTACCGAGGCCGTAATTGATGAAAACGGAGACACGCTTGCTGTGGTCATTCTTCCGGAATTTGTAAAATTTGCCCCTCCGCATTTCAAGAACGCTTTTCAGGAAAGACGCTACAACCGTTTGGTCAGAAATGTGAAAGTGGCATATCCCTACGCAAAACTCGCCGGTATTATGCTCAGGGACTATGAGGAACAACTTGCCCTGATTGATTCAGAGTACGAACGCAGAAAGCTAATGCGAAAAGCCGAAGCACAGATACAGGCTGAATTTGAAGATGACCTGAGAAACATGACTGTGTCGCAAGGCTGGATTTTGTTGAAGCTGATTGATCGCGAAACGGGACATACCTCTTATGACTTGCTTAGCGAGTTCAGGGGAAAGTTCAGGGCATTTTTCTGGCAGACATTTGCCGGTTTGTTTGGGTTTGACCTCAAAACAAAATACGATCCTTACGGCGCTGATAAGGATATTGAATATATCGTAATCATGATAGAAGCAGGGGCTATTTAAACAGGCATACGCCAGCAGGAGTAATTCGGCTGCTCATCACCCACCAATCATTTTTCCCCACATCAACATTCGTCACTCGTTTCCCGATAGCCAGGTAACGTCATGCGTCATTCGTCACTCATCACTCGTAAATACCTCTACCTACTTCCCCCTGCCCATTGCCACTATAAGCACCGTATAGATCATGATTTTTATGTCCATGGCAATAGACATGTTTTCAATATAAAGGATGTCGTATTTCAGCCGCTCAATCATTTCATCAACGTTTTCGGCATAACCGAACTTTACCTGCCCCCAGGAGGTTATGCCCGGCTTAACTTTTTGCAGCAACATATAATGCGGGGCACGCTCAACAATCTGATCAATGAAGAACTGGCGTTCGGGCCTTGGGCCAACCAGCGACATATCGCCTTTAAGCACACTGTAAAACTGTGGAATTTCATCAAGTCTTACCTTGCGGATAAATTTACCAAAAGGGGTAATGCGGCTGTCAGACTTTGACGAAAGCATGGGAACTCCCTTCTCGGCATCGGAGTACATTGAGCGGAATTTATGCATCCTGAATGGTTTCCCGTGAATACCCACCCTTTCCTGTGAATAGATAATAGGGCCTTTTGAAGATAGTTTTACACCAAATGCGGTAATAATGTAGACAGGGCTCAGTATGGCCATTGCAATAATTGACAACGCAATATCCATTCCCCTCTTAACCGCCTGTTGCCAGGGTGGCATCAGATCGGGTGATATTTCAATGAGTGGTGTATGAAAGATAGATTGTACCTTTATGGTTCCCAAAATAAAATCCTGCATATCAGGAATCACCTTGATGATCACATTCACATCCTGGAGTTCGGTTATAGTTTTTTCAATCTTTTTGTGTTCTGACCGCTCAATGGCAATAATTACCTCCTCTATATTCTTCTCCCTCACTACCCTTTTCAGATCGCCAAGATCGCCGAGCCGGGGAAGGTATTGTTCAACCTTATAATTATCGTAGTCTTCAACATTTATAAAACCAACAAAAATGTTGCCCGATGATTTCTCCTGGCTTTCTATATCCTGGAAAACTTTGATGGCATTTCCATTGCTTCCGACTATTATTGTGTTGAAACCAATGATTTTCCGATGAATTTTATACGCGGTTACCGAAGTGATGATGAGCCGTAGCGGATATGTAATTCCGAAATGAAGCCCAAAAAGTATCATAAATGATTGATAATAGGTTTTATACGAGATAACGTCGTCGTCAAGAATAAGTGCGAAAAAAATGGTGATCACTCCGATAAATGTAATGGTCAGGGTTTGACCGAGTTCTTTCAGGCGCGATTTTCTGTAAATGCGGCGATAGGTTCCGGCCATAATGTATAGGACCAGCCAAAAAAGCGGAATAACTGTAACACCGATAAAATAATTGGCATCGGCATAAATTTTGCCCAGGTTCGCCTGGACTTCAGGGTCATGCATGGCTTTGCGATATAGGAAAAATAAACTCCAGGCGATGACAGCGGAAAGAATATCGGCAATTACGTATTTGGCAACTTGTCGTTTCTTATTCATGGCTAAACGATTAATAAATCAGTTTCAGATGGTCGAGATAAATGGTGGCCGATTCAATATCGCTCGGTTTCAGAAAACCGATAAATACTTTAAAATCAGTTGAATTGTAGAATTCTGTGATCGTTGGTGTGAAATTAATGTAGATCTTATTCCATACTTCAGTCGGGGTGAGGATAAGCACCGGATGTTGAAAGACCTGCCCGGAAATTACAATATATAAGCCTACGGTGATATTGAAATCGTTTTTATAGTTCATTTCCAGAAAAACCGGTGCGCCACCTTTTGGAAGCGCAAAACTGTTTACCGAAGCGCATTCAAAAAGAATGGTATCACCTTGCAGCCATGCCATCGCAGAATGCTCATTCACTTCGTTTCCATACCGGAATACATGGTTTGCATCTGAAATCCTCACAAGACGGGTTTCGCTGTTTGAGGTTGTGTCAATTGACAACGTTCCCCGGTTGAAATCTTCCATCCAGATGAAGTTAACATTGTCATTGTAGGCTGTATACAAACTGGTTAAGGTATGGGTTGCACCGGCTTCCAGTTCCACAGTTTTTACAATCGGTGAGTAAAAAGGGTAGGGGGCACGGGTTGCCGAAATGCCGCTGATTTTTATTCCAGGCCTGATTGTGATTTCCTGTAAACCTGTCTCAAGAATGGGAAAGGTTGCCGGTAACTCAAATGCGCCGATGAGTTTCTGACCGATGTAAACCCACGCATCGGTTATTTTGTGTGAAGCAGTTCCCTGGCCGCTGGTAGTAGTCAGATCAATCTGCTCAATATGTATGTATGCGGGTATCAGCTCCTCTGGTTCAGGATAACAGGAGACTAAGGTGGCGACAAAGAATATCTGGATGATAAAAAGCGTGCGAACTGCCGGGATCATACATGAACCTTTCCGGTAATAAAATCTGTTTTGGGTTATCAACGCGATCTGTTTGTGTATATTGCATTCAGCACTGTGCTATTCAGAAAATCCGGCCTCAGGCAATATTGTGGGGCGACTGGTTTATTTTTTTGATGATTTCGTGTGCTACATCAAGCGCAATGTAACCATCATTTATGGTTACCGGAGGCGTTTTGTCATTCATTATGGCTGAATGAAAACTTCTGAGTTCCTCAACGATTGCATTCACGGCAGGAACCTTTGGCTTCTCAAAGAAAAGTTGTTTGCTTGGCTTGCCCGGCCCCATATTCAGAACCAGTGCCAACGGGTCAGTATTACCCGGTTCAAGATTGTGCATTCGGATAATTTCTACTTCTTTCTCAAGAAAGTCAACAGCAATATAGCTGTCGCGCTGGAAGAAACGCGACTTGCGCATGCTCTTCATGGAAATGCGGCTGGCCGTGAGGTTAGCTACGCAGCCATTTTCAAACTCAATACGGGCATTGGCAATATCAGGGGTGTCGCTTACAACTGAAACGCCGCTTGCGCGAATATTTTTGATATTTGAGTTCACCACATTCATTACAATATCAATATCATGGATCATCAGATCAAGCACAACAGGCACATCAGTACCACGGGGATTAAACTGCGAAAGCCTGTGTGTTTCGATAAACATCGGATTGTTAAGATAGGGCTGGGCAGCAAGAAAGGCGGGATTGAAGCGCTCTACGTGGCCCACTTGTACTTTTACGCCTGCTTCGGAGGAAAGATCAATGAGTTTCAGGGCTTCTTCGGAGGTGGCAACAATGGGTTTTTCAATAAAAACATGCCTGAATTTCTTCAGCGAGCGTTTTGCACAATCAAAATGGGAAACAGTGGGGGTAACAATATCTACCACATCAACTGCATCAATCAGATTCTCGATGTCTTCAAAGCGTTTGACTTCAAGTTCAGACTCAACAATCCCGGAAATGGCATCATTGGGGTCGTAAAACCCAACCAGTTCATATTCAGGAATTTGTTTTATGCATTTGATATGGATTTTACCAAGATGCCCGGCTCCCAGGACTCCTATTTTCAGCATAATTCGTTTTTTTTGCAAAGCTAATATTTTTAAGGTTTCGTTTTAGTACTTTTGTTGCTTCACTGAGCAATATTGTTTACATATACTGATTATGACCCTTCGATTTGAGGATAACTACCGCCACAGGGGATTACGAAAGAAACTTGTTGAAACGATTAAACAAAAAGGGATTCAGTCAAAGGAGGTTTTGGCTGCCATTGAAGCTTTGCCCAGACATTTGTTTTTTGAGTCCTCTTTCCTTGAGTTCGCCTACGACGACAAGCCTTTTCCGATCGGAGCCGGGCAAACCATCTCACAGCCTTACACGGTAGCTTTTCAAACCCAGTTGCTTGATCTTACTAAAGGGGAAAAAGTGCTCGAAATTGGCACCGGTTCGGGATATCAGGCTTGTATACTGGCTTTAATGGGAGCCAAGGTTTTCACTATTGAAAGGCATAAATCATTGTATCAGAAAGCCAGGGCATTCCTCCCTCAGATTGGGTTCGGTACCATTAAAATTTTTTATGGTGATGGTTATGCCGGATTACCGGCGTTTGCCCCATTCGACAAGATCCTTATAACCGCAGCGGCTACTGCTGTTCCCGGGAAGCTTATTGAGCAGTTGAAACCTGGTGGACTAATGGTGCTTCCCCTGGGTAGCGAAGAGCTTCAAACCATGACCGTGATCAGAAAAACCAATGAAGGGGAACTGCTGAAGGAAAAACACGGTGCTTTCAGGTTTGTCCCGATGCTTCCTGATAAATCAAATGAGTAAGGGTTTCTCACATATCCTGGCCTTTGGGTTCTTACTGGCGGGATCGGGATAATTAAGAATGAGTCCACTCCGAAAAATCACAAACTGCTGATATTTAGCGTTCTTTACCAGTAATCCGCCGTGGCAGAGAGTTAGGCGCTTAGGGAGTAAAACTAACTCCCGTACATACGGGATTGTCGGTTTTTTTGTGATGCAGTGATGCAGTGATGCAGTGATGCGGAAGAAGGGTTTCGGACTTTTTTTGAGTTTTGAGCTTTGGATTTATTTTGGATTTTGTTCC
>ERZ869909.344-NODE-344-length-61748-cov-87.043602_pt1 | contig 61748 bp, 62 predicted proteins | sample MGYA00520892_ERZ869909 | MGnify/ENA primary metagenome ERZ869909 (study PRJEB32215, sample SAMEA104723947) | bioreactor metagenome | biome: bioreactor; feature: anaerobic bioreactor; material: water | place: China | collected 2015-03-12 ...
GATCCTCCGCAGCTGCGCAAATGGCGCCTGAAGTGCCGGGCGGTGGCCGACAGCCTTGAGGAAGCCGGGGCGCGGCTCTTCGCCTTCACCCGCCTCGATCCCTCGCAATGGAAATCCGCCCGGACCACAAACGCCATCGAACGTCTGAACGAGGAGTTCCGCCGCCGCATCAAGACCCAGACCGTGCTGCCCTGCGCCGAGCCCGTGCCGATGCTGCTCTGGGCGTTGCTGGCCTCCGGCCAGATTCAGATGCGCAAGGTCGACGGATGGGAGACCCTCTCTCAGCCCCTTGAGCCGATGCCCCTTGACCTCGCAGCCTGAAAAACCGACCCTTCACACGCCCGGAGCGCGCCGCCAGGGAATTTCCACAGCATTCGCGACACGACCATATTGCGGTGGGCATAAAGGTGTAGTCGACTGTCACTCCATCGACCGGTGCCAGAGTGGACAATGCGCGAATCTTGTCCTTTTCCGGATCGAAGCACGACGCGAATTCATGGCAGTACAGGATCCGCTCCACAACGGGCGCGACGCGACGGGGGCGTACAAGCTGAGGGACGGCGCGGCTTGCGGGCGCTGGAGTGTTAGTAGCCATAGACTTCCACCCATTCTGCCAGAGCATGGCAATACAGTTCATCATATTCGGCACCGGTCTTGCCCGGCAGTACCCGTCGGATCTGGGCGTGAAACGGCGCCTCACTTGACCGAGACGGGTTCAACCGGAAAATCGCACCCAGGATCCGGAACGCGACGACCCTGGGTTCATCGCGCTCCTTGTTGCGGCTCAGGAATGCGTCGGACGCCAAAATCTCGTCGACCTTCCGGTCTTGCAAGGCTTCAGTCTGCTGGTCGGCTTCGTAGTGGTTCATACTCATCGGCTACGATTCAACCTCCAGGATAGGCGTCAGCCAGTTGCTCGGCCCCATCGCTCTCATGTTCGAGCCGCAAGAAGTCGCGCACCAAGCCTGACATGATGTCGGCGCCCTCGATCACGGATGCCCAGCGATGGTTCAGGGCAGCTGCGGGGTCGATCAGGCCGATCATGTTGCCTGCGATTGCGCCGGTGGAATCGCTGTCGCCGCCATGAAGCACGGCGATCTGGAGGGTCTCGTCGAAGGATTCCCCGGTAACGCAGGCATAGAGCGCGATCGAGAGAGCATCTTCGGCAATCCATCCGCCGCCGAGCGACTCGACGGTCTCAGGTGCTCCATCGCGTGGTGCATCAAGCGCCTTGCGGATTGCGCGGGCCGTTTCCTGACCGCCCTCAAGCCGCGCGTATTGAGCGGCTGTCGCAGCGGCGGTTTCCTCAAGTTTCGATCCGGTGGCCACATCGGCCAACATTTCGGCCCACGCCGCGGCGGCCAACTGCCCTGTCGGGTGTCCGTGCGTGAATGCCGAGGTTTCGATCGCCATGGAGCGAACCTGCTCGCGCGGCACCATCAGGGCGACCGGGGCCACGCGCATGATCGTGCCGCAGCCCTTGCTGTGGTTCCTTGCTGGCGCCCCGTATTTCTGGCTCTCGGCAAGGGCAGACAAGCAGGTGTTGCCAGGCGCGCGGCGGCCCCAAAGCCGCCGGTCCGAGATCAGGCCGATGTCATCGGTCTGAACGCGCGGTTGTCCGCCTTGTGTGCGATGCCACCGCAGAAGGGCGTGGTGCACGACTGAGGGTGCGTGACTGATGCCCTTGAGCGCATTCCTGACATGGGCGCGGATGATCCCTTCGGCAGTGAAGAGTGTCATCTGGGTGTCATCGGTGATCGCACCCCGCAGGCCCTGGTGGGGCGGCAGATCCGTGATCCCCTCCGGATATTGCCGACGGATCATGTCGAGCGACAGGAACTCGATCTCGGCGCCGAGGCTGTCGCCCAATGCGCCGCCAAGCAGGCTCGCATGCAGCCGAATACCCGGAAGGCCGTAATGCCGCGCGCGATCAGTAACCCAGCGTGCTTGCGCGGTCGTTTCAATCGCTCCCGGTCGCGCGGTGCGGATATCGTGAATTGCGTCCGGAGCCGACCATCCGCGCTCGGTCAGAAGCAGGGCGCCTATTGTCCCCGCGCGCCCCAGGCCGCCGCGACAATGGAGGACGATGCGCCCGCCACTCTCAACGATCCTGTGCAGTTTCGGCGACAGACTGCTCCAGCCAGCCATCGCTTCCGGGGTGGGAACATCCAAGTCCCGCACCGGGAAGTGGAACCATTCGATGCCGCGCGCTTGTACGGCCGCGCCGAGCTCTGGCACGCCGAGCAGATCGAACTCATGGCTCTCTATCAGGCTCAGGACTGCATCCGCACCCCAAGCCTTGATTGCGTCCATGTCGAGATCGAGGTCGCGATCCCAGTCGGCGCCATGAGTGCTGTCGCCCTTCTTGCCGGGACAAAAAGTGATACCCAGACGCCCGTTTCCGAGGGGTCGGTCATCAATGCGCAGGGGGTGGGTAATGCTGGTTCGAACCAATCGCGTCTCCTTCTTATCTCGATTCGCTTTGATACTGGACCATGGGTGCGTCATTTCCGGACGTATCAGCCTGCGCGGCGGGTTGTAACTTGCGGCCATTCCAGAAAGACTTTGCTCCAACTGGGGTTGGAAGGCCACGTTTCGTTTCGATTCGCTGAATTGTCTTGGACCTCCGTTTGAACGCGCCGCTTCATGAGCGGTGGGAACAAGCAGATGTGTCGATGCCGATTGTGGCGAGGAGGTGCAGATGAATGGTCTTGAGCCACTGGTTACCGTCCATGCCGGAACGGGTGCCTTCCGAGCCATAACCTCCGACCTCCTGGCGGAAACCTATCTTGCGCCGCGCCCGCAGGCGATCGCCCTGAATTCCGTATTGGCAGATGGGGCGTTTCCCTGGTCGGCCAGCATGACCGTTGCCCCGATTGAAACGGCTGCTGCGGTTTCAGCGGCCCTGCGGAGCCTTGCGGTGTCGACCCATGGCCTGAGCCCGGAGGAGGTCAGCCTCGGGGCGCTGGATCGCGACAGCCGCCTTTACAGGCATCTCGCCGCGCTTTGCGACCTCTGGCGTCAGGCCCCGGCCGCAGCTCAAGCAGGCTATTGATCGTGAATTGAATGGCGGTCTGTGCATGCTGACCGGCGCGCGCGTTGGCGAGGTGCGCACGGCGCGCTTCGAGCAATTCAACCTTGACTATGCCATCTGGTCGAAGCCCGCCTCGACCACCAAGCAGTGCAAGATCGACCGCGTGCCGATCTCGCAGGAGGTGGTCGCGATCGTGCACCAGCGCCAGCTGGTGGTGCCGCGCGGCAATCCATGGCTCTTCCCCGGCGATGCCGTCGGCAAGCCCGTCCGCGAAATCCGCCGCTTCTGGATCAAGGTGCAGAAGGAGGCCGACCTGCCCGATGTGCGTATCCACGACCTGCGCCACACCTTCGCATCGCTCCTGGTTTCGGGCGGCGCCTCGCTCGAAATCATCGGGCGGCTTCTGGGGCACGGCCAGATGCAGACGACGCAGCGCTATGCGTATCTGATGGAATCGCCCCTGCGGGCGGGCGTGGACAGCGTGGCGAGCATCTTTCGCCCACGGCCCCAGCTTGTTCATGATGCGGACGAGCAAAAGAGGTCCGCGTGACCGGATCACGGTCTCGCGGCCGCCCTGTCCACCGACTTGCGATGCTGCGCCAGGGGCTGGGCGATGCCCGTCCCTTCGCTGCCTTGCACGCGCTGTTTGTCAATCGCTCCCGCGCACTGCGCGCCAGATCGGCGCAATGCGTTTGCGGATGGTGCTTTCCTCGGGCACATTCTCACGGTGAAGGTGCGCGTTCACATATTGGTCGCGTCGTGCGGCGATCTGCCCGGACAGTGCCTTCGGGCCAAGTGCCCGACCGAGCTTGTCATCGATGCGTGCACCAATCTCGGTACTGCCTGCATCCTTCACTTGCTCTGGTGTCGGCGGATTGACGCTGAGCGGCGGTCCCAGCGACAAAGCCTTCAACTGCTCGATCTCCGCCTGAAAGTCCTGCTGCGAATGGCAAAGAGCCTCGAAGTCGGCAGTAAGAAACGCAAGGTTGCTCGCCTTGATCGTAACCCCGCGCGCCCGGACCGACGCGACCACTTCCTTATTGTCTAGCCTCCTCCAGCCGCTCGCGCGAGGAGGAGACGAAGTTCCACCAAATGTGGCGCGGGCCGTTGAGCGTCTCGCCGCCCAGCGCCATCAGGCGCGCGCCGCGTTTGCCAGCCCGGATGCTGATCCGGTCGCCGGGGCGGAAGACCATCATGCGGCCGGCATCGAACGCCTCGCCCGCGATCTCGATGGAGCCATCGGTGATGTAGAGGCCGCGATCCTCGTGATCATCCGGCATCGGGAACTGCGCACCGGGTGCGAGCACGACATCGGCGTAGAAGATCTCGATTTGCATCGTCACCGGAGCGCGTTCACCTCAAGCGGTGCCGAGGATCGGCCGGGCCTTCGCGCCGTCCGCGTCAAGGAACGGCAACGGGTCCTTTGCATGGTGCTGGAAATCCGGGGCCATATCCTCGCGGTCCTCGGGCAGGGCGACCCAGGTCTGGATGCCGAAGAGCTTGTGTCAGGTGGCGCGGGTCTCGGCGCTGGTGCGCTCAGAGTGGGTCACACCACGGCCAGCCAGCATCCAGTTGACCGCGCCGGGGTGGATCATCTGGTTGGTGCCGGGGCTGTCGCGGTGCTGGAATTCGCCCTGATAGACGCAGGTGACGGTTCTGAGCCCGATATGAGGATGCGGGCGCACATCGATTCCGCCTTCGGTGGTGAACTCGGCCGGGTCCATCTGGTCGAAGAAGATGAAGGGCCCGACCATCTGCCGCCGGGCGGAGGGCAGGGCGCGGCGCACCTCGAACCCGCCGATGTCGCGCGCGCGGGATGATCAGCGTCTAGATACTGTCGAGGCTGCCGCCGGCCGGGCAGTCGGGCGCGAGTGGAGGATTCCAGCTCATGCGTTCGATCCTTCTATTCGGGAGCCGCCTGTATGCAGCCTACCACTGAATGACGTCGGCCCAATCCGCCTTGTGCCGCTGCGCCTGTGCGCGCACGAAGGGGCAGAGCGGCACGATCCGCTGCCCCGCCGCGCGAGCGTCCGTGATCAGCCGCTCGACCAACGCACCCGCCACACCGAGACCACGCATCGTGTCGGGCACTCCGGTGTGATCGGCGATGATCAGCGTGGCGGAGACCTTGGAAAGGGTCAGCTCGCCTTCGCCCGCCACGCCCTCCACACTCGCGACATAGCGCGCCTTGGAGACGGTGTCGGTGCGAGTGATGGTGACTTCGGGCATTCGGTGTCTCCTTGAAATGGCGGTGCGGCGGTTGGTGTTGCCACCCGTGAAGTGGCGCAAGTGATTTTTCAGAATACCACGGTTGCGCAGGTTTGCGGCAGGCGATCCCGCCGGGGGTAGCGCCCGGATCGCCTATACCGCCAGCCTGATGGCGGTGCCCCAGGGGTCGTGCAACACCGACGAGTTGCCGTTGGTTGCGGCGGTGATTCCGGCGGCTTCGGCGCGAGCCAGGATGGCCTTGCGCAAGGCCGGATCGCGGGCAATGATCTCGACCGCTTCCAGCCCTGCAGCCCTTTCGGGCCGTGGCCCGGCGCGGCGGCTGTTCCAGATGTTCCCGGCCAGGTGGTGATGATAGCCGCCGCTGCCGTAAAAGCTCGCGCCCGGGTAGCGGCTGGCGATCTCAAGGCCGAGAATGTCACGGTAGAAACCATCCGCTGCGCCGGTATCGCCGACCTGCAGATGCACATGGCCGATGATCCCGCCTTCAGGGAAGCCAGCCCAGTCGCCTGTGCCCGAGGCCAGCAGGTCGGGGATATCCAGCGGCTCGGTCGCCATGCGGATATTCCCCTGCGCGTCGCGCCAGCGCGAGACCGGGCGGTCGGCATAGACCTCGATCCCGTTGCCTTCCGGGTCGTCCAGATAGATGGCCTCGCTGACGATATGGTCCGAGGCACCCTGAAGCTTGACGCCCAGCTTGACCGCGTGGGCCAGCCAGCATGCCAGATCGGCGCGCGTGGGCAACAGGAAGGCGGTGTGGAACAGCCCGGCATCGCGCGGGTCGCGAGGCGAGGCCGACGGATCGGCGACAAGCTCAAGCAGCGGAGCCGTTGCGGCCCCCAGCGTGACCCTTTCGGCGTTCTGGTCGATCACCGCGAGCCCGATCACGCGCTGGTAGAAATCCGTCACCGCGCCCAGATCGCGGGCACGCAGGCGCACCCGTCCGATCCGCAAGGGGGCTGTGGCGTGGTCGAAATACTCATTGGTCATGATGGCCTCCAGCGGCGGAAGGAATGCATGGCCGGAGCCTTCAGGGGGCACCGGCCTTGATTTGTTCAGCGGTCGCGGCCCAGCGCGAAGGCGCCGTTGCCCAGAAGCGTTTGCACGATCAGCGCCACCGACCAGAAGGCGGGAAATTCCCAGCCGCCGCCCGGGTTGGAAAAGAAGAATCCGGCACCCCAATGCGGATAGATCGAGCCCACAAGGATCGGCAGAAGCGCCAGAGACACCCAGCGTGACCAGAGGCCCAGGATCAGCGCGATGCCGCCCAGCAGTTCGGCGATGATGACGACATAGGCGAGGAAGCCCGGAAAGCCGAGGCCCTCGAAAAAGGCGACGGTACCTGCGGGAGTGAAAAGGACGAGCTTCATCCAGACATGAGCGAGGAACAGAACGCCCATCGTCACCCGCAGGATGGTGGCGGCGAGGTCGGCATTGGTAACACCGGCCAGCAGGTTGGCACGGTCGGTGGTTGGGGTGGCGTAGGTCATATCGGGGCTCCTTGCGATGCGCTCGCATCGGTTTTGTGTTTCGATGCCTGCAACATGACGCGAACGCCATTGAATGATAATCCGTCCTTCGGGAAGATGATTGCATCCAAAATGGAAGAAGCCTTACCAACCCACATCCCATGGCGGTGTGCCGCGATAACGCTCGGCCAGGAAATCGACCAGCACCCGTACCTTGGCGGCCAGATGGCGGCTGTGCGGGTAAAGAGCATGGACGCCATATGGCTCGGACTCGAATGCGCGCAGCACTTGCCGCACCCGGCCCGCGCGCAAGGCATCACCCGCGACGAAGCTGGGCACGCAGGCCAGCCCCAGCCCGGCCTCGGCCGCGCTCAGGCAGGCCAGGGCGTTGGAATAGCGTAGCCGCCCCCGCACAGGCACTGCGAGCAACTTGCCATCCACGCGGAATGGCCAGCGCTCCGGGTCGCGGAAGTTGGTGTCGAGGATGCAGCCATGCGCAGCCACTTCCTGTGGGGCTGCGGGTTCTCCATGCTCCGCCAGCCAGTCCGGAGCGGCCACGATGATGATGCGCACTTCGCAGAGTTTGCGCGCGATCATGCTGGAATCCTCGGGCCGACCAACGCGGATGGCCATGTCGAAGCCCTCATCGACAAGGTTCACCACCCGGTCTGAAAAGCTGACGTCAAGCGCGATCTCGGGCCAACGCAGGGCGAAGTCGTTCAGGATCGGGGTCAGTTCCAACCCGCCGAAGGTCAGGGGTGCTGTCAGCCGCAACCGCCCGCGCGGCACCTGCGTGACATCGCGCACCGCGGCGTCGAGGCTGTCGAACTCGTCCAGCAGCGGGCGCAGCCGGTCGTAATAAGCCTGCCCGGCCTCGGTGGGTGAAACGGCGCGCGTGGTCCGGTTCAGGAGCCGCACGCCCAGCGCTCCCTCAAGGCGTGAGACCAGTTTCGAGGCCTGCCCCGAGGTCGTGCCCAGCCGGTCGGCAGCAGCTGTGAAGCTGCCCGTCTCCATTACGGCGGCGAACATTCGGTCACAGGCGAGGCGGTCCATGAATTCCTTCCTGTTGGGCTTCGGTGAGCTTGCACATAACATCATTGCATCCATTTCAGTTGGAGTGATAGCGCATGATGCCCATTTCCCGCTACACCTTCGGATTACCGCAATTCCCAGAAAGAAATTCCCTTCGGACCGGATTGAAGGTTCGCGCCAGATACCCATTTGCTCGGTGCGGACCGGGCCCCTCTGGCAACGTGGTGTTGCGATGTCGGACCGCATCGAGCGTGCGCGGGTCGCAGGCCGCATTGCGACCTGTGACGAGACAGCGCTCGACCCTGTTCGGACACGTCATCATGCTGCTGGCATCTTCGCCATCTTGCCCCGAAACATCAGTTCCAGACACCGATAATGCCGGCTTGACCGTTGAGGGCCGCCGGTCATGAGCTTGCGGCACCAACGTCGGCTCCAGCGTCAGATTGCCGCTCTCACCAGCCGTTCACCCCGGCTTCGCCGCCTTGCGGCGCGCATCCAGGGCAGGCCAGGTGTCCTCGTGCGCCTGCCGCTTGGCCTCATTCTGATCGTCGGCGGGCTTCTCGCCATCCTGCCGGTCTTCGGCCTGTGGATGATCCCGCTCGGGCTTCTGCTTCTGGCGATCGATCTGCCGCTGTTGCAGCCCTTCGTCTCCGCGGTCATCATTCGAATGCGCCGCAAGTGGACGATATGGCGGCGGAAGTGCCGGAATCGCGACTGATACTCAAACGTCTCGCAGGGGGTGATCGAATTGGACTGGTTGTTTCTTCTCGGCGGGCTTTTGGGTCTGTTTTTCGGCGGCGAGGCGCTGGTGCGGGGTGCCGTCGGCGTCGCCCGCAGGTTGTCCTTACCACCGCTCCTGATCGGCCTGACGGTTGTGGGCTTCGGCACCTCTACGCCGGAACTTCTGGTCTCGGTCGATGCAGCGTGGCGCGGTGTCCCCGACATTGCCATCGGCAACATCGTCGGCTCGAACATCGGAAACATCCTTCTGATCGTCGGCCTGTCGGCCTTGATCTGGCCGATCCGTGTTCGCGGCGGCACGCTCAGGCGCGACACGGCCGTGATGATGGCCGCAGCGCTCATCCTGATCCCCGCCTTCTGGTTCGGCGAGATGGGGCGGCTGTCCGGTGCGGTTCTGGTGGCCGGTCTTATCGCCTATCTGGTCTGGGCCTACATCAAGCCCGGAGCCGACACCGCTGAGGCAGATTCTGCGACCATGCTTCCGCTGTGGCAGGCTGCCCTCTGGGTCGCTGCCGGCCTTGTCGCTTTGATGGTCGGCGCGCGGTTTCTGGTCGATGGTGCCGTCATCATCGCGCGCGGTTACGGGATATCCGAGGCTTTCATCGGCCTGACCATCGTTGCGGTCGGAACCTCATTGCCGGAGCTGGCCACTTCGCTGATCGCTGCGTTCCGCCGACAGTCCGAGATTGCCATCGGCAACATCGTCGGCTCGAACATCTTCAACGTGCTGGGTATCCTCGGGGTTACCGCTCTCATCGCGCCGATCCCGGTGGCTGGCCGCTTCCTGAACTTCGATCTGCCGGTGATGATTGCGGCGTCGGTGGTACTGACGGGTTTGCTGCTACGGCCCCGGGTCGGACGGCTGATGGGCATTGGCCTGCTTCTGGCTTATTTAGGCTATGTCTGGGCCGCGCAGGGCTGAGTCTCCGCGTCCCCGATCGCAAAACCGGAACAAGGCACGGGGGCGGACCCCGATGAAACGCGCCGGTGCCGGAAGACCCCGGCACCGGCACTGAATCAGCGATACCAGCGCCCCGCGCTTTGGAGGCGTCAGTTGCCGATGCGTAGGAACACTGTGCCGTCGCCGGCCGCGCCACCAAAGGCGATCACCTCATAGGAGGCGTTTGGATCCTCGCCCATGCCGGGCGATCCCGCCGGCATGCCGGGCACGGCGATGCCGGTGATCTCGGGGCGTTCCGCCAGTAGCCGGTCGATGGCTTCGAAGGGCACATGGCCCTCGATGGTATAGCCGCCGATGCTGGCCGTGTGGCACGACCAGAGCGCGTCAGGGACCTCGCCGGCTTCCTTCATGCCGGCGTAATCCTCGGTGGCGGTGATTTCCACGGTGAACCCGTGCGCTTCGGCCAATTCCGCCCAGGCGCCGCAGCAACCGCAGGTGGGGGTGAGGGTGACGTGCAGGACATCGGCGCGCGTATCGATAGCTTCTGCATGGGCCGCCGGTGACAGCGCGATGCCGGCGGCAAACGCCAGCGCGGCCAGGATCGGGCGGTGATGTTTCAGGATGGTCATGGTGTTCTCCAGATCTGAAGGCATTGCAGGGCGCGCGCACAGGGACATGCGCGCGCGATTGTCCGCTCAGGCGACAACCAGTTCGGTCATCATGCCGGTGATCAGATGCGGCATGTGGTGGCAGTGCAGCATCCAGCGCGCCGCTTCGCCCGCATCCAGCGCGATGGTGACCATCGACATCGGCGGGATATGCACCGTATCGCGCACAGCACCGTTGATGCGGCGCGGTGAGCCGATGTTCCGCCCGCCTATGCCGACCACTTGAAACACATGGCCATGCAGGTGCATCGGATGCGCCATCATCGACATGTTGTGGAAGGTCAGTTCCACGCGTTCGCCGCTGGTGGCGTGCAGGGGGGCATGCTCGCCCCATATGCGACCATTGATCGTCCAGACATAGGGCGACATGGAACCGTCAAGCATCACCTCCGCGCGCCGGGTAGCCTGCCGCGCAGGCAGCGGCGCGGCGGCGCGCAACCGCAATTCCTGTGCGAGGTCATAGTCGAAGGCCGTAGCGGGTTCCTCGCCCAGATCGGCCAGCCGCTCGACCCGCGCGCCGGGCGTGGCGAGGATGATGCCGGTGCGCTCGCGCTCGCCCTCGCGCAGGGCGAGGATGGGCCATGCGCCTTCCCCCGCAGGCAGGTCGAGTTCGATATCCAACCGCTGACCCATGGCAAAGCCGAAGTGGCGCCCGGTGACTCGCTCGATATCATGTCCGTCCACAGCCACCAGACGGCCCTCGATTTCGCCTGTATCGATCCAGAACACGGTGGCCGCGGCGGCGTTGATGATACGCAGCTTCACCCGGCCGCCGCGCTCAACGCGCACCACCTCGGGGTCGGCGAGGGTGCGGTCATTGGCGAGATAGGCATCGAAGTCGATGTCGTTGAGGTCCATCTCCATGCCCTGCATGCCGCCCATTCCGGACATGGCGCTGTCAGCCCCGTCACCATGGCCCATGCCGTGCCCCAGGCCGGAGGCGCCCATCATGCGGCCCATCATGTTGCCCATCGCGCCACTGCCGTGGTCCATGGCACCATGATCCATACCACCATGGCCGCCATTGCCATGCGCGTGCTCGATATTCTCCATCAGTTCATCAGGCGAGGTGAAGGAGAAATCCTGAAGGATCATCACCACCTCCTGCCGGTCGGCGGCGAGATCGGCGCGTGAGCGCACGATCAGCGGCGCGGCCAGAAGCTGCATTTCCTGCACCGGGAAGTGGCTGTGCATCCAATGCGTCCCGGGCATTGGCACAAAATCGTAGTCGCGCGTCTCGCCCGGTGCGAGCGCGGACATGGGCGCATCGGGCACGCCGTCCTGTTCATTGGGCGGGATCTGGCCGTGCCAGTGGATGATGGTGGGCGCGTCGAGCCGGTTGGTCAGCGCAACGCGGAACCGCTCGCCCGGGTCAAGGATCAACCCCTGGCCGCCCGCGCTGTTCTTCAACCCGAAGGCGGTGGCGGCGCGGCCGTTGATATCCAGCGTACGGGAGCCGGCGACGAGGCTGTGGCGGGGGGCCTCAGCCATCGCCCAGCGCGGAAGTGATGCCGCGGCAAGCGTGGCGGACGTGGTCGCCAGAAAGCGGCGACGCGAGAGTGAAAGTGTCATTGCAGGTACTCCTGAATTCCGGCCTGTGGCCGGGTGTTGACTGTCCGACCGCAACCGGGCCGGAATCGAACAGGTCAGGAGCGTGATTTTGGGGGTCTGAGGGCCGCATCGGGCGCGGCGCTTGGCAGCGTCTGTTCGGCAAGAGCCAGGTGGCTTGTCGGGGAATGCACGGAAGGCAAGGGCGCGACCGCCGCAAGCGTTGCCTGCATCCCGAAACAGGTCGCCACGCAAATGGCACAGAAGCTGTCAGATGCGTGCGGGGCGTCGCTGCCAGTGGATGTGCAACACCCTTCATCCGGCTGCACGTGATGATCTGCCTGCGCATGCATCTCGCCGTGAGAACCCGCCGCATGGTCCATGGCGGCATGTGCTGTCGCCGGCACCAACAGTGCCGCCAGGTGGAGGACCACCGTCATCAATGCAAGCAGGTTGCGCAGATTCGCCATCCTTCCCTTCTATTCCCGAATGCGCGCCACGTCCAACGTGACCCGATGCCGCGCGCGCAGAATTGATCGTTGGGCGCTTTGAAACATCGTCTTCGCTGCGAGGGCTTGACCTTCCTGTTGCTGGAAGCCCCACATCAATGATGAACCGTAGTTCAAACGCCGTTTCCGGTGATTGATCCATGTCATTCCGCATTTGGTGAATTCGGGACAATAGATTAACATGGGCTTGAAAGGAACCAGCCCGTTGACAGCGCGAATCCGGAGAATACGGTTTCTGCCCAACGCGTTCGCTACGCTCACGCGGGCCGTCGTGCTGTGTGTTCTTGTCGGGCTTGCCGGAGCTTCCGCCGCACACGCGCATCAGACGGAAGCGTTCCCACCCGTCGCAGCGCAGGCTTCAGAGGTCGTCTCTCTGGAAGAATGTTGCCACGGGGCGGATCAGGGCACGCAAAAAACCGAATGCGCCCTGTCGATGTGTTGCAGCCTCTCGGCACTGGCCGGATATGGCGACCGAGACATGCCCCCGGCCTCTGCGTCGCTTCGGCCCCTGATCGGCCCGATAGGTTTTGCAAGCCGGTCGCATCCTCCGGTCCTGCACCCTCCGATCGCGATCTGATCCACAGCCGGCGCGCTGCGCAGCCGGAACGGCGTCAGGTCGGAGCACTTCGCCTTAGGCGTTTCCCCAAAGCAATGCGCATGGCCGGTGTCAAAGAGGGCGAGGTGACTCGCCGTCTCGCCGCACATTTCAGGAACGCCTGTTCGAGCGCAAGAAAATCGGGGATGAGAGATGAAGAATGATCTGAAGAGCAGGAGCGATCAGACAACCTCCACGCTCACAATCCCCGGCATGGGCAGTGACCATTGCGCCGGGATTGTCCGCACCGCGCTCGAGCGCCTGGAGGGTGTCCAGGATATCCAGACCAGCATCGCCGCGCATCGTGCGCGGGTGATGTATGATGCAGCCCGCGTCACACCTTCCGATCTGAAGGCGGCGGTCGAGCGGGCTGGCTATGAAGTTGATGATGTAGAAGGGGCGAGCGGCCCGCGCGAGCTTCGCCTGACGGTGCCCGGGATGGGAAGTGACCACTGCGCCGGGATCGTGTCGGCCTCCATCCGCCGCCTGCCGGGGATCGCCAAGCTCGACACCAATATTGGCAATCACCGGGTGCGCGTGTCTTTCGACGCAAGCCAGACCGACGCGCAAAGCATCCGTGCCGCGATCGAGCGCGCGGGCTACGAGGTGGACGCGGTTGAGGAAGGCCAGGCGCCCGATCACGCCAGCGATGCCGCGTCAGAGGACCGCTACCTTGCCCGCGCCTGGAAGCGGCTGTGGATCGCGGCCCTTCCGACGACGCTGATCATGGTGCTGATGGGTCCGCACATGTTCTGGCAGCCAATTCCCGGATACCTGCTGATCGTGGCGGTGCTGGCTTTTCCGGTCGTGTTTCTCTTTGGCGGCTGGGCCACGCATGTCTCGGCCTGGCGCTCACTCACCAACCGCACCGCCAACATGGACGTGCTGATCTCGATGGGTAGCTTGCCGCCCTATCTGATCGGGCTGGCGGGCTTCATCTGGCCGATGACGTCGTTCATCGAGATGGCCGCGACCATCATGACCTTCCACCTTGTCGGGCGGTATCTGGAGGCCCGCGCCAAGGGTCGCGCGAGCCAGGCGATCAAGCGGTTGATCACCATGGGTGCCAAGACCGCCGCGGTCCTGCGCGACGGCGCGGAGATCGAGGTGCCCGTGGCCGAGCTTCAGCCGGGTGACATCATGGTGGTGCGTCCGGGCGCCAAGGTGCCGACCGATGGCGAGATCGTGGAGGGCAACAGCCATCTGGATGAATCCATCGCCACCGGGGAATCCGTGCCGGTGGAAAAGGGGCCGGGCGGCACGGTGATCGGCGCCACGATCAACAAGGAAGGCGTGCTGAAAGTCCGCGCCACCCGCGTCGGCGCCGACACGTTCCTCAGCCAGGTCATCAAGCTGGTCGAGGAAGCGCAGGGCTCCAAGGTGCCGATCCAGGAACTGGCTGACAAGCTGACCGGCTATTTCGTGCCTGCCGTGCTGGCGATCGCGCTCGGCACATTTGGCGTGTGGCTGGTCTTCGACGATATCTTCCGACCCATCCTGCATTGGGGCGCGGGCTTCCTGCCTTGGGTCAACCCCGAGATTTCGGCTTTGATGGGCGCGATCCTGGCCATGATTGCGGTGCTTGTCATCGCTTGCCCCTGCGCGTTGGGGTTGGCCACGCCCACGGCGCTAATGGTGGGGTCGGGCATGGGCGCCGAGCGCGGCGTGCTGATCCGCTCGGGCGAGGCGATCCAGACCTTGAAAGACATCAAGGTGGTCGTGCTCGACAAGACGGGAACGATTACCAGGGGCAAGCCCGCGCTGACCGATGTCCATGCCCTGCCTGGGTTCGACGAGGAGCGCGTGATCCGCGCCGCCGCCTCGGTCGAGGCCGGATCGGAGCATCCGCTGGCGCAGGCCATCGTGGCGGGCGCGCGCGAACGCGGGCTTGAGGTGCCCGAGGTCACGCAATTCAAGTCGATCACCGCCCGCGGTGTGCAGGGCGAGGTTGATAACGAGACCGTGCGGGTGGGCAGTCGACGGCTTCTGTATGAGGCCGGGATCGCGCCCGATGCGCTGGAAGAGCGGTTGGTCGCGCTGGAGACCGAGGGCAAGACCGCCATGCTGGTCGCCATCGGTGACAAGGCGGCGGGGCTCGTCGCGGTGGCGGATACGGTGAAGGAGGACTCGAAAGCCGCCATAGATGCGATGCACGATCTGGGGATCCATGTCGTCATGGTCACCGGCGACAACGAGCGCACCGCGAAATATGTCGCCGCGCAGGTCGGTCTGGACGAGGTCAGGGCTGGTGTGTTGCCGGAAGGCAAGGTCGAGGCCATCCGCGAGTTGCAGGCGAAACACGGCCAGCATGTCGCCATGGTCGGCGACGGCATCAACGATGCCCCGGCGCTGAAACAGGCTAATGTCGGCATTGCCATCGGCGCAGGGGCCGATGTCGCTATCGAGGCCGCCGACGTGACGCTGGTCACGGGCGAGCTGACCAAGGTTGTCGAAGCGATCCGGCTGTCGAAAGCCACCTTCCGCAAGATCGTCGAGAACCTGTTCTGGGCCTGGTTCTATAACCTTGCCGCCATCCCCATCGCGGCCGTGGGTCTGCTGCATCCGATGATCGGGGTCATCGCAATGACGGTCAGCTCACTTTCGGTGATCGGCAACTCGCTGCTGCTCAAGCGCGCGAAACTTGAGGTGGAGAAGCGATGACACTGCAAACCGGAAATTTACGCGGGGACACGCCATTGAGCCGCTTTCTGCGGCGGCCTGCCGGTCTGGCGCTCTGCGTGGCGTTGGCCCTCGGCGGAGTGATCCTGCTGCTGGAGCACCGTGTTCACGTCCTGGCGAGCGTGCCCTTTCTGCTTCCGCTGGCGGCTTGCCTGCTGATGAACATGTTCATGCACCGGGGGCACGGCGGGCACCACAAAGGCAAGGGTAACGGCGATGAACGATGACTGACGCCGAAATCAGATTCTGCCGCCCGGGCTTCTCGCGCCGGGCAGATTTTCCGAAACCAAGGAGTAGCACCATGAAGACTCACAAGCTGAAATCCACACTCGTCGCCGGCCTCTTGCTTATCGGTACGTCCGGAATGGCTCTGGCGCAGACTGCCGGGGAAGATCACGACGCGCATCATCCCGAGGAGGGGGAACTGACGCTTCCAGACGCGACGCCGAACGACGCATCCCGCGGGGTCCCGGACGGCATGTCCAGCATGATGGAAATGATGACCCCCGAGATGATGCAGATGATGATGCGCATGATGAGCGAAGGCGGCGGGCCCGGGATGATGGATGGCATGCGCGGCGGTCCGAGGGCCGAGGGGGTGCCCGGCCCCGGCATGATGGGCCGGGTAATGACGGGGCCGGGCATGCCGGGTGGTAGTATGATGGGCATGGGCGGCATGCCGATGGGCCCGATGACAATGCACGGTCCGCACGCGCAGATGGGCGGCCAGGCCCTTGGCCCCGGCGTGATTTACGGCATGCCGCATGGCGCGACCACCGAGATGACACCGGCGCGGGTCGAGACCTTCCTGTCGCACTTGCTGGACCGCCACGGCAACCCTCGCCTTGAAATCGGCGAGATTACCGAGGCCGAGGATGGCAGCATCATTGCGGAAATCGTGACGGTGGACGGCTCGCTTGTCCAGCGCCTCGCCTTCAACCGCTATCCCGGTCTGTTCAGGCAGATCGACTGAGCCTGGTCGGCTTGGCCGTCGGCTGCGTGCAGCCGACGGCTCTAAAACTCTCAAAGGAGATCACGATGATGAACGGATGGGGAATGACGAACGGCTGGGGCATGGGGTTACACTGGATCTGGTCGATCCTGATCCTGGCGCTGATCGTCCTCGCGATCGCCGCGCTGGTCAAATACCTGATGAAATGAATGTAAAGGAACAGACCATGTTGCCGCCTCGAATAGCAGGCTCCACATGGTTCCATAGCCGCATTTCGAGATGCGACCGGACCAATCCATTTCTCCAGATTGATACCTTCGAGGCGTGAGGCCCGGAAAGGCGCCTACGTTTTCGCCTCGCCCAAACCGCGAAGGGTGATCGACCAGCGCAACAAAATTAAGCGCCACGAGGGAGCCGACGCCAGGAGCGGTCATCAATCGACGGGCGACAGGATGCGTCTTAGCTTTCTCCTTCACGGCATGAGCGAGATCTGCAGCTGCCTGACACAGCGTGGAAGGGGCGGCCAAGAACCCGTCCGCGATACTGCGCAGCACGGCATTGCGCTCCCCTGCAGCGGCGCGCTGATCAGGCTGCGTAGCCGATCTGAAACCTCGCTTCGAACGTGAACAGCTGTGAACCAGCCTGTGCGAGCCAATTGAGCGAGACTCTCCGCGTCAGCAGCATCAGACTTGTTGGGGCGAGCCGACAGGCTCTTGTGCGCCTTGCGTGCATCGATGCAGATGGTGGGAAGCCCCAACCGCTCCAAACCTCGCTGGAGCCAGATCGACAGTTGCCCCCTTTCATGCACGATCAGCCTCAGTGATAGCAATTTTGCCCGAAACCAGCCCGCCACGCCCTCGGGGTCGGCGGGGGACACACCCCGGGCAATGGTCTCGCCGTCTGCATCAACAACGCAGATCGAAATCTCTTTCAGTGAAACGTCCAAACCGGCACAGTATATCATGGTCGTTCTCCTCACGGCGGTTTCTCCGTGAGGCCATTATACCGGACCTCGTGCGCCACCGGAGAGCGACCGCCGCAATCACACCATGTATGCTGTTCGCGGATCAGATCCCAAATCAACGCCGCGTGCTCACAGGCACTTTGTTGCGCACTGGTTCCTCTGATCCCGTCTCATGACCGTTGCGCCAAACTGCTCCTTGCCCTCGTTCGCTCCGACGTCCTCGCGACCGACGGCCGGCTTATGCCGCTGCGGCCGGAGACTGGCAGACGCCGCCCCGGGCCATCAGGGCCCAGACGATCCGCGCCATCTTGTTCGCCAACGCCACCCGCACCAGCATTGGCGGCTTGCGTGTCAGCATTCCACCCAACCACGTGCCCGGCTGCGCCGAGGCATGGACATGCCGCTTGATGATGACACTGTTTGCGCCGACGATCAGCAGCCGCCTCAGGGAGCGCTCAGCCATCTTCGTCGTGGCCCCAAGCCGCTGTTTGCCTCCGGTGGAATGCTGGCGGGGTGTCAGGCCGAGCCACGCGGCGAAGTCGCGCGCTTTGCGGAAGGTCTCCGGCGGCGGGGCGAGGACCGCGATGGCGGTGGCGATCAGGGGTCCGAGCCTCGGCACTGTCATCAATCTCCGACATCACCGTCCTCCTTTGTGGATCCTCACAGACCCACCTTGGCACATTGATGCCGTCGCGGGGCGGTCACATCATAAACGCCGCACGAACCTGAAAGGATGTCTGAAAAGGATTATTTCTATTGCGGGATCGGATATCTCGACCAATCGGATCCGCACCTTTCGCCCCGTCAGGATGACTTTGTTTATTGGCGGTTTTTCGAAGCAAAGGAGATCAAAGTCTTCATCCAGAGGCAGATCGTCGCAGCGCAGTGCAATGTTGATTTTGTCCAACAGCACCATGCAGATCGCTGTATCGCGGATCAGCTTCCTGGAATTTTCCCCGCCTGCGCGCGCGGCGGTGTTGTTGCGCTTGTGGTCCTGGGGGGGCCGATGAGACCCTCTGCCATGGCATGAAACCGGCAGAGTTCTTCGAAATGACCGATTAAAACCCTCCGCCCGCCCGCGTCCCGGCCCCCTTTGTGAATGGTGCCACGGCGCTGGGCATGCCGTGATCGATGGCGCAGGATCATTCAAGACCCGTATGAGGTAACCCCTTTCTGGTTCCGTTACTTGCGGTGACTAGCCTTTTTCGCCAATCCTCGTTTCCAGCACGCGGCTGCGCGCCTGCTTTACGCGCTGTATTTTCAGGCGGTTACGAGCCGGGCCCTTTTTCCGCTCGTTGCACTCCATCCTTGACTTGTTCGCTCGCAGCATCCATCAAGTGCGGGCTGGTGCCTGTTCGTGACAGGTGAAAAGGGAATGTGACAGGGGCAATCGCGCCCCAAGCACAGCCGCCCCCGCGACCGTGACCGGAGAGGTCGCCCAAGGCCACTGGTGTATCCACACTGGGAAGGCGGGGCGACCGCTCGGAGCCCAAAAGGCTCCGAACATCCGCAAGCCGGGAGACCTGCCAGCAAACGCGACGTGAACCGGACGGGGTGTGCCGGTGACGGGTCGATGCGTGTACGCATTTCCCGCCATCAAGCCCTTGTCCCCTTTTGATCGAGGGACAAATGAAGAAGACGATCGTATTTTTGGCGCTGTTGGGCGCCTCACCCGCGCTGGCGCATCACCCTATGGGCGGCGCGGCCCCTCAAACCATGTTTCATGGCCTTCTCGGTGGACTCGCGCATCCGGTGATCGGCATTGACCATTTTGCGTTCGTCATCCTTGTGGGTCTGGCTGCGGCCTTTTCCGGGCGAATGCTGGCAGCGCCTGCTGCCTTCATTGCAGCGACAGTGGCGGGAACGCTTGTTCAACTTGGCGGGATCGTGCTGCCGTTGGCCGAACTGGTGATTGCGGGTTCCATCATAGGGCTTGGCGCGCTTCTGCTGATGGGGCGCCGGCTGGATGGCGCGGCGTCGCTGGCCGGGTTTGCGGCGGTCGGCCTGTTCCACGGCTGGGCCTATGGTGCGGCGGTTATCGGGTCCGAGCCGATGCCGGTTCTGGCCTATCTTGCGGGTTTTGCGGGGGTGCAATTCGTCATTGCGGCCGGTGTCGCGCATCTGGCGGCGCGGGGGCTGGCTACCGAGCGAGGACAGATGCAGACGCGCCTCGCGGCGGCGCTGTGCTGCGGTGTCGGCATCGCCTTTGCGGCGGAAACTCTGGAAGCGATGATCCTGACCTGAGCACGCGGCGCTCAGGAGAATCCCCCGAACCGGAGTATCCGATGACATCCGTAGAACTTCTTGTCTGCACGACGTGCAGGGCAGGCGGTGCCCCCGTGGCCGAAGGCGTCCCGCGGGCTGGCACCGCGCTGCTGGACCGTCTGGCGCAGGATCTGCCTGAAGGCGTGAGCCTGCAATCGGTAGAATGCCTGTCAAATTGCTCGCAAGGCTGCACCATCGTGCTGCGTGGGCCGGGGCGCTGGACCTATGTCTATGGCAATATCGCGCCCGACATGCCTGACATGGTCGCGCTGTGCGAGGGCATCGCGCGTTACCGCGATACCGCTGACGGGCTGGTGCCGTGGCGCGACCGGCCCGCACATTTCCGCAAGAACTGCATTGCCCGCATTCCCCCAATGGAGATCCCGAATGAATGACCTGTCCAAGGTTCCTGTCACTGTTGTCACCGGCTTTCTGGGGGCGGGCAAGACGACGCTGATCTCTCATCTGATCCGCTCCTCGGTCGGGCGGCGGCTGGCGGTGGTGGTGAACGAATTCGGCACGCTCGGGGTGGATGGCGAGATCCTGAAGGAATGTGCCATTCCCGATTGCCCTGCCGAGAATATCATCGAACTGGCCAATGGCTGCATCTGCTGCACGGTGGCGGATGAATTCATCCCCACGGTCAGGGCACTTCTGGCGCTCGATCCGCGCCCCGATCACATTGTGATCGAGACCTCGGGGCTGGCGCTGCCCAAGCCGCTTCTGCGCGCCTTTGACTGGCCTGAGATCCGCTCTCGTGTCACGGTGGACGGGGTCATCGCTCTCGCCGATGCCGAAGCAGTGGCCAAAGGCTGTTTCGCATCCGATCCGGCAGCGGTGGACGCGCAGCGCATGGCCGACGACAGCCTTGACCATGACACGCCGCTGGCCGAGGTGTTCAATGACCAGATCGCCTGCGCTGATCTGGTGCTTCTGACCAAGCCCGACCTGGCCGGCCCCGAAGGCGTGGCGCAGGCCCGGGCGGTGATCGCCGCCGCAGCCCCGCGCTCGCTGCCGGTGATCGAGGTGGCCGAGGGCCGGGCGGACCCGGCGCTGCTGCTCGGCTTGAACGCAGCGGCCGAGGACGATCTGGCCGCTCGCCCCTCGCATCACGATGGCGCTGACGACCACGAGCACGACGATTTCGAAACTATCGTGCTGGAACTGGGCGAGGTGACTGACCTGTCCGCGCTGGCCGGACGGGTCGAGGCGCTGGTGCTCGCCGCCGGCATCCTGCGCGTGAAGGGCCATGTCGCCGTGGCGGGAAAGCCCTTGCGCGGGCTGGTGCAGGCGGTGGGCGCGCGGGTTCGCCACCAGTTCGACCGCCCTTGGAGGGCGGATGAGACGCGGCAGACCCGGCTGGTTGTGATTGCCGAGCACGGGCGGCTTGAACCGGCCGCGATCCTGACGGCACTGGAAGGCTGACCGCTCATGCATGTCATCTTTCGCGAAAGCTACGGGTTGGAGGAAACCGCCAGCCCCACCGACCCGGGGCAAGGCCCCGCCGATCTGGTGGTGCTGTCCTTTTCCGACAGCGATCTGGGCGCTTTCGCGGCAGGCTGGCATAGGGCGGGCGGGGCGTTGCCGTCGCTTCGGCTGCTCAACCTGGCGGCGCTGCGGCATCCGCTGTCAGTGGATACCTATGTCGATGCCACCTTGTCAGCGGCAAAGGGCATCCTGATCCGACTGATCGGGGGGCGGAGCTATTGGTCCTACGGGTTACAGGCGGTATCGGCGCTGGCGCAGACGCGCGGCATCGCGCTGGCAGTGTTGCCCGGCGATGGCCGACCGGATGAAGAGCTTGAGGCGCTGTCCACCCTGCCACTGAGCACGCTGCACCAGCTGTCGCATCTGTGCAGCGAGGGCGGGGCGGTTGCGGCGCAGGCGGCGCTGGCACAACTGGCGTTGGCCTCGGGTCTTTATGCACCACCGGTGCGCGGAGTTCGGGCGCTGCCAGCAGTGTCGGGCTGGCGCGCGAACGGGGGCCTTGCCTGCCCCGCAGCCTGGCACCTTGCCGCCGCCCGCCCGCGCGTGTTGCTGGTGTTCTACCGCAGCTGGCTGGCGGCCGCCGACCTGCACCCGATCGAGGCACTTGCCAGTCGGCTCGACGCGTTGGGATTCGATGTGCTAGGTCTTTGCGTGCCCTCGCTGAAAGAGCCGCAGGCACGCGGGTGGGTCCGACGATGGCTCGTCGCACTGGCGCCGCAGGCGGTGGTCAACGCCACCGCCTTTTCCGCCCGCGACGACCAAGGCTTTGCGGTGCTGGAGGTTGCGGGCGCCCCGGTCTTTCAGATCGCGCTGGCGACCAATGACCGCGCGCGCTGGCAATGTGCTGCGCGCGGCTTGTCGCCCGCCGATCTGGCAATGCATGTGGTGCTGCCCGAGGTCGATGGCCGCGTTTTTCTGGGTGTGGCAAGTTTCAAAGGTTTCGCCCCGTCTGACCCCGATCTGCAGTTTTCCCGCGCCGAACATCGCGCTGATCCTGACCGGATTGCCGCCATCGCAGACCGCGTGGCCGCCCATGTCGCGCTGCGCCGCAAACCCGCCTGTGACAGGCAACTTGCACTTGTGCTCTCCACCTATCCGGGCAAGGCGTGGAACATGGCGCATGCGGTCGGTCTCGATGCCCCGGCCTCGGTTCAGGCGATCCTGCACGATCTGGCACAGGCGGGCTATGGGGTGCTGCGGGTTGACGATCTGGCGCCACGCCTGACCGAGGCCACGCTGCGCTGGCCTCTGGAAGACTACTGCGCCGCGCTGGCTTCTCTGCCGCAGGCCCTGCGCGACGATCTGGCCGGCACCTGGGGCGCGCCCGAGGGGGACCCGGCAGTGCAGGATGGCGCCTTTGTCTTTTCTGCGTTCAGGGTCGGAAATGCGTTGATTGCCCTGCAACCCGAGCGTGGCCGCCCTGCGCAGCGCAAGGATGAGTATCACGACATCACCCGCTGCCCGCGCCACGCTTACGTGGCCTTTTACCTCTGGCTGCGGGCGCAGGGCATCGATGCGTTGGTCCATGTCGGCGCGCATGGCACGCTGGAATGGTTGCCGGGTAAGGCGGTGGCGCTCTCCGATACCTGCTGGCCCGAGGCGCTGCTGGGGGATCTGCCGGTGATCTATCCCTTCATCGTCAACGATCCGGGCGAGGCCGCGCAGGCCAAGCGCCGACTGTCTGCGATCACGCTGGGCCATGTGCCGCCGCCACTGGTGGACACCCGCGCGGGCGTGGGGCTGGACCGGCTGGAGGCGCTGCTGGACGAGTTTTCCAATGCTGACGGGCTGGACCTGGCGCGCCGCGACCGACTGTCCGCTGACATTCGGGATGAAGCCGGTGCATTAGGTCTGGGCGCGGAACTGGGCCTTGATACAGCCACCTGCGCGACCGAGACGATTGCCCGCATCGACCGTTTCGTCTGCGACGTGAAGGAAAGCCGCTTCAGTGATGGGCTGCATGTCTTTGGCCGGGGCGATCATGGCGCGGCGGAAAGGCAGGGGCTGTTGCGGGCGCTGGCGGGTGAGTTCGTTGCACCCGGGCCGTCGGGTTCTCCCTGGCGGGGGCGGGGGGATGTGCTGCCAACCGGGCGGAACCTCTTCGCGACCGATCCGCGCGCCGTGCCCTCGCGCGCGGCTCATGCGCAAGGTGTGCGGTTGGCCGAGGAGGTGCTGCGCCGCCACTTGCAGGATCATGGCGACTGGCCCCGCGCGCTGGTCGTGAACCTCTGGGCCAGCGCGACCATGCGCACCGCGGGCGAGGAGTTTGCCATGGCGCTGCACCTGATCGGCGCGCTGCCCGTCTGGGATGAAGGAACAACCCGTGTCACGGGAGTGGAGATCCTTCCGCTGGCCGAACTCGACCGCCCCCGGATCGACGTGACGCTGCGCGTCTCGGGCCTGTTTCGCGATGCCTTTGCCACTTTGCCGCAGCTTTTCGCGCAGGCAGTCCGGGCATTGGCGGCGCGCGATGAGGCCCGTGATTTCAACCCCTTCGCAGGCCGCGATCCTGGCGCGCGAGTCTATAGCCCGGCGCCGGGCAGCTACGGCGCGGGTATCACGCTGGCCGAGACCGATTTTTCGGATAGCGCGCGCAGGGCGGCGGCGGCGGCTTGGCTGGCGGCATCGGATCATGCGCTTGATCTCGGGCGGCGCGACATCGCAGGTCTGCGCGCACGTCTGGCCGAGGCCGAGGCCTTCGTCCAGTCGCAGGACTTGCCCGAAACCGATCTGCTGCTTGCCGCCGATCACGCTACGCATGAGGCGGGCTTTGTTGCCGCGCAAGCGCTCGTTGGCGGCAAGGCGTCGCTTTACCATCTGGACAACACGCGCCCCGAAGCGCCCCGCGCCCGCACGCTGACCGAGGAAATCGCCCGCGTCGTGCGCGCTCGGGCCGCCCATCCCGACTGGGCCAGCGGCATGATGCGCCACGGTTTTCGCGGCGCGGCAGAGATTGCGGCGACGCTGGATCAACTTGCCGGGTTTGCGCATCTCGCGGGCGCGGTCCCGTCGCATCTGTTTGACCTCTATTACGCCGCCACGCTGGGCCGCGATGACCTGCGCGCTTTCATGGCCACCGAAAACCCAAGCGCGCTGGCCGCTATGGAGGCGCGCTTCGCCGCGCTGCGCGCGGCAGGGCTTTGGGTGACGCGGCGTAATTCGATCGTTGTCGCAGAGGTGCCGGAATGAGTGTGCCCGTGGTCAGGGGATGGTGCCCCGGCGCGCTGCGCCCGATGCTGTCAGGTGACGGGCTGGTGGTGCGGGTGCGTCCGATTCTGGGCCGGCTGACCCGCGCGCAGATCCTTGGCCTGTGCGAGGTCGCAACGTGCTACGGCGCCGGATTGATCGACCTGACCAGCCGTGCCAATCTGCAACTGCGCGGGGTGGCCGAGGTATCGTTACCCGCCCTTCAGGCAGCGCTGGCCGATCTGGGCCTTCTGGACACGGACGCGCTAACCGAGGCGCGGCGCAATATCCTTGTGGCTCCGGACTGGCAGGTGGGCGATGACACGCACCGCCTTGCCCTTGAGCTGGTTGCGCGGCTGGCTGCGCTGCCGCCTCTGCCCGCCAAAGTGGGCTTTGCCATCGACGCCGGCGTCGCGCCTGTCCTGACGAATACCCCGGCCGATTTCCGCGTCGAGCGCGGCGCCGGTGGCGGGCTGATCCTGCGCGCCGATGGCCGCGCGCGGGGCAGGGCGCTGCCTGCTGGCGGCGAGATCGACGCGCTGATCGCGATGGCGCATTGGTTCGTGGCCACGGGCGGGGCACAGGCCGGGCGTATGGTACGACACGCAGCACCCTTGCCCGAGCCGGACGCCGCCGCGCCGCCCCGTCCGGCCCTGGCACCAGGGCCCTGTGCCACGGGCTTTGCCCTCGGCTTCGCCTTTGGGCAGATCGCCGCGCCTGCGCTGGCTGATCTGATGGTGCAGAGCGGGGCCGGGGGGCTGCGCGTGGCACCTTGGCGGATTGCCCTTCTGGAGGGTGTAAAGACCCTGCCCGCGCCCTTGCCCGAAGGCGTGCTGAGCGACCCGAATGCTCCCGCCCTGCGCGTCGATGCCTGCGCGGGTGCGCCGTTTTGTCCGCAGGCGCTGTCCGGCACCCGCGCCTTGGCACTGGCCTTGGCGCCCCATGTCGCGGGGCGGCGGCTGCATGTCTCGGGCTGCGCCAAGGGCTGCGCGCGCGCCGCCCCCGCCGATATCACACTGACCGCCACCGCACCGGGCCGCTTCGATCTGGCGCGGGGCGCGCGTGCGGGTGCCACCCCTGATGCGCGTAACCTGACCCCAGCGCACCTGCTTGCTCAATTCGGAGCCCCCTGATGCCGTATTCCTACGAAACCGATGGCGCGGTGATTTATCGCCAGTCCTTCGCCACGATCCGCGCCGAGGCTGCGCTCGATCGTTTCACGCCCGAGGAGGAGCCCGTCGCGGTGCGCATGATCCATGCCGCCGGGATGATTGATCTTGCCCGCCACATCCGGTTCTCGCCCGGTTTCGCCGCCGTCGCCCGCGCGGCGCTTGAAGACGGTGCGCCTATCCTGTGTGATGCGCGCATGGTTTCCGAGGGGATCACCCGCGTTCGCCTGCCCGCCGACAACCCGGTAATCTGCACGCTGCACGACCCGGCGGTGCCCGATCTGGCCCGCGCCATGGGAAACACCCGCTCTGCTGCCGCACTTGAATTGTGGCGTCCGCATCTGGCGGGGGCCGTGGTGGCCATCGGCAATGCACCCACCGCACTCTTTCATATGCTCAACATGCTGGAGGCGCCCGATTGCCCGCGTCCTGCGGCGATCATCGGTTGCCCGGTGGGCTTTGTCGGCGCGGTCGAGTCCAAGGCGGCGCTCTGGCAGGCCGCGCCCGCGCCCTGCTGCATCGTCGAGGGTCGGCTGGGAGGCAGCGCCATCACCGTGGCCGCGCTGAATGCGCTGGCGAGCCGGAAGGAATGAGCATGGGCTGCATCCACGGGGTCGGGCTGGGGCCGGGGGCCCAGGACCTGATGAGCGTGCGCGCCGACCGGCTGATCCGAAGCGCACGCCATGTCGCTTACTTCCGCAAGGCCGGTCGATCCGGTCAGGCCCGCCGCATCGTCGAGGGAATGCTGGGCCCAGAAGCGATGGAATATCCCATGGAATACCCAGTAACCACCGAAATTCCCGTATCAGACCAACGCTACAATGACCTTCTGTCGGGCTTTTACGCCGACTGGGCCGGGCGGTTGCATGCGCTGGCCGAGGCCGGTGAGGACGTGGTTGTCCTGTGCGAGGGTGATCCGTTTTTCTACGGCTCGTTCATGCATCTGCATGCGCGGCTCATCGGGCGGGTGCCGGTGGCGGTGGTGCCGGGCGTCACCGGCATGTCGGGGGCCTGGACTGCGACTGATCAGCCGATCACCTGGGGCGACGATGTGCTGACGGTCGTCATGGCCACGCTGCCCGAGGACGAGTTGACTCGCCGCATCCGCGACACCGACGCGCTGGTTGTGATGAAGATCGGGCGCAACCTGCTCAAGCTTCGCCGCGCGGTTCAGGCCGCCGGACGCAGCGATGAGGCCTGGCTGGTGGAACATGCGCAGATGCCCGGGCAACGCCTGATCCCGCTGGCCGAGGCCGAAAGCGTGACGCCCTACTTTTCGATCCTGCTCATCCACGGTCAGGGGCGTCGGCCATGAGTGGCGGCTGGCTTGCCATAGCGGGGCTGGGGCCGGGGGATGAGACACTGATCACACCCGAGGTTTCCGCCGCGCTGGCAGAGGCGACGGATATTGTGGGCTATTCCCCCTATGTCGCCCGCGTCGCGCGGCGCGACGGGCTGCATCTGCACGCTTCCGACAACCGGGTGGAACTGGATCGCGCGCGGCATGCGCTGCGCATGGCGCAGGCGGGGCGGCGCGTGGTTGTCGTGTCCTCGGGCGATCCGGGCGTTTTTGCCATGGCCGCGGCGGTGTTCGAGGCGGTAGAGGCTGGCCCGCGCGATTGTTGCGATCTGGAGATCCGTGTCCTGCCCGGTATCACCGCCATGCTAGCGGCGGCGGCGCGGGCCGGTGCGCCACTGGGGCATGATTTCTGCGCAATCAATCTGTCGGATAACCTAAAGCCCTGGGCGCTGATCGAGGCGCGGCTGCGGCTGGCCGCTCAGGCAGATTTCGCCATGGCCTTCTACAATCCCCGATCCCGCGCCCGACCCGAGGGGTTTGCCCGCGCGCTCGACGTGCTGCGCGAAAGCTGCGCCGATGCCCGCCCGGTGATCTTCGCCCGCGCCGTCTCGACGCCGCAAGAAACGTTGCGCGTCGTCCCACTCCCCGAGGCGCGGCCCGAGATGGCGGATATGCGCACCATGGTCATCGTAGGATCCAGCAAGACACGTGTTCTGCCGCGTTCGGGAGGGACTCCTTGGGTCTATACGCCACGGTCCGTCCCATGAAGCCAGTGCAGAACCTCGTCAACGCTGTGCACCTCGGGCCTGTCGGCAAGGGGCGGGCGATCAATCATCAGGACGGGCAGTCCAAGGGCGCGGGCGGCGCTCAACTTGGCATCGGCACCACTGCCTCCCGCATTCTTAGACACGATCAGATCGACGCCATGGGCGCGCATCAGCGCGTTATCGCCCGCCACCGTAAACGGCCCGCGATCAACGATCACATGGTGGTTGGGCAAAGGGGGCGGGACCTTGGGCGGATCGACGAAACGCAACAGATAGCGGTGCTGCGGCTGCGCGGCGAACGCGTCCAGATGCATTCGGCCGATTGCCAGCATCACGCTGCGCGGCGGCCCATCCAGCGCGGCGACGGCGGCAGGAATGTCCGGCACACGCTGCCAGTTGTCGCCCGGCTCCGGCCGCCATGCCAGCCGGGTCAGGGCGACAAGCGGGACATCTGTTACGGCGCAGGCGGCAACCGCGTTGGCGCTCATCTGCACGGCGAAAGGATGAGTTGCGTCCACTACATGCGTGATTCCTTCGCGCGTCAGATGTTCGGCCAGACCTTCCACCCCGCCAAAGCCGCCTACATGCATCGGTACCGGCTGCGGCTTTGGCCGCGCCACCCGGCCTGCATAGCTGAGCGTCGCGGGAAGTCCCGCGGCGGCCAGGCGCTGTGCCAGTTGACTGGCCTCGGTCGTGCCACCAAGGACAAGGATTTTTGGCATGGCTGACACTCCGTGGTTGACCATCGTGGGGCTGGGCGAAGATGGCCCGGATGGCCTGCCGCCTGCAAGCCATGCCGCGTTGAAGGGGGCCGATCTCATCGCAGGGGCGCCACGGCATCTGGCGCTTTTACCCGGGATCGGGGCGGAACGGCTGGTCTGGCCGGTGCCCTTCGCCGACGGTATCGCGCAGCTTCTGGCGCATCGCGGGCGGCGGGTGGTGATGCTGGCCTCGGGCGATCCGTTCTGGTTCGGTGCGGGCAGCATGCTGGCACGGCATCTGGACCGGGGCGAATGGGTGGCGCTGCCGGTTGCGGGGACGTTCTCGCTGGCCGCTGCGTGGCTTGGCTGGGCACTGGAGGCAACCGCTTGCCTGGGCCTGCACGCTGCGCCTCTGTCGCGGTTGCGCCCGCATCTGGCACCCGGCGGACGTGCGCTGGTGCTGGTGCGCGACGGCGCTGCGGTGGGGGCGTTGGCCGCGTATCTGACGGATCTCGGCTTTGGCGACAGCGTCGTGCATGTGCTGGAACGGCTGGGCGGTCCACAGGCGCGTTACCGCACCATCACCGCGAAGGGCTACGACCTCGGCGATGTTGCCCACCCGGTTGCCGTCGGGCTGGAGGTCGCGGGGAAAGGTTCCGCCATGCCCTGCGTGACGGGCCTGGGCGACGATATGTTCGAGCATGACGGGCAGATCACCAAGCGCCCGGTTCGGGCGCTCACGCTCTCGGCGCTGGCACCACGCGCGGGCGAGATGCTGTGGGACATCGGCGCGGGATCGGGTTCCATTGGAATCGAATGGCTGCTGGCGCACCCGGCCAACCGGGCCATCGGTTTCGAGACCGACCCTGCCCGCGCCGCACGCGCCCGCACGAATGCACGGGCACTGGGTGCCGACCGCTTGAAGATCGTGCATGGCCGTGCGCCTGCGGTGCTGGCAGGTCAGCCATTGCCGGATGCGGTGTTCATTGGTGGTGGGCTGTCGGCCGCCCTGTTGGATCACCTTTGGACCCTCCTGCGCCCCGGCACGCGGGTCGTGGCGAACGCGGTGACACTCGATTCCGAGGCGGTGCTGACCGACTGGCAGGCGAAGAAGGGCGGGTCGCTGATGCGGGTCGAGATTGCGACCGCCGCGCCCATTGGCCGCCGCATGGGCTGGCGAGCCTCCTATCCGGTCACGCAATGGTTGGGCGCGACATGAGGGTTGCGGGTTTCGGATACGCCAGCAGTGCAACGATCCAAACGTTGCGAGACGCCCTCGCGCTGGCCGAGGCGCAGGCAGGGCCCGTGCAGGCGTTGGCGGCCCCGGCGGACAAGACCGTGCGGCTTACCCCGCTCGCGCTGGCCCGCAGCCTGCCGCTGATCGCCGTTTTTCCTGCCGATCTGGTGGCGCAGGACACGCCCACCCGCTCGGCCCGCAGCCTCGCCGCCCGTGCCAGCGGCAGCGTGGCCGAAGCCTGCGCGCTGGCCGCCGCCGGCCCCGGTGCACGGCTGCTGAGGGCACGCATCATCTCGCCGGACCATCTGGCCACCTGCGCCATTGCCGAAAGGACCACTCCATGACCGTTCATTTCATCGGCGCAGGACCCGGCGCGCCGGATCTTCTGACACTGCGTGGGCGCGATCTGATCGCGGCCTGTCCCGTCTGCCTTTATGCCGGGTCTCTGGTGCCCGAAGCGGTGCTGGGCCATTGCCCGCCGGGCGCGCGGATCGTCAATACCGCGCCGCTGTCGCTGGATCAGATCATCTCTGAGATCACCGATGCCCATGCTGCCGGTCAGGATGTTGCGCGGCTTCATTCGGGTGATCTGTCGGTCTGGTCGGCCATGGGCGAGCAACTTCGTCGTCTGCGCGCGCTCGACATTCCCTACAGCGTTACGCCCGGCGTACCCTCTTTCGCCGCCGCTGCCGCTGCATTGGGGACGGAACTGACGCTGCCGGGCCTTGCGCAGTCGGTGGTGCTGACGCGCACGCCGGGCCGCGCCAGTGCCATGCCAAAGGGCGAGGCGCTTGCCGCCTTTGGTGCCACCGGCGCGACGCTGGCGATTCACCTGTCGATCCACAACCTGTCCCGCGTGGTGGCTGACCTGACCCCGGCCTATGGCCCCGATTGCCCGGTGGCCGTGATCTGGCGCGCAAGCTGGCCCGATCAGCGCATCCTGTGCGGGACACTGGCCATGATCGAGGCCGAAGTTGCGGACAGCATTGAACGCACCGCGCTGATCCTTGTGGGCCACGCGCTGTCTGCCGAAAACTTTGCCGAAAGCTGCCTTTATGCCCCCGATTACGACCGCCGCTTTCGACCCGCCCGCGCAGAAGGTGATGCATGACACCCGGCCTGATGATCTCGGCCCCGGCCTCGGGCTGTGGAAAAACGACGGTAATGCTGGGGCTGTTGCGCGCGCTGACCGAGGACGGGATGGCCGTGCAACCGTTCAAGAGCGGCCCGGACTACATTGACCCGGCCTTTCACCGCGCGGCCAGCGGGCGTGTGTCGTTCAATCTCGATACCTGGGCGATGGGGCCGGGGCTTCTGGCGGCGCTTCTGGATCAGGCCGAGGGCGCGGATCTGGTGCTGGCCGAAGGCTCAATGGGCCTGTTCGATGGTGTGGCGCGCGACGGGGCCAGCGGCAACGGTTCCAGCTCGGCGCTGGCGATGCTGATGGGCTGGCCGGTGGTGCTTGTGCTGGATGTCTCAGGACAGGCGCAATCGGCGGCGGCTACGGCATTGGGGTTTGCACGGTTGCGCGAAGGGCTGCCTTTTGCCGGAGTGATCCTGAACCGCGTGGCCAGCCCTCGACACGAACGCCTTGCCCGGCAGGGGATGGACGAGGCTGGCATTCCCGTCCTCGGTTGTCTGCCCCGGCGCGGCGATCTGGCCTTGCCGGAACGCCACCTCGGGCTGGTGCAGGCCAGCGAGCACCGCGATCTTGACCGCGCCATTGCCGGTTACGCCACCTTTCTGCGCGCCCATGTGGATCTGGCTGCAATCCGCGCTGCCGCGCGCGCCACACCCTTCGAAATACCTCGCTCTCCCTTGCCCCGCCCGCCGGCGCAGCGGATCGCGCTTGCACAGGACGCGGCGTTTTCCTTTTCCTATCCGCATGTTCTGCAAGGCTGGCGCGACGCGGGCGCGCAGATCCTGCCCTTCTCGCCGCTGGCCGACGAAGCCCCCGATCCTGCCGCCGATCTGGTCTGGCTGCCCGGCGGCTACCCCGAGTTGCACGCCGCCACGCTGGCTGGTGCCGACCGCTTTCGCGCCGGCCTGATCCGCCACGCGCAAACCTTGCCCGTGCATGGAGAATGCGGCGGCTACATGGCCCTTGGCGCGGCGCTGATCGACAAGGCGGGCGCGCGCTATCGCATGGCGGGACTGCTGGGGCTGGTGACAAGCTATGCACAGCGTAAGCTGCACCTTGGCTATCGGCGCGCGCATCTCATTGCGCCGATGCCGGGTCAGGGGACGGGGGCGGCGCTGCGCGGGCACGAGTTTCATTACTCCACCATTCTCGACCAGCCTGACGCGCCGCTGGCCCGTGTCACCGACGCCGAAGGCGCAGAGGTGCCCGAGACCGGCTCGCGCCGGGGCCATGTCACCGGCACCTTCTTTCACCTGATCAGTGAGGGCACATGAGCGGTTTTGTCTCCTTCGTTGGCTCTGGCCCCGGCGCCGCCGATCTTTTGACGCTGCGCGCGCTCGACCGGTTGCAGGCGGCCGATGTGGTGCTGTTCGACGATCTGTCCGCTGGCCCGATCCTGGCCCGCGTCCGGCCGGGGGCCGAGATGGTCGCGGTCGGCAAGCGCGCTGGGCGCTCCTCTCCCAAACAGGACCATGTCAGCCGTCTGCTGGTCGATCACGCTATGACCGGCGCGCGGGTGGTGCGGCTGAAATCGGGCGATCCGGGCATCTTCGGGCGGCTGGAAGAGGAAATCACCGCTCTGCGGGCCGCGGGCATCGGCTATGACGTCGTTCCCGGTGTCACCGTGGCCAGCGCCGCAGCCGCCGCTGCGGGCATCCCGCTGACCCGGCGCGCCTGCGCCCGGCGGGTGCAGTTCGTCACAGGACACGACCAGAGCGGCGCGCTGCCCGAAGGGCTGGACATGGGCGCGCTTGCCGATCCGGGTGCAACCACGGTGGTGTTCATGCCGCGCCGCACGTTCGCGGCGCTTGCTGCCCGGTTGATAGATATCGGATTGCCAGCCGACACGCCCGCATTGCTGGCCGAGAATGTCAGCCATCCCGATCAGCGCATGAGCCGCAGTTCTCTGGGCGAACTGGCGCAGGTTCTGGTGGCGGGCGTGCATCCGGCGGTAGTTCTCTATGGCCCGCTGGTCGAGGGGGACGGTGCATGATCCACCTGTCGCTCGTCGGCATCGGCACCGGCAATCCCGACCACCTGACGCGGCAGGCCATCGCGGAAATGCGCGGCGCGGATCTGGTGATGGTGCCCCTGAAAGGCGCGGACAAGGCCGATCTGGCGGATCTGCGCCTTCAGATCTGTTCGGCACTCGCGCCGGAGACACCGGTTGCCACGTTCGATCTGCCACGCCGCGCCGCCGAAGGCGAATATCTGGCTGCGGTCGCGGACTGGCACGAAGCCATTGCGCAGGTCTGGGCGGAAACCCTTGCCCGCCATCTGCCGAAGGGCGGCAGGGCGGCGCTTCTGGTCTGGGGCGACCCCTCGCTTTACGACAGTTCGTTACGAATAGCGGCGCGGATTCAGGCAGGCGGCATGGCAGTAAAGGTAAGGGTCGTGCCGGGCATCACCAGCCTTTCTGCGTTAACCGCCGCCCATGCGATCCCGCTCAACGATCCGGGGGCGCCGGTGCTGATCACCACGGGGCGACGGTTGCGCGACGGTGGCTGGCCCGAGGGGGTGGACAGCGTGGCGGTGATGCTGGATGCAGGCGGCGCGTTTCAGGTGATCGACCCCGAGGGCGTGCAGATCTGGTGGGGTGCCTATCTGGGGATGCCGCATGAGCATCTGATCGCCGGGCCACTAGCCCGCGTCGCCCCGCAAATACTTGCCAGCCGCGCCGGTTTACGCGCGCGTCATGGCTGGATCATGGACATATATCTGTTGCGAAAGACCCGAGATGACACCTGACACCCTGCGCCCGCTGCTGCCACTTTACGGGCTGGCGTCCGATGCGACTCTGCGGGTGCTGAACCGATCCGAGAACACCACGCTGCTTGTGGGCGAAGGTGATGGTGCGCTGATTCTGCGGGTGCATCGCCCCGGCTACAACAGCCGCGCGGAAATCGCTTCGGAACTGTCCTGGCTGTCAGCGCTGCAAGGTCATGACGGGCTGCGCTGCGTCGCCCCGCGTGCTGACAGCGCGGGCGGGCTGATCCACAGCGCCGGTGGACACGATGTCGTGGCCTTTGCCCCGATTGCGGCGCGGGAACTGGATCCGTGCCACGATCTGGCCCCGCGCTTTTCCGACCTTGGCGCGATTGCCGCGACGCTGCACACCCAGGCCCGCACCTGGCCGCTGCCCGAAGGTTTCACCCGAAAACGCTGGGATCTGGACACGATCCTCGGGCCACAGCCACATTGGGGCGACTGGCGCGCGGCGTCCGGGCTGGAGGCCGAGGGCCACGCGCTGCTGGAACGGCTGACCAGTGACCTGCGCCGCAGGCTGACCGGATACGGCACCGGCCCCAAGGTCTTTGGTCTGATCCACGCCGATCTTCGACTGGCCAATCTGCTGGCCGACGATACGGGGCTGTGGGTGATCGATTTTGACGATTGCGGCTTCGGTTGGTGGATGTTCGATTTCGCCGCCGCGATCTCTTTTTTCGAGACAGATTCGCGTGTCCCCAACCTCGCCGCGCACTGGATGGCGGGCTATCGCGGCCGAGCGAGATTGTCGCCCGAAGACGAAGCCATGCTGCCGGTTCTCGTTCTGCTTCGGCGCGTGCAACTGACCGCCTGGCTGGCCAGCCGTGCCGACAATGACACCGCAGCGCAGTTTGGCGGCACGGAATTCACCATCGGCACCCTGACGCTGGCAGAGCGGTTTCTGACCGCAGGCCCCCAAGGTTACTGGAAGGGCTGAGGCATGGCGCTGGCACTTGGCATGGGGGCGATGCCGGCCGGACATGCATTTCGTTATCCGGACTTGCGCTATCGCCGCATTGAGCCGGCGCTGGAACCGGACCGACAGTGCGCCGGGCGGGCCGGGGCGATGGCGCAGATGGTGGCCACCTTTGCCGCAACTGGAGGTTATGCAGGATGATCCGGATGCACGCCTTGAAAGATCAACTTCAGCTTGCCCTCATGCTTCCCGCGCTGGCAGCGTCGATGGGGGAGAGGGCATGACCGCGCGGATCATGATTCAGGGCGCAGGCTCGAATGTGGGCAAGTCCTTGCTGGTTGCCGGGCTCTGCCGCGTATTCACCCGCCAAGGGTTGCGGGTGCGCCCTTTCAAGCCGCAAAACATGTCGAACAATGCCGCAGTGGCCGAGGACGGGCACGAGATCGGGCGCGCACAGGCATTGCAGGCGCTGGCCTGTGGCGTTGCGCCCTCGGTTCACATGAACCCGGTGCTGCTGAAGCCCAACAGCGAGACGGGCGCGCAAGTCGTCGTGCAGGGGCGCGCGGTGGCGAACCTTTGCGCAACCGATTATGCGGCGCTGAAACCTCGGCTGATGGAGATGGTCCTGGAGAGTTTCGCCAAGCTTCAGGCGGGTGCCGATCTGGTCATCGTCGAAGGCGCGGGCAGCCCGGCCGAGGTGAACTTGCGCGCTGGTGATATCGCCAACATGGGTTTTGCCCGCGCGGCAAGGGTGCCGGTGGTGCTTGTAGGCGATATCGACCGGGGCGGGGTAATCGCGCAGATCATCGGCACCCAGGCCGTGATCGCACCCGAGGATGAGGCACTGATCAAGGGCTTCATCATCAACAAGTTCCGTGGTGATCCGGCGTTGTTCGAGGATGGCTATCGCCTGATTGCGGGACGCACGGGCTGGACCGGGCTGGGCGTGGTGCCCTGGTTTGCCAACGCGCATCTGCTGCCGGCCGAGGACGCCGCCGACCTGCGTCACCGCACCGGGGACGGCCCCTGCCTGATCGCTGTGCCACAGCTTTCGCGGATTGCGAATTTCGACGATCTGGATCCGCTGATGATGGAACCGGGATTGCGGGTCGAGGTCATTCGCCCAGGCCGCCCTCTGCCAGTCGAGGCAGATCTGATCCTGATCCCTGGCAGCAAATCCACCATTGCCGACCTCGCGTTCTTCCGTGCTCAGGGCTGGGACATTGACCTGGCCGCCGCGCGCCGGCGGGGGGCAAAGGTGTTGGGCTTGTGCGGCGGCTATCAGATGCTCGGGCGCACCATTGCCGATCCGGACGGCGCCGAAGGCACGTGCGCCGAGGTGCCGGGGTTGGGCCTTCTGGCGGTTGATACGGTCATGACGGCGCAAAAAAAAGTAAAGCGGGTAACGGGACGGCACTTGGCCAGTGGCGCGCCGGTGCAAGGCTACGAAATTCATATCGGCCGGACATCCGGCCCGGATTGTTCCCGCCCGCTGTTCGATATCGACGGCCTACCCGAAGGAGCCATGAACCGAACGGGCGATGTGACAGGCACCTATCTGCACGGGACGTTTCACGCCGACGGTTTCCGGCGGGCCTTCCTTGCCGAACTGGGGGCTGACGCTTCTAGCGATGATCATGCCGCCCTGGTCGAGGATACTCTGGATGCACTGGCAGACCACGTCGAACGACATCTGGATTGCGAACGTTTACTGGATATGGCCAAGGCAGCCTCATCTTGAGCGATGTGCATGTATCGGGCGAAGGTCAGCGGATTGCACAGGTCTGACAACGTGCTCCGGCGGATTACTGATGCTCGGATTGTGCCGACACTCCTGTTATCAAGAGTTGTGGAAATGCACCACTCGCCCACACCCGAGCTACCGGAACGGCAGCAATCGGGTGTGCGACCGCTTATGCCCTTCGATGGGCGAATTGACAGTGCCGCAGCATTGAGCCTGTCTGCGCTTGTCGCGATGACGGTGCCTGCGCCGGGACAAAAGCAGATCTAGAACGAACTGCGCCATGGCCTGCGCTACGATCTGACCTTGCCGGGACGTTGGGAAGGTGTGGCCCTGCCCACCGAAGCTACCTATTCCTCGCGCAACGGGGGCTTGCCCAAGGCGGGTATCGTGTCGAAGGCGGATCGCTATCGGGACAAAAGCTTGTTCCGAAGGCCGGTAACGTATTTCGACGGTGGCTTTTCCGGTCATCCCGTCATCGTGTTCTCAGGCGGCGCTGCATGCAGTTACCTGCCGGCTCGCAATGCGCGCACCCCACGACGCCATTGCGGAGCGCATCGAAAGCCTGAACAGCGATTGAACCGAACAGCAGGGAACTGGGGCGCGGCGCATATCCATTCCGGCCTTGATGTGGGTCAAGGCCGGGCAGGTTGGCGCTTGTTAGCCAAACCTGTGCCGCATCCTTGCGCGGGCCAACTGAAAGAGGAGGCACGAATGCCCGGAAAATCCATGCTGAATCCTCCATGCTTGAAAAGGGCTGCGGCTATTTTTTCGGTCATTCTGATCGGCGTCTCAGGTCTGAGCGTGCCGGCTCTGGGACAGACGGTGCCGGGCGGGGCCGTGAGCGAACCCGGGGCACGGGTCGAACTGGTGTTTTGGGAAAGCATCATGCACGGCACCAACCCCGCCGAGTTCCGCGCCTATCTGGAGCGCTGGCCAAACGGAACCTTTGCCGATCTGGCGCGATTGCGGCTTGCCGCGTTGGAAAGTGCAGCGCCGATCACGGAGCAGCCGCAGGCCGAGTGGTCGCTTTATGAAAACTCGCGCTTCGGCACGCGTGTGCGTTTTCCTAATGCTCAGTTCGTGGCGCAACCCCCGCCCGATAACGACGACGGGCGCCGTTTTCTGACGCCGGACGGTGTGGCCGGGTTCCTGGTGTTCGGCCAGCACGATATCTTCGGCTACACGCCGGACGCTGCACTGGATGCGGCCTTGCTTGACGGAGATTATGATCAGGTCCGCCTGCAACGCGTGTTGCCGGGCGAGTATGAATTCACGGCCGTTCAGGGAAGCCGGCTGCTCCATCGCCGGGTGCTGATCGACCGCGCGCAGGGGCTGATCCATGTGTTCGAGGGATTCTACCCCGTTGCGCGCGAAGGCGAGTTCGCCTCCCTCATAGAGCGGATCGCCCTCAGCCTTGAGGCCGGCACAGCCCCAACCCTTGCCCCGCCGCCGCAAGCTTCGCTTCCGCCAGCGCCCCCGCCGCATCCTTCGGCATATCAGACACCGGCGCGTGACACGGCCCTGCGCAGCGCCCTGATGGATGCCGCGCGTGTTCCGGTTCAGGCTGACTTGGGGCGGCCTCTGCTTTTCATGGTCAACACGCTGCGCACCGCGGGCGACTGGGCCTTTCTGATGGGCACGCCGCTGGAAACCGACGGGCGCCGGTTCGACTGGATGCGCACACCCTTCGCGCGTGACTGGCAGGCGGACATGATGAGCGATCTGGTGATGGTTCTGCTGGTGCGCCAGCATGGGCAATGGCGGGCACTGGAGCATGTGGTCGGCCCGACGGATGTCTACTGGATCGACTGGGTGCAATCCTACGGCTTGCCTGAGGCTTTGTTCTACGCACCGTGATCGCGCAACTGGGGGAATGACCATGACGCCAGTTCGTGTGTTTGTTTTCGTCATGGCGCTGATGGCGCTGTTCACTGGCAATGCGGCGGGGCAGGGTCTTGCGACCGGCGGCGCAGCCGACGCAATCTTCGATGAGGAAGGGCGTTTCAGACCGATCCTGCTGGAAACCGAAGGGTCTGGCCCGGCCTTGCGGATTCGCGCCTTCACCCTGAACCCCGATATCCGTGAGGAATGGGCAGTGCGCGGCCGCTTCGCCTCGGACCGTGTTATGCAGGCCATCAGCGAAGGCTATGCGGCCTATGAGGATGCGCAGGCAGATGCCCTGTTCCGCGAAGCTGCCTGGGAAGAATTCTCATTCGCCTTCGACGTGGCGGGCGAGTTTCTGACCCAGGCCGAGAACCTGGGACAGCTCAGCCTGACCAATATCAACAACGCAATGACGGAACTGGGCCTGTTCATGACTGTCTGGCGGGTCACGCTGGACCTTAGCGCGGGTGACACCCGGGCCGCTGGAATAACGGCGTTTCAGGGGTTGCTGAACTATGCGCGCGGCAAGCTGGGCTGGCCGGAGCTCAACCTGTTCAACCCGGCCATCTTCATCCTCAACCACGCCCTGACCAGCTTTGGCGAGCAGGCATGGCTGGCGCGCACCGATGCCTGGCGCATCGCCTATACGTCGTATTACGCCGAATACGACCGTGCGGCCGAGGCCGCGCAATGGGGGCCGCAGGCCCGCCATCTGCCACCCACCGACCGCGAGCGGCTGAATGCCATGCGCCGCCGCGTCGAAGGGGGGCGCACGCGCAACGAATGGGCGCTTTTCCTGTATCACGCGCAGCGCCATGCCCGCACGCCCGAGCGTTTCCTGGCCATGGTCGAGACCGAGATGCGCAATTATGTGACCCGGTTCTGGGACAGCCCGCAGTTTGCAATCTATAGTCGCGACATTGCGGGCGGTTCGGGCACCTGGGGTTTCGCGCGTGGCGCCAGCCTCACGCAAGAAATCCGCAACAAGCTGGAAGAAGAGCATACCGCCGCGCTGATGGGCATGTTCACGCGTGAGATCTTTCCCCGGATCACGCATCGCAACTGGGTCGAGGCCACGCAAGCCGAGGTGGCGCGCCTGAACGATGATCTGCGCCCGGCTCTGAACGCGCCGCTGGAAATCGGCCTGTCGGCGCTCGATATCGACAGTCCCACCCGGTTCGAGATCCCGCTGGGCGCTGGGCGTGTCTGGCGGGGCACCCTTGAGCCCGGGCAGGACCGGGTGATCCGGGCCACGAAATATGCCTGGCTGACGAACGGCGCGCCCAACCGGATCGTGCTGCTGCGCCCCGAGGGGCCGGAAGAACAACGCATCTTCTTCGAGCAGACCGACCGGGCCGAGGTTCTGTTCGGCCGACCTCAGGCGCGGGTGATCTCGCAGTTTCGCGTCAGCGAAGGGGCGGGGCGCTGCGACATTATCCACGAAGGGCCAATGGCCCCTGCGCCCTACAGCGCCAGCCAGCCCGCACGCGACGACTGGATGATGAACTTTGCCGTCACCGAGCCGGGCTCGGTTCTGCTGGGCCGTTACATTGACGGCGAAGGCTGGCGACAGGTTTCGACCGGTCGGCTGGAGGGCGAACGGCTGATGATGGCCGAGCCGCGGTTCGATGACATCCTCAGCCTTTCCGCCTGTAGCGGCGGCTTTCTGAGCGGCCAGTATCTGGCGCAATCGGATTGCACCCTGTCGCGCCAACGCAGCGAAGTCGACAACGGGATAATCCGGCGCACCACATGCCACGGCCCTGCGCAACTGACCCTGACCGGGGTTCACCTTCTGACCGGCGATGAGGCACAGTTTTATGACTTCGCAGGTCCGACGGGCAGGCAGATGCGCGACGCGATGCTGCAATCGCTCAATCACATCCAGCGTATCGAACCAGGCTTTTCCGGAGGTTTCCGATGACACGATTTCCACGGGTCGGACTGGCCGGCGTTGCGCTGACCCTGTCGTTGCTGACACCGCAATTGGCCCTGTCGCAGGAACGTGATGATTTCCTTGATGACTTCCTGCCCGATGCGCCGCTACAGCCGCTCGACAACATCGTGACCGACCCTGATCCGGATGACTGGGCTGACGATATCCTGGGTGATCCAGGCGAACTGGCGCCGCTCGATCCGGTCGCCGACGCGCCGCAGCCTGACGCGACGCCGGGTCGTGCACCGCCCGAGGCCGAAACCCCGTTGACTGAGGCTGAATACGCGCTGCCCGAGGGCTGGGCATGGCATGCATTCAACGTATCGGACCCCGGGAGCGATCAGGATATCCCGGTTCGGTTCGCACTTCCCGGCGATTTTTTCGCCATAAATCCGGAACAGATGCCCGAGTTTGCTTCCGAAGAAGGCGGCATTTCATTCACGGACATCGATCTGGAGGCCATGGGCAACGCGGTTTTGGCCGGCGAAGCCGAACCACACGGCACGGTTATCCTTGTCGGGTTGTCCGAGAGGACAGCATCAAGCGAGTTCGAAGGCGATCGCGGCTACACGGAAAGATTTCGCGGCAGCCTTACACTTCGTGACGGAACGGGGATGAATCGGGTTGCAGGGGTTATCGAGGAAGGCGGTTTCGCCATGACGCTGGAAACAATCGAAAGCCAGTTGCCTGTCTCCGGCAATGCATTCCTGACCTTGCTTTTCATGGGATACGATGATCGACTTGAGCAAAGCGGCTTTGCCGAAACCGCCGCGCAAAGCCTGTCATTCGAGGCCGGGCCGGCCGTTGGTGCCGATGATCCAGCCCCGGATGCGTCCTTGGTGTTGCTCGAGGGCGCGCTGATCATTGACGGGCTGCCCGAGGATTGGAGCCGTTTCAATGAGCGCGACAACGTTGTGAGTTTCAGTTCTGCGGGCGGTTATCAGGGCTTCATCACCATCGAAACCGGCCGTCGCGCGACCATTGCCGCCGATCTGTCAACCAGTTTCACCGGCACACCGACGGAACGCCGGGGCGAGATCATGGGCGTGACCGCGCGCATTTTCGAGGGCCGCCAAAGCCATGATGCCTTCCTGCAGGGGTTCAACATGGTGGCGGGATCTCGGTTCATGGCGCTGCCCGATCTTTGTCTGCCTGACGGAGAGCCATTGGCAATCACCTGGGCGGGTTCCCCACAGTGGTTTGAGCGCGGCGCGTTTGACCGCCTGTTCGATGCCGCACGTTTCGAGGGGCTGGTGTCGTGCGATGCCGAACCCGTCGCGCCGTCCGCTAGTTCATCTGAAGCGATGGAGCAATCGCAACATCCGCCTGAGGCTGCACCAGCAGAGTCTCCGACACAGGCTCAACCCGGGCCCGAGCCCGCACCGCCCGCCAAGCCGGAGCGCGTTACCACGCCGCAACCCCAAGCACCCCGGCCTGCTGATCCCGAGGCGCTTGGCGGGACAGAGCTTCAGGCAGAGATATTGTTCTGGGAAAGCGTGCGCGAAATCGATGTGGCGGCCGCTTACGAAGCCTATCTGAACCAATGGCCAGAGGGCCAGTTCGCCGATCTCGCGCGGCTTCGGCTTTCGGCTTCGGGCACGGCTCAACCTGTTCCTGATGCACAGACGCCCGCGAGTCCGAATGATGCAGCCGCCCTAACCCTTTGCGAGCAACAGGCCGAGAGCAGCATTGCCGATCCGTTTGCCGCGATAGCTGCCTGCCGCGCTGCAGTGGCGAGCCTTCCGTATAACCCTGACCTGCACTATCGCCTGGCGCGCGCGCTGCAAGCAGGTGGTGCTGATGCTGAAGCAATAGAGCATCTGCAACAAGCCGCCGATGGTGGCCTTGCGTCCGCAATGACAGCGCTTGCGCTGGCCTATCGGCAGGGGCAGGGCGTAGCGCCGGATGACGCCCAGGCGGTGCGCTGGTATCGCGCGGGGGCCGAGGCAGGCGATGCGCTGGCGATGAACAATCTGGGCTATATGTATGGTCAGGGTCTGGGCGGGCTCCGCCCGGATGCCGCCGAGGCGGCGCGCTGGTATCTGCGTGCAGCCAATGCCGGTTCGGTCTTTGCAATGAACAATATCGGCCGGTTCTACCTGGACGGGCGTGGTGTCGTGCAAGACTACGGGCAGGCACGCTACTGGCTGCAACGCGGGGCCGAGGCGGGGCATCCTCCGGCGATGAACAACCTTGGCGGCATGAATGCCATGGGGCAGGGCGGCCCGATCGATCATCGTCAGGCGATGGTCTGGTTTCGTCGCGCCGCAGACGAGGGCCACGCACCGGCGATGGCCAATATGGCGCTGGCTTACAGCAATGGGCAGGGCGTGGCGAGAGATCCCGAGCAGGCCGCCCTATGGTTTGAGCAATCGATCCGCGGCGGCGCAGGTGCATCCGTTCTGGGCGTGCTGGATGGCTTGCCCCGCCCGGTGATCCGCGCCTTGCAACAGCGGCTGCGTCTGGCAGGCGTTTATGCCGGCGCAGTGGATGGCGTCGTAGGACCACAGACCCGCAACGCGGTACACGCACTGGATGGGCTTGGCGGATAGGCCGGAACCGAGCCAAGCGTGTCAGGCTGCCGGGCGGAAGCCAGCCGACCCGGCCAATAACCGATCGTCGGATCGCCCGATCAGCGACGATTCCCCACATGGGCATCGACAATCGCCTTGGCACGGACGAAACGCCCGGTGTCTTGGCAGTGGAACCTCAGGTTGGTCTCGCGCGATTTCAGCAGGATCTGATATGCCTCGGGCATGTAGAGCACACGCTTGACGTCTCCCCAGGCGACACGGGCCTTCGGGACTGCCTGACCCTGCCGCGTGCCGGTCATCACGTCTGCCACCACGTTGACCGCCGCATCGAGCTTTCCCTGTGCCGCATGGCTGCGGATCTCGGCATGATCGGGTGCCAGAACGAACATCACCCTGCGGCGACGAAATACACAACGGAGCAGGAAAACGACCGACACCGTCAGGATAGCAACGCCCCCCCCCCGATGCCGGCAACATAGGCAAGCGGGTTGTCCGCCAGGACTGACTGATCGGCCAGCACAGCCCAGATAATGCCGAGGACATTGATCGCAATGGTGATCAGCAACCTAACCGCGCGCCCCGGTCCCCCTTCGCGCAGGGGAGCAAAGAGGTTCAGCCGGCCTTGCCAGACGAGCGCATCGCGGTCCGGAGCATCGGTCGCATCCGCAACCAAATGCTTTGTTACGCTGGTTTGTCTTTGGCCTGTCATGGAAAACACCCCGTCATCAAATAATCGTCCATCATGGGCTGAATGAGCGGGTATCGGTGCGCTGCTCATTCGGCCCGGCTATTCACCATCAAGAGCAGCTGCCACAGCGCGAAGGGCGGTGGCGCGAAAGTAGGTGGTACTGATGCCCAGGGCCGTATAGAAGGCTTCCTCTGGCGCACCGGCACGCGACTGTGCGTCCACGATGGCGCTGAGTTGCCGGACACGGGTGAAGCTGTCCGCAGAGCCGCAGATGATCGCTGCCGCTTGCGAAAAAACCTGCTGATCAATCAGCAGCCCCACCAGGTTGGTGTCAAGGATTGCCCGGTCCGGCTGGTTGGCGATTTCCAGCCTTGTTTCCAGTGCATCCGCGAACAGGCCGGCCTGTCCCTGCGCAATGGCAATGTCGCGTAGTTCTACCGCCAGGAAATGCCCGCTTTGCGCCGCGCGGGCAAAGGTCAGCGCCGCATCGAACACATCTCGCCGGGCGGTCGCAGCACCGATTCCCCTGAGCGCGCGCAATCGCCAGCTGGGGGCCTCGATCTGTTCTGCGAATTCCTGTGCCATCGCCACCAGACCTGCCTGCGCGGCGTCAATCGCGACGTCGCTGGGTGCTTCGCCACCCGCAAAGGGCGACTCGATTGCGCAGGCTTCGGCCCAGGCGGCAGCAAAGGCGGGTTCATCGGCTGTCCTGCCAGCAATGGCCCGCCGGATTCGCGCACGCGCTGCCGGATCCATGATGGCTTCGGCCAGGGACATTGCTTCGGTGCTGTTGTCACCGGCCAGCGCTAGCGCTCGGCCACCTGTTCGATGCTCAGAAAGGGAAGGCGGACTTCTTTTTGGGGCGGCTCATGGGTTCTCTCCGGTAGGGTTGGCCATCGTGGTGGCGCATCTGCCCTATACGCCCGGATTTCGGAACTTACCGTTGGCATTTTGAAGTTTCAGGAAGATTCTTGTCGAACGATGTCAGCCAGCGAAAAGAGGCGTCGGAAGTGCCAGTGTGTTCTTGTCGCCCCGGAGTAGTCCCAGAGCGCCAACCAGCCAAGCCCGGCAAAAAGCCGCGCGCACAACTTTCAACAAAATAGGGAGGGTTTTGTGGTAGCGGAGGAGGGACTTGAACCCCCGACACGCGGATTATGATTCCGCTGCTCTAACCAACTGAGCTACTCCGCCACGGGCTGGCGGCTTCGTATGTCAGCCCCCCTGCCGCGTCAAGAGGAAAAACCGCTTCCAGCGTCCCCTGGCGCGGCCCTTTGCCCCCTCGCCATCGCGGTTTTCGCACGGTATCGCTGGGGAGGTGACTGGAAAGGCCTGCGATGCTGACATTCCCCCTCACCCGCGACCTTGTGCTGATCGGTGGCGGGCATGCCCATGCGCTGGTATTGTTGAACTGGGCGATGAAACCGCTGTCCGGCGCGCGGCTGACCCTGATCAATCCTGATCCGACTGCGCCCTATACAGGTATGCTGCCGGGCCATATTGCCGGCCATTATCCGCGCGCGGCGCTGGAGATGGATCTGGTGCAACTGGCGCGCCATGCCGGGGCGCGGCTGATCATGGGCCGCGCCGAAGGGCTGGATCTGGTGGCGGGCGAGGTGCATGTCACTGGCAGGCCAGCGGTGGGCTTCGATGTTGCGTCGGTCGATATCGGCATTACCTCTGAACTGCCTGATCTGCCGGGCTATGCCGAATACGCCACAGCCGCCAAGCCGCTGGGGGGCTATGCCGAGCGCTGGGAAAGCTTTGTTGCGGCGGTCGGTGCGGGGCAGGCTATGCCCTCGGTCGTGGTGCTGGGCGCGGGGGTCGGCGGCGTGGAACTGGCGCTGGCGATGGAGCATCGGCTGCGCGCGCATCCCGATCAACGCATCACACTGATCGAGAGCGGGCCAGAGGCCCTGCCGCATCTTGGCCGCGCCGCCCGCCAGCGGCTGCTGGCAGAACTGGCCGCACGCGATATCGCCCTGATGACCGATGTGCGTGCCGAAGCTGTCGAGGAAGGCGGGGTGCGGCTTGCTGATGGCCGCATGGTGCGCGCCGGTCTGATCCTGAGCGCGGCCGGGAGCCGCCCGCAAAGCTGGCTGCAAGAGACCGGCCTGCACCTGACGGAGGGGTTCATCACCGTCGATCCTTTCTTGCGCGCAATGGACCAGCCGCAGGTTTTTGCTGCCGGGGATTGCGCGCATCTGGCCCATGCGCCACGCCCCAAGGCCGGGGTCTTTGCCGTGCGTGAAGCTCCGATACTCGCCCACAATCTGCGCGCCACCCTTTCGGGCGGAACGTTCAAACGCTACGATCCGCAGCGCGACTACCTCAAGCTGATTTCTCTGGGTGGGCGCGCGGCACTGGCCGACAAATGGGGCCTGCCGTTGGAAGGGCGCTGGCTCTGGCGGCTGAAAGACCGGATCGACCGCCGATTCATGCGCATGTTTCACCATTTGCCCGCCATGCCCGCCCCCGCGCTGCCGGTGCCAGCGGCATTGGGGCTGGCCGAGGCGCTGGGCGACAAGCCTCTGTGCGGCGGCTGCGGTGCCAAGGTTGGGGCCGGGCCGTTGCGTGCGGCGCTTTCCGATTTGCCCGCACCCAGACTTGCCGGGCTGGTGCTGGGGGTCGGAGACGATGCCGCGGTATTGCAGCAGGGGGAGGATCTGCAGGTCATCGCTACCGACCATCTGCGCGCCTTCACCGAAGACCCGTATCTGATGGCCCGCATTGCCGCCACGCATGCCCTGGGCGATATCTGGGCGATGGGGGCCGTTCCGCAACTTGCCCTCGCCAGCCTGACCCTGCCGCGCCTTTCCGAGCCGTTGCAGGAGCGCACATTGCGCGAAATCATGGTCGGCGCACATACAGTACTCGACGCGGCCGGCGCTGCGCTTGCAGGCGGGCACACGGCGATCGGGGCTGAACTATCTGTGGGTTTCACGGTGACGGGAACGGCACATGGCCGCGTGCTGACCAAGGCGGGCGCGCGGGAGGGCGACAGGCTGATCCTGACCAAGCCGCTGGGCAGCGGCACGCTCCTGGCCGCCGAAATGGCGCGTAAGGCCAGCGGGCGCGATATCGCCGCTCTCTGGCCCTTTCTGGTGCAGCCACAGGGCGTTGCCAGTGCGATCCTCGCACCCCATGCAAGTGCGATGACCGATATCACCGGCTTCGGGCTTGCCGGTCATCTGGACGAGATACTGCGCGCCAGCGGCCTGCACGCCATCATCAGCCTGCCCGATCTGCCAGTCTTTTCCGGAGCCGAGGCCATGGCGGCGCAAGGCGTGGCTTCAAGCCTGGAGCCGGCGAACCGCGCGGCCCTTTCCGGGCGCGTCGAATGCCCCGGCACCGCGCGTGCGAAACTTCTGTTCGATCCGCAAACCGCCGGCGGCCTCCTTGCCGCCGTTCCGGCCGACCGCGCCGACGACCTTGTCGCACAGCTTGTCGAGGCTGGGTTTTCCGCCGCAGTGATCGGCACGCTGGAACCCGCAACCCAACCCTTTGCGATTATCGCTACCTGACCCCGGCTGAGGAGGGCGGGGCACTTGCATTTGCAGCCTTGTTCAAACATCGCCAGGTTGTGGTGGCCAACGGGGCGGATACCCGCGCCGCAACCTATTTCAGGCTTCGGCGGTGCTTCTGGGGCTGGCGGCGAGCGCAGCGCTCATGGCGCGTATCGGCGACACCTGTATGCTCATGGGGGCTATTTTCTGCTGCGATTGTTCGGTCAGCCCAGCAAGCGATACCGCGCGCCCGCGCGAGGCCACGAACCAGCGCACGATGGCCGGCATCGTGGTGTGCCCCGTCAGCCCCTGATGGCCAAACTCTGGGCGGAGGTATACGGCACGCAGCATCTGGGTGAGATCCGGGCGACGACGGCAGCGGTGGTGTTGCTGGTAACGGCGCCGGGGCCGGGTATTGCTGGCAGGTTCATCGGCCGGGCATCAGCTTTCCACAACAGGGCCATGGGATCGCATTCCGTTTCGCAGCCGCCAGCGGGTTGGCCGCGCTCGCGATGCACAGTGCGCTTTCCGTGCCAGTTCGCCCCTGATCTGGGTGCCTGCATCGCAGAGGCTGATCTGTTTGCTGCCCCGCGGGACAGGGGTGACACGGGGCCAGCCGTCGACCAGAATACCCTGTCCTTGCCTGACTGGAGAACACCATGCCCCCGATTCCCGTGAACCCCGCGCGTATGCTGGCCGATCTGGACCATCTGCGCAGCTTTGGCGCGCAGGGAACAGGGGTGGCGCGGATGGCGTTTTCGGATGCCGATATTGCCGCGCGCGCATGGCTGGCGGAACGGATGCAGGCTGCCGGGCTGCGCGCTGTGGTGGATCCCTGCGGCAATCTGTTCGGCATTCCGCCCGGCAACGGCCCCTGTCTGCTGATGGGATCGCACAGCGACACTCAGCCGTTGGGCGGCTGGCTGGATGGGGCCTATGGGGTGATCTGCGCGCTGGAGTTGGCGCGCGCGGCGCTTGCAGCCGGTGGGCCGCGCATTGCTGTTGTCTCGTTTCAGGATGAAGAGGGGCGCTTTGGCGGCGTCATGGGCAGCGCGGTCTGGACCGGCGCGATGAGCATGAACGAGGCCGATGCCCAGTGCGATGCCGGGGGCGTCAGCTTTCGCGAGGCCCGCGAGGGTGTCAAAGCCATTGCCCCGCTTGGCAGTGTCGAGCCAGAAATGTTCGCGGGCTTCATCGAAGCTCATATCGAGCAGGGTCCGGCGCTGGACAGTGCCGGGCAGGCGATTGGCGTGGTCGAGGCGATTGTGGGCGTGCGCTCATGGACCATCACCTTCACCGGCGAGGCCAATCATGCCGGCACCACGCCCATGGCGCTTCGCCGCGATGCAGTGCAGGCGCTGGGCCAGTATGTCAATGCCCTGAATGAAGCCTTCGCGCCACTGGCAAGTGAACGCACGGTCTGGACGCTTGGGCGCATCACAGTGTCACCCAACGCGCCTTCGATCGTGCCCGGTGAGGCCACGGTTTCGGTTCAGATGCGCGATGCCGATCCTGCGCGGCTGGAAGCGATGAAAGAGGTCGCACTGAGCACCGCCCGTCAGGTGGGTGCGGCACGAGGGATCGAGATCAGCGCCAGCGAGGGTCTGACGCTGGAGCCGGTGCCGATGGACGACCGGCTGATCACCGCACTGTCCGGTGCAGCCGAGGCCACCGTGCCGGGGGCGTGGCGCAAGATGCCATCGGGCGCATTGCATGATGCTTCGAACGTGGCGCTGGTGCTGGCGACGGGAATGCTGTTCGTGCCCTCGATCGGCGGGATCAGCCACAACCCGGCCGAGGACACCGCGCGCGCGCATCTGGAAACGGGGTTGAAAACGCTTGCCGATGCCGTGGGGCGATGGTTTGAGGGCTGAGTCGCGCGCGGAGCACCCGGCCCTCTGGCGCGCGATGAGCGGCGAGAGCGGCCCCGTCGCTCCTGCCCCGTGATCAGAAGGTCACGTCCTGTCCACGCCCGTCGGCCTTTGCCCGGGTCAGCACATGCTGTGCGACCGCCAGATCCTGCGCGGTGATCCCGAGCGAGCGATAAATCGTGATCTCGTCAGGCAACTGCCGCCCCGGTGCTTCGCCGGCCAGGACTTCGCCGATTTCGGCGCGCAGATGCGTCTGATCGATTGTTCCCGCCTCGATCATGTCCACGATCTCGCCGGCCTGCGCGAAAAACGAGGGGCGGTAATCAGTGAATACCGTGGCGCGCAGCACGGCTGCGTCATCGATTTCGCGCTTGCTGGGCAACGAGGCACCGACCACGTTCAGATGCTGCCCTTCCTCCAGCCAAGCGCCCATCAACACCGGTGTAGCCGAACTGGTTACGGTGCAGACGATATCCGCGCCCCGGACACCGTCGCGTGCATCAGTGCCATGGGTGACGGTCAGCCCGGCAAAGCGTTCGGCTGCATGGCGGGCGAAATCGGCGGCCTTGTCGGCACGGCGACCCACGACATGGAGTGCCCGGATCGGACGCACGGCCAGCATCGCCTCCAGGTGGTGCTCAGCCTGCTCGCCGGTGCCGATCAGCGTCAGGCGGCTGGCCCCGGTGCGGGCAAGTGCGCGGCTGGCGACAGCGCTGGCCGCAGCGGTGCGGATGGCCGTCAGCAGACCCGCATCCATCATTGCCACCGCACCGCCGGTTTCCGGCTCGAACAGCACCACCGCGCCACGATGGCCTGACAGGCCGCGCGCCGGGTTGTCGGGAAACAGGCTGACCAGCTTGACGCCATAGCAATGCGGCAACTCCAGCGCGCCGGACATCACACCCATCATGTTCTTGCCGCCTACCGGCACCGCGTGGCGCAGCGGCAGTTGCGCACCGCCAGCGGATACCACACGCATCACGCCATCCACCACCTCGATGGCCTCGGTCATCGGTAAAAGCGCGGCGATATCGGCGTTGGAGAGTATTTTCATGCCTCAAACACCTCGTTCTCGTTCCATTCGGATGCCAGCGGCGTCAGCCCCAGCCGCGCGGCAATCAGGTTGGTGTAAAGCGCAGGGCGCAGCACATAGGGGAAATGTCCGCCCCACAGGAAGCGAAAGCCCGCAGCCCCCGGCAGGCGTGCGCGCACGGCGTCGCGCATCGGGGGTGGGATCAACGGGTCATCGGTGGATTCGATGCTGGTCAGTGCCGCGCCGGGCAGGGCGGTCGCGGGCAGTTCCGGCCCATGTTTGAGCGCGGCGAGGCGCGCGCGCATCTCGCCCTCAGGGATGCGCCCTCCGACCTCGGCAAGCAGAAGCTCCACCAGGTCGGCCTGATCCGGGTGGCTTTCGCCCCAGGCCTCCATCGCCAGCGTGAAGCCAGCGCGCAAGGCTTCGATCGGGGCATTGGCGAGATCGGCGGAATAGGGCGGGCGGGTTTCAAGCCCTGCAACCGAATGCAACGTATTGGCGGCGAACAGGTGGCTTACACGCGCAGGCGCCCGACCGGCGATGTATTGCGCCAGATAGCCGCCCAGTGACGAGCCCAGCACCGCCGCCTGTTCGATGCCCTTTTCGTCCAGCAACGCCAGGATATCATCGCACCATTCGACAATTCCGCCCGTATCCGGGTAGCTGACGGCCATTACCCGCCTATGCGGTGCCAATGCCTCGATCTGCTGCCAGAAGATATCCGCGCGCCCCAATGTGCCGGGGATCAGCACCAGCGCCTTGTCACCCTTCTCGGTATCGATCAACCCCCAGTCGCGCCCGTTCAGGGGGATGTGAGTTTCAGGATGGCGCGAGGCAAAGGCATCGCGTGCGGCGATCAGCGGGTTGGTCATGCAAACGGATCCTCGACCTTGGGCCAGTAATTTGGGGTGCGGCGGGTATAGGGAATATTGGCGAAATCGGGTGTGATGGCGCCGGGTGTCGCCACCGGGATGATGCGCGCGGCGACGGGTGCGAAACCGGCGCGGTAATGGTTGGAGGATTTCACGCAGACATGGCGTTTGCTGGCAAGATCGATGCCAAGCTGGGTGAATGCCTCGGGGTGGAAGGTCTGGGTGCGCGCGTCGTTGATCACCAGATCAATGCTGTCATCGCTTGCCAGCGTCACCCGGGCCATCTGCCCCAACGCCACCGGCAGGCTGCCGAAGCGCTGCGTCAGGCCGGAGGCAAGCTTGCGCACTGTCACCGTCAGATCGAGCGGATCGCCCGACATGGGGCCGAACTTGCCACCCAGCCGGATCGGCAGCGTCGCGCCTTCGCCTGCGTCCTGCAGCACCCGCAGTGCCATCGGGTCATAGTAGATGCCGCTGGCGATCGAGGTCAGGCCGCGTTCCAGCATGGCACGGAGCAGGAATGTCGCGTCGGAAGGTGCACCGCCGCCCGCGTTGTCGGACATGTCGGCCAACACCAGTGGCCCCTTCGCTTCGGCGGCGGCCAGATCGAGCGCGGCCGGAATATCGTGCACAGGCTGGAAGATCGCATGGCGTTCGGTAAACAGCTTCTCGCCCAGTTCGCGCGCCATCCGCGCCGCCAGATCGGCGTCGCCATCCGTCACGGCGAAGGCCCGCGCGCCGGTGCGTTCATGATCGCCCCACGGGAAACCGTGTGCCAACGAGAGCGACAGCACGCCCGGTTCCGCTTCGCGCGCGCTCATCGCATCGACATAGGCGCGCATCGCGCCCTCGGGCGTGGGCATCGCCATGATGATGCGGCAGTCATAGTCACGCATCACCGGGTTGGTGCGGCCCTCGGCGGCATCCGCGATCAGGGTGAACAGCTCTTCGGCGCGCTGGGGCAGATCGATATGCGGATATTCCTTGAAAGCGATCAGCGCGGTGGCCTTGGTCAACATCGCCTCGGTCAGGTGACAATGCGGGTCCAGCAGGCCGCCGATTTTCGCATCCGGTGCAATCGCGCGGATATGGGCGATCAGATCGCCTTCGCAATCATCGTAGCCATCGGCCATCATGGCGCCGTGCAGTTGCAGCAGCACCATGTCAACCGGCATCGCTGCGCGCAGGTCGGAAAGGATTTCCTCGCGAAACGCTTCATAGACAGGGCGCACTGTCGGCCCGGCGGGCTGGGCGAAGGCGGCAAGGCTTTCCACAACCTGCCAGCCCCGCGCCTCGGCCCGTTTGCGCCAGATATGCAGCGCGCCGGTCCAGTAATCCGAGGGGCCTTGGGTGGCGGTGCCGTGGTGAATGCCGCTTTCGGCAAAGCCCTTGTAGCCGGTCGGCAGCGGCGAGAACGAGTTGGTTTCAGTGGCAAGGCAGGCGGTAAAGAGTTTCATGAGGGTTCCTTGGGGGTGTCGTCCTCGGGGTCGGTCAGGCGGATGGTCAGCCCGGCCAGCATGTGCAGCACGATCAGCACGAAAGCGATGGGCACGGCAGCAGTGAACCAGATCATCGAAATCGGGATCATTTCGGCGGTGCGGTCCAGCGAGCGGCCCAGAAAGCCGCGCGCCATGTTCATGTTGGGGCCAAAAAGCGAGAACCAGATGACGGGGGCCGCGAACAGCGCCACACCTGCCGCACGGATCAGCGCCAGCCCTGTGCCCAGTCGTCCCCGGATTTCCACCATGTTGGGAAAAAGCGAGGGGTCGGCACCTGCGCGAAACGCCGCCGAGGCTCCCAGCATGCCGGCCCAGACCATAGCGCGGCGCGCCAGTTCCTCGGTCCAGACGGGGGGCGCATCGAGCAGGTAGCGCGCGATGACCTGCCAGCCTGCCGCATAGACCATCACCAGCACCGCCAGCACCGCGCCCCAGAGCGCGATGTTGTTGAGCGCCGCTGACAACCGGTCAAGCGCAAGGGCCAACGCGCGCATCGGCGTCAGCGACCGATCGCGGCTTCCCATGCCGCGATCTGCTCGGCGGTCAGAACGCCATCGGTATAGGTTGCCTCTGAGGCCGCCTGAAACGCGGCACGGGCCTCGGGCGTCAGTTCGACCACTTCCACTCCGGCGGCGATCAACTGGTCGATCACCCCGTCCTGCGTGCCCAGCCATGCGCGGTTGGCGGCATTTGCGGCGTCCGTTGCTGCGTCGACAATTGCCCGCTCATCATCGCTGAGGCCCTGATACCAGTCTTCCGAGGCAATGGTGATGCGCAGGGAGGGCGAGATCGCTGCCTCGGTGAAATGCTTGATGAACTCGGTGTGGCCAAACAGAAGCGGCACGAATGCCGGGTTCAGATAGCCATCGGCCACGCCGGTTTGCAGCGCGTTTGGCACTTCGGCCCAGGCGACGATGGTGCCCGCCGCACCCCAGGCGGCGAAGAGGTCGATCTGGCTTTCATCCAGCGCGCGCATCCGAAGCCCGGCCATATCCTCGACCGAGGTCACAGGGCGGCGGGTATTGAAGATGCCTGTGGCCGGGCCCACGGTATTGACGCCCAGCACACGAACGCCTGCGGGCGTGGTGGCCTCGTTGATCCGCGCCAGCATGTCGCCATCGTAAAGCGCGCGGTCCACCTCTTCCATGTCGGCAAAGAAATAGGGCAGGCGCAGGCCGAATATCAGCGGGTCGATCGAGGCCACGATATTGAGCGGCGCCATTCCCACTTCCAGAAGTCCCTGGCTGACCTGATCGAACACTTCGTCATCGCCGCCAAGTGCGCCGCGCTGGTATTCCTCGGCTTCCATGCCGTTCTCGTTCAGGTGCGTGGCAAACGCATGCGCCCAGACATAACTGCCCGAGCCTTGCAGATCGGCAGGGCTGTCGAGCGCGATCTTCACCTGCGCCTGCGCGGTGCTTGCCAGCACCAGGGCCATGGCCGTAGCGGCCAGCATTCTCATCGGTTTCATTTCCAGTCCTCCTGTTGGTTTATTGTTCACTAACCGCCGATAAGCCCCATTTGCCGGGGCAACCAAAGCGAGATTTCCGGCACCCAGACCAGAACCATCAGCACGACGATCTGCACCAGAAAAAACGGCATCACCGCGCGCGCCAGCCGCCAGTAGTTCAGCCCCGTCACCGTGGACACCACCAGCAGACAGCCCCCCAATGGCGGCGAGATCAGGCCGATGCACAGGTTGAAGCACAGGATAATGCCCAGATGCACCGGGTCCGCCCCCTGCGCAATCGCCACCGGGGCCAGCAGCGGCACCAGCAGCGCCAGCGCCACGGGGATGTCCAGCACCATGCCCGCCACCAGAAAGATGATGTTGAGCAGGATCATGTAATGCAGCGGGCCAAGGCCCATGTCGTCAACCCATGCCGCAATCGCTTCGGGGATGCGCTCCAACGCGCCCAGATAGCCAAGGGCAGATACGGCGGCGATGATCATGAAGATCGCGCCGGAAAGCATGGCGGTGCGGCGCAACGCCTCCAGCAAGCCGCGCGGGCCAAGCCCTTCGTAGAAATAGCCAGCGCCTACAGCAGCGACGACGGCCACGGCGGCGGCCTCTGTCGGTGTCATCAGACCAAAGACGATGCCGCCGACAATCACCAGCGGGATCAGGAGCGCGGGCAGCGCATGCAGCAGCGTGGGCAGAAAGCGCGGCACTTCGGCGCGCGGCAGGCGGGGGTGGTCATCGCGCCAGGCGAAGAATGAATTGGTGCCGATCAGCGCCGCCGCCAGCAAAAGCCCCGGCACGATTCCCGCCATGAACAGCGCCGTGACCGAGGTGCCCATCAGCGCGCCATAAAAGATCATTACGATGGAGGGCGGCACGATGGGCCCGATGATCGACGAGGCCGCTGTGATCGCCCCGGCATAGCTGAGCGTATAGCCGCGTTCCCGCATCGCAGGCACCAGCGTGTTCGACAGCGCCGCCGAATCCGCCACCGCCGAACCCGAGATGCCGGCGAAGAATACGCTGGTAAGCACGTTCACATGCCCCAGTCCGCCCCGCAGTCGCCCCACCAGAGACATCGCCAGATTGATCAGAACGCGGGTAATGCCGCCGCGGTTCATCACCTCACCCGCCAGAATGAACAGCGGCATCGCCATCAGCGCGAAAACATCGATCTTGGAGAAGATCTGTTGCGGCAGGATTGCCAGAAAACGCGTGCGGTCGGTGGCAATGAAAGCCAGCACGGTCGCACCACCCACGACATAGGCGATTGCCAACCCTGACGCGAGCAGGATCAGCCCGACGATGGGAACGATCTGGATCATGCTGCCAGTGCCTGTCTGGTCGGAGAAAGCGCAGCAGCGCTGACCCCCTCGACGGCGATGTCTTCGGGGATCGTCCGGCCCATGGCCAGCGCGGCTGCAGCGCGCGCCAGCGCCGGGGCGCTTTGGATGCCATAGCCGCCCTGACCGGCCAGCCAGAAGAAACCGGGCGCATCCGGGGCAAAGCCCGCCACCGGGCATTTGTCGGCCACGAAAGACCGCAGACCCGCCCATTTGTGATCTATCCGGCGCACCGGCAGGTCAAAGGCGGTTTGAATCCGGTCGATGCAGATCGCCACATCCATCTCGTCGGGCTGGGCATCGCAGGGCGGCGAGGGGGTTTCATCGGCTGGCGACAGCAACAGCTTGCCGGCATCGGGCTTCATGTAGAACTGCTCGTCTACATCGACGATCATGGGCCAGCTTTCCGGGTTCTGCCCCTCGGGCGGCGCGACAAGCAGCGCCGTGCGTCGCTTGGGCACCAGCCCGACCGGAGCAACACCGGCAAACCTGGCGATCTCGTCGGCCCAGGCGCCGGCGGCATTGACCACGATATCGGCACGCAATGGGCCATCGCGGGTTTCAACCCGCCAGCTTGCGCCATCGCGCGACAGTGCCAATACCTCGGTCCCGTTGCGTTGCGCGCCATCCAGCGCGTTCAGTGCGCGCAGATATTGTCGGTGAAGCGCGTCGACGTCGATATCGGCGGCTCGGCGGTCCAGAAGTGCGGCTGCGGCATAACCGGGTCGGAGGATGGGCAGGCGGGCGCGCGCCTCGGCGGCGTTGACGGGCTGTGCGGCATCGCCAAGTTCGTCAGCAAGCGTGGCCAGCGCGTCGGACTGATCGGCCCGCGCAATGAACAGAGCGCCGCGCGGGCGTAAAAGCGGATGCGGCCTGGCGGCATCGGGCGGGGCATCGAAGGCCGCGACGGAGGCGCGCGACAGTGCCCTGATCACCGGCGGGCCATAGGTGACGGTGAACAGCGCCGCCGAGCGCCCGGTGGTGTGGTAGCCCGGTTGTGACTCGCGCTCCAGAAGCACGACGCGCACACCCAGCGCCGCCAGTTCCGCTGCTACCGAGGCCCCGGCAATGCCCGCGCCAATAACTGCCACATCCCAGCTTTCCATTTGTTGCGCCACCCCCCTTGTGTCGTGAAACATCACGCTAGCATCGATTTTCCGATCGGAAAAGAATTTTTTCGTATCGGAAAACCGTTGGCCTCCGCCGCGCTCGCGACTAGGGTTAAGGGATGAACAACCAACTGACCAACGAACCCACAGCCCCTGATGCCCCCGACGGCCAGCGCGCCGAATTCGGTCGCCGCCTGCGCGAATTGCGCCGTGCACGCGGCTGGACGCTGGCGGAGCTGGCCGAGCGCTCCGGGCTGGCGATATCCACCATCTCCAAGGCCGAGCGCGGGGTAATGGCGCTGACCTATGACCGCATGTTGCAACTGGCGCGCGGGATCGGTGTGGATATGGCCGAGTTTTTCACCAATGAAGGGCAGGCATTCGCACCCGGCAGCTTTACCGTTGCCCCGCGCGGCACCTTCAGGCGGCAGGAAACCCGCAACTACGTGTATGAAATGTTGTTTCCCGAGATCCGCAACAAGGCGATGGTGCCGATGATGGGCACGCTCAAGGCCCATGATATCATGGATTTTGACGATTTTGTGCGCCATCCGGGGCAGGAATTCCTGCTGGTGCTGGAAGGCACTGTCACCGTTCATGCCGAAGGGCGCGAACCGGTTACGCTGCAGACCGGCGACAGCCTCTATTTCGACAGCGCGCGCGGTCATCTGTATGCGTCGACCGGTCCGGTGGATGCGCGGATTCTGGTGGTTTGCACCGAGGTTGAAAGCCCGTGATCACGCGGCGCTAGCTGACCTCAATGCTGGCGCTGTCGCGATAAACCGCGCCGCTGTCATCTTGCCATTCGAAATAGAACCGGCCTGAGGCGGGCACGCGCGCGTCGAACTCAAGAAAGGGATTTGCACTGACGCCGGGGCCAATATCCATGTCCAGCACCCGCTGATCGTTGAAGGTGCAGATGAAGCGGTTGATGATGCGGCGCGGCACTGGCGTGCCATCGGGGCTGACACGCGCGCCGTTCTCCATCGGATGGGTGATTGATGTGCGGATCTGCACCACTTCGTCGCGGGCGGCGTGACTTGGGACGCGAATGCGTGAGCGGGCATCGATGTCGTTCATTGCTATGCCTCCGGTTCAGGTGAAACCGCTGGTCGTGACGCTGACATGCGCGCGGGCCTCGGCAAAGCTGCCATCCGGCATTCGTGCCAGTGCAATCACCTCCTGGCTTTCGGCCAGCCGGATGCGCGTGCTGATGCGTTGGCTGCCAGCCAGCGGGCTGAAGGCGACGGTGAAGACCTCGGGTGTCGGGTTGGCCGTGGCGATCAGGCGGATAGCGACGGCATCGGGGCAATCGACGCTGACGTTGACCGAGGCGCCGTTAGTCGCCACCGACGGCAGGGTCAGCGTCAATTGGCCCGAAACGGTTCGCGCGCCGCCAGTGAACCGCGCGATCAGGTCATCTGTCTGCGGTGCAGTGGCGTGGCCCCGCACCGGCAGCACGGCAATAGCCGCACCAGCCATGCCCAGGGTCAAGGTCCGACGCCGTGAAAGTCGCATGAGGCCCTCCCGTTGCGTTGGCCTGTCCGGCAATGCCGGGCTTGGCCTGATACAAACCTAATGCGGCCCGTGGCCTGTGCAAAGGCAGAAATCCATCCTAACGGCGCCATTCATTCCGTGTCCTGAAAAGGAAATCCGTTTTGCATCAGATGCTTATCGCCAGAGCAAGGTCCGGCAATCCCAGATGCTTTCGCGATTGTGATGCGCGGCGGCTGGCTCAGTTCTCGTCGACTTCGCTGCTGCTGGGCAGATTGCGCTCGATCTCTTCGGTACGGCTGCGCGGGGCGAGCGGCGGCCGGCCTGATGAGGGTTGAGAGGAGGAATCCGGTTCTTGCTGCGTTTCCGGTCCGCTTCGCGGCGCTTCGAGGGCCGCGGCGGGGGACGGGCTGATGGTGCGGGGTGCGCGGCGCAGGTTCAGGGGCGGTGCGTTGCCGTCCTTGCCCTGACCCATATAGAGCGTCATGTGCGGGAACGGGATCTCGACACCGGCCTCGTCCAGAACCTCCTTGATGATCTCGTTATAAGCGCGCCCGATAGCCCATTGCATGCCCGGTTTCGTCTTGATCCGGCCACGCACCACGACCGCCGAGTCGCCCAGGGATGTGACCCCCTGGATATCCAGGGGCTCCAGCACTTCATCCCCCAGTTCCCCGGCCTTCAGGATGTCGAAGGCTTTGTGCATCAGCTCTTTCACCTCGGATACATTCTCGCGGTAGGCCACGCTCACCTCAGCGAGATGATAGGCGAAGCCTTTCATGAAGTTCGACACCATATCGACCGACGAGAAGGGGATCAGGTGATAGGTGCCCGCCGTGTCGCGTAGTCCAACCGACCGGATTGTCAGCTTCTCGACCGTGCCGGAGGTGCCGCCGGCTGTCACGAAATCCCCCTCGTTCATCGCGTTCTCGAACTGGATGAAGGCCCCGGTGATGATGTCCTGCACCAGTTTCTGCGCGCCAAAGCCAATCGCCAGGCCCAACACACCGGCACCAGCCAGCAGCGGCGCGATATTCACGCCGATTTCCGACAGGGTCAGCATGGCGGCGATGATGATCAGCGCGATGGTGAAGGCATTGCGAAACAATGCCAGAAGCGTGCGCTCGCGTGCCGTGGGCACCGTTCCGACAACCGGGTTGAGCCGGTATTCGATGAAGCTTGATGCCGCCAGCCAGATCATCATCGCAATCAGGACGATCAGCGCTGCCGAAACCAGCCTGCCCAGAAGATCACGGCCAAACTCGCTGGCCACCCAGCCCGCTGCATCCATGACATGCCAGGCTTGCGCAATGGACATTATCACCACCAGCGCGATCAGGACGCGCACCACCTTGAGGATCGTCGGCACAAAGGCGTTCAGCCGATACTCCAGCAGCGGCAGGTTCCGGCGCACCTCGGCAGGCAGGCGCATGCCGCCCGTGATGGCGCGCGAAATCAGCGCCATGGCGACAATCCCCAGCACCACGGCGATCACCGAATTCAGCGTCGCCAGCAGCATGAAGGACAGCGCATCGGCGGGCCGGACCATCCAGACCACGAACAGCGCCACCAGATAGCCAATGGCCAGCCAGTGCCAGCCCCCGGCCAGCAACGACAGAGCCTTGCCCATCGTATCCTGCGGGTTGCGTTCGTGGCGTACGCGCAGGGCCTGTGCAACCTCGGCGCGGTTCTGCTTGACGATCAGGATGGCGATCAGAAGTGCGCTCAGCACGATGACGAAAGCCACGCTCTGACCCGCGGCAAAGCTGACGGCGGCGTTGACGATGGGCACCACCAGCAGCAGGCCATAGCCCAGAAGGCTGACCAGCCGCGACGACCAGAAATACCAATAGGCTGCGGTTTCGTCGCTCATCGGGGCAAAGCGCAGCGCTTTGAAGCGCGGTGACAGCACAGCGCGCAAGGCAACCTTGGTCATTTCGATCAGGAGGAAGGCGTTCAGAAACAGGCTCTGACGGAAATCCATGCTTCCGGTCTCACCCAGGAAGAGGGCTACGAGATAGCCACCCTGCCAGGCCAACAGAATGATCAGCGCGTCGATCAGTGTAGACGCAGTAATTTGCACCAGCGCCATCACCCAGCCCGCGCCCTCCATCCGGCGGGACATCCGGGCATATGCAAGGACGCCGAGGGCGCGCAAGCCGAAGAAGAGCGCGATGGTAACCGCACCGACCAGCGCCAGCGCCATGATCGCGGCATAGATCTCGTTCCAGTTCACGCCCGGGCCGTCAGTAAAGGCACTGATCGCAGCTTGCGATGCGCTGGCGATCTCGATGCTGAAGGCTGTGGCTTCCTCGGCGATTTCACGGGTGTATTCGGCGATCTGCCGGGCCAGTGACATCTGTTCGGGCGGCGGTGGCGTGGCGGCGGTATCGATCTCGCCGTTTGTTGCAGCGGCTTCCAACTGGCGTATCAGTGCTTCGCGTGCGACCTCATCGCGCAGGATCTCGACCAGCGTTGCGGCAGCGTTCTGCTCGGTGACCGATGTGTCGTTTTCGGCTGCGGTCGGGAAAAGCGATTGCGCCTGTGCAGGTGCCACAAGCATCAGCCAGACAAGAACCAGTCGGAAAAAAGCCAAGAAATCTGTCCCCTTGCAGTTTGCGCACCGCCTGAGGATAGTCTTTTCACGGCGAAGGTAAACACTTGCGCCGCCGCAACTGCCCCAGTTGATTACAACGAGATGGTCTGGAACGCGTCGCGCAGCGCGTTCGACCAGGCGTCGGACATGGCGCGAAAGGCGGGGTCGCCTGCTTCGATCCTGCGCATAAGATCAATGCGGCAGCTGTCGCGACCGATCACGCACAGGTCCAGCGGCATGCCGACTGACAGGTTCGACCTCAGCGTCGAATCCATCGACAGAAGAACCGCCTTTTGGGCATCAGCCAGGCTGGTATCGGGCCGGACCACCCGGTCCAGAATGGGCTTGCCATATTTGTGCTCGCCGATCTGAAGGAATGGCGTGTCCTCGGTTGCCTCGATGAAATTGCCTTCCTGATAGACAAGGAACAGTCGCATTTCGCCGTCGCGCCTTTGCCCGGCGACGATCATGCTGGCCGAAGCGCCCTGCTTCATCATTGCCAGTTTCTCGTCGATGTCGGCGCGCACAGACGCCAACGTATTCCCCACGATCTGCGCCACCTGCAGCATCGTGTGGGCATGCATGATCGACTGGCCTTCTTCGCCGATCTCGACTGCCTCGCGCAGGCGGGCGATGGTGGTCTGGGTTACCGACAGGTTGCCCGCCGTCAGAATGGCAATGACCCTCTCGCCCGGTTCCTCGAACAGGAACATCTTGCGGTAGACCGATATGTTGTCGAGCCCGGCATTGGTGCGGGTGTCGGACAGAAGAACGATGCCCGCCTTCAGAAACAGGCCCACACAATAGGTCATGGACAGACTTTCAAAACAATGGATGACGCACGTTATTGCTGCTGCGCGGCCACCGCAACCGTGACATCCAGTTGCTCGCGGCCATTGCCGCGCGCGGTTCCTCGGATGGGCGCGGCGTCATGCGCATCGAGTCCCGAGCCGAGGCGGATATAGCGCGCGTCCGGACAGCAGCGGTTGGCCGGGTCAAACCCGACCCAGCCAAGCCCCTCGACATGCACTTCCGCCCAGGCATGCGCGGCTTCATGCGCCCGACCCTCGACATCGGCATGGAGATAGCCGGAAACATAGCGTGCCGGCATGCCGCTCAGGCGTGCGCAGCAGATCAGGGCATGCGCATGGTCCTGGCAGACGCCTTCACCCAGCGCCAGCGCCTCGGCAGCGGTGGTATGGGCATGCGTCACGCCAGGGCGATAGGCGATGGCCCCGGCCACCGCATCGGCCAGCGCATGCGCCAGTGCCAGCCGGTCAGCGCCCCTGGCACCGGCGGCCAGATCGGCAAGTGCAGTGTCGGCCATGGTTGGGGCGGTGTCGCGCAGGTAGACGACCGGCGCGACCAGTTCGCGGTGGCCGCGCAGCACGCCCGACAGATCGCTCGTTTCCAGCGCGCCGCGCACGGTTACGGTGATCTCGGATACCGGGCCGGGTATCGTCCAGCCCTGCACCCAGTCGCCCGCGCCGTCGCGAAAGCCGCCGCCCTTCTGCCCGCCGGTAACCATGACCTCCCATGCTTCCACCTGCTGACCGTCAAAACGCGCGGGCGTCAGGCGGTGGCTTTGCACCACGCCGCGCACCGGCTGGTCATAGCGGTAGATGCTCTCGTGGTGGACGGTCAGTTTCATCTCTGCTCCCCGCTCAGATAGACTTCGCCGATCCGGTGACCCAAGGCCGAAACATCGCGGATGAAGCGGGTCAGAAACTCGTGCAGGCCCTCTTCAAAGACCAACTCGGTGTTGGTCTCGGTCAGTTCCTCCAGCAGGCTGCGCGCGGCACTATGCGCCAGGGTCGCCCGTCTGTAGCCGCGGCCAAGCCGGTCGAGATGGTGGTTCGCGCCTTCGATACAGGTGATCAGGGCGCGCGGGCACTGGCGATTGAGGATCAGGAAATGGGCGATCTT
>ERZ869909.345-NODE-345-length-61655-cov-9.143688_pt1 | contig 61655 bp, 50 predicted proteins | sample MGYA00520892_ERZ869909 | MGnify/ENA primary metagenome ERZ869909 (study PRJEB32215, sample SAMEA104723947) | bioreactor metagenome | biome: bioreactor; feature: anaerobic bioreactor; material: water | place: China | collected 2015-03-12 ...
GGTAAGGTCTCCAGAAACTTCGAGAGAAAGGGTTGGTTTGGTTTCGTCCAGTTCTACTTCTATGGTAGCTTCAGTTTCACAACCTGTAACAGTTGAAGTAGCTATTGCGGTGTATTCACCAGCAGCAGAAACATCAATGGTCAGACCTGTGCCGATTGAAAGCTCGTTGAAGAACCATTCTACTTGACCATCACTGGTAGCAGTAAGTGTTACTTCATGCACATCGCAGGTAAGGTCTCCAGAAACTTCGAGAGAAAGGGTTGGTTTGGTTTCGTCCAGTTCTACTTCTATGGTAGCTTCAGTTTTACAACCTGTAACAGTTGAAGTAGCTATTGCGGTGTATTCACCAGCCTGGTCTACAACGATAGAAAGTCCGGTTCCAATGGAAGCTTCACCGAAGAACCATTCAACGTTTCCGTTGCTGGTAGCAGTAAGTGTTACTTCAGCCACATCACATGTAAGGTCTCCTGAAACTTCGAGAGAAAGGGTTGGTTTGGTTTCGTCTAAAGCAACACTCACCTCGTCAGAAGCCTCACAACCATTCCCATCCTCAAACACCACCTCATAAAGTCCAGGTAAAGAAACAAAAACTTCGTTTCCGTTGGCTTCAAAATCATTGGGGCCTGTCCAGGTATAGGTTCCGGTTGCAGAGCCTGAGGCCGTTAGTTTGATCTGGCTATAGGTGCAATTGATCACACCCTCATTTTCGGCATCAATGCTTACGGTGGGATTTTCATTCACCACAACCACAACTCCTCTTGTGGCAGTACAATGGTTGGGAGCTGTAATGGTAAGGCTATAGGTACCGGCATTGGCAGCTGATGCACCAATGATTTCGGGATTAGCCTCATCACTGGTAAATCCATCAGGACCGGTCCAGCTGTAGGTAAGACCAGAGGTATTGGAGCTTGAGGTAAGCTCAATGGTTTGTCCTTCGCATACCGGGCTGTTGCTGGAGATGGTAAGGGAAGGAGAGTCGGGTCCCTGGATTACGATGGGGTCCGTTACAATTACATGGCAACTGGTTGCCTCTGTAATGCGTATGGTATAGCTGTCTGAGCCCAGGTTGGGGAATGTGAGCTCAATATTGGCACCGGTAGATTGGGTTGAAACCAATTGGTTGGCACTGTTGAAAAGCTGGTAGGTAAATACATAGTCGTAGCTGGAATTTCCAGAGCCGGCCAGAATGGTGAGACTTCCATTGTTGTTGATGCACGAAGACTGAGGTACAGTCGAGAACGATTTTACCTCAAAGGGGTCGTGTATGCGAATGGTACGTTCGATCCATTGGGGGGTTGCATCGCATGGGCAGGCAGTATTCACACGAACTACCAGGTTTCGGGTGTCGGGGATCGAAACTACAGGAAGCTCATAAGGAATGGCAACGTACTGCTGTCCGGCAGGGATGGTTGCGGTTCCGGCAGTAAGTCCGGTGTAGTGTGTTCCGGCAACTGCATTGCCTGCTAGCTCATAATCAATGGTTACAGCCTCGTTGATATCGCTGCTGGCATCGCGGTAGAAACGCAGTTCGTTGATACCGCATCCCTGGAAAACATCATAAAGCTCACTGCCATTGAAGAAGTTTCTGATATTGATATTGCCGGTTGAACTGAAGCTTTTAGCTTCCAGGAAAACAGCGGAATCATATTGTGCATCAGCAATGTCAGCGATAGCAATTTTTATCCTATAAGTTTGGCATGATTGAAGTCCCTCAATCCTTGCTGTAAGAACAGTTGTTCTTCCATCATATTCGATGGTGGATGAACCGGGAGGTACGGCCACATAAAAATTTGCGTTGGCATCGGGGCACCAGGGGCCTGGTTGGTTAGGGTTGGAATCGTTTTGGTTCCAGCCACCCACATGAATATTATTAATTGAAACCGGAGATCCGTCAGGCAGTGTGGCAATGTTAACTGCATTGCCATTGCTGAAAGGGCCACTGATACCAGGTCCTGAAATGAAAAAGCCAAATACATCATTGAATTGGCTGCAGGCCCATTCGGGATATTCGTCGGAAGCAAAAATATACCTGAACTCCACAACGTCTCCGTCGGGAATAAAGTCAAAGGTGAGCACCGCACGGTCATACACCCTGTTGTTGGAAACACCTGCAAGGGTACCCAGATCGCTATCTGTAACCCAGTTTGATGAAAACACTGTAGTTGTATTTCCTTGCGCGTTGGGTCCAACGGCGTCAATTACTTTACCCGTAGAGATTATAATGCCCGATTCCAGGGGGAAGTTGGTGTTTTCAGGATTTCTGGTAAATCGCCCAATTTGCTGGCGATTGCCCGAAAACTGAATATTGTCGGCTTGCAGACACCCGGAAATCAGAAGATCCCTTACCAGCCGGTTAGGGTGATTGGGATCATTGGTGTTGGTTCCGGTGTAGTTCTGGATCTGAATGGCCGAATTGGCTGATTTGTCAAGAAGCAGATCCGGATAGGGAGTGTTTACAGGACCTCTAACAAAATCTTTTTTTTCTGCAGGATCCTGAGAATGCTGGTTATCTTGTGCTTGTGAGTAGCCTGAGAAAAGCATCACAAGACAAAATACCATACACATTGTTTTGGTTAGTAGTATTAATTGTTTCATAAAGAAATAATTAGGGTGAAATTTGGTTATTTTGTTTTCCTTAAAGTTCTGTAAATGGAGGTAAAATGAAGATTAATTGTGTAAAAGTACCAACCAGCCGATTGTTCGACAACTAGGATATTCTCATATTTTGCTATTGTGGTAAACCCTTAATGCGATGCTCTATTTATAGGTGTTTTCTTCAGTGTGTAAATGAGGGAGCTGTTTGTAAGATGCACCAAAACAGTGTGTTATGATTTGCTTCCTTTGCGTAAGTGACATCAGTTTTGTTTTCTGTTTTTTTTAGGGATTTCGGCAGGTTTGGGGTTTTTAACAGAATTTCTGTAATTCAAAAAATGTCGACAAAAAAATAAAAAAGCTCGACAGTGCAAGCTGATCACTTGTTTAAAAATCATCTGGGTTTTCTTTATGTATGGTGTGAACCCCCTGCTGCAGGCCTCTTTCCCTTTTTTTGTTTAGTTTTGGATACTGCTCAAATAAGTGAAGCTGAGCAGGCTCGGGGGTAAATACAAACCCGCTTTTATGTGAAACCCGTACAACCTTACAGAATTGACAAATTGTTGTTGTATGAGTGCCAGTGGGTACTTCCGATCCAATGTTGAGAATACACCCTATTATATAGTATGCGGTTTTTTCCGTTTTCGTGATTGCAGAGAATATGACACAGCGTTTATTGTTATATCTGTTATGGCTATTGTCCTTTTTGCCTGTTGCAGGAATGGATTGCAATAGCCCGGAAGATACCCTCTCAGCTTTGCAGTTTCCGTCTCAATGGTTGCATACACCACGGCAACATGCCGACAGCCTGCTGAAAGTGTTTGATTATAAAGAGGTAGAGCTACAATACCCGGAGGCTCGCGAAAATCTGATCTTTCTTGAAAACGGATATGCAAGTGCCCGTATCCTCAACCCCGGGGCATTAAGCTACGATACAGGTCAATACAGGGTTGCGCGGGTTGAGATTGTGTATACTCTCTATCCATTGCACAAACATCTTTGGTTGACCAATTATTATGAACTGCTGGCCTGGAGATTGAAAGCACTCTTTGCTTTGGACTCATCACTGAATAGCACTGAGATAAGCTGGGGCCGTATATTGCAAACAGCAGGTAGAACAGATTCTGAAGCCCGCAAATTGTGGCATGGCATAGTGTTGACTCTTGAGCCTCTTGAGCAGATTGAAGAAATGTCTTCGCCGCCAGTAACAGAAATTTCTGATCCTCCATTTTATCCGGGTTATGTGTTGCCACCCGAGGACCGGGGGCATGATTTTTTTCGCAGCCCTACGGCGCCTGAGCCTTTGCCGGGCAGAGAACCCCGTAGAAATATGGATCCGCGCAAACTGAAATGCCCTCGCTGGCGCTAACCAAAAATCCCGATCAACTCTTTTTAAAATCTTATCTTACCGTAATTTATGATAAACCTACGAATACTTTTCGCTCTGGTCCTGCTGTCTGGTTCTGCCCTGTTTGCCGCACATGGATCAGACAACCGTCAACAGGTAATGGAGACCATTACCTCCGAAGAAGTTATGTCATATGTGCATGAGTTGGTCAGGCCAGAATACCTGGGCAGGCTTGCGGGTAGTCCGGAATATATGGAGGTTGCTTGCTGGGTTGCACGGCAATTGCAGGAATGGGGTATAAAGCCCCTGGGAGATGATGGCAGTTATTTTCAGAATTTCCCCTGGCCCTACACCAGGGTCAGAAGCGTAGGGTCGTTGTTGCTGCACAGGGGAGGAGAGCAATGGACATTAACCGCCCCCAACGATTATTATCCGGGTGCCAACTCTGCCAACGGCACCACCCACGCGCAGGTGGTATTTGCCGGATATGGTATCAGTGCACCTGAGTTGAATTATGACGACTTTGCCGGGATGGATGTAAAGGGTAAAATCGTGATGATTGCAGGGGGCACTCCCTACCGTGGCAACCACCCCGACACGCTCAATATGTGGGGCCCTTACAGCGGATCAGTTTACAAGATGGAAAATGCATACCTGAAAGGTGCTGCAGGCGTATTGTACCTTGATAAGCTTGCCAATCCGGGAGCTCCTTATTTCGATGACTTCCGGTATGCACATATCGACAACAGTGTGGCCGAAAAGATCCTGAACTCACCTCTGGCCGATGTATTGGGTGAGATTCGTCAAAGTGTACGGCCCAACTCTTTTTCTACAGATTTTGAAGCAACCCTTGCCTCCGACACTGAATTTATTGCAGATGGCAACACTGCCAATGTTATTGGGTACTTGCCTGGATACGACCCTGAATTGAAACATGAGGCCATCATCCTGGGTGCTCATCTCGACGGGCAAGGTAATCTGGGGTTTCATTTTGAAGGAGCACTGGACAACGCTTCCGGAGTAGCCGATGTAATGGCTGCAGCCCGTGCCCTTGCTCAATTCAGGGGGCAGATGAAAAGGTCAGTGGTATTCATCTTTTTCGGAGCTGAGGAGGTGGGTCTGGTGGGCAGCATTCACTATTGCAAGAACCCTGCATTCAGCCAGGAAAACACCCTGTTGTTTATGAACCTCGATATGGTGGGCAACGGGCAAGGGCTGGCACTGTGGCATGGCGAGTCGTATCCTGAGATTTATACACATTTTGCCCGCAACAACCAACAGTTTATCGGGCGCAACCTGCGCACCAGCCCGGGAAACATGCCTGCAGGAAGACCCCGTACGGATGGAGCAGTGTTTATGCAGCATGGCTTCCGAACCTTGCATGTGGGAACCACCGACCGTGTAAATCCCATGTACTATCACGATCCGCGCGATGTGGCCTCCAACCTGGTGCCTGATATTATGCGCGATGTATCCAGGTTGCTGTTTCTGGGGGTGCTGGATCTTGCCAATGACAACAGCATCAGGGCAAATGAGTTGAACCTGATCCGTTAGTCTTTTTCCTGTTCCGTGGGCGAAGAATCTGCTTTTTCTTCCGTTGTGCTCTGCAGCTCTTCCATCTGGCTGAGTTTTTCCAGTTCTAACTCCTTCCATCGCTGAATGGTCTTGCGTGCGATTTCGATCTCAGCATCGGTCATTTCTCTGAAGGAGGTTCGGCTTACATCCTTTTCTTTGCGAAGGGCGTTTCGGCTTTGCTCTTCAAGGATTGTTATGTTTTCAAGGGTACGCTGCTCCAGTCGTGTCATATGCTCCAGACGGTATTTGGAGAATACATGCTCGTGTTTTTCCAGCAGGTCGTCGTAGGGGCCTCGTGGAGAAATAAGTTTCACCAGTATGGGTGCGGTTTCCACTGCAATGAAAAGCAGAATGATAAACAAATTGGCCAGGTAGATGGCCCGGCTTTGCCGGGTTAATGCTCCCAGGGCATCGATGCGTGCGGCAAACCCATCATAGTTATCAATGGTGGCCTGTTGCAGTTCAATATGGCGTGAGCGGTTCTCGTAAAGCACGGCAATTTCTTTTTCAAGCTGATCTATCCTTTCCAGATTTCTTCTGCGGGTTTCCATAAGGTCCTGCCGGGCTTCTTCCAGTTGCTGTTCCTTCAGACGTGCATTCCTGCCAATACCCGGTATGCCACTGGTACCTGGAGTGGTAATACCGAAGCGCTCCCAGTCGTATTCTGTTTGTTTCTGATTTCTGAATTCCTCCTTCAGTATAATTTCCCTGCGGAGTTCTGCCACCTGTTGCTGTTTCTCTTCGATCTCCGGAAAGCTCTCAAATACAGCCTCTTTGGTAAGCTGCAGCTGTTGGGTCTTTTTCTGGTCAATCTCCCTGAGAATCTCTCTTTCAAATATTTTCAGTTCCAAAGGTTTGGAAATTACAAATGCCAGCAATACAGCCAGCATGAGCCTGGGGAAGGCCATGCCCAGCTCGCGCAGGAAGTGACTTCGTTTTTTCATGCTGGAAACAATGTACCTGTCCAGGTTAAAGATCATGCTCCCCCATACCAATCCAAATCCGATGGCTATCCAGGGTTGTCTGAAAACAGTGTAAAGAGCATAAGAAGAGGAGATGGCAGCAAAAACCCCTGTAAACAGCACTGTGCCTCCAATACCTGCGTATTTGCTCGACTCTGTGGGGCATCTTTTCAGTAAGGCAATATGTGCCCCGGAGCAAAACCAGAAAAAATTGCGAAAGATTGTCATAAAAAAGATTTGTTGCATGCATTCCGGAGTGCTGGCTATTGCATGAATGCGTAGCAGTTAGTCGTTTTCCGGAGATACTTAAGGTAAAATATCAGCTAATGCTTTGCTCTAAGTTAGTTCTTTTTGTTTCAGCAAGGGTTGGGTTTCACAAAATTTAAATGATCTCACCAAGGCTGCATTTACGGGTTGTTGATTATTATCGAAGCATTATCCCGCAATACAGAGTGTTTTATTCCTGTGAGGTAAGCATTCCACCAATAATGAAATACAAAACGGCTGGGGTCTCGTTCAAAGTCGATGGTTCCAATGCGCAGATTGCTGTTGGTTGCAGGGTTGTGTGGATGATACACCAGATTCCTTCCAAGCCAGCCCACAATAGTGCGTCGTATCTGGCTTCCTGAGGGTTCCAGATCAAGGGCCAGGCCTTGGTAGCGCATCTGCAGTGTGCCTGAAGCATGGAAATCATTACCGCTGAAGTGAAACAACGAATGGTGGTGTGTGCCAGCTTCGATCTTTATGCCAGTAAGAGGAACCAACGCGGGATTTATAGCCGAAAAGTTGAGCCTTTCCAGTTCTCCTTTGGCTGTAAAACCTCCTGAGGAATCCTTCAGATTATAAACAAAACCGGCCTTTAGCATAGCGCTTCCAAATACCTGCGCACGGGCCTCGATGGTCATAAGGCTGTCGTTTTGCAGTTTTTCGGGCAGGTTGCTGATGTTTCTGAGCGATGCCGATAGTTCCCTGAAATCCACATATCCCTTTGTGGTTTTGTTTTCTGGTCGCTCAGAATAAATAATGCTAAAGTTTTCCAGGCTTAGGGTTGCAATGTCCACAAAAAAGGGAGCTTCCTGAATGCGCCTTACGGGCATGAGGGGGCGTCTTTGCAAATCGAGTGTAAGGCTGCGGTCGCGGAATATGTCAGCTTCTCCTCCTTCGATACTGATGTGACGACATGAAAGGATGTTTTCATTGATGAGGGGGTGAATTTCTAACCCGGAAAACGTTACCGATTTAATCAAAACGTTTGCCATGTCGGTCTGATGGGTGATGTGGTTTTGAAATTCATGCTCGTCGTAAAGGGGAGTGATCTTGAGATTGCTGGCAGTCAGGGTGGAGGCTCTTCCATCAAAAGAGATCCCATCGGAGGAGTATTTGTAAAGACTGTTGGTTGGGGTAAACCCCAAACTGCCGGTATGCAGGTTTATTGCAGGAAATTCAATTCGGGGTTTTTCGCCATATTCTTCTTTCTTTATACTAATGCTCGTAGCAACGCTTATGTTATCTGCAAAGAAAATGTTTTCGATGGTGTCGGAAAGGAAGTTGTATTGTAAAAAAGCCCGGGCTATTGAAAAGTCATCGCAGCGAATGCTCCATATTTTTTCGGGAGCAGATGGTGAGGGCAGTGTATCAAGGCTGGCGGGGTTATGTGAAATTTCCAGATCGAGAAAGCCGAGGTGAATACGTGCCAGGTTGCGATGTTGTTTTTTTCGGGCCAGAGAAAAAAGTGCTGTGGGAGAAAGCCTCAGGTTGTCGGCACGCACTGAGATAATGTTGTTTGGCAGGGTCTCCTGGGCAATCTCGCTCATATCTTGCAAGCGGGGTGCTATGGATATCGAGGGAAACACAATGCACAGTGGATTTAGCTCCATGACTGCCCTTGTAACCGTGATTTCATAAAAGCCTGAACGTTGTTTTTCGAATTGTGTTTGGAGATTTTTCTGCACCGCAGTGGTTATGATCTGGGGTAGAAAAAAGCGTGAAAAAACCAATGCTGTCATGATAAGTATCAGGGCAATGGCTGCAATGATCATGAAAAGCTTTTTCCAAGAGGTTTTGGCCATACCAGTGACTTTTAATTTTGATGCAAAAACATCAGTATTTTTTCTTCAAAGGATCAAGCAGCCGATCCAACCCATTGATCTTGATTTCGTAAATGGTTTGCAACATCATTCCGAGCTTCCCCTGCGGAAATCCCTGTCGTTGAAACCATTCCAGGTACGAAACAGGCAGGTTGCACAGAAGAGTGCCTTTGTGTTTTCCGAAAGGCATGGGGGTTTTTACGATGTCTTGAAGGAGTTGGGGATTGTGTTGCATGTTTTAGGATCAAAGATATGTAAAAGATTGTATTGGTTTTTAAAAAAAGCCCTGCCGGAACACTGTCGGCAGGGCTTTTTTACATGATTGGGTTCACTAAATTATTTCATGGCAGCCAGTGCCCTTTCAACAGCAGCAAAGATGGGCTCATTGCTAATCTGTTCGCCCACGGCTCTGTGCATCCAGTGCCTGGGGGTGAGCTGGCCCAGGGCAAAAATGCGAAGTACCTCAGAGGCAAAGTCGTGCTCCGCCATATAATCTTCCAGCTGGAACATGATTAGGCGGCCATAGGGATAGTTCATCAGGTACAGCGGCGACTGGATCATGTGCGAATAAATGGCCAGGATAGGGGTGTCTTCTTCTCCGAAAACATCTGCGTAATACTCGTTCCATATCTCTTTGGCAATCCTCAGTACCGCTTCTTTAAGCTGCTGTGCTGTGGCATCGGGGTTGTCGTAAAGCCATTTCCAAACCTCCATGTCGATGAGCGAAACACCCATCATCTCATAGTTATCCCAGAAAATGTCGAGCACTTCCAGGTGTTCCATCATCGGGTCGGTTTGTTGTATTCCCAGCAGTTGCAGGTCGCGTTTCTGGAACATAAAAGCGAGGGCTTCGGTAAAGGCAGTATTGGGTATGCCGTTGATAAAGTAGTTGTCAACAAAATGATTGCTGATGGTTTGTTCTACGTTATGTCCAAACTCGTGGATGGCAATATTGTAGCCTTTGTAGTCCATTCCGTCGGCACCAATGCGTGTGCGCAGATGCGAAGGTTTGGAGCGCATGGAGGCGCGCATGGCGTGTCCTGATCCCCGGGCAGCATCCACCTCGATCTTGCTTGCCAGGAAATCAGCCATCTGGCGGTCGAAGCCCAGGTCGCGCAGCTGGCGTGGCAGGTCTGCATTGAGTGCTTCTGCATTGGGATAACGTTTTTTGGTGATCCGGTCGAGTTCCGATTCTGAAATCCCTCCACGGCCAATAAAACCATTGTACCACAGGTCGAAGGGGCGCAGTTCGCGGCCCAATCGCTGGCTGATCACCTGCCCCACTTCGCGCAAAAGCGGAGATGCGGCATATTCTTTAAACAGCTGAGAAACCTCTTCGTAGGGGATTTCCATACTGCTCTCAAAACGACGCTTGATGTAGGTGTCAAGGTTAGAATAGTAGGGGTCGGTCTTGCGGATGGCGTTGAAATTATCGAGCAGCACCTGGTAGCGGCGGGTATCCTCGGGTTGGAAATCTACTTTCTGCCCATCGCGGAAAAGTTCGTTGCTGAAAGGGTTCCACTGGAAACTGGGGTTGTTGATCACATCCAGGGGGATGTCCTGGTTGATGATGCGCAGCATTACCTTGTAAAGCATTTCCTGTTTGGGCAATCCGTCGGCTTCGGCATAGTTCGATTTGATCTCATCGCGGATGTTCCAGTGAGCCAGCAGGCGCATGTTTTCGGGGAAAAGAGTTGCTCCCTGGTCGTTGAGCAGTTTGCCGGCAAAAATATTATATTCCGAAACATATAACCTGCCATGGCTGTAGATGGCATTGTTTTCCTGGAGGATATGTGCCGGGATACGTGCGCTGAAATAATCACCCAGACGTGCAAAACCCCACTGGCGACCGTCCCAGTCGGCACCCAGTTCATTTTTCTCATCCAGGCTGTACTGGGGGAAGTTCAGCACAATGATAAAAGCAATCTTGTTGTTGAAAAGATCGTCCTGTACGTGTGCTCCCGGACTGTAGGCGCCAAAGATCTGGTCGATACGGTGTATGGGGCCGCGATCCTCATGGATCTGGCGGTTCAGCTCCAGGCTAATTCTTCCCAGGTAGCCGAAAAGGTGCTCAAAATTGTAAGCCATACGATCAAAAACCAGATCGAGTTCCTGCTCATCGGCGATGAAATTGTCCATACAGAATTGTTCGAAATCGCTGGTGGTGCCATCGGAGGTGCGCCACAGATCGGCAGCGCGTTGCACCCCACGTTCGATCCGGAAGGCATGTGCTTCGCCGTGTTGTTCCTTAAGCTGGGAGATCACTTTATCGATGGTGTTCTTCCCGATGGGGCTCATTTCACTGTCCTGGGTAGCAGGTCCTTTACAGGCTGCAAACAACAGCAAAAGTGCCATTACATAGGTGATTTTCTTCATTGTTTGTTAGGGTTATGAGGGTGAAAAATAAAACTCTTGGGGCAAACCTACGGAATTTTTTTAAAACCTGTAGTAGATGCCCATTGTAATGTCGGTTTTTTCAAATCTATGTCCTTGGCTGCGAACCTTTTCTGAACTTTGATTCTCCTCACTCCATTGGCGCACCGTTTTATCGTAATGGATATGGCGGTTTCCACTGAGCATGCTGGCCTGGATTTGCAGTCCAATCTTTTTTCCGGTGAATGAGGCAATATCAGCACCGAACGTCAATTCAGGAAAAAACAAAAAGGAGGATGAAGTTTGGGTTTTGTAGATGATCTCTCGACGCAGGTTGCTGTTGGCCTGCTTTTGCCTGAAAGATTCGGAGAATGGGAGCAAAGTAGCATAGGCTACATTAAAGTTAACCGACAGAAAGGTGCTCTTGCCCTGCAGGCTGATGCCCGGCCCGGCAAACAGGCAAAGATCATGCATTCTGCGTTGCCGTGTATTGGCATCGGCAAAAAAATCGGGATCCTGATCCAGATGAAAGCCCTCAAATCCTGTGATCAGGAAGGGGTAACGCATGAAGCCCGCATTCAAACCGATCCATGAACCGCGCGGTTGTGTGAGCAACTGTAGTTTTAAACTGTTGGGCACAATGTCGTCGGCGGTAAAAGCATCTATGGACAACTGGAAGATTTCGTGGTATTGCAGCTGCAAGGAAAAACCCAGTAAAAAGAATTCGGTGAGCCGCGAATTGTCTGCATAATCCAGAAAATCAAGTTGCGAACCCTTCGAAGCATTTACCTGCATGCTTCGTCCGCCCAGCCACAGTGCAGCTTTTTTTATCTGCAGCGAGGCAGGGGGGGGGGTATCTGGCTGCTGAGCCATGCCAGCAAAAATGGGGTTGATTGCTATGGCAAGAATAAGTGCAGGAAGGAGATTTTTCATGGCTGGCGTACATGGATGGGTGGAGTGATAGAGCTAAGCGACGTATGGTCGGAGAACGTAAACCTGATTTCCAATTGCACTACGGGGTGTTGGGCTTCTGCTGCAAGGAAAAAACTGATCTTCTCCTGCGGCCAGTCGGCCAGGAAAGGTGTCTGATTGATGGCGTTGAGGGTCTGGTCCAATGTGAGGTAAAGGTGTTCGCCATACATGGCCCCGGAATGCAGGGCGAAAAACAGGTTTGTTATATCGCTTCCGGCCGGCAGATCTTCGGTTAAGGGGAAAAGAGAGATGATCTGAACGCTTTCAATGCTGTGGCGTGGCACAAACTTCATAATGCACGACATCGCTTTTGCTTCCGGTATAATGGAAAAGCCCTGTCTGAGCTCTGGCATATGCATCATGGTGGTATCGGCCAGTGTGGCACTGAATGCAATAGCACCGGCAAACAAGGTGTCGCCCCACACAGGTTGAGGCCATTGGCCGGAATTGTCGAGCCACTCCACCCTAAGGAAATTAAAACTCATGGGGATCTCCGGTTCGTTGCAAACCGGGCAGGCTTGCAAAAACAGGATCAATGGAAGCACACAGGCTTTAAAAAGCCATGATTTTTTTTGTTGCATAGTACAATGGTTTGCCCCGGTGCTTGCCAATACAAATGTAGGTAATTGTCTTGTTGTGAGATTGTAGAAAGATGAAAAATGCAAAAAAAAATGACACCTTTTATCGGGCATTATTTTCTGGGGGGAGCGAAAATAAAAAAACCGCCTGAGTTTTTTTCAGGCGGTTTTTTCTTCTCAACAGGGGTTGAGTGTATGTTTTAACTTATGCAATTTTCACATTCACTGCATTGAGTCCTTTTTTGCCATCTTGCAGGTCAAAAGTTACTTCGTCGTTTTCCCTGATCTCGTCTACCAGACCTGATACGTGTACAAAGTATTCGTTGTTTGAATTGTCATCTTTGATAAAACCATAACCTTTGGTTTCATTGAAGAACTTTACGGTTCCGTTGTTCATAATGCTGAAATAAAAAAATAAAAAAATATTGAATTCGGCGCAAAGGTACGATAATTTAATCGCAAAAGTCATTTATTTTCCAATTTTTGCATTTATTCGCTTTTCCCGGGCAGTCTTCTTGCCCTGATGGTTGATTGCTCACTGCAGAATCTGTGTTTTTCTTGCCGATCCTCTGGAGAAGGGGGGCCTGGAATTTGTCAAATCATTCCGTTAACAGAAAATCCCTTATTTTTGCACGTCTGATATTTTTGTTTAAAACAAGCAACAAATGGAAACCAACTTTCTTACTGATCTTTTATTGCCACTTTCGCTGGGAATAATAATGCTGGGCATGGGTTTATCGCTGGTGCCTATGGATTTCAAACGCGTAATTCTTTTCCCTAAAGCTGCAGCCATCGGTTTTGTAAACCAGATTCTGGTTTTGCCATTGGTGGGATTTATCCTGGTGCTGCTTTTCGGGTTGCAAAATCTGCATCTTGCAGTAGGTATAATGGTTCTGGCTGCCTGCCCGGGTGGGCCCACCTCCAACCTGATCAGCCATATCAGTAAGGGTGATACTGCTCTTTCTATCAGTCTTACGGCAATTTCAAGCATGGTGGCAGTTATTACCATACCTCTGATCATCAATCTTTCTTTGTCGTATTTTCTGCAACAGGGTGAATATGTTCCGTTACCCGTTTTCGAAACCATCCTGAAGCTTACCCTTATCACCCTGTTGCCAGTAGCCCTGGGGATGTTCATCAGGTCGCGTGCACGCAAATTTGCCGACCGAATGGAGAAGCCGGTAAAGATTGTTTCCGGGATATTATTGTTTCTGATCATCTTTGCAGCCATCAACACCAACCGCGATATTTTTGTAAGCTCCTTCCGCGATGTTGGAGCTATAGCACTGAGCCTGAATGTGGTTATGCTGCTGGTGGGTTACCTTTCGGCCCGCTTTTTCCGGCTTAATCTGGCACAGAGTGTTACCATTTCTGTGGAATCGGGTATTCAGAATGGTACCCTGGGTATCATGATTGCCAGTACTTTGCTGCACAACGATGTGATGGCAATCTCACCCGCTATTTATAGCCTGATCATGTTTTTAACCTCGGGGATGATCATAGCCTGGATGAATCTGGGTTACAAGCCCAAAAGAGCCCGGCTGGCTGAAGAGAAAGTAAGGGTACGTTAGTACTTACCCATATAGTGATACAACCTTTGCAAGCTGCCTGTTGGGTCAACATGGCAGTGGTGCTACGCTTTTCTTTTGCTTTGCTCAAATGTTTTCCCCTGGCAATGTGGAATCAGGTGTAAAAATGATTATATTTATAGATAAATGTAATCAATTGGGCGAAAAATGGATGTGTTAAGCAAGGGTTCAGATGTCGTAATTGCGACATTGAGGGGTTTATGGGGTTTCTGGTCTTTGGGGCTGGTGTGTTGTTTTACCTGGCTTCCTGTTGCTGTAAGAGGTGCAGAATCTGCAGAAGATTTGCTCGAAAGGGCACGTTCGGCAGGGGAGAGCCATAAAGACTCGGCAATCATACTATTGTTGAAGGCGGCAGAGCTGTTTGCACTTGCCAATGATTTTGACACCCAGGCAAAAACCTTCAACGAGATAGGAAATACCTACCTTCAACTGGGCAACGAATCAAAAGCTATTGAATACTACATCGCATCGGCAGAAACCTACAGCGAAAGAGCAGGTAATCGGCAGATGTATGGCCGCAACCTCATCAATATTGCCCTGGTAAAGTTGAACATTGGTGATCCTGATCAGGCCCTTGATTATGCAAGACAAGGGCTTGCCATAGCCCATGAATTTGATGATGAACCGGCTATTGTGTTTACACAAAGATTGATGGGTCGGATTTATCGCAGCCAGGGGCTTCAAGATGAGGCCATTGCCCAGATAAAGCAAACCCTCCGTTTTTATCGTGAGCAGCAGGATTGGGCCAACCTCGGGGAGTCATTTCAAAATATTGCCAACAACTTTTTCGATAAGCGTGAATTTGAGCAGGCAGTTGCGTATTCTGACAGTTCTATGCGCTACAATCGAAAGGCCAATCATCGGCTTAATCTTGCTTACTCCATGCACAGCCTGTCATTTACATTAATACAGCTCAACAGGCTGGAAGAAGCAAAGGCCTACAGCGACTCCAGCATTGCTGCCGGAAAGGCTTTGTCCAATCCTTATCTGGTATTGTATGGGTACAGGGTAAATGCCGATATAATGCGAATGAAGAGAGATATTGATGGTTACGGAACTTATATGGCACTTTACCTGGCTCAACGCGACAGTCTGGACCAGTTGCAGCAGGTGCATGTAACCCGCGAACTGGAGGCAAAGTACCAAAACCAGGTAAAACAAGCCGAAATTGAACTGCTTTTGCTTGAGCAGCAACTGATGGCATCGAACCTGCGCCGGCAAAAGAACACCCAATATGGCATAAGCTTTACCTTGCTTGTGGTGCTGGTATTCTCGGTGGTTCTTGTCAATCGCTTTCGTGTGCTCAATGCTACCCGCCGACAGCTGGAAGTGGAGAAGTTGCGCAACAGTATTGCCCGCGATCTGCACGACGACCTGGGTTCCACCCTTTCCAGTGTAAATATTCTCAGCCGGATGGCTCTGCAAAATCCATCCGCCGATACACACACCTCCTTTGAACGCATTGCCCATCACACTCACCTTATGATGGACAAGCTCAGCGATATTGTTTGGTCATTGCATCCCGACCACGACTCCCTGGAACAAATGCTCATAAAAATGCGCGAGTTTGCCAATGAGATTTTAGAACCCCAGGGAATTAAGTGGAAGCTTAGAGTGCAGGCCGATATCTGTGGATTAAGGCCCTCATTGGAACAACGCAAGGCGGTTTTCCTGATTTTCAAAGAATCTCTCAATAATATCGCCAAATACAGTGAGGCCAGCGAGGTGGAGATCTCGCTTCAGAAACATCATGGGCAGCTTGCTCTTCGCATTGCCGACAAAGGCAAGGGGTTTGTGCCCGAAAAAGCCACCCGTGGAAACGGGCTGCGCAATATGCAGGAGAGAGCCAAAATGGCCGGCGGGATCCTCCACATTATCAGCAACCCTGGTGCAGGGGCCGAAGTGTTGCTCAAAATGCCCATCACATGATCAGGGTATAAAGTGTATTCTTTTACAATCTACCTTTGTAACCTGGTAACTGCACCTGATTCTGCCAGCTAAAACATTTCAAAATTATCCGATGGCCATACGCACCCTTATCTATGAAGACAATGATCTCCTTCGCGAGAGTATTTCGGGGATGATCTCTTTCAACCCCGCGATGAAGCTCCTGGGGGCTTATGCAGATGCAATGGGGGTAGAAGAACATATGGAGGAATTTCTTCCCGACCTGGTGCTCATGGATATTGAAATGCCCGGTAGATCGGGCATCGAAGCCACAAAGATCATACGAAAGGTGCATCCGGAAGCACTTATTATTATCCTTACCGTATTTGAGGATACCGAAAATGTGTTCAATGCCATCAAGGCAGGAGCATCGGGCTACCTGCTGAAAAAGCATATCTCCGAAAAACTTTTTGATGCCATCGATGAGGTGTTTAAAGGAGGTGCACCCATGTCGCCCATCATTGCCCGCATGGTTATCCAGTCTATGCATAAGCCTCTGGATCAGAACCCTTACCAGCTTACCACAAGAGAGAAAGAGATACTCCAGAGCCTGAGCCAGGGAAACAGTTACAAAATGATTGCTGGCGAGTTGAGTATCAGCATCGATACCGTGCGTACCCATATCAAGAAGATCTACGAGAAACTTCATGTGCACTCGCAAACCGAAGCCATTTCCAAAGCCCTCAACGAAGGTTTGGTATGATGCAACAGATCTGATCGATCCGAAAAAAGTAATTTGTTCAGGCACCCATCATCCGAATTGATACCCGTATCCCTTTTTTTTGTATTATTGCTCGGTATTAATAAGTCTATGTTTACTTGTTGAATGCTATCAATATTATCCGACCAACCCTGATGCCTGGAAAATGGAAAACCAACCGCTGATTGAACTTACCCGTGAACAACGATTGCAATTTTGTAAAATATGCAAGAATCAGAAACTGGATTTTAACCAGGGACTTGTTTGTGGCCTCACTGGCAGGCTTGCCGATTTTAATGACAGCTGTATTCATTTTGAGGAGGATACTGAGCTAACTCAGGCAGAAGGGGAAAAGCAAATCCAGACCATTGTGCAGGAAAACCTGGCCGGCAGAAGTCTTAGGCTTGCCAACTTTCTTATCGATTTGGTGGTTTTCATCATTATCCTTGCAACCGCCGGTTTTGTGCTGCAAGGATTGGGTTTGTTTCTGGGTATCACATCTTCCCCTAACTTGAGTGAAATGAGTACTGCAGGGAAGTACTTGTTAAGATTTGTGACAGGGATGTTTTACTTTACCCTGTTTGAGGCTTTAACGGGCCGTACACCAGCCAAATACATTACCGGTACCCGTGTGGTGCGCACCGATGGTTCCAAAGCGGAGTTATCCACTATTGTAAAGCGATCGTTGCTCAGGTATATTCCTTTCGAAGCATTCTCTTTTCTGGGAGCAACCCCCACCGGGTGGCACGACCGCTATTCAGATACACTGGTGATAAGGCATAAGGCCCTTCCGGTGCAATTGGAGCCACAGGAACATTACCCCGGAGTAGGGCAGAGCATCGGCATTACAGGTTTTTTCCTGGTACTAATGGTTGCATTCGTGCCTATTATCCCGCTTTTTGGCTTTATCGATATGGATTTTGGTGTTTTTGCCTATTATCTTGCTTTTTCTTTAACAGCTGTATGGGTTGTTAACAGATGGAGATTTCGCAGAACAGGACAATCGGGATTTCATTACAGACTGGCCGACCTTCGGTTTCTGCCGCTTCTTGCGCTTGCCGCTCTGGCCCTGCAAACAGGAGTGATGGCACCACTTCTTAGAAAAATCCCCATCCCCGAAGCATTGCAGGGATTGGAAATGTATTCCTTTACCGATACCGGCTTTTTTTCACTTCTCACCATTGTGGTGCTGGCTCCGGTTTTCGAGGAGCTTCTTTTCAGGGGGATCATTCAAGATGGGCTGATGAAGCGCATTGGGCCATGGCCTGCCATTTTTCTGTCGAGTTTTTTGTTTGGATTTATGCACCTCAATCCCTGGCAGTTTGTAACGGGGGTAGTAATGGGGATTTTTATCGGGTGGGTCTATTACATGACCCGGGATATCCTTATGGCCATCGCCCTGCACCTGTTCAATAATCTCTTTGCCATACTCACACATAAGATTTCGGTGATACTTGCGGATGATGGCAAAGTACCTACCCTGGCAGCAGGCATCTTTTCAGGTACGAGCTACTACCTGGTTGTGGGAGTGGCAATTCTGGTTACCCTGGGCTGTATTGCACTGTTGCACTATTTTCTGGCCAACAGACACCAGCAGGTGCCGGAGGTGATGGCAGAAGAGGATTCAGCCGTTGAGCCACAGGTCTCTGAATAGGGTAGCTTTTTCGCGAACCACAATGATCTTTTCCTGGTGCCGGGGCCTGGTCTTTACCAGTAATTTGCCATGAAACCATGGTTCTACCTTCTGGATGGCGTTTATGTTTACGATGGTTTGGCGATTGGTTCTGAAGAACTGTTTAGGATCGAGGCTTTCCATGATCTGATTCAGGTTCTGATCCAGCACATGACTCTTTTCTGTGAAATCCACTGCAACGGTGCTTTTGTTTTCCAGGTAAAAAAATGCGATATCGCACACATCAAGTTTATACCAGCCATCTGCTGCTCCCACAAGAAATCTCTCGCGGTAGTGTTGTCTTGACTGCTGGATCACCTCCATGAGTTTTTGTACATCAAACTCCTGAATGTGTAGCTTCTGGTAAAGCTTTGATTGCTCATTAACCTTCTCTATGGCCGCCTGGATCTGTTCCTTCTTGATGGGCTTGAGCAGGTAGTCGATGGTATTGGCCTTGAATGCCTGTATGGCATACTGATCATATGCGGTAGTGAAAATGATAAAACTGTCGGGTTTGATCTGCTCCAGTATGTTGAAGCAAAGCCCATCAGACAGTTGTACATCCATAAAAATTATATCCGGATGGGTATTGGATTGAAGCCAGTCAATAGATTCCTTAACCGATGCAAGCATGCTCTGGATTTGTGCCCCGGGAATGATTTCGCAAACGAACCGGGCCAGTAGCCTCTGGGCTGGTAGCTCATCTTCTATGATCAGTATTTTTATGGGCATAACCTAAGATGTTTATTGATTGTTGCGGGCGGGTTCTACAAAATTACAGGAATCCTTACACGAAAATGTGTTGAGGTTTCTTCCACAAAGATATCCATATTCTTAAGCAGGGAATACCTTCTCCTGATGTTGGCCAGTCCGGTGGTAGTAGAAAAAGTATCGGTTTTTTTAATAAGGTTGTTTTCTACCAGGATTTGATCTCCGTCTTTTTTAATGTTGATGATCAACGGATCGGTCAGCATTATTTTGTTGTGCTTAAGGCAGTTTTCAACCAGGATTTGTAAAACCATAGGAGGGATTTCGGCATGCAGCTCAGTTAGGGCAGGGTCCGTATTTACCTGCAGTGCCTCACCATAGCGCACTTTGTAAAGATAAATGTACGAGTTCAGAAACTCAAGCTCATCCTGTAAGGGTACTGTGAAGTTTTCGCTGCTTTGCAAAACATAACGGAAAATATCGCTGAGCTGCCCGATGTACTTTACCGCCTTATCTGCATCCTCATAAATTTCCGACACAAGTACGTTGAGGCTGTTGAACAGAAAATGAGGATTGAGCTGGTTTTGCAGTGCATGCAGATCCGATTTGAGCTTTTCCTCTTTCAGGCGTGCATTGGCCTCCTGCTCCTTCTGCAATTTGTCTTTGTACCGGCTGATGATCAGGATCAGATCGATCAGTATCACGTAAACAATGGATATGAGGATGGTAATGAGCGTTTTGCGTGCAAAAGGTTCGGGGGTGATGATGATATAGAAAACCAGGTAGAGTGAGATGTAAAACGCAATGGTTGCCAGTATCTTATAAAGGTTCAGATAGGTAAGAGGCAGGCGTGCCGAGTGTTTCTGTGTAAGCCACTTGTCGATCCAGAGAGTACCTTCGCTGGCCAGGATATATCCGGCAATGATTAACAGGTAAATATGTTTCTGGTTGAAGAAGCTTCTGAAAAAACTGCCTTCAACGATATAATCAATGAAAATCAGAATGCCAAAGCCGATAGAGGCAATAATGGCATTACGCACAACAAAGGGTTTCAACAATTTCAGGGATGATTGCATATTGTTTGTATTGGAAGTATGTGTACCTGTTTGCAAATATACTTTGGGTAAACCAAATAACGTTGCAGACCTTCAGGATTTCGGCATCCTGAAGGTCTGTATTGTAAGGGGGGCGGTTTTGCCCTATCTTTCCGGAGAGGCTTCACCTTATGATGGTTCGGTTTAAAAAGCATATCCCAGGGTGAAACTCAGGGCTTTGGTGCGGAAATCATCGGGCTGATTGGCTACTTCGGCCAACCCCATGTCGTACTTCATATCGAATCGGAGGAAATTGCTTCCAACGGGGCGCTGATAGCCCATTCCCATGCTAAGGCCATAGTCATGCTTTTCGTCTCTTATCAGAGCTTCTGGCTGTTGGGTGTTGCCATTTTTGGAGCTCACTTTGTCGGAAAGGGCATAAGCCATGTAGGGGCCCGCATTTACGTGAAGCTGTGCCCCGCTTCTGCGCACAATGTCTGTGTTTACATATTGCATTTGCAGTGGCAGTTGCAGGTAGTGCACCGAATACTCTACTTCTGAGCCAATTCCCGGCAGCAGGTTCTTACCCGAGCGCGAGCGCTGGCTGTAGTTGAGTTCGGGCATCACATTCCACGATCCCTGGATGGGGATAGCCCTGAAAGCTCCCACGGTAAAATGAACCGAAAGGGGGTCGTTGTCGGCCAGATCGCCGGTTTTGGCAAAGGTGGTGAAAGCAACACCACTGCGTATGCCACGGTTTTGTGCCTGGGCACTAAAGCTGGTGAGCAGCACAAATGCCAGCATGAAGGCTAAGAGATTGTTTTTCATAATGATACAATTTAAAGATTTGTTGTTAATTGAGTGATTGATGGACGGGTCGAAAAGCTGTTTTCTCGTTTGCAACAGTTTCATTGTAAACCAGAGAAACCAACTGGTTCATGCTTCTGATCTCTTTTTCCAGGCCTTGTGAAAGCCGTATTCTGAACTGCTCTTCCACGAAATACAGCAGCAGGTTTACCTCCCAGTCGGCCATTTTGTAATCGCACGAGAAGTTTGCGGTAAATGAGTTGCAGCGATGTCTTACTTTCATCCTTTTTCTGATGATTCCCTGTATGCGGGAGTGTACTTCGGAATGTGTCATGATGCGGTGTTTTTCATTGAATACTCTTGTGAATGGGTTGCCTGCGATCCCAGCGATGCTGACAGATCGGGGCCGCAGATCTTTTTGTCTGCCTTGCCTGTAATGGTCCTGAGGCCGGCTTTGATTTTTCTTTTGGTTTTGAGGAATTTGGTATAGAAGAGTCTTTCCATGCCAATATTCATAGCACTCCACACGGGGTTCTGCTGGTAATGCATGGAGTAAAAATGGGCAATGGTGCCCAGGCACATGGCAGTGCCATGTATGCGCCGCAAATTGGCCATTCGTTTTCTGAACCCGATCTTTCTCCTGAACCGGATCCGGTTGAGATCGATCATAAAAAACGAATATTCTCCCGATGCAATCTGCCTGATCAGGATGTTGCCTCCCGAAAGATCTTTGTGCAAGACTCCATTGTCATGTACCCTTTTGCAAACCCACACCGAGAAGGCCGAAAGAACCTCCAGCCGGTCGGCCAGTTCAAAATCGAAAATGTCGCCCAGGCAGAAATCATGTTCCAGAAACAAGGAAACATAATAGCTTTTTTGCAGCATTCGGTTGTGGTCATAATAATTGATCCAGGCGATGGGCTCCGGGGTTTGTATGCCCATTTCGATAAGCCTGAGGCCATAGTTGTAAGATCGCTCGGCCTTGGAGGGACGCAGGAAGCTATATGCCAGCTGGTTCAGGAAATGGGGCCTGCCGAACGATTTTACACAAAGCTTAATGCCTCTGTAATGGATTATTTTCAGGTGATTCCTGCCATTTTTCAGGGTATCGCCCATGGTGCTGAAGTTTGTATCCAGTTGTAGTATGAACTCTTTGAGGCAGCTGAAGCCGGGGTTGATCTCGAATCGGGTCATGGGTTCCGGGTTTTAAGGGTTAAAGTTTGTGTTTTGACATTGGGGCAGCCGTATCCTCAATCAAAGAAATAGTGGGTCATGGGCCAGGCGCAGAAGGTAACCAGCTCTGCCGGATTGAAAGCATTGGTGTTAAACTCCTTTACTCTTTTGGCTAATAACTCTACCTTATCAGCCTCTTTTACCTGAATCAATACAGATGAGTTGTAGCCCGGCCATACCGGGTCGTTGAAACGGGGGTCGGCCTTTTTGTTCTTAGCCTTTACCTGGTCTGTTACCTGGTATTCGCGAATGTGGCAGGCTTCTATGATTTCCAGTAGTTGTTCCTGAACACTGATGTTGCAGGTGCAGTATATGATGTACATATTCTAATTGTTTATTGTTGATTATTGATGGATCTGCTTTAAGTTTTAAGGCTTCAGCGATGTGGACTTGATGTGTTGATGTGTTGAGCCTTTGAGTTGTTGATACATTGAGTTATGGATATGCCAGAAGGTTGAATCTATCGGGCTTTGATTGAGATAAACTTTTTCCTTCTGGTTTTCACCTTCTATTCCTTCATTGCTTTCATGTTGAACACAGTGTAGATGACGGGTATCAAAACCAGGGTGATAACTGTAGATACCAGCAATCCACCGATGATTGTAATACCCAGTGGCGACCACATCTCTGCCCCCATGCCGCTGGAGAGTGCCATGGGCACCATGCCCAGAATGGTGGTAAAGCTGGTCATGAGCACCGGGCGCAACCTGGAGCGTCCTCCTTCTTTTACCGATTCGATAAGTGGATAGCCTCTTTTGCGCAGCATGTTGGTGTAATCTACCAGCACAATACCATTGTTTACCACAATACCCAGCAACATAATTGCCCCGATAAAGGTTACCACACTGAGGGTAAGGCCGGTGATGGCAAATGCCCATATGATACCGATTACCGAGAAGGGGATGGCGAATATGATGATGAAGGGGTCTTTGAGCGATTCGAACTGCGAAGCCATTACCATATACACCAGCAGTATACCGGCCAGGAAAATGAGCCTGAGGCTGGCAAAGGAGTCTTCCTGATCGGTGATTTGCCCACCCAGCTGTATGTCTACGCCGGGTTGATGTGGGAAGCTTTCCAGCATCTGTTGTACTCTCATAGCCCCTTCGCCCAGTGCAATGCCATCCAGGTCGGCAGTTACCTTTACGATACGTTGCTGCTCTTCGCGGCGGATCTCCAGAGGGCCACGCACCTGCCCGATGGTTGCAATTTCGCGCACAGGTACTTTTTGTCCGGTAAGGGTGCTGATCATGATATTGCCCAGGTCTTGCGGGGAATTGCGGAAATCCGGTGCATAGCGAACCCTGATGTCGTATTCGTTGCCACTGTGGCTGAATTCGCCCGCTTCGGCACCGTAGATGCTTTGCCGCACCTGCATGGCCACCATGGCTGAGTTGAGCCCCAGCTCTGAGGCTTTGTCCTTGTCGATCCTGATCTCATATTCGGCCTTGCCCGGATCGATGGTGTTTTCCACGTTGGTAAGACCTTCTATGGTCTGCAATTCTGCCTGGATACGACGTGCCGTTTCGTTGAGCAAATCAAAATCGTGCCCGGTTATTTCCACTTCAATGGGTTTTACATTGCCAAGCAAAGCAGCCGAGAAAAGACTTCCGCCATGCACTGTGTAGTTGGCAATTTCGGGTACTTCCTGCTCTATGCGGTTTCGTACTGCACTGGCTGCCTCCCAGGCACTGCGATCGCGCTCATCGGGGCGGCCCATTCGCAATACCAGCGAGCCGATGTTTTTGCCTTCCTGAAACCCTACCGTAGTGAGGGCTCCATCTTCCGTTTGCCCAACAATGGTAAACTGACTTTGCATCTCGGGGATCTCCTCCAGCATGATACGCTCTATACGGCGGGCTATTCGCTCGGTTTCCTGTGCACTGGTGCCGATCTCCATCTCAAACTGTACGCTCACATCGCCCGAGTCAAACTCAGGGATATAATCCGTGCCGATGCGGCTTCCCACAAAGAGGGTTGCAACGAATATGAGCAAGGCCGAAACAATGGTAAAGGTTTTATGGTACACTGCCCAGGCAAGGGTTTTCTTGTAGAAGTTCTCCATGCTCTCAAATACCCTTTCGCTCATAAGGTAAAACCTTCCTTTGGGTTTGCTGCTGTGTGTAATGGGTTTGAGCAGGCGCGATGCCAGCATAGGAGTAATAGACAGCGCGGTGATAAGCGATGCAATGAGTGTAATGGTGGTGAGTACTGCCAGCTGCTTAAATAATACCCCTACAATTCCTCCCATAAACAGCAGTGGAAGAAACACACTGATGGTGGTGAGGGTGGAGGCCGTAATGGCCATACCCATCTCTGAAGCGCCAAAGACAGCTGCCTGCCTGGGTTTGCTTCCCTGCTCCATATGGCGGGTAATGTTCTCCAGTACTACAATGGCGTTGTCAACCACCATGCCTATGGCTATTACAATGGACATGAGCGAGAATATGTTGATGCTGTAGCCTGCAAGGAACATGTAAACGAAAGCCGCAATAAGCGAAACAGGCATAGTGAGCATGATGATGAGGCTCGAGCGCCACTGGCGCAAAAACATAAATACCACCAGCATTACAAAAAAGCCTGCCCACCAAAGGGTGCTTGAAAGGTTGTTGATGGATCGTACCACAATATCCGAACTGTCTACAATCTCTATAACCTGCACATCTTCGGGCAGGAATTGCCCGATACGTTCCATTTCGGCTCTTACGGCACGTGCAACCTCCAGGGTGTTGGTACCCGATTGTTTCTGCACAAAAAAAGCAACTGAACGTTTTTCGCCGGTGCGTGCATAGGCATCGCTTTCCTTATAGTCATCCACCACGGTAGCCACATCGCGAACCCGAATGGGATGTGTGCCCAGTGAGCGCAACACAATATTGTTGATCTCTTCTATGCTGTCTATCTCACCCGTAACGCTTACTGCAAAGTCGCGGGTGCCCACCTTGATATTCCCTCCGGGGATGCTCAGGTTTTCTGCTTTGAGGATATTGGCGATCTGGTTTACACTCAGTCCGTAGGCTTCCATTTTAAGGGGATCTACTTCCACACGGATTTCCCTTTTGGGGGCGCCAATGGTTACTACAGTGCCCACTCCCTCCACCTTGCGCAGGGGGGTTGCAATTTCGTCTTCAATTATATCGTGAAGATGGTAATAGCTCTCTGTGGCCTGAATTCCGTATGCAATTACAGGTATCATGGAGCTGTTTACTTTCAGTATTACAGGTTGGTAAACATCTCTGTGCAGGCGCCTTTTTACCAGCTCTATATTGTCGCGGGCGCTGTTGGATGCTTCGTTAACATCCACACCCCAGTTGAAGCGCATGGTGATGAAAGAGACATTTTCTTTGGATACCGATTGGATCGAGCGAAGATTTTCTGTTGCTGCAAGTACCGTTTCCAGTGGTCGTGTTACCTGGTCTTCCACTACTTCGGCCGATGCGCCGGGGTAAACAGTTACCACGGTAAGGGTAGGAAATTCGATCTCGGGCAATACATCGCGGGGGAGCATCTGTATGGCGATAATTCCAAACAAAATCACCGCAATGAAAACCATTAATGTGGTTGTGGGTCTTTTTACTGAATTATGGGGCAGCTTCATCCTTATTTTCCTCCATTGTTTACAATTCTCACTTTTGTTCCATCCTGTACACGGTTTTTGCCGCCTGTTATAACCTGATCGCCGTGCTCTATGCCCGTTACCACCAGCATTTCACCCATGCCGTTTACACGTTGTACCTGGCGGGCCTGTACCCCATCATTTTGCACCACAAAAACCATTTCGTAGTCTGTTTCCGGATCGCGGTAGATAGCTTCCATGGGGATAAATACTTCCGATTTTTCGGGCAGCTGCAGGCTTACCCTTGCAAACATGCCAGGTTTGAGTCGCATATCGGGGTTGGGGATGGTAATCTCCGCTGTAGCTGTTCGTGAGCGGGTGGAGAGATAGGGTTTTACCAGGCTGATCTCTCCGGTAAACTCTTCGCCCGGAAATGCATCTACCCTTACCACAGCCTTGAGGCCCGGGCGGATGCTGGCCAGATCTTTCTCGTTGATGTCTACCTGCACTTTTACCGGGTTGAGCTGCATGAGCCTTACAATACCACTGGTGCTGGAGTAGCCGGGCTCAAAGTTGAAGTTCAGGAAATAGTTTTCCCCTTCATTGGCCATGTAATCTACAATTACTCCGGAAAATGGAGCACGGATCTGGGTATTTTTCCGGGCCAGTTCGTACTTTGCGGTGGAGGCATCGAATCGGGCTTTCACATGGTCGTATTCCTGCCGGCTTACGGTGCCTGTCTCCACCAGTCTTGCAACCCGCTCGTAGTCTCTTTTCAGGGTGAGGTATTCTGTTTCGGCCTGGGCCAGCATTTCTCCGGCCATTTCCACCAGGAGCTGCCCTTGCCTTACAAATGTGCCTTCGGGGTAGTGTATCTTTTCAATCCTTCCAGGAAATCCTGCTCCCAGGTTGGCTTCCTGGTTGGCAAACACAGTGCCTGTGAGCTGCAACTGCGGAGTGTAAGTCTGCCGGATTGCCGTTTGGGTGCTGACAATAATCTCTGTTGCCTCCTGGGGCAGAACCTCCTGGCTATGGTTGCAAGCATTGAGTGATACCAGTATACTGGCCAGAAGTATAAATGTAATCTTTGATTTTGTGGCTGCCCTGGAAAACAGGTTTTGGGCCTGGGTTGTCAACCTGTTGGGGGTTATTCCGAAGATATTCAATTGCTTTTGCATCTTTGTCTGAAAGTTGAAGTTGGTTAAAAAATCAGTTTATGAGTTGGGTTTTAGTGGCTGTAATGCAGTTCGCCGATGTGTTTCTGCAGAAGGGTAAAGGCTGTCTTTTGCTGGTTTCGTGCGGCAATGGCAGCTTCATGGGCTTCTTGCCAGTGGGCCTGAGCTTCCAGCACGTCGCGGGTGGTGGCACGCCCTTCGGCAAAGAGGTTCTGGGTGATGCTGAGGTTTTCCTGCGCCTGAAGAAGCGACAGTTGCGATAGTTCGCTGCGCTTGCGTGCTTCTGTAAGGTTAAAGAGGCTTTGGCTTACCTGTAGCTCAATCATTTCGCGGGCTTCAGCTTGCTCGAGCAACATTTTCTCCCTTTCGATCTTTGCACGCGATACCTGTTGCCGTTTATCGCCAAAGTGGTAAAGGGGTATTTTTATCCCCACCCCCATGGTGTAATCGCCACCAAATTCATCCCTGAATCCATTGTAGGGATTGGGGTTTGAGAAGTTGTAGGAGGCCATCATGCCTATAGAGGGCAGCATATCGGCCCGGTTTACCTTTACCATTTCTTCTGCAATGGCCACTGCGTGGTTGAGCATGAGCAGTTCGGCACGTTGTTGCAGGGCTCTTTGTGTAAGGTTTTCTTCTTCGAGCACAAGCATTTCGGGTTCGAAGTCCGGGATGAGCCCGGGCTGGCTCAGCAAGGGTAGTCCGATGTGTTGGTTGAGAGTCATCTGGCTGAGCTTAAGGCCGTTTTCAACCTGCAGCCTCTGGAGTTCCACTTCGTTTTGTTTTACACGTGCCTGCAGTACCTGGTTGTGGGTTATGATACCTTCGGCATGAAGGTTTTCCAGATCGGCCACCAGTTGCCTGAGCATCTGAAGGTAGGCATGGGTAAGGTCTGCCTTTTCCTGGAGCGAGATCACCTGCCAGTAAAGTTCATCGGTACGGAATACCACCTCCGAAAGGCTCATCTCAAATTGTGCCATGGCAATGTTTTCCGCATGGCGTGCAATATGATGTCCCCTGCGGATCTTGCCTCCCATATACAAAGGCTGGCGCATGGCAATCCCCATGGTGAAATTATTTTTCTGTCCGATTTTTCCTTCGTGGGCGGGCAACCAGGCATAATTTCTGAAAACAGGATTGCCGCTGGCATCGCGCAAAACTTCTCCGGTATCGGGGTTGATGGCCAGTATATGGGGTGCCAGATCAGGATTACTCAATACATTGGGATTGAAGTTTCCCGAAACAGGGTCGATGCCCTGCCAGGGTACAACAGGAAGAAACTTATCGCCATCGAAGAGCTGATAAGGTTTATTCCTGCGCTGATAGCCTGCTTCGGCATCAAAACGTGGGAAAAAATTGCTCCTCGACGATTGGGTTTGCAAGGAGGCACTCTGCCGATCGAGGGAGTGTATCTGCAGGTGGCGGTTGTGGTCTATGGCCATCTGGCGGGCCTGCTGAAGGGTAAGGGTTTCCTGGGCCACAGAAAACAAAGGCAAAAAGGCCAGGGTAATTAAGATTTTTCGCATAGTTTTTATTACGGCTTGGGGGTTAAAAAAACCTTGTGTTTGCTATGCCGGAAGGTTTTGTATTTATCGGCAGGTTACATTGCATCCTCCCGAAAAATTGCCTGCCGGCTTCCATTTGAGTATGCAAAGGAACTGATCGTTTTTGCCCCTGAAAAGTGAGTGAGTGCTGAACCGGATGATTTGAATGCTGAATTGTAGATCGGGAGATTTAAATCTAATGGCCAATTACCAATGGATACCCCAAACAATACCTGCGATCTTTAGAGGAGATATGGCTGTAAGCTACCTTACCTTTTATTTGAAACCTGATAAGGCCGCTTTACAACCCCCTTCGCGAACCCTCAGGCTGCAATCCCATCACATCATTAGGGTATTTATTTTAAGAGCAAGGAGGTGTACATTTGAATTATTCCACAAGAATTGTTGGGAAACAGTCAGTGTTCTTTCGCCCTTATTGTATTGCCCCTCATGGGTTTGCTCTGGATAACCAGGGCATGGGTATAAAAGCCTTGTTATTGCCCTGTGGAACAGGTAGGGCAAAAGGTGCGAATAAACAAATGTGTCATTTTAAAATCTAATCGTATGCAAACGCTTAAATTCAAAGGAATGTATAAGTCTTACAAGCTCAGTTTGGTTAGTCTGTTTCTGATTCTGTTTTCAGGGTTTTTCTCAGTTGTTTTTCCTCAGGCTCACTACGAGGGTCTCATTCGCATTGAAAACCCTTCAGAAACCGTTTATGTGAGCAAAGGTCATGAAGAATTTGGGAAACACCTTGCCGGTTTGGTTGAAGGAGCCAATAGGTACTTGTCTGCCCTGGTGGGCAAGCCTGTTCCACAAACTACTCTTTTGATCCTCTCGCGCGAAGACTGGGGCAAGTTTACCAATCCGCAGATCATTTATGGCATGCCGCATTACGGTGGAAATACTCTTGTGGTTGCGGCAGAGGACAATGATTTCTGGCGCGCCAATATGCCTCCGCTGCATACACTCACACCTGAACAGCAGGAGGTTTTCCGCCAGGTATATGCCAATGAGGCGGGGGAGCTATCTGTAAGGCCTTTCTTTGATGTGTTGGCAATACACGAGTTGGGTCATGGCTGGACCACCTACCATACTATCAAACGCCAGCGCTTTTGGCTCGAAGAGATATTCTGCAACGTGTTTTTGCACACCTTTATCGCCGAGAAGCGCCCCGACTTGCTACCCGCACTGGAAGTATTACCCATGCTGCAGACCACTGGCAACCGCAATCAATTTAAGTACACAACCCTTACTCAATTCGAAGAAGGCTACTGGATCATAGCCCGTGATGCACCCGTAAACTATGGCTGGTACCAGTTTCGCTTCCATTATGCGGCAAAAGAGGTTTACGACATGGCTGGTCCTCAGGTTTTGAAAAACCTGTGGAATTTTATGGCAGGCCAGAGCGACATTCTGGATCAGGAAGCCTTATTAAACGGGCTCCACAGCAACGTGCATCCGGCAATGGCTGATGTGTACAGGAGGTGGGATGAATGACAGAAGGATTTTCCTTATTACGTCAGGGCAGGAGCCGGAAGTACTTCCCTGGTAATTAATCTGTTATTCATTAATTTTCAGGTAAGAGCTGTAAGCACGTTCTGGACTGAGAAATCTTCAGTGGCGGGGTGACCGGAAGTTGCCCCGTCATTTTGGTGTTAATATAAGATGGGGCATCCAAAGTGACCCCGTTGGTAAATCTACATTCCTGAGTTGTAATCGTAAAGTCTGGTTTTTATATCATTATTCTCTTTTTTCTCCAATTTCCCTCAGACTTAATACATCATACATATCCTTGGGTCTGCCGGCTTTAAGTTTCGATGTGATAAGGTCTTCCAATGATAGCACCCTGAGCTTTATTACCTTTTGCTTTCCTGTTTTCGATTCTACACTTTTCTCCCAAACCTGTTGAAAAGAAAATCCGAAATTCATGTAAGTGATCAGTTCAATCTTAAACACCGGGCTTATATGTATGCTGATATTTTGTTTTTGCTTTATTACTTCGTCAGGGAATGTATTGAAATCATATCCCAATTGCTTTAAGGCCTTAGCAAGATTTTCAAGATTTTCTGTGGTTGTTTCAATCCAGAAATCTATGTCTGCAGAATGCCTTTGGACACCATGAAAGTTTACAGCACCACCTCCTATCAGGATCATCCTGACATTATTTTCCTGTGCTGCCTCAATAAACCTTTCAACTGTTTCAATAAGCTCATTTGCCGAAAGAGGCATAATTTTACTTTCGCTCATAGGGATAAATATGAAAATTCTGATCCGGCTCAGGCTCCTGAGGTGGGTAAAGGTTTAGGTACAGTTCTGACATTTGCAGGAAAACCCTCAGCCGGTCCACGGGATCCATCCTCAGGGTCAACCTGATGCTCTCGGCTTTTGACTCTTCCTTTGTTGTGAAACTAACCTTAATCTTATTCATGTCAGATGATTTAAGAGACTCAAAGTTAGTGTTTTTACATCATCTGTATCGGTTTTTGGCAACAGACCTCTTTTGTTACCATTCATGGTCAGTGTTGCTCAAAAGGCAACTTCATGTATCATTAGTAATTTATGAACTCAACTTCATGAAATCAGTTGAAAATATAAAGTAGATAGAAAACAGATCCTTGCATCTTGGTTCTCTCATAGGTTCTGATCCAGTGGCGGGATGACCGGAAGTTGCCCCGTCACTTTAGTTTTGAAATGCAACGGGGCCACTTTAAGTGACCCCGCCGCTATAAAAAAGCAGGCTCCGGTTCCATCACATCATCACATCATCAGGGTATTTACAATGCACTTTTGCATCTCTACTTTTATCCTGATTATTACAACTATTCATTGATGTTGAACCAGCAAGATAAATTTCTATGACACAAATCTCTGATCATGCAGCAGGAAACGGGCAAAATGCTCCCAAACCTTCTGTCTTTACAAGCCGATTCGATATTGTTGACATTATCCGGGGGGTTGCCCTGCTGGGGATACTTGTACTGAATATCCCCTATTTTTCGCTTCCAACAAACTTTTCAGAGTCCTTCCGCAACGATCCTTCCACCTTTAACTTTTGGGTGATGATGTTCAACGGTGTATTCTTTGAAGGGAAAATGCGTGCATTGTTCTCGGCAATCTTCGGGGCTGGGATCATCCTTTTCACCATAAACAAGGAGCGTACAGGGAAATCGGCCACAGGGCTGTTTTATACTCGTATGGCTTGGCTGGCCGTTTTCGGATTGGTACATGCCCATCTGTTGCTTTGGCCAGGCGATATCCTTTATTTTTATGGGCTGATTGGAATGCTTGCTTTTTTGTTCCGCAAAATGAAGCCTGTTTACCTCATGATGGGGGTGCCAATTGTAATTGTTATTGGTTTTATTGCCGGTAGCCTCTATTACAACCATTACCGGCAAATAAGGCTTACCTATAATGAGGCTGTTGTTTTAAAGGATGCAGGGGAAACTCTTTCAGAAAAACACCAGAATGCCATTGAAGCATGGGAAAAAGTGGAAAGAGAAATGATACCCAATGAAAAGAATATTGCTGAACGTACCGATGCCATGAAAGGCAGTTATGCCGATGTGGCCGGATGGGTCAGGAAAAAGGCCTTTGAAGGGCAGACCAAATATCTCATCTTCTCCATCTGGGATATGCTTGCGCTCATGCTATTGGGGATTGCCCTTTATAAAATTGGATTCTTCACCGGGCAATGGAGCCGCAAACAATATCTTTATACCCTTCTGATCGGCTATGGACTTGGACTTCCCATGGTGATTTTCTCCAGGGTGTATTATATGATCCATATGCCCGACATCCCATCATCCATTGCCTACATGGAAGCCACTCCCATTGACTGGGTACCTATTCTGTACGATTTTCAGCGCATCCTGATCATGATGGCACATGTTGCACTGTTTATATTGATTTACCAGGCGGGCTATCTTAAATGGCTCATGAACGCCCTTAAGGCTGTGGGCCAGATGGCATTTACCAACTATGTATTGCACACGGTTTTTTGCACCTTATTCTTCTACGGATATGGGTTGAACTATTTCGCCGAACTGGAATACTTTCAGGTCTATTATGTACTCACAGTGATATGGATCATACAATTGATTGTAAGTCCGCTCTGGCTGAAATATTTCCTTTTCGGCCCATTGGAATGGGCCTGGAGGTGTTTGACCTACAGGGAGGTGTTTCCGTTCAGGAAAAACCCATCACCAGGGCCACAACTGGTATTGCAACACAATTACACTGCACCAAACCAGTGAAGTAGCCATAAATCCGGAAATGATCCGTTGAAAAGCTGACTGATCTTTGAATGACTTTACAAAGAAATAGAGAGATAAAGCAGTTCCGGTAAGGGCAGCAAAAGAGAGCAAAAACAACCATTGGGCTTGGGGAAGTAAACCTAAGAGTACCATAAAACCATTCACTGATGCCGTTTCTCTTACAAAGTAGAATATACCAGCAAAGAGTAAGATAAAGATGAATGCAGTGGTCCTGGAAAGTATCCCTCCCCGGTACTCAGAACGGCTAATGTTCCTTTTCCTGAAAAGATTCACCACAAACATGATCAGGGAAAGCAGGAACGCAAGCATAAGTAAACCCGGGCCGGCTATAGTAGCGATTTTGGGTTTATTAATCACATTGCTTACAAAAGTGGCAATATGTGTGTTGAAATAAATGTCAGTGACCCACATAACCGGAGATGTTTCCAGTTGGGCAATGCAGCTTTTGTCGGGTGCAATATCTGGGTTGTCCAGGAATTGCAAGGTTATTTCTCTGGCGCAATCTGACAGCATGGTCAATCCATGTCCCTGCCCGGGAAAAGTAAAAAGATAGCTGTTCCGAAGATTGGCATGAAGCATGAAAGCATGTGACGGAGGTGTTATAGGATCAAATTCACCAGAGAGGATCAGTGAAGGAACAGAACTGGTTACAGGATATCCTTCCAGGCTGTCGATTCTTACAAAATCCATTTTCCCCTTTATGTAATAATCGGTATCAAAAAAGTTAAGTGCCTGGTAAAGTGGGTCGGAAGTATCCTGTTCCGCTATGGTATAAAGCGGCCCAAGGTCATACTTTGAAACCAGCTGATGTATTGAGCGGGATGTAGAAAGCAGGCGGTCCAGCAATGCTGGCAAAAGATTTCTCATAAACTCCTGGTTTCTTTCTTTAATAACCTTCATAAACCACGGAAAAACAGGGTAAAGTTGATTTGCATAAAGCAATTGATGAACGATCAGGTGCATATCAGAAAAACCCAGGGTAACACTTCCCTGGGGAACAACCGAAGTCTCAATAAAAAAAGGTTGAGTTTTCAATGATTCCATCGTTGCATAAAAGTCCTGCTCAAGGTTGGGAAATGCTTTGTTGCATTGGGGATCGCTGGCACATTGGGAGAAAAGTTCGTTCAATGATTTTCTGTAAGAGTCAAGATAGGTAAGTGGGAAATTAAGCCCCACGGGCACAGGTGAATCATGTATGGCAGATCTTACCGAATTAGGGTAATCGCGCATATAGGTTTGTGCCACGCGGGTTCCGTATGAGATACCCCAAAGGTTCCATTGTTTGATGCCCAGTTGATTTCTCAATATTTCAAGGTCTTTTACCACCGTTGCAGTATTGAATTGATTGAGATCTAAGCCTTCATTCATCAAAGCTTCAAAACACTCAAAAAAGATATCGTGCCCCATCTGGCGAGCTTGTTCAGGGGTAAGATCCAGGGATAAGGTTTGGAAAAGGTTATTTTCCAGGCCCGGACAAATTTCAGGTTGAGAGTGTCCCAGTCCCCTGAAATCTGTCAGGTATATGTCGTGATTGTTCCTGAAGGGATGGGCTGCAAATAAGCGTATGTTGCGGTTATGGAGTGTCCTTCCCCCAGGGCCACCATCAAGAAAGAGTATCGGGGTATTCTGATTTTGCTCCCTGGCTTCCAGCTTCACAAAGGCCATGCGTAGTAGTCGGCTGGTGGGGTCAGTATGGTTTTCGTTTACATAAAAATAGCCGAATCGGATCCCGGGATCCTGATCAAAGGCTGCGCAATCATCAAGAAAACAATCTGTAAATTCCAGCGATTGACTTTGCAGGCTGCTATTTACAAGGAAAAAGCTCAGCATCATGAATGCAATCAGGATGATAGTGTGCTTCATACTAGTATTGGTTTTGGGTTTGACAAAGAATTACTTTGCTTAAACGAATGTTTTGGGTGTGTGTTCATGAATTCAATCAAATTTTTTTACTTCACCCTTCCGGGGTGAACTAAAACAACCCTCTCTACCCATCCCCATCACATCATTAGGGTATTTCAATTTCCGTTTTCCTGGATTACTTTTAAGCATCGAACGGTTAAATTATGTAAACCAATTACGGTTATTTTTAACTAAACCCTAAAATGAGAAAGATGAAAAGACTGAAGACAAATCTTTTGTTCATCGCAATGTTAACCCTTGCGCATTGGGCCCCGGCCCAGAAACCCCTGCCCATTATCGACATGCATCTGCATGCCATTAATGTTGACGCCAATGGCCCGGTACCCACCGGCGTGGGGCGCGGAAATCCGGGTTACCCTGATTTTGATCCCGAGAAACCCTGGATGCAAACCTTTCTGGACTGGATGGCAAACCCCAATGGAGAAAATCCCATCATAAGCCCTATGACCAACGATGAACTAAGAGAAAGAAACCTGGAAATCCTGAAACGTCGCAATATTTATGGCGTAACCAGCGGAAGCAGGCTGGATGAGTATATTGAACCAGGTGGAGTTCACATCATCCCATCCTGGATGCCACCCGGCCACATTGACCATTGGCCACCCCCGGCTGAAGTAAGAAAGATCCTCGAAACCGGAAAATACAGAGTTTTTGGTGAGGTAACCCTTGCCTACCAAGGCATATCGCCCAACGACCCGCGCCTTGCTCCTTATCTTGAAATACTTGAAGAGATGGATATCCCCCTGGGTATTCATATCGGTACCGGCCCTCCGGGGGTATCCTACTTCCCTGGCATTAACAATCATCTTGGCCGCTTGCACAGTGCCTTCGAAATAGAGGAAGTGGCCATCCGCCACCCACGCCTGCGCATCAATGTTATGCACGCAGGATGGCCCCTGGCTGATCATATGATTGCAGTGCTTTACAATCACCCCCAGGTGTATGTCGATGTGGGTGTTATCTGCTTTATCATACCCAGGGAAGCCTTTCACGATTACCTCAAACGTATTGTGCAGGCAGGTTTCCATCGCCGCATTATGTTTGGTTCCGACCAGATGAACTGGCCCGATGCCATCGAAGAAGGCATTGCCGCCATCGAAACCGCCCCTTTCCTCACCGAAGAGCAAAAGCGCGACATCCTTTACAACAACGCCGCCCGCTTCCTGCGCCTGAGCCAGGAGGAGATTGACCGGCATCATGGAAGATAATACAGTAACATCTTAAACGAAATAGCTTTATGACAACACTATCCCCAATTGCCCCTTCCCGTAGATTAGAATTGGTTGATGCCCTGCGCGGGTTTGCCATCTTCGGTATCCTCATGGTGAATTTGCACGCCATGTTTATTCCTACCGTTGAATACCTTATGATGCCCGATTTCAGTAACGGGATTGCCAATGAGATCAGCGACTACATAGTTACTGTATTGTTTGCAGGAAAGTATATGACACTATTTTCTCTGCTCTTTGGTTTTGGCTTTTTTAATTTTCTGTACAAAGGGGGAGAGTTAAGCCCGGGCAAAGTGAGGACCTTCCTGAAAAGGATATTCTGGTTGTTGGTGATTGGCATCTTACATGTTACGTTTCTGTGGCCTGGGGACATCCTGTTTTTTTATGCCCTTTTCGGATTTATCCTGATTTTGTTCCGCAAATCATCCATCCGTAAGATCAGTATCTGGATGCTTGTTTTCTTTCTGCTTCCAATTGTGTTTGTTGGGATTTTAAGTGCCATGCCTACTCTGCTGTCATCCAACCCGGAAGCCTTAAACGCTATGGAAGAAAGCAACCGGCAGCAGATAGCCCAAACTACTGTACTTATCCAAAGTGCCTATGAGATATACAGTTCAGGGTCATACACCCAGATTATAAGCATGAACTGGCAAAACTGGAGTTCATTGCTTCCAGGTTCCCTGATTGTTTATTGTCTGGGTATGGCTATGTTTCTGCTGGGGTTGATCTTTGCCCGCAAACAACTTTTCCATAACTACCGCGACCATTTGCCCCTATTCAGGAAAATCCTTTGGATTGCATTGCCCATTGCCATTCCTTTAAATCTTGCCCTTCCATTTATTGCCAAACAAACTGAACCGTTTATGATGAATGGTTGGTTCTTTCTTGTTACGCTTTTTATGACTATGGGAGGTGTAGCCCTCATGCTATCCAATGTCTCTGCCTTTATTCTCCTTTATGCCAATGGCAAAATCAACAAACTTGCTTCGATGCTGGCACCGGTGGGCCGCATGGCACTCACAAATTACCTGATGCATTCGCTGATCGCCCTTTTCATTGCCGCACCCTTTGGTTTGGGATTGTACGGGAAAGTTCAATTATGGCAATCTTTACTTTTAACAGTAGCCATTTTTGTGTTCCAGATATTTTTCAGCAGATGGTGGTTAAGTAAATTCAGTTTCGGGCCTGCGGAATGGTTGTGGCGAAGCCTGACTTATGGAAAGATGCAGGGGTTTAAAAGGCAACTAACAATAACCCCCTTAGAGGCATAGCAAAATCAAATGCTAAAGCTTACAATGCTGCGAAAATAAAGAACTTCATATTTAAAATTCAAAACGCATCAGTGTGAAACCTAAAGTTGTGATTTTTTTAACCCTGCTTTTTATTTCTCTTTTTGGGGTTGCACAAAACCCAAATGATCTCGAATTCAGAAGAATGGGTAGTATCGATTTGTATTTCAGCCCGGGGCATGAAACGGAGGCATTGTTTATAGCCCAGCTTACCCATGATGCCAATATTTATCTCCATACCCTTTTAGGCCCGCAGGAAGAACAGATTCATGTTTATGCACTGAGCCGAACCGACTGGGATATTTTTACCGATCCCAGGATTATTTATGGCTTGCACCATGTGAACGGAAGACGAATGATGGCCCCGTCAGATCCTTCGGCCATTCCGCCGCCCTTAACCCAGTTGATGGAAATGCTTATTACAGGCTTTGGCTATGAGTTGGCAAGGAGCACATTACATGGCATGAATATACATGAATTGGGTCATGTGTGGTTTTCCACAGGAAACCGCTTCAGGCAGAGATTGTGGTTGGAAGAAGTTTTCTGCAACTTAACCCAGGTAACCTACTTTTCTGAAAAGAAAATGGAATATATGGAGCCCCTGCTGGCAGTGGGACTGGCAAATTTGAATTTGAATTCTGAAGAGCTAAGAATTACCAGTCTCGACTTGTTCGAAACCGATGGTTTTTCCATAGCCCGGACAAACCCGCTTAATTATGGATGGTACCAGGCAAGGTTTCTTGAAATGGCCAGGAAACTATATGATGCCGGTGGTCCCGAAGTGCTTAAAAACTTATGGGAATTCCTTGGAAAACACCAAACCAGGCTGTCCGATGAAGAACTGGTTCAGAAGTTAGGGGAAGAGGTACATCCCTTTTTTGCAGATATGATAAGGAGCTGGTAAAAAACGACTTAATGTTTTTCCAAATTAAAATTAACCTAAAATGACATACTCATGAAAAAAACTACCGTAACCATTTTATCCATCTTCTTACTGCATTTTGCAGGATGGAGCCAGAATGAGAAAAATTCTCCTGCATTCACTTTTTCCAGTGACGAAGAGGTCTATAATGTCACCCAGGCTATTGCTGGCGATTTCATCCAAACCGTGAACAAGCTCTACCCTGGTCTCGAATTCAGCCCGAAAGCGGTAATAACTCCTACACCAAGCCTTGCTTTTTATGATTCAAGGAATGATGCCATTACCTTTACATGGTGGGGGCAACTGCCACCCGAAGGGAAAGGATTTTTCCTATCACTGACAGATAACGACCCCTTGATTATCGAGAAGGAATTTGGCATGCTCTTCAACTGGTTTTATATACCCCACGAACTTGCCCATGCCTTGCAAGCCAAAACAGGCCGAACACTCAATTACAAGCCCGACTTCGATTGGTGGCAGGTAGAGCTGGAAGCCAATGAAATGGCTTTTGCCTACTTCCGCAGCAAGGGAAACCAAAGAGAACTTGAAGAACTCTACCACTATGCAAAAAAGATCCTTTCTGTTCTTCCCGACCCTGTTCCGCCGGGATATGATCTTATTGCGTTTTTCAATGAAAACTACCCCAGCGAGCAAAACCCTTTAAATCCTTCCGTGTATGGGTATTTCCAGATGATGCAAAAGGTGCTGATTTTTGAAAATCCCGACCAGCCTGCTTTTGAGGAGTATCTGGCAAGGGTAATGGGGCCAGTGGAGTAGTTTTAAGAAGTCTTTACTAAACATACGAAACCAAGAATGCAAAAATCCCTTCTTATCGCAGCAGTTGGCATCCTTTTAGTTATCTCAGGGTGCCGGGAAAGAACATCCATATATGATTACCCACAGGCACGGCAGGAGCCTTTCGACACCATTGTTCACGGGATCAAACTCAGCGACCCCTGGTTCTGGATGACAAGAGAAGCCTATCAGGATGAAGTTATTGCTTTCTCAAAAGCACAGGATTCGCTGTTTCAGATGCTCATGGATCGCATTCCGGGAGATTCGTTGCTGATGGCCGACATGGAAAGATTGTTCGATGAGTTTGCTTCCGATTGGGCCTGGTATAATATGGAGATCCGGGGCAGCAGATTGTTTCACATTGGCGGCAATGAACAAGGCATGGGACTGATGCGCGGTTCTCTGTCAGGAGATGGCAACAGGATTATTATGCCAATAGCCCATACCATCAACGGCCGCAACTGGCGGGTGCGAAACTTTGCGATTGCTTACAAAAACCCATGGATTGCCGTCATGCTCATCGAAAGGGGCGATGCCAATCCGCACATCCGTATCTGGGATTACGAAAAGCAGGCTTTTCTAAACGATAGCCTGGGCAGGGTAATGTTCAACAGCTCCCGAGGCAATTCCATGGCCTGGTTGCCCGACGACAGCGGTTTGCTGTATTCACGCACTCCCACTGAACAGTTGGGACATGAGCGTGAGTTCAATGGCCGGATATTGCTGCATCACATAGGTACAAGTCAGGAAAATGATATACCAGTCTTTGGCCGGGGTGTTATTCCGGCTGTCCATATGGAACCCTACGAAACACCATTTATTATGAGCAACCCGGACTCAGACCTGCTTATTGTTTATGTAAACCAGGGATTGGAGGAACCCTATGCATATTATGTAAATTACCAACAAATAAATGGTGCTGCAACTCCATGGCATAAGGTGCCCGGGAAAATCCGCTGGTTGAGGGCCAATCAAAACTATATTTACCTTATCACGCCCGACAAAAACAACTATGTGCTGAAGCGGTTTCAAGCCGGTGATCCCAACAACCTGGAAACCCTAATGGAAAACCATGATCTCCCGCTGGTTGGCGGTGAAATGGCATTTACTGAAAACCATGTTTTTGTGCCCGGCAGAAAAGTGGGTGATATGTGCCTTTACCAAGTGAACCTTGATGGAAACGGATTTGAAAAAATTTCCCTTCCTGTAAAAGGCAATGTGTTTGATTTGGTAAGACTTAGTAAAAATGAGGTGCTTTTTTCTCATTCTTCCCCTTTACATGAAGCCCAGCCCTATCTGGTCAATGCTGCAACGGGCAATATAAAAGCCTGGCCCCTCAAGCTTGAAAAAACCGACGCCAGCCATTTATTGGAAACACAGGTGCTTGAAGTCCCTTCCAGGGATGGTCAACTGATCCCTGTTACAATGGTTTACAGAAAGGGCTTGCAGATGGGTGCTGCCAATCGTATCTGGTTGCAGGTTTACGGAAGCGCGGCGATAGCCAGGGATATCGGAACAGAAACGGTACAGTTTTATCCCTGGTTTGAACGTGAAGGAATTTTTGCCTTTGCCCATGTGCGCGGTGGTGGCGAAAAAGGGGAAGAATGGGTGAGAGGAGGCTCAATTCCCTACACTGAAAACCGCATCAACGACTTTGTGGATGTAAGCAGATTCCTGATTGATAATCAATATACCGCGCCGGAACGATTGGTGATCGATGGGACAAGTGCCGGTACATATACCATAGGCACCGTTGTAAACCGTCACCCCGAACTCTATGCCCTGGCTATTTTCCAGGTGGGTGTTCCCGAGGGAATTACCACTTCCACAATTGCCGACTTCCGGCATTCAGGGCGTTCAGAAGGGGTTCCCCTTGATGCTGAAACGGCCCGTCATTTGTATGCCCTAAGCCCACTTTATCACGTTCCAAAAGGGAAAAAACTTCCCGCCATGCTGGTAACCAATGGGGCAACCGATTATGCTATCCCATTCCACCTGGCACCACGCTACATAGCCCGGTTGCAGCAGGCACAGCGGGGCGACAAACCCATACTTTTGCATACCGCCTGGGACGCAGGCCATTCAACATTGAGCTTCCCGCAACAACTCAAATATGCACTGTGGCAAACGGGACACCCTGATTTTCAGCTATAATTAACTCCGTTTTTTCTTTAACCTAACCAAATGAGCAATTTATGAAGATCCTATTTGTTTTCTCGTGTCTTACGCTGATATATATTCAGGGATTTTCCCAGGACTACCCTGATCTGCGGTATCATGAAACCGGCAGTATCAATCTCTTTTATTCGCACGAAACGGAGGACAATCCCATTTTTTTGGGTATTTTAACCAATGAGGCAAATATCTATTTTTCAAGAACTTTGGGAGAACTGGATATGCAGGTAAATCTGCTGGTTTTAAATCCTCACGATTGGAGCAAATACACCAGTGCACAAATCATTTACGGCATGCCCCATTGGCGTCGCACTGACAATTCTATCATTGTGGCTTCAGATGACAATTTTTTCTGGGCTACCAATTTGCCGGATGTATCACAACTTGAATCTCCCTATAAGGAGCTGTTTTTTGAAACCTATGGAACAGAAGACGGAAGGTTGAGTGCGAGGCATTTTTTCGATCTGGGTACCATTCATGAACTGGCTCACCTGTGGTTGTATAATGGCCGCAGGGAAACACAACGGATATGGCTGGAAGAGATATTCTGTAACCTTGCAACCCTTGCGTTTATTGAGTCCGAGAGGGCAGAGTGGGCCAATGGACTTGATTTATTGACGGATTACCATCTTGCGAACACAAATGTTTCAATGCAGTTTACCACCCTTGAAACTTTTGAGGAAAACCGGATGAGAATTGTAATGGAAGCGCCACATAATTACGGTTGGTACCAGTTTCGCTTTATACATGCATCCAGGCTGTTATATGATGCGGGAGGCACTGAAATACTCAAAAAGCTGTGGGACTTTTTGGGGAAATACCAGGAAAAGCTATCCGATGAAGAACTGGTTCAGAAATTAGGGGAAGAGGTGCATCCCTTTTTTGTAGATATGATAAGAAACTGGTAGATGATGCATAAAGTTACCTGGAGGTTTCCAATTCCTCCGGAAGTTGAAAAGTCCTAACCCCAGGAACTGGAAACTTGCAAAGCAATTTCCAGCTTCCGGGTAGTGATAATGGCAACTATTGTTTTGCCATTAAGTACTTCCAGTAGTTCTCTATATGAACTACATTAAAGGTGTAGTTCGTATAGTGATTTTCAAAGTCTTTTGGCACAATTGCTTTTTTCTTTGGATTGAATTTGCACTCGTAAAGCTGGTAGCTGTTGTTCTGCTCTTCAATGTAATCAATTTCCATTTTCTGGTAATTACGCCAAAACCAACTATTTACATGTCTTCTGTGATTAAAGATCATCTTTCTCTTCTCAGAAACGATAAAGTTCTCCCATAGTTGGCCTACATCGTTCCTGAAGCTTAAAGGGTTGAAGTTCCGGATTAAAGCATTGCGAATACCACAATCGTAAAAATATATTTTTTGGCCTTTCCCAATCTCATTTCTGGGATTATTGCTCAATGCAGTCAGCCGGAAAATAACGTAGTTCTGTTCCAGCAATTCAATATAACGCTTTACAGTATTTACATGAACCCCGATTTTATTCGACAATTCGTTATATGAAACCTCGCTTCCTGTCTGAAAAGCCAACGCCCTGACTAAATGATATAGCACATCGGGTTTCTTCAAATTTTCGAATTGTAAGATATCTTTGAAAAGATAATTAGATGCAATATTATCAAGCTCATCAATGGCAAAGTTTTCACTTTTACCATAAATTTCAGGATACAACCCAAACCTTAAGATATTTTCGATTTTAGCATGTGCAGTGATCAGATCTTCATGTTCAACAACCTCTTCGAAACTCAATGGGGTCATTATAAACTCACGGGAACGGCCTGTTAAAGGTTCGCCGGATTGTTGCTGCAAATGAAATGATGATGAACCAGTTGCGATGATCTTTTTATCCGGGAAAGTGTCGTGGATGACCTTAAGTGTCATGCCAATATTGGTAATATTCTGCGCTTCATCAAACACCAGGTACCTGTAATTTCCCAAAAAGGCGGCCAACAATTCTGAATTGGTTGTTTCAAGGGCTTCCTTGTATTGGAGCAGTTCACAGTTAAAGTATTTTGCATCAGGTAAATTTTCAATTATGGACTTCACCAGGGTAGTTTTCCCCACCCTTCGGGCGCCCCATATCAAAATGACTTTATTGAGATATAAAGCCTCAGTGATTTGCTGGTGGATGGTTCGTTTGATCATATAACCAATGTTTTCCCTTAAATAATTATACACAACTGCACAAATTTAATCAAATTTATGCAGTATATTGCACAAAAAGCGTTCAATTCATTTTAATTCCTGAATGCTTTTATGGTTTTGGGGGTTGTGCACCCGGATGTTTCCAATTCCTTCGAAATCAACCCAGACGTTTCCAATTCCTCCGGAAGTTGAAAAGTCCTAACCCCAGGAACTGGAAACTTGCGAAGCTATTTCCAGCTTCCGGGGAGAAAGTAGAAATAAAATCACAACCTCGATCACATCATTAGGGTATTTCCTTTGAGCTTTCATTAGGGTAACTTTAAACTAAAAAAAAATAATCCTATGAAGAACTCAATTTTTATCCTTCTGTTTTGCTTACTAACATGGCTTCCTATTCTTACGGATGCCCAAAACCCCTTACTCGAACCCTTCAACACCCCCCACGGTATCATCCCTTTCGAAAGGGTAGAACCGGAACATATCTTACCTGCCTTTAGTGTTGCCCTGGAAGAGGACAGGAAACAGGTACAGGCCATCATTGATAACCCGCAGCCTGCCACTTTTGAAAATACGATAGCCGCACTTGCCAGGGTGGGGCAAAAAAGGGAAATGATTTCTCTTTATGCCCAGGCATTGGGCAGTGCATACAGCAATCCGGAACTGAACCAGATTGTGGCAGAAGTGAGCCGCCTGCGTAGCGATTACTTCAATGAAATGCTTTTCAATGAAAAACTTTTCGACAGGGTTAGAAGAGTTTATTTAGAAAAGGAAAATTTATCGCTCTCACAGGAAGAGTTGACCGTGCTGGAGAACAACTACCTGTGGTTTGCACGCAATGGGAATGAGTTGCCGGAGGCACAAAAGGAACGGCTCAAAGAAATCAGGAGCCGCCTTTCTGAATTAGGCCTCATTTTTAATCAAAATGTTACACAGGACAGGGACCGCACCCTTTTCCACCTTACCAATGAAGAAGACCTTGCCGGCCTGCCTGACTGGGTAATTGCAGCTGCTGCTGAAAATGCACGAAATAAGGGTCTTGAAGGCTGGGTTATTCCTGTGGATGGGCCTTTAAGGTCGGGTTTTTTAACCTGGAGTGATAAAAGAGATCTGAGAGAAAAACTCTACCGAAAATATTTCTCCCTTGGGAATAATGCCAATGAATTCAATAACCTTGGCCATGCAAGGGAGATCCTGAGCCTACGCCTTGAAATGGCACAAATGCTGGGATATGCTACCTATGCTGATTATGAGCTTAAAGAACAAATGGTGGGTTCGCCTGCACAGGTAATCCGTTTTATTGACGAATATAAGGACAAGGTAAACCCGATTGCCCAAAAGGACATTGAATCCATAAGGGATCTTGCGGCTTCACTTGGGTTTGATGATGTGTTTCGTGAGTGGGATTTTAGCTATTACAGAAGGAAGTACAGAGAAGGCAGATATCAGTTCAATCCCGATGAGGTGAAACCCTGGTTGCCTGTAGATCATGTTGTTCGGGAGACTTTTGCGGTGTTTAAAGACATGTGGGGGCTGGATTTCAGGGAAAATCATCAAATCCCTAAATACCATCCTGATGTTATCCCTTATGAGATCTTTGATGCAAATGGGGATGTAAAAGCGGTTATGTATCTTGATCTTTTTGAACGGGAAGGCAAGACGGGTGGAGCCATGCTTATGCGTTTGAGGTTTCAGAACAAAGAAAACGGGACAAATGAGGTTTCTGTAAGCTATAATCACTGCAACTTCCAGAATCCGGTGGGCGGTGACCCTGCATTGATGACATTGTGGGACCTTGAAACGTTTTTACATGAAATGGGGCATGGTTTACATCTGGTGCTGTCGGATGTCACATACAGGAGCGTTTCAGGGTACAATCTCAAGTACCAGGATTTTGTTGAACTGCCTTCCATGCTACTGCAAAAATGGGCCTATGAGCCGGATTTTTTAAAAAGGGTAGGCAAACACTACCAAACAGGAGAAGCGCTATCGGAGGACATGATCGAAAAAATCATCCTTAACCATAAAGAAGGCAGGGCACTTTTCTCTATGCAAATGATCCCATATGTTGCAATGGACATGGCCCTGCACAGTATCAGCAGGCCCTTCGAAGAAGACCTGTGCCAATGGGAAAATGAGTTTCTTAAAAGTTATTCTTTATTTCCTGTGACAGAAGGGTTATGCATAATCCCTTCATTCGCTCATATTTTTTCTTTTGGGTATGCTGCCGGCCTTTACACTTACGACTGGTCAGACATGATGGCATGGGATATTTTCAATGAATTCAAAAAGAATGGCATTTTCGACCCCGCAACATCCAAAAGGTTTGGGGAAGAGATTTTATCGAAAGGGGGAACTGTGCATCCACGGGAGCTGTTTATCAATTTCCTGGGCAGGGAACCAGGCATGGATGCGTTTTTGAAGAGTTTTGATGAGTGAAAAAGCTTTTAATCAATCTGAAAATTAGAAGTATGAAACAGTTTAAGATTATTTTGACAGCATTATTCGCCCTTGCAGTTTTCATTGTAAACGGACAGGATACGAAGCCCAATCTCAATCCCGATGAAATTGACACATTTATCGGGAAAGTAATGGAAGACTGGAATATCCCGGGCATGGGAATTGGGATTGTACATAAAGATGAACTGATCTATCAAAAAGGCTATGGTTACAGAGATTATGGGAATAAACTCCCCTTTACTTCTCAAACTTTGGTTCAGATTGCTTCCAACACCAAATTGTTTACCGTAATTGCAGCAGGGATGCTGGTGGAAGAAGACGTCTTAACCTGGGATGAACCCATTAAGAAGTCCGTTCCTGAAATAGAATTCTTCAATGATCATCTTAACAACAATGTTACGCTTAGGGATATGTTAGGGCATTTAACAGGCATTAGCCGTCATGATCTGATCTGGTTTCAGTCAGATTTTACGCGCAAAGAGATCTTTGACCGGTTGAAATACCTTGAACCCAGTGCACCGCTTCGTACAAAATTTATATACAATAACATTATGTACACCGCTGTGGGCTATATCATTGAATTGAAATCAGGAATGACCTGGGAGGATTTCGTGACAGAAAGAATTCTCAAACCACTCGAAATGAACCAGACATTATTTTCAATCGAAAAAATGCAACAAACCAGGGATTACGGGGTGCCCTATAATGAAAAAAGTGATACAACCTTGCTTTATAAGGTTGAATTGAAAACGGATGGCCATGCGGTGGGTCCTGCCGGTGCAATAATCAGCAATATCGATGATATTTCAAAATGGGTGATTACCATTTTAAATGACGGAAAATATAAAAACAGGCAAGTTATACCTTCATCTGTGTTAAAAGAAACTTTAGAACCTGTTTTTGCTTTCAGAAACAGGAATGTGGAATTGCACGGCTGGAAAGAATCTCTCAATACCCAGGCTGCTTTAGGAAGATTTACAGAAGTTTACAGAGGAAACTTTTTGACCAACCATGGTGGCTCAATGCCAGGATTTCAGACACAGATTAGTATGCTTCCGCATGACAGCATTGGCATAATTGTTTTTGGGTTGGGAGATCAAAGCAGAAGAGCTGTGGACTTTGTAACACATAACCTGATTGAGCATTTACTGGGGCTTGATCAAACCGACTGGAATTCAAGATATCTGACATTCAGGGACATAAACAGGCAAACATTTATAAGCGGCCGGACACGGGAAGACCATGACAGGGTAGATAATACAACACCCACACATCCTGTTTCTGATTATACCGGATTTTTTACCAACCCCATGTATGGTGACTTTACAACCTACCTGAGAAACGACACCTTATTTTTCAATTTCCGGAACACCGAAGTTCCATTGAGCCATTATCACTTCAATCGTTTCGATTCAGATTTTGATGAAGATTTTGGCAAATGGAGCCTGAATTTTCTTATCAATCCCCAAGGCGAAATCGGTTCATTCGTAGTGTCGCTTGACCAGAAACAAGCAGAATTTATCAGGAAACCTGATCCCGCTTTGTCAACCATAGAAGTACTTAGTCAATATATTGGCTTTTTCGGTGATGAAACCTTTGAAACAGAAGTCAGGATTGTGGGTGGTAAATTGCTCTTTGGCTCAACAGAATTGGTGCCGCATAAAAAGCACGTATTTAAAGTAAAGGATTTCGACAACAGGCTTGTAGAATTTGTTGCGCAGGCCAATGAAGTTAACGCAATACAATTAAAAAATGAATACGGTGTATTTGAGTTTAAAAAACTGAGATAAAAGAAGGAACTGCGTGATAAGGCAAATGATAACTGTCACCTGATGCACACCTTAAAAGCGACGGGGCCACTTCCGGGTGACCCCGCCGATATAACCCTAATTTAGTGGCGGGGTGGCTTAAAGCCGCCCCGCCACTGCTCCAAATACAAGGTTACCCAAAAGCGACAGGGCCACTCCAAGGTGACCCCGCCGCTACAACTCATACCATAAAAAGCTTTTGCTTTTTACAAATACTATTTTGAAATACTGCTTTATGCAAAAATCATTTCCAGAATATGCTTTATGTAAAAACTATTATGTAAATTTGCTTTTTAAAAAAAGCATAATATGGAAGTTCTGGCAGAAAAATCCGAAAGAAAAAAAAGGCTTGTAGAGGGTAAAAAGAGGCGTTACCTCTATGAGCACATTGATTGGGAGCAAAGGCTCATCATAGTTCTGGGATACCGGGGAGCAGGAAAAACAACCCTTTTGTTGCAATATTTGTCATCTGCCCAAAAGAAAGGTGTTTATTTAAGTCTTGATGATTTTTTCTTCGAAACCCACAGATTGGTGGAAACTGTCCAAACCCTTTATGGAATGGGTTACCGTTTATTCCTTCTCGATGAAGTGCACCGCTATTTGTGGTGGTCAAGAGATCTGAAGCAACTTTATGATGACTATGATGACATTCAGTTGGTTGCCACAGGTTCATCTATTCTTGATATTTCAAAGGGTAATGCTGACCTGTCACGTAGAGCAGCTGCTTACCATTTACAAGGTTTGTCATTCCGGGAATATCTCAACTTTAAGAAAAACCTTGATCTGCCGGTTTTAACTTTAAATGAAATTCTGACGAATCACCATATTATCGCACCTGATCTACTTGATTCTTTTCGGTATCCTGCAGATTTTCAAAGCTATCTGAAGACTGGATATTTTCCATTCTTCCTTGACGCGAAAAGTACCTACTATCAGAAATTGCAGGAAACCATCAACCTGGTTATTGATACAGATATTGCTCCCTATGAGGAGTTGCAGCATTCCACAACAAGGACCATGAAGAAGCTGCTTTTTGTCCTGAGCGAATCGGTTCCATTTACCCCCAATATCAATAAGTTATCGGAAAAACTGGAAACACCTCGCAATACTATTCTTAGACTCCTTGATTTTCTGCACAATGCACAAATCCTTCACCTGTTAAAAACATCAACCAAAGGGGTTAGTTATCTTCAAAAACCCGAGAAGATCTATTTACACAATACCAATTTTATATACCTGTTTTCGCCTACCCAGGCAAACGTTGGTAATATTCGGGAGACTTTTTTCTTCAATCAGCTTAGCGCAGTACACCAGGTAACTGCGCCTAAGTTCGGTGATTTTATGATCGACGATGCCTTTGTGTTTGAAGTGGGAGGGGCAAACAAAACCAGTGAGCAGATCATGGGAATACCCAATGCATACTTAGCGCTTGACATAGAAGGGGGGAACAACAACAGGGTTCCTTTGTGGCTGTTTGGTATGATGTATTAAACCAGCATAGCTAAGAAATACCTAATAAAAGAAAATCAGGATTGTATCACATCATTAGGGTATTGATTCCCGGGAGCGGTAAAAGTAATTTTAGGAGAAAAACGAAAACGTAAACTATGTCATCGAATCAACAAGTAGTCTGGATCACCGGCGCATCGTCGGGGATTGGCAAGGAGATGGCGCTTCAATATGCCGCCAAAGGTTATGCTGTGGCGGCAAGTGCCCGCCGGACCGATTTACTGGAGTCCCTCGTAACCGTAATAAAAAGCAAAGGGGGTACTGCTCTTGCAGTAGAATGTGATGTTACAAAAGAGGAAACCATTGCAAATGCTATAAAGACTGTAGCAACCCACTATGGGAAAATTGACATTGCCGTGGCTAATGCAGGTTCTGGTGTTGTGGGTTTCATGGAAAATCTGTCACAGAAAGAATGGGAGCGGCAATTCAACATTAATGTAGTAGGTTTGGCCATGACTGCAAAGCATGCTGTTCCTGAACTGAAAAAAACAAAAGGACGGCTGGTTTTTATTGGCAGCATTGCAAGCTTTATACCCAATCCCTATTTGGCTGCTTACGGGGCAAGCAAAGCGGCAGTGCATAATATTGGCGAATCATACCAGATAGAACTATTGGGAACCGGAGTTACTTGCACCACCATTCACCCCGGATTTGTGGACAGCAATATAACCCGTGTGGACAATGAGGGCAATTTTAACCCCGAGGCCAAAGACCCGCGTCCAGCAAACCTCATGTGGCCCACCGACAAAGCGGTAAAAGATATGATCCGCGCCATCGACAGGCGGAAAAAGGTAAAAGTGATTACAGGCCATGGCAAGGTGATTACCTTTATCGGGCGTTTTTTCCCTGGTATTGCCCGTGCAATGGTGGCAAAACAGATTAAGGAGATACTTAAATCGCTATAAAGCACTTCCCAGAATGATAGACATCCAGTTCAGTAAATTCTACAGACAAGTCAACACAGGAGGTTGTACTGAAGATCTGGTAAGGATATTTTTTTTCATGTTGTTATGGCGGTGCGGCCCAGAGCTGTCCCGCCATTTTCTATGCACACCTGAAGCCATTATTGCACGATTTCATCCGAAACCGGCACAAACCGTGCACTCAAATCAGGCGTTTCCATATCCTTGTCCAGCGGAAACATGGGGCGGATGATGCGGGTGTATTCCAGGCGGTGCAGGTCCTGATCTACACCACCGGGGGTAAGGGCCATGATCCAGCCGCCTCGCATATCGTAAAGTTCGGGAACCAGGTAACCGATCTTTACCACCAGGATGTCGGTTTCTCTGGGATTTAGGCCCAGATTTGTGAAGTCACTTTCAAAATGGTAGGGTTTGCGTTTTTTGGTAACGATAACTTTTATGCTCCCTGTTTGCACCACAACTTCCGTTTCAGCGCGACGATCGCCATGCACAATGGCCAGGATTTCGCCGGTGATCTTCACAGGAGGGGCATAACGGTCATCCACCCGGGCGCCGGCATAAGCACTTATGGTGCTGCCAACACCCAACCTTACCGCTTCAGCGACAAATTCTTCATCGGGCAGGGAGGCATAGATGAGGCTGGGGCCACTCTCTGTTTTGAATTCATTTCGAGCCAGCAACTGGTGCAGGGTCCATGTTACATCGCCGGCACCACCGGCAGTGGGGTTGTCGCCCATATCGCTGATGATGAAGGGGCGATCGGTGGCTGTCAGAGCCTGCTCCAGGCACTCATCCAGATAGGCAGTGGGTGCCACAAACTCAAAATCGTGCCGCACATTCCAGAAGCGCTGAGCCAGTTTTTCTGCGGCCCGGCCCACATTCTCCCTATGATCGCCATACACCATTACCACTCCATGGTTGCGGGGCTCATCGGCCCAGGGGTACGACATCCAGATGGATGCATCGGTAACCCCTTCCCATTCCACAATGGGTTCAATCATGGCATACAGGCTTTTGCCTGGCTCTACCCGGGTGCTGGTTTTTTCTCCGGGCAGCAGGATGGGCACAGGTACCCAGGCTTTATAGAGCGGTTTGCCTTTTCCGCTCTTTAGGCGTTCCAGAAGATTTTCCACCGTCCTTTGTTTCGAAATAAGTGCATCTTCGTGGGGTGCCATGCGAAAACAGGTAATCAGATCAGTATTTTGTGCCAGTCGCCAGCTTACGCTTCCATGCAGGTCCATGCAGGTGGAGATCATCACATCGGTACCCACCAGCTCGCGGATGCGCACGATGAAGTCGCCTTCCGGATCATCCAATCCCACCACACTCATGGCGCCATGGATGTCCAGGAAAATTCCGTCGAGAGGCAAAACCTGTTCAAGTCTTTCAAGGGTTTGCTGTACCAGCGATTCATAGGCTTCACGGGTAACGATACCGCCCGGCATGGCATGACCACGCATGGTGGGCAGCCAGATGGCTTGCTGTCGTAAAGCAGAATCTTCATCCAGAAAAGGGTAGTAGGAGAAGACCTCTTCACCATACCGGGCCATAAATGCCTCCTCGTGGGTTACGGCCGGCGAAAAGGTGCTCGACTCAATGGCAATACCGGCAATGGCAACGCGGGGCAACCGGGTATCATGGTTCTGTTGCAAAGAACATGCGGTGCTCAGCACCAAAAACGAAAGAACAACTGCGATGTATGAAAATTTTGGTTGCATTCAGGTTCTTGTATTTAAGGGTTGAAACTCAGGTGGCCGCTGCTTGTGTGTCAGGGCAAGCAAATTCCCGATTTCGGGAGCGAACAAAATTAATCTTTCTCCGGTCAATTACAACTCTGCCAGAACTCCCCCGGTATGCCAAAAGAGTATGTTTGATCCGGGGTTAAATTTCTCTTTTTCAAGGTAGTGCAGAAGAGCTGCGGCAGCTTTTGCTGTATAGGTATTGTCGAGCAGAATTCCTTTCTTTATACTCAGTGAATGGTCCATGCCGGAAAAGGATAAAATTGTTACAAGCCACACTGATCGGGGTAAAAGTACAAAATATGCAGACAATACCATCCCTCCCAGGTCTTAATGATCTGTTCCTGGGGTTTGCTTGCAGGAACAATGCAGCCAGGATAATGATACGAAATAACGAGAAAAAAACTACCTTAGACCCTCTTCAGAAATTGCTGCCCATCATGAATACCTCCCTGAAAGATCTGCTCAGCGGACCTTTGCAAAAAGTGCCCATGGTTGCCTTGCTTAAGTCAGACGCCTCCGTTTTTGATCAGGCCATTGTGCTGGCCTGTGAGCCCGATGAAAAAACAGCCTGGCGCGCTGCCTGGGTATTGTATCATGCCATGAGTGAGAAAGATATACGTCTGCAAAGTCATCTTGCGCGGCTGATACACTCCTTGCAGGGGAAAAGAGATGGCCATCAGCGTGAATTACTTAAGATCATCGAAAAGCTGGACTGCGATGAAGACCATGAAGGAGAGCTCTTTGATGTCTGCATGAGTATCTGGGAGCAGGTAAATAAAAGTCCTTCGGTGCGCATAACTGCCTTCAGACTCATATGCAGGATGGCTGCCAAATACCCAGACCTGAAACAGGAGATGAACTTCATTGCCCAGGATCATTACATCGAAAGCCTCAGCCCGGGGATCAAAGCCTCTGTAGAAAGGATGAGGGCGCAAATGGGGGTGTAACGGGGTTTAATCCTTATCACATCATCAGGGTATTTACAACGGGTTAAACAAGCCTTATTTTAGCTGTAGATTGTTTAACCAAAACCCAACGCGATGAATACAAAACTACAGGCTTTTCTGCTCAATTTTCTCTCCTTGATGGGCTTTGCATCCTTTTTACTTTTTCTCTACCATGGCTATAAAGTATCGGTGGTGCTGGTAGGCCAGATTATTAAAACCATCATGGAGTCGGGAGCTTTGTCTTCGGCTTATTCCTTCCAGCCCTTTTAATTATTGTTGCTGGGTTTCTTATGGCAAAACAGGCGGGTCTCTGTCCGTTCTTATAAAAAAAGAAAGGGGGCTTTGGCCCCCTTTGCAATTTCCCATAGTAACACTTCCCCTCTACTATGCGATAGTGATTATTGTAGTATCCAATTCTCGATGCTAAAATAATTCATCTGTTTGTAAAAAATTTTAATATTTAGTGTGGTGTATGAAAATCCGAGTAAAACTATACTATGGTCTAGTTAACCTGCTTTTTTGCATGCCCTGGGAGGCCTTTCGCGAGGCTTTAATCTGATGCTTCGGGGGCTTCTGGCATCTTCTGGACTTGTCTGGATGACTAAGAAAAGGTGCAGAATGATCACTCACGGGAGGGAGCAGGCAGTATGATTCGCACTGTTACTCCTGCAATGGATCCGTTCCTTGTGCGGTTTTGAAGGGTTACCCCCATGGCGGGGTGGAATGGCTGATCTGGAGAGTGATTCTGGATGTAGTGGTTGATCCTTTGAGTGGTGTTGCTGATACCCGCAGGTCGGTGAGGGGGGGTGATAATCCTGCTGCCGGGTGCTGTGTCCAGGCCAACTCCATTGTCGCTGATATGGATGATCAGTTGTTTTTCGTGCCAACGGAAGGTAAGCAACAACACCCTTTGCCCGGTTTTTGGGGCCAGCCCATGCTTGATTGCGTTTTCCACAAAGGGTTGAATGATCATAGGGGGGAGCCTGAGGTTTTGCTCCAGCAATAAAGGGTCGATGCATAAAACCGAACGCATGGTATTGCCCAGCCTGAGGTTTTCCAGCTTGATATAACGTTTCAGGTATGCGATCTCGTCGGAAAGCAGTATGCTTTCTTCAGAGATGTTTTCCATTGTTTTACGGATCAGGGCTGAAAAATCATTGAGGTACTCCAGGGTGCTGTCCATGTCGTTGTCGAGCATGAAGTTCTGTATCGAACTGAGGACGTTGAAAACAAAATGGGGGTTCATTTGTGCCTGGATGGCCTGTATGCGCATGGTGTTGAGTTTTTTCTCATGCTCCAGCTTAAGACGTTCCATTTTTTGTACCCTCAGAATGCGCAGCTTCATTACCAGTAGTATAAGGGCAAGGGTGAGCACTGCCAGTGCACCGTAGAAATACCAGGTGCGATACCATGGTGGCCTGATGCGGAAAGACACCTGCAAAGGCAGATAGCTCAATCCGGTTTGGATGTTGTGTGCATCTACCTGCAAGGTGTACCTGCCGGGGTCAAGATTGGTAAATGTTATCTCGCTGCGGGTGCCCAGCGATGCGTGTTCCTGGCTGAAACCCTTCAGAAAATAGCGGTATTCAACCTTGTCGGGGTTAAGCAGGTTGGGTACTGTAAACCGGAAGGTGAGATTGTTTGCCCGATGATTGAGCACAGCCTGGCCAGCAGGTACATTATGCCAGGAATCAGGTGAGTCCGGGCGCTCCCAGTTAGTTTCCCTGAAATTCAGCAACAAATGTGTAAGAACGACCTGTCCTTGAGAATCGGGTTGAAGGAGCAGTTTGTATGGGTCGATGCGTATAAGATGTTCTTTGCCTCCCAGCCAGAGGATCCCTTCTGGGTCTTGCAGAGCCGATCGGATGGCAAAATCGGGCAAACCCTCGCTCTCATTGATAAAGCGTATGCTTTTGCGGTTGTACCGGTACAACGAATCCAGGTCTATGATGTTGATACCCATGTCGGTACCCGCCCAAAGACGGTTTTGGGTGTCTGCAAGCAGCCAAAGCACCTCATCGCCTTTTAATCCATCGGCGGGGCTTACAATGTGCTGGATGTGAAGTGTATCGCTTCCGGTAAGGAAATAGATCAAGCCATTGTGGGTGCCAGCCACCAGGCAGTCAGGGCCGTGGGCTGCCAGGGAACTGATATTGACCGGTAGCTCGGGCTGAAGCGTGCTGTATTTTCTGAACCGGCCCTGCTTATAGCGGTAAAGGCCCCGGGTAAAACTGCTGAACCACCACTCATCATTACGCTCCACGATGCGGTTCACGTCTGCGGGGTAGTCAGTCTGATTTTGAAAATAGATGTAGTTATCGCTGAGGATAATATTTGAAGCCTCACGAAAATGGCCCCAGGATCCGGAAATAGCCTTTCCGTCGGGGAAAATAATAAAATTCTCCCCAAAGCGCTTACCCACGTTAAAGCGTTGAAATCGTGGCGTGGGATCAGACAGTTTAAACAATGCATTTACTGAGCCCAGCCAGAGATTGTTTTCGGTATCGGTATGCAACCCCAGAAATCGGCCTGGTGGGTTAAACACAGCAGAATCGGTTCTGTGGCGGGGGTAGATTCCCTGGCGGGCAAAAAAAGCCTCCGGCAGTACCTGAAACGGTTCGGGGGGATTGCCGTGAATGACACGGTCGGCGGCGGTAATCCAGAGCTTGCCGCTGTGTATGGTAAGGTCGTAGATCTCAAGCCTGGTGGTGCCAAAATGCTGAGCGGTGAAATAGCTGATGCCCCGGTCGATGAGCTTGTAAAGGCCCTCCCCATCGGTTGCTACAAACACGGTGCCTGTTGCCGGGTCGGGGAGGGTGGCCCAGGCCATGCGATCCTTTACATTCCATTGGGGCCCCACATGGCGCAGGGTATGTCCATCGTAAGTGTACAGTCCGCCGGGTTCCTGCATGTCGAAATAACTCCACACTGAGATCCAAAGGATGCCATGCCTGTCTTCACTGATATGAAACACCTGGCCCAGGTCTTTAAAATCTCTTACACCGTCAGCATTGACGATCCTGAGACCATTTTTGAATAGCCCCACCAGGGTATCGCCCCTTGAGGAGATGAAGGTGGCCGAGCTGGAGCGCACCTGTAAAGGTGATTCGGCAGAGAGTGGGGTTACCTCTTTTGTTTCAGGATCGAAATGAAAAGCCCCATGGCTAAAGGTGTGAAAGATGATGCCGTTATGTGTTTCCAGAAAACCCATAACCAGAAACCGTTGGCCTGCCAGCTCTTCCGGCACCCAGGAGAATATTTCGTTGGGAGTTATCTGGCTGAACCCCGACTGGGTGCCTGCCATCAGGCTGTTGTGCCTTTGCGAATAGTAAAGTACCCTGATCAGGTCGCTGGGGAGTTGTGGAGTGGTAATAAGCGAAAAGTCTCTGCCATCGTACCGCAGCAGCCCCCCGCCATAGGTGCCCAGCCACAGATGGCCTGAGGAGTCTTCGGCAATGGCCCATATTCTTTTGCTGAGCAGTGTGTCGGGCAGGCTCACGCGGTGTATCTGGTTTTCGTGGTAAATGCTCAGTCCTGCATCGGTGCCCACCCAAAGGATATCTCTCGAATCGAGGAAAAGCGATTTGATGCTGTTGCTGGGCAGCCCCTCGCGCAGGGTATAGTGGTGCGAGGGGTAGTGCTGTGCCCCGCAAAAATGGCTCAGTAAGATCAGAAGAACTACAGAGAGTTGGTTTTTCATGGAGTCAGGCATTCTTCAGCAATTCCATGATCTCTTTGGTTTTGCCATGGGCCACCGGCAACAGCATTCCATTGTCGAGGACTATGCTCTGCCCGTTGGCTCTGCTGTAAGATTTTATATAGTTTACATTCACCAGGTACGACTTATGGGTGCGGTAAAACATTGTGGAGGGGAGCAACTCTTCAACCGCTTTGAGGGTTTTGGTTACCATAATGGTTTCGTTGAGACTGGTGTGGATGCAGGTGTAAGTGTTTTCTGCCTGGCAATATACGATGTTGTTGATTTTTACGAACTCAATTCCCGATTGTGTGGGGAATGCCACTTTTGGGGCAGGATCGGTTGAGGTGTTGAGGTGGGTTATGAGGGTTTCCAGCTCAAAACGAAAACGCGACTTATCGCTCTGGCTTTCCAGTTTCCGTATCACCTCCATCAGTTCCATGGGGTTGATGGGTTTGAGCAGGTAGTCAAAGGCCGAGTGCTTTATGGCGTTGATGGCATATTCCTTATGGGCGGTGGTGAAAACAACCCTGAAGTCGGGCTTGGGGAAATGTCTGAACAATTCAAACCCATTGGCACCGGGCATTTCCACATCAAGAAATACTAGCTGAGGCTTGTGCTGTTTGATACATGCAACGGCTTCCTGTACCGAAGCAGCCGCAAAAACCACCCGCAGGCGGGAGGGAAGGTATTTTTCAATGTTTTTTTGTAAACTCCCCCTTGCGCCTGGCTCATCATCAATAATTCCAGCCTTGATCATCGTTCCTTTTTTATAATTTTCCTCGATAAAGATAAAATATTTTTGTGGAATGCCAGGCAAACCAGGCCTTCTAAGCCTGGTAAAAGTATTGAAGAGTGTTTTTTGCCAAAACCGGAAAGTCTATAAGAATAGCCTGGCTTTTAAAATAGCTTCATGTTCTGGCGAAGTTCTTCTCGCAATCCATCCTTGATATACCTTCGGATCTCAAAATCTAACTGTATCTTGAACATCATCTCCTCCTCCTGGTCGGGATTGAGCATCTCATACGCCTGGAAGAAATAAAACGCGATGTAGTTGAGCACCTCCAGGGGCAGATCCTCATTGCGCTGTTTGGCCGCTTCTTTAAACTCGCCAGTAACAAAAAGGTAGACCTCCATAATCTTCTTGTCAGACATTTTGCGGGTTGGAGCCAGATTCCTTTCCCTGGCGATGCTGCGATAGGCCTTTACCAGCCTTGGGGTTACAATGGCAAGATTCTTTTCGTATTGCGTTTGAGGCCTGAATAGCCTTCCCAAAAGGTTGAAGAGTCCCATGTTGTTGGTTTTGAGGTGAGGACTGTAAATTTAACCAAAAAGGGTTTGGTGGGATTAGTTTTTTAGCTTTCGGAAAAACAATTTTAATGTGATATGTACACATTGACTTGCATTTGCATGATCTTTTTTTCAACCTTCTGTCGTCTGCAGCTGCCGGATTACCCGGCAAGGGTTTCCTGCAGCAAGAACACCTTCAGGAATATCGCGGGTTACCACACTTCCGGCTCCAATTACCGATCGAGAGCCAATGGTAACCCCTGGGCAAACCACTGCACTGCCACCAATCCAGACATCTTCACCGATGCTTACCGGCCGGGCATACTCCAGCCCGGCTGCCCGCTGCCGATAGTCAAGGGGGTGGGTGGCGGTGTAGATCTGCACATTGGGTCCGATAAGTGTGCGATGGCCGATCTCAACGGGCATCACATCAAGCACCACACAATTGAAATTGAAAAATACCCCCGCGCCGGTAATGATGTTGTATCCATAGTCGCAGTAAAAAGGAGGCTGAAGCCAAAGGTCTTTACCTCCGTGTGGAATCAACCTGGCTAGTATATCCCTTATCTTTTGCGGATTATCCTGGCTTGCCTCATTCAGGGCTTTCATAAGCAGGCGGGCTCGCTCACGATCTGCCGATAGCTCAGGGTCCAGGGCATGGTACAATTCTCCGCTGAGCATTTTTTGTTTTTCTGTGCGCATTTTCGATGATTATAATAGTAAGGGCCCCTTGGGCTGTTGGGGCTGCAACAAAGCCTTGGAGGAGCTGCTGCAGAGACATTGGGAAATTTGTTTGTGCCCCACTGTTTTTTTGCCCGCAATATAGATATTATTTATGCTTATCCGCAATCTTGCCAGTAATTACTTTGCTGGCAGTTTTCCCAATCGCAATAGATTTCGGTTGAGAAGTTTTTTCTTTCTTCAACTTTTTCCTTGATGAAAAAGTTGCAAAAAATCAAGGCTTCGCAGCTTTTTCGACAAAACTGCGGTCTCTTCGCTGAAAGATTTAAGGCCCCGCAATAAATCAAATGCTTTGATCCAAATTTTAGTGCAATGCGGGTCTGCAAATCTTTTTAACCGCTTCGTTCCTTGTTTTGTTACCGAAAAATCTGCAAGGCCGTTTGAATATAATGCCAACCAGGCGAAACAAACCAGATAAAACATTTTACATCAAGGTAAAAGCCTTAGTGGCAAGAAAGCGGATAGTCATTATATTATTTCAAGATGATGGTTTCCCGGACGGTTGTTTTGTTTCCTGATCGGTAATGGGGTATGCAAAGAGTGTACACAAACGGACATGTATTGTATCGGATTGATGCAGTTTAATGCCAGGTGGTTAGGTCTCTTATGTTTGCAAATGGTTTGTTTGCTTTAAGTTATGTTTTGGGGAATGATATTTGATGTATATTTATTTGATTTACACCCAAAACACCTGATATGATCCTCCATTACTTCAAACATACCCTGAGGTTGTTTTCACGCAACGGGGTTTATTCGATCATCAACCTTTTGGGCTTGTCCATCGGCCTGGCTGTCGGTATCATCATCCTTATGATCATAGGGCATCAGCTGAGCTACGACCGTTTTCACCGGAAGGGAAAAGATATTTTCCAGGTTAGCATGGTAGACCATTCGGAGGGCCAGACAGAGGCTTTCAATACCATCCCCGCTGCGGTGGGTCCTTCGCTGTGGGAGCAGTTTCCCGAAATTCTTTCTGTAACACGCATCTCGGCTCCTGTAGGGGGTTTCCTGACCTATGGGGAGCAAACGCTGCCCCTGCAGAAAATTTCGTGGGTCGATTCGACTTTTTTCCAGACCTTTTCCTTCAGGCTTTTGGAGGGAAATCCTGAGCAAGCACTGGCAGTGCTCTATGGTGCCGTGCTGACCGAGAAAACGGCAGCGGCCCTGTTTGGCGATGCAAATCCCATGGGCCAGACCATCAGGCTCAACAATGCACAGCAATATGTGGTCACCGGCATCGTGAAAGACCCTCCCGCCCATTCGCACATCCAGTTCGATGTGTTGCTCTCCTTCTCTGCCCTCTACGAAGACCGATCGTTGTATATGGGTTGGGATGGCGGAAACCGCTATGTTCATTACCTGCTGATGTCGCCTTCGGTCGATTGGCCGGCGTTCCATGCCAAGCTTCCCGCCTTTTTGTACGAAAAGATCAATCAGTATATTGAGTCCTACGGCTTTCACTATGCATTGAAGTTTTTTCCGCTTGAGGAGGTTTACCTGAAGTCAGGGCACTATGGCAACCCCATGATGTTTGTATATATTTTCGGGGCCATAGCAGTTTTTATTCTGCTCATTGCGGGGATCAACTTTACCAATCTGAGCACCGCACAGGCCCTCAGGCGTGCCCGCGAAACGGGAGTGCGCAAGGTAGCAGGTGCCAGCCGTGGGCAGCTGATGGCCCAGTACACGGGTGAGGCTTTGCTTATCGCCATGGGAGCCGCCCTGATTGCCTTGCTGCTGGTTGAGCTGGTGCATCCCTTTATCAATGCTATGACGGGAATGGAGTTGAAAATTCTCTCCGTAGACTGGCCTCCTTTTCTCCCCTTGCTGGTAGGAATGGTTTTGCTTACGGGTGTTCTTGCAGGGAGCTATCCGGCTTTTTACCTTTCTTCTTTTCAACCCGTTCAGGCTCTCAGAGGAAGTGCCAGCGGGGGCAGGGGGAAGGCCGTTTTCTCCAAAGCCCTGGTGGTGCTGCAGTTTGTTATATCCATGACACTGATCCATACGTCCATTGTAGTGTTCAGGCAGTTGGACTATATGTACCATTTCGATCCGGGCATGAACACCCGTGATGTGTTGTGGTTGCGTCTGCCCAGCCAGCGGGCCATGGACAGCTACGAAACCCTGCGCAACGAAATCAGCTCTCTGCCTGGCGTGCAAGCCATCGGGGCAACTTCCGAAATCCCCGGAAGATGGGTCACCAGCAATGGTTATACCATCGATGACGCTAAAGAGGCCTCCATGATCCATGTAATGGATATCGACCCGGGACTGCTTGACGTGCTGGGTATTGAAGTGGTGGCCGGACGCAATTTTGCGCCGGGATCGCAAACCGACAAAACCACCTACCTGGTCAATGAGACCTTCATCAGGCAGTTTGGCATCGATGACTTTCAGGCTGTTAGGGTGCATCGCGACGGCAGCAGGCCCATCATCGGCGTGGTAAAGGATTTTCACTTCGTCTCGCTGCATCATCGTGTCAAACCCCTGATCCTTACCAACGATCCCTACCAGGGGCACAGGTATGTGCTGATCCGCATAAATCCCAACAACAAGGACCAGGTGCTGGCACAGCTGCAAACCATGTGGCGGAAACTTTTGCCGGGTGATCCTTTTTTGCACGGAGCCATGGGCGATTACCTGGAGCAATCCTACCACCTGGAAAAGCAGGTGGGGCAGATCTTTTCCTCCTTTACGCTGCTGCTGGTGCTGATTGCCTGCATCGGATTGTTTGGCCTGTCGTCGCTGATGATTCGCCAGCGACAGAAAGAAATCGGGCTGCGCAAGCTGCTGGGTGCACCCACCTGGTCGATCCTGAAAATGGTTACCGGCACCTATACCTGGCTGGTGATCCTGGCCAACCTCATTGCCATTATGCCCGTATATTTTATTGTTCGCACCCTGCTGGGGTTTTACAGCTATACCCTTGCGCTCAACCTGTGGTGGTTTGTACTTACCGCCCTGGGCTCCCTGCTGCTGGCCTGGACCACCGTAGGATGGCAGTCGTGGAGCATCAGCCAAACCAACCCGGCGGAGGTGATCAGGTGTGAGTAAGGAGGGAGGCTTTAGTTTAGTTATAAGAATAGATGATGGGTGGTAGGCTAGAACTGAATTTTGGCTATGACTATATTGGGACTAATCTTGTTTAGAAGTGCGAAATCATCAAGCTTGCCGGTAAGGGTGACGATCAAAGGTTCTTCATAAGCCTCTTTCAGTTTCCCTTTCAGAAGGTTTTGAATGTAGCCCGCCAGACTCTCCTCGAAGGTATCTTTGATCTTCGGATACTCTTCTGCATGTTCAACAATAAAGACATTATTGCCTT
>ERZ869909.346-NODE-346-length-61432-cov-11.724554_pt1 | contig 61432 bp, 53 predicted proteins | sample MGYA00520892_ERZ869909 | MGnify/ENA primary metagenome ERZ869909 (study PRJEB32215, sample SAMEA104723947) | bioreactor metagenome | biome: bioreactor; feature: anaerobic bioreactor; material: water | place: China | collected 2015-03-12 ...
CGCCCACGGGTGCTGCCAAGACGCTGCTCCGTGTTGCCGTAGCTCACCCCGAGGTCTTGCAAGAATTGCGCGTTTAGCTCAATGCCTGTCGGATAATTACAAAGCTCGATACGGGTGGCAGCTTGATGATCTGCATGCTGTCGTAGGGCTTGGGAATGTCATGAGGCGGCTGTGGGTCGGAAGGTCGCGTTCGCATGATTGAGAAGCTGACGCTCGTCTCACCAAGGCGAGTGAGCGTCGGGTAACAGGCGCATTGCAGCTGCACAGGCAGCCGATGGCGAATGACAGCACTGGCCGAGGACCTTCCGTAGGCCTTCCGGCAGGTTTCAGGGCGCCGCAGCCGTTCAAGTGACGGCTCTCCGAAAGGACGAACTTCCGCTCATGGCCGATAGTACCCTATCGGAATCATCGCCGTAAGCAGCCGCCAGCCGCCTCAAGAGTTCTGGCGGGCGGGCGGTCTAACCTCAGATTTCGATCTGCTCAGAGAGATCTCCAAGGCATCATCGACCTCGATGCCCAGGTACCGCACTGTCGCCTCCAACGCGGGAGATAGTCCAACTTTGAGTGGCCCAGTAAGAGCTGAACGGCCCTCAGGTTCTTCGTACGCTTGCAGAGATCAATGTTGCCTTCGTTCGCCACCTCTCACTTCGTTCTTCCGCTATCGCCCTCGGGTTTCAGATTTTATAGAGGCGAAAACTATTCTGACTCAAAGGGATAACTCTCTACATCCGACACTCAGTGGCGACAGTTACCATTGCCCACAATTCAAGTTGGACGTCTTGCGAGAGTAGTAGTGGCATTTCATGCAGTCTTCACAACCTCGAGAGAGGTCTCGCAAATAGTCAGGATTTGCAATCAGGTCCCTGCAGAGCCCAATGTGGATGTTGGGCGGAAGATCGTCGGCCGGGATTCGTGAGGCCTTTCCTGAGATGATAAAGCTGATATCGGGATGACGAGCAGCAAGGTCAAGGGTGCTTCGGTGTCGGAAGTAGATATGTTCGGTACGGGCAGGGTAGATCAGGTGCTTATCGAGGTTATATAGTCCCGCTGAAACATCTAGGTAGTCGACCGGGAGGCTGGTAATGTGCGAGAGGAAGGTTTCTGGATTGAGAGAGTCTAGGGAGGGGTGCCCCGAGTATAGCGAAAAGCGTAGTGATGTCTCGACACCCGCGCTGCGCAATTTCGATGCCCACCTTTCCACCAAGTCATGGGCGTATTCGGCGTGCTGCGAGAATCGTTGGTCGATCAGCAGATTAAACAGATAACCATGGGCGGCATGTAGCTGTATGTGTTGAAAGCCGGCGCCAACAGCATAATCGGTCGCCTGGGATAAGCGGCGAAAGGCATCAGCGACGAATTCGCGATCGAAGCAGGATGCTACTGCTCGATAGACGCCTAGGTTTTCATGACTCTTGATCGTGACAAATTTTCGCATCCCTTCATACGCCGTCCATGCTGAACTGAGCTGTATGCCCGGCATCGCACCCTGGTCGGCAATCGCATTAGCAAGGTGCCTCCACGCTGGCGCGCTTGAGATTGTGGCACATACGTCATTGCTAGCAACACCATCAGGAATTACAACGTTCCCGACAACAGAACAGCTTAGTCCGTGTCCGCTCCGTTCCGCATAGAATTCGATAGCGCGCTCGTCTGGGCTTCCGTCCTTGACGTATCCCGTGTTGACGGCGAGAAAGAACGTTTTTCTATCTTGCTTGTAGCTTCTCATACCGGACCGCATTCCTTTTCATCGTGCGCAAGAGTTCGGTCTGAAGATCGACGTTGAGGATTGCCCCAATGCGGAGTACGTAAATAAGGCAATCCACCAACTCACTGCGAAGGCGCTCTTCCGCGTCGTCCATTGACACTTTATACTCGTTTGGGTGATCAAGGCTAATGTTGATCTTCTTCACTATGTTCGAAAATTCTCCGACCTCACCGAACAATCCGACGAGATCCTTTGTGAGTTGCTGATACTTGTCGGCGGTATTACTAAACTTGACAGGGAAGCCGTGCGCCTCGTCCATCGCTACCTGTCGTGCCACAATTGTATTTAGATCCACAAGTCACTCCTTAATTCGGTACGTCCAAGTAAACACCCCGATCAGGGTAGAAGAGATAAGGTTGACCGCTATGGCGGCGACAACCCCTTCTGGATCTCCAATCGCAATCGCGAGGGTTAGCGTGTTAAAAGCAATTGCTGCGAGTATTGCCATGTCTACCAGTCGCTGCCTTCCTTGAAGATGTCGAATCGTCTTTGCTGTGGCAGCCGGAAGAATCCTAAAAGATTCGGCCTCTTCACTGTCGACTCTTGGGTCCGTCTTGACGTCTTCGTAGCTTTTCTGAAGGTGGCTCTTGATTGGCCATATCCGCGTGTGAAATCCGTGCTGACCGCGGTACGGAATGTCAACTGGGGCCGATAGAATCGAAAAATCTACCTTCGCAACCGATTCCCCAATTGGTATCTCAATGTACTTATCGCCAAGATTCTGAGTCACAAGACCAAGGTTTCCGGAGAAGCCAGGGTCGGCATAGGTGCAGACAGGACTTAATCCGATACTAAATAACGAACCCTTGCTCGCGACGCGGGCTATTATGTTAGGTGGGACACAAAGCTGCTCTTGTGTGATCAGTACGACCCGATGTCCAGGTTTGATCAAAATGTTTCCCGTTATACTAGCGTCGATCCGTTTACCGTTCTCTGTCAGATCATAGTAGATGCTGCCCATTCGCAACTCATAGCACGCAGGCCCAACTTGCGAGTCATCGCCGCCCAGAATTAACTCGCCAGCAGCTAACCTGGATCGAATCTCATTGTCTGGTAATGTGGTCACATTATCCCCTTGTTTTTAAAAGATTTTCATCGCTAATGATATGCCTCACTCACATTCTAAAGTACTTTGCTATCGGCATCCTCATACGTCGTAACTAGGGTGTTTCCTGCAAGGTTAGTGGTGGTGTAGTGAGGGGCCGGCAAAGCAAAAAAAACCCGTCATCGACGGGTTCTAGGGAATTTTTCTATCTATGGATTGCTGTTGCGCTCTCGCAGTGCTTTTGCCTTCTGCCACCAAGAGCAAGTGTTAGTAAGTCTTGGAATGCAATATAAAGGATCGTCGCATCCGTAAGTCTTGGCACACCGTTTCTCTTTAAACGTGCCATCGATGAAGTGAGCGAGGACATCCGAGTAGACTTCGTTGATTGATCTTGAACCGTCAATAGCAACGAGATTCTTCTCAGTCCGAGAAATCTCTCGAAAGAGATTGTCGATACTCACGAGGTCGTCAATTTTTTCGAAATGGTTCGCGGCACCGTCCCGTTGTTGGATGCGAAGGACAGCTAGTTCGGGTGGAGTTTCAATCCAGAACGTTATGTCAGGATGTATCACATCTTTGCGAATACGTTCTTCGATGTCACGTAGCGTCCCAGCGCGGGCTCCTTGGTAGGCAAGGGTTGAGTAGAAGTATCGGTCGAGGATTACTACGTGTCCAGCCTGGAGTGCAGGAGAGATCTTCTCGCGCAGGTGTTCCTGGCGGTCGGCGACGAACAGGTCCAACTCTTCGTCGAATGGCAGGCGACCGCTTTGCGCAGACGCTCGAAGTCTTGCTCCGTAGGTGCCGTCTGTTGGTTCCTTGGACAAGACGACGACTTCGCCGACAGCAGCGAGATCGTCGGAAAGCCGACGGGCCTGGGTGGTCTTACCAGCCCCGTCGATTCCGTCGAAAACAACAAGTATGCCTTGGTAGGTGTTCATGGGGCGAAGGATATCATGGCGGTGAGTAGGCGGGCTGTGGTGTCTGCACTCACCCAACGGCCAAGTTGTTGCCTAAAAAATCGTTGACGTTCATGGGCCTCGTTCAAGTTGGCGGCAGCAGGTGCCTGCTCCGGCCGCTTCGTGCAGGGAGCTACCCAATCGGGACCAAGTTGAGCATGTCCGCTTCGACCGAGCATCTGCCAGTCGGCGATGTCGCCTACAGCTGAAGAGCACCTCTGCCCGATGACACACGCGCTGTTCGGTAATCAGAAGGCTCACCAACCGCACAACCGAACAACCGAACAACCGAACAACCGAACATCTTCCGGGCGTTCTCGCCTCTATCGGCAAGATAGCGACCTGCTGGCACAAGTCTTCGGTAGCCGGCAGTGTCCTCCGACAGCCTTTATTCTGCGGTTCTGCTCGATTTCCGACAACCTTTATTGTTGCTTTTCAGCACAAAAAGGGGGCATCCCCCTCACTCCACGGTGACACTCTTCGCCAGATTGCGGGGCTTATCCACATCCGTCCCCTTCACCAGGGCGGCATGGTACGACAGCAACTGCAACGGGATCACATGCAGCACCGGTGACAGCATCCCATAGTGCTCGGGCATGTGCAGGATGTGCACGCCTTCGCTTTCCGGGATCTCGCTGCCGGCATCGGCAAAGACGTAGAGCTCGCCGCCGCGGGCGCGGACTTCCTGCAGGTTGGACTTGAGCTTTTCGAGCAGCTCGTCGGCCGGGGCGACGGCGATGACGGGCATGTTCTTGTCCACCAGCGCGAGCGGGCCGTGCTTGAGCTCGCCGGCAGCGTAGGCTTCGGCGTGAATGTAGGAGATTTCCTTGAGCTTGAGCGCGCCTTCCATCGCGATCGGCCAGTGGCGACCGCGGCCGAGGAACAGCGCGTGCTGCTTGCTGGCGAAACGCTGCGCCCAGGCTTCGATCTCGGGCTCGAGTTCGAGGACTTTCTGTACCGCGACCGGCAGATGGCGCAGGGCGTTGAGGGCCAGGGTTTCGTTTTCTTCGTTGAGGCGACCGGCGAGCTTGGCCAGCGCCAGCGTGAGCAACGCGAGCGCCGCGAGCTGGGTGGTGAAGGCCTTGGTGGAGGCGACACCGATCTCCGGCCCGGCGCGGGTGATGAAGCGCAGGCTGGCTTCGCGCACGATGGCCGATTCGGGTACGTTGCACACCGCCAGCGTGCGCCGCATGCCCAGCGCCCGCGCATGCTTGAGGGCGGCAAGGGTGTCGGCGGTTTCACCCGACTGGGAGATGACGACGACCAGCGCATCGGGGTCGGGCACCGATACGCGATAGCGGTATTCGCTGGCGATTTCGACGGTGCACGGCAACCCGGCGACGGCTTCCAGCCAGTAGCGGGCGACCAGCCCGGCGTGGTAGCTGGTGCCGCAGGCAATGATCAACACCTGCCGCACGCCGGTGAGCAGCTCGGCGGCCTGGCTGCCGAACAGCTGCGGGCTGACCGAACCACCGCCGGCGATGATCTCCAGCGTGTTGGCCAGCGCCTGCGGCTGCTCGAAGATTTCCTTTTGCATGTAGTGGCGGTACTGGCCGAGTTCGACTGCGTCCGCTGCCAGACTGGAGACATGCACGGGGCGCTCGACCACTTCGCCGTCGGGCCGGACGATGGTGTAGCCGTCCAGGCGCAGTTCGGCCAGATCGCCGTCCTCCAGGTACACCACGTTGCGCGTGACCTGCAGCAAGGCGGCGGTGTCGGAGGCAGCGTACATGCCATCGCTGCCGACGCCGAGCAGCAGCGGGGAGCCGCGCCGCGCGACGATCGCACGCGAGGCGTCGTTCTGAGCGACGACGCCGATCGCGTAGGCGCCGATCAGTTCGTTGGTGGCCAGGCGCACGGCCTGGAACAGGTCGCCGCCCTCTTCGCCCTCCCCCCCCTTCTCTCCCACCTCGCGCAGCTTGCAGTGGATGAGATGGGCGATGGTCTCGGTGTCGGTTTCGGACTCGAACACGTAGCCTTTCGCGAGCAGCGCGTCACGCACCGCTTCGTAGTTCTCGATGATGCCGTTATGCACCACCGCGAGACCGCCCGACACGTGAGGGTGGGCGTTGCGTTCGGACGGTACGCCGTGTGTCGCCCAGCGGGTGTGGGCGATGCCGATGGTGGCCTCGAAGCCGGAACGCGCGGCCAGCGCTTCGAGGTCGGCGACGCGACCGGCCGAACGCAGGCGCTCGAGCCGCGCCTCGGCGGTCAACAGCGCGATGCCGGCGGAGTCGTAGCCACGGTATTCGAGCTTGCGCAGCCCTTCGAGCAGCACCGGCACGATGTTGCGGGTCGAGATGGCGGTGACGATTCCACACATGGTCAGGTTCTCAGGTCGGGTCCGGTGACGGATTCGGGTTGTCGGGAGTCGAGTATTCGTTCGGTTGCCCGGTGCGTGCGGTCCGGGACGGGTGGTCGGGTGATTTCAGGTGGAGACGCTCAGGACGCTTTCTTGACCGGCCGCTTCCAGCCGCTGATGGTCATCTGTCGCGCGCGCGAAACGGTGAGCTGCTCGGCCGGCGCATCCTTGGTCAGTGTCGTACCGGCGGCCAGCGTGGCGCCCCGCCCGACCCGCACCGGCGCGACCAGCTGGGTATCGGAACCGATGAAGGCGTCGTCCTCGATGACGGTTCGGTGCTTGTTGGCGCCGTCGTAGTTGCAGGTGATCGTGCCGGCGCCGACGTTGACCCGCTGGCCGATCTCGGCGTCGCCGATGTAGGCCAGATGGTTGGCCTTGGAGTGGTTGTCGATGCGGCTGTTCTTGACCTCGACGAAGTTGCCCAGGTGCACGTCCTCGCCCAGCTGCGTTCCGGGGCGGGTGCGTGCATAAGGCCCGATCGCGCAACGTGCGCCCATCGAGGTCTGTTCGACGTGCGAGAACGGTGCGATGCGCGTGCCCCCGCCGATGACCGCGTCCCGCAGCACGCAGTGGGCGCCGATGCGCACGCCATCGCCCAGCTCGACACGGCCTTCGAACACGCAGTTGACGTCGATCTCGACGTCACGCCCGCAAACCAGCGTGCCGCGCACGTCGATGCGTGCGGGGTCGATGAGGGTGACGCCGTCGTCCATCAGACGGTCGGCGAGATTGCGCTGATGAAGGCGCTCGAGCTCGGCGAGCTGCCGCTTGCTGTTGACGCCCAGGGTTTCCCACACGGCGTCGGGCTGCACCGCCTCGACCTCGAGCCCGTCGGCGACGGCGAGGGCGACGATGTCGGTGAGGTAGTACTCGCGCTGGGCGTTGTCGTTGCCGACGCGCGCCAGCCAGTCGCGCAGCCGGGCCACGGGTGCGATCAGGATACCGGTGTTGATCTCGCGCACGGCGAGCTCATCGGGCGTCGCATCCTTTTGCTCGACGATGCGTCGCACCCGCCCCTGTGCATCGCGCACGATGCGGCCGTAGCCGCTGGGGTCGTCGAGCGTGACGGTGAGCAGCGCAACGCGCTCGCCACTGGCGGCGGCGCGCAGGCGGCGCAGGGTGGACTCGCCGATCAGCGGTACGTCACCATAGAGCACCAGCGCGAGCGCATCATCCGACAGATGTGGCAAGGCCTGCGCCACGGCGTGCCCGGTACCGAGCTGGGGTTCCTGCAAGGCCCAGATCAGGTCGGGGTCGCCCAGCTGCGTTCGCACAAGGTCGCCACCATGGCCATACACGACACAGACCTTGCCGGCCTGCAGTGCGCGGGCGGTATTCACGACGTGGGCGAGCATCGGGCGCCCGGCCAGCGGCTGCAACACCTTGGGCAGGGCCGAGCGCATGCGCGTGCCCTTGCCGGCGGCGAGAATGACAACTTCCATCTGCGCTCCAATCGACTGCGGATTGGCCCGGATTCTAGCATGTCGGGCGGTTTGCCCCGCGCATGGCGCCGTTGGCAAGGGTCGATGGCGGTCGCCCTCGAATCCCTCACCCGGAGTCTTGATGTTGCAATGCAAAGAGAACATCATGTCGGCAATCCCCCTTTCCACGGCAAGGGTAGAATTCCGCTGTTGCATTGCAAACCAAAGAGACTCTCATGGACAACAAGGCCATCACCCAGTACATCCAGAACCGCACGTTCGACGAGATCCAGGTCGGTGACCACGCGCAACTGGTGCGCACCCTGACGCCGGACGACATTCATCTGTTCGCGGTGATGTCGGGCGACGTCAATCCGACGCACGTCGACACCGAATACGCCCGCTCCAGCCAGTTTCGCGAGGTGGTGGGGCACAGCATGTGGGGCAGCACGCTGATCTCGTCGGTGCTCGGTACCGAGTTTCCGGGCCCGGGCACGGTGTACGTGTCGCAGGGCCTGAACTTCTGGCGCCCGATCACGATTGGCGACACGCTCACGATCACCGTGACCTGCAAGCAGAAGTTTGATCACAATCATCACATCGTGTTCGACTGTCTGGCGGTGAACCAGGACGGACTCAAGGTCATCGACGGCCTCGCCGAGGTACAGGCACCCACCGAGAAGATCAAGCGTCCGCGCATGCACTTGCCGGAAGTCACGATTTCCGACCGGGAACTACGCTACCGCCATCTGCTGTCGATTGCAGCGGGTCGCTCCCCGATCCCGATCGCCGTCGCCCATCCGTGCGATGCCGAGTCCCTGCGCGGACCGATTCAGGCTGCCCAGGCCGGCCTGGTCGACCCCATTCTGGTAGGGCCGGAAGCCAAGATCCGGGCCGTGGCCGAAGAGTTCGATCTCGACCTGCGCGGCTTCCGGATCGTGGATGTCGCCCACAGTCACGCCGCGGCCGAGGCGGCGGTCGCCCTGTGCCGGGACGGTGGCGTCGAGGCGCTGATGAAGGGTTCGCTGCACACCGACGAGCTGATGAGCGCGGTGGTGTCACGCAGCGGCGGCCTGCGCACCGAGCGCCGCATCAGTCACGTGTTCCTGGCCGACGTGCCGACCTACCCCCACCCGCTGATGATTACCGACGCGGCGATCAACATCGAGCCCTCGCTCGAGGTCAAGGTGGACATCATCCAGAACGCGATTGACCTCGGTCACGTGCTCGGACTGGCCGAACCCAAGGTGGCGATTCTGTCGGCGGTCGAAACCGTGACCTCGAAGCTGCGCTCGACCATCGACGCCGCGGCGCTGTGCAAGATGGCCGATCGCGGACAGATCAAGGGCGGCCTGCTCGACGGGCCGCTGGCCTTCGACAACGCCGTGTCGCTGGTCGCCGCCAAGACCAAAGGCATACGTTCGGCGGTCGCCGGCAACGCCGACATCCTGGTGGTGCCGGACCTCGAATCCGGTAACATGGTCGCCAAGCAGCTCGAGTATCTCGGCAACGCGCTGATGGCCGGGGTGGTGCTCGGTGCCCGCGTGCCCATCGTGTTGACCAGCCGCGCCGACACTGCCGAGACCCGTGCCGCATCCTGCGCGGTCGCCCAGCTGATGGCGCACAAGAAGCGCGAGGCGATGATCTGATGCGCGCCGCCCTGATCCTCAACGCCGGCTCGAGCAGCCTCAAGTTTGCGCTGTTCGCCACCGAGCCAGAACTCGCCGAGGGGCCCGCGCTGTCCGGCCAGATCGAAGGCATTGGCGCACAGCCCGAGATGACCGCGAGAACCGCCGACGGTGAACGCTTCGTCGAATCGATCCCGGTGTCGGGCGGGCAGACCGAGCAGCACCGCGACGCGCTCGATCATCTGTTTCGCTGGCTCGGCGAGCACAACCCGGACCTGGACATCGTCGCCGCCGGTCACCGCATCGTGCACGGCGGCCAGCGCTACAGCGCGCCGGTTCGGCTCACCACTGACGTGCTCGCCGAACTCGACACCTTCGTGCCGCTCGCACCGCTGCACCAGCCTCACAACCTGCGCGCGGTGCGCGCGGTAGCTGCACTGATGCCGGAGGTTCCGCAGGTCGGCTGCTTCGATACCGCGTTCCACCGCACCCAGTCGCCGCTGGCCCAGGCGTTCGCATTGCCGCGCGCGATCACCGCCGAAGGCGTCCGCCGCTACGGCTTTCATGGGCTGTCCTATGATTACGTCGCGCGCCAACTTGACCACGTCATCGGCGAGCGGGCGGAGGGCGCGGTACTGATCGCCCACCTCGGCAACGGCGCTTCGATGTGTGCGCTGCGCAACCGTCGCAGCGTGGCGTCGACGATGGGGTTCACCGCCATCGAAGGGCTGATGATGGGTACCCGCACCGGCAGCCTCGACCCCGGCGTGCTGCTCTACCTGATGGAACAGAAGGGCATGGACGCCAAGGCGCTCACCCGCCTGCTGTACAAGGAGTCGGGATTGCTCGGCGTGTCCGGCATCAGCCAGGACATGCGCACACTGCTGACCAGCGAAGCCCCCGAGGCGGCCGAGGCGGTGGATTTGTTCTGCTACCGCATCGCACGCGAGATCGGCTCGCTGGCGGCAGCGGCGGGTGGTCTGGACGCGCTGATCTTTACCGGCGGCATCGGCGAGCATGCGGCACCGGTTCGTGAGCGCGTGGTGGCGCTTTCGGAATGGCTGGGTCTCAAGCTCGACGCCCGGGCGAACCTTGAGCACGCCAAGCGGATCGACGCCGCGGACAGCCGCGCCGCAATCGCCGTGGTGCCGACCAATGAGGAAGCCATGATCGCGCGGTACACGGTCGAGTTGTTGAACGGGTTGAACGGGTTCAACGGCCACGCCTGACGGTACGTCCCTTCCTGTGCGTGATGGCATACATCGCGCCATTGGGCTCTCCCACAGCCACTCAGGGGGGAGCAGTCCGGTGGACTCCGAGTACGGCGCGGGGATTGCAACGACGGCAGGAGCGGCGAAAGGACCTCTCGGGGCGGAAGTGACCAGTCTGAGCGATCACCTCCGCGCCCGGGCCACCCAGGCACTCACGCGAGCACGGCATCCCACAGCAGCTTCACACCGGAAAGCCCCAGCATCGCCGTGGCGAATACGTAGAAGGGCCGCTCGGGGATCATCGCCAGCAGACGCCGCCCAAGCCACACGCCGACGGGCACCAGCGGCAACAGCATCGCCGACATCAGCAGCGTCTCGCGCGTGAACAGATCCAACCGGATGTAGAACGGCAGCTTGGCGAGATTGATCGCGGCGAAGAAATACACTGAGGTTGCGACGAACACCTGGCGTGGCAGGCCGCGACCGAGCAGATAGATCATCAGCGGTGGGCCGCCGGCATGGGCGAAGGTGCTGGTAAAACCGGAACCTGCCCCGCACAGCCACGCCCACGCGCGCGGCACCGCCCCGCCGGCCGCGCCAGTTCCACCCCGGCGCAGCAGACGGTCGAGCGCGAACGCAATCGCGATCACGCCGAGCGCGCCCTTGACCATGTCGTCGGAGAGCAGACCGAACAGGGCCGACGCCAGCGCGATGCCCAGCAGCGCGGCCGGTAGCAGATGACGCAGTTCGCGCCAGTCGCCCTGCCCTCGCCAGGCGCGAATGCCGAACAGGTCCATTGCGATCAGAATCGGCAGCATCACCGCAACGGCATCGCCCGGTGACATCCAGATCACCATGAACGGCACCGCAAGACCGCCGAGCGCCCCGCCCAGCCCGGACTTGGAAATGCCGGTGATCAACACCGCGAACGCGGTCACGATCCAACCCAGCGCGTCGAGTCCGCCCATCGGCTTCTCCCAAAAGCGAAGGCGACCCGAAGGTCGCCCCCAAGACACCGCAACAACCGGCTACATTCAACGCGGCAAGACGCTCTCGCCCATCAGGAACGCATCCACCTCGCGCGCGGCCTGACGTCCCTCACGCCATGCGGGCGCTCAAGCCCGCATTCGTCAACTCCCCCCTCGTGGGCGATTCCGCTCAACGCGGCAAGACGCTCTCACCCATCAGGAACGCATCCACCTCGCGCGCGGCCTGGCGTCCCTCACGAATCGCCCAAACGACCAGCGACTGCCCGCGGCGCATGTCGCCAGCGGCGAACACCTTGGGTACGTTGGTCGCATAACAGCCGGCGCCGTCGGTCGTCGCGTTGGCGTTGCCACGCTTGTCCTTGTCGACACCGAAGGCGTCGAGCACGCCACCCACCGGGTTTGTGAAGCCCATCGCAAACAGCACGAGGTCGGCCTTGATCTCGAACTCCGAACCCGGCACCTCGCTCATGCGGCCGTCCTTCCAATCCAGGCGCACGGCCGTGAGCGCGGTCACCTTGCCGTTGTCGCCGATGAACGCCTTGGTGGCGACCGCGAAGTCACGCTCACAGCCTTCCTCGTGCGAGCTGGAAGTCCGCAGCTTGGTGGGCCAGTACGGCCAGGTCAACGATTTGTTGGCCTCCGCGGGCGGCATCGGCATCAGCTCGAACTGGGTGACCGAGGCCGCGCCATGACGATTCGAGGTACCGACACAGTCCGAACCGGTGTCGCCACCGCCGATCACGACCACATGCTTGCCCTTGGCCGAAATCGGATTGGGGCTGCCGCCGGCAACTTCCTTGTTCTGCGGAATCAGGAACTCCAGCGCAAAATGCACGCCGTCGAGTTCACGCCCCGGCACCGGCAGGTCACGCGGCACTTCGGAGCCGCCGGCCAGGATCACCGCGTCGAACTCCTTTTGCAGGGTTTCGGCGCTGACGACCTCGGTCGCGTCGTTGATGATGCCAGCCGGGATGTCCTTCGGCCCGACGAGGACACCGGTGCGAAAGGTCACGCCTTCGGCGGCCATCTGCTCCACGCGGCGATCGATCAGCCACTTCTCCATCTTGAAGTCGGGGATACCGTACCGCAGCAGACCACCGACGCGGTCGTTCTTCTCGAACACGGTCACGTCATGGCCGACACGCGCAAGCTGCTGCGCGGCCGCCATCCCCGCCGGCCCGGAGCCGACCACGGCCACCTTCTTGCCGGTCTTGCGCGCGGGCGGTTGCGGAACGACCCAGCCTTCCTCCCAGCCCTTGTCGATGATGGCGTGCTCGATCGACTTGATCCCGACCGGATCGTTGTTGATGTTGAGTGTGCACGCTTCCTCGCACGGCGCCGGGCAGATGCGACCGGTGAACTCGGGGAAGTTGTTGGTCGAATGCAGGACCGCCAGCGCCTCCTGCCACTGGTTGCGATACACCAGATCATTCCAGTCGGGAATGATGTTGTTCACCGGGCAACCGTTGTTGCAGAACGGGATGCCACAGTCCATGCAGCGCGCGCCCTGAACGCCGGCTTCCTCATCGCTCAGGCGCAGCACGAACTCCTTGTACTTCTTGAGCCGCTCTTCGACCGGCTCATAGGCCTCGGAAAGTCGCTGGTATTCCAGAAATCCGGTTGGCTTACCCATCTCTTACGCTGCCTCCAGTTGACTTTGACGCTGATCGGCCATCTCGGCCAGCGCCCGACGATACTCATGCGGCATCACCTTGACGAATCGGCTTCGGAAGGTGCTCCAGTTTTCGATGATGTGGCGGGCGCGCGGGCTGCCGGTAAAGCGCAGATGACGCTCGATCAGCCCCTTGAGGATGAGCTCGTCGCCCATCTCGAGGTGGTCGATGTCGACCCGACCGTGGGATTCGAGCTCGTCGCCCGACTCCGACCCCTTGCGCGCCTCGATCTCGTCCGGCAGCGGCTCGAGCGCGACCTGCGCCAGATTGCAGCGCTTGTCGAAATCCCCGTCCTCGTCCAGCACGTAGGCGACGCCACCCGACATGCCGGCGGCGAAGTTGCGTCCGGTCTGACCCAGCACGACGACAGTGCCGCCGGTCATGTACTCGCAGCCATGATCGCCGACGCCCTCAACGACCGCGGTCGCGCCCGAGTTGCGCACCGCGAAGCGCTCGCCCCCCACGCCGGCGAAATACACTTCGCCTTCGATCGCGCCGTAGAGCACGGTGTTGCCGATGATGATGTTGTCGGTAGTGGTGCCGCGGAACTCGGCCTGCGGACGCACGATGATGCGCCCACCGGACAGGCCCTTGCCGACGTAGTCGTTGCCTTCACCGATCAGCTCGAGGGTCACGCCGCGCGCGAGGAAAGCGCCGAAGCTCTGCCCCGCCGTGCCCGTCAGGCGGACGCGGATGGTGTCTTCCGGCAGGCCGGCGTGGCCATGACGCTCCGCCACGCGTCCGGACAGCATCGCGCCGACGGTACGGTTGACGTTCTTCACCGGCAGGTCGATCTCGACCCGCTCGCGCTTTTCCAGCGCCGGCGCGGCGAGCGCGACGAGCTGGTTGTCGAGCGCCTTGTCCAGACCATGGTCCTGACGCTCGGTGTGCAGGCGCGGCACGCTGGCCGGCACCGCCGGGCGATGGAAGATGCGGCTGTAGTCAAGCCCGCGCGCCTTCCAGTGCTCGATACCCTTCTTCATGTCGAGCAGGTCGGCGCGGCCGATCAGGTCGTCGAAGCGACGGATGCCCAGCTGCGCCATCAGTTCGCGCACTTCCTCGGCGACGAAGAAGAAGTAGTTGACCACGTGCTCGGGCTGGCCCGAGAACTTCTGGCGCAACACCGGATCCTGAGTGGCGACGCCGACCGGGCAGGTGTTGAGATGGCACTTGCGCATCATGATGCAGCCTTCGACGACCAGCGGCGCGGTCGCGAAGCCGAACTCGTCGGCACCGAGCAGTGCGCCGATGACGACGTCACGGCCGGTCTTCATCTGACCGTCGACCTGAACGCGGATGCGGCTGCGCAGGTGGTTGAGCACCAGCGTCTGCTGGGTCTCGGCCAGACCGAGCTCCCACGGCGAACCGGCGTGCTTGATCGACGACCACGGCGACGCCCCGGTTCCGCCATCGTGCCCGGCGATCACCAGGTGATCGGACTTGGCCTTGGCCACCCCGGCGGCGACCGTGCCGACACCAATCTCGGACACCAGCTTGACCGACACGTCGGCGTTCGGGTTGGCGTTCTTGAGATCGTGAATCAGCTGCGCCAGATCCTCGATGGAGTAGATGTCGTGGTGCGGCGGCGGTGAAATCAGGCCGACGCCCGGCACCGAGTGACGCAGGTAGCCGATGTATTCGCTGACCTTGTGGCCGGGCAGCTGACCGCCCTCACCCGGCTTGGCGCCCTGGGCCATCTTGATCTGGATCTGGTCGGCATTGACCAGGTACTCGGTGGTAACGCCGAAACGGCCCGAGGCGACCTGCTTGATCGCCGAGCGCAGGCTGTCGCCGGCCTTGAGCTCAAGATCGCGCTCGATGCGCTTCTCGCCGATGATCTGCGACAGGCGCATCGCCTTGGCGATGGGCTTGAAGCGCATCGGATCCTCACCGCCTTCACCGGTGTTCGACTTGCCGCCGATGCGGTTCATGGCCACGGCCAGCGTGGTATGCGCTTCGGTGGAGATGGAACCGAGCGACATCGCACCGGTGGCGAAACGCTTGACGATCTCCTTGGCGGACTCGACTTCGTCGAGCGGCACCGGCGGACCGGAAGGCTTGAGCTCGAACAGGCCGCGCAGCGTCATGTGCCGACGCGTCTGATCGTTGATGATCTTGGCGTATTCCTTGTACGAATCGTACTGACCGGAGCGGGTCGAGTGCTGCAGCTTGGCGATGGCGTCGGGTGTCCACATGTGCTCGTCGCCACGGACCCGATAGGCGTAGTCGCCACCGGCATCCAGCATGTTGGCCAGCACCGGATCGGCGCCAAAGGCCTTCTTGTGCAGGCGGATCACCTCTTCCATGATCTCGAACACGCTCATGCCTTCGACCTGGCTGGTGGTGCCGGTGAAGTACTTGTCGCACACCGCCTGCTGCAGGCCGACCGCTTCAAAGATCTGCGCCCCGGTGTAGGACATGTAGGTCGAGATGCCCATCTTGGACATGACCTTCATCAAACCCTTGCCGACGGCCTTGACGAAGTGCTTGACTGCCTTGTCGGCCTCGTCCGGCCCCGCCAGCTGCTGCAGGGTTTCGAGCGCGAGGTAGGGATGCACCGCCTCGGCACCGTAGCCCGCGAGCACGGCGAAGTGGTGAATCTCGCGTGCGGTCCCGGTTTCGACCACCAGCCCGGTGCGCGTGCGCAGCCCCTTGGTGACCAGGTGCTGGTGTACCGCGGACAGGGCCAGCAGCGCCGGAATCGCGACGTTGTCGGCATCGACCTTGCGGTCGGAGACGATGAGAATGTTGTAACCCTTCTGAACCGCATCTTCGGCTTCAGCGCACAGCGAGGCCAGCCGTGCCTCGACCCCCTCGTTGCCCCACGCGACCGGATAGCAGACATCGAGCTCGGCCGAACGGAACTTGTTGTTGGTGTAGCGCGCAATGTTGCGGATCTTGGCCATGCCGGCGAAATCCAGCACCGGCTGCGACACCTCGAGACGGAACGGCGGGTTGATCTCGTTGATCTCGAGCAGATTGGGGCGCGGGCCGATGAACGACACCAGCGACATCACCAGTTGCTCGCGAATGGGATCGATCGGCGGGTTGGTGACCTGCGCGAACAATTGCCGGAAGTAGTTATACAGCGGTTTCTCGCGACCGGAAAGCACCGCCAGCGGCGAGTCGTTGCCCATCGAGCCGGTGGCCTCCTCGCCCGCCTTGCCCATTGGTTCGAGGATGAACTTGATGTCTTCCTGCGTGTAACCGAAGGCCTGCTGGCGGTCGAGCATGGACACGCTGGTGCTGGGTGCGCGGATGTCCGCCGGTTCATACAGGCTGTCGAGCTTGATGTTGATGCGCGACAACCAGTCGGAATACGGACGGGCGGAGGCCAGCGACTCCTTGAGTTCGTTGTCGTCGATGATGCGCCCCTGCTCCATGTCGATCAGGAACATCTTGCCAGGCTGCAGACGCCACTTCTTGACGATCTTGCTGTCCGGGATCGGCAACACGCCGGCCTCGGAGGCCATCACCACGAGATCATCGTCGGTGACGAAATAGCGGGCCGGGCGCAGACCGTTACGGTCCAGCGTGGCACCGATCTGACGACCATCGGTGAACGCGACGGCGGCCGGACCATCCCACGGCTCCATCATGGCCGCGTGATACTCGTAGAAGGCGCGACGCTTGTCATCCATCGTGGCGTGCGATTCCCAGGCCTCGGGGATCATCATCATCATCGCGTGGGCCATCGAGTAACCGCTCATCACCAGCAGTTCGAGCGCATTGTCGAACGCGGCGGAATCCGACTGCCCCGGATAGATCAGCGGCCAGATCTTCTCGAGATCATCACCCAGCAGCGGTGACGACACGCCTTTCTCGCGTGCGCGCATCCAGTTGTAGTTGCCACGCAGCGTGTTGATCTCGCCGTTGTGGGCGATGTAGCGGAACGGATGCGCCAGGTTCCACTTGGGGAAAGTGTTGGTCGAGAAGCGCTGATGCACCAGTGCAAGCGCCGAAACCGCGCGCGGATCGACCAGATCAAGGTAGTACTCACCGACCTGATTGGCCAGCAGCAGGCCCTTGTAGTTGACCGTGCGCGTCGACATCGAAACGAAGTAGAACTCCTGCCCGTATTTCAGACGCAGGCCGTTGATGGCGTTGGCTGCGCGGCGCCGGGCGATGTAGAGCTTGCGCTCCAGCGCCTCGGGGACCATGATGTCGTTGCCACGGCCGATGAATACCTGACGAATGACCGGCTCGGTCTCCTTCACCGTCGGCGACATCGGCATGTCGCGGTTGACCGGGACGTCGCGCCAGCCGAGCACGACCTGCCCCTCGGCCCGCGCTGCGCGTTCGATCTCCTCTTCACAGGCCAGGCGCGAAGCCTGCTCCTTGGGCATGAACACCATCCCCACGCCGTACTCGCCGGGTGCCGGCAACTGGACTCCGCGCGCAGCCATGTCCTCCCGATAGAGCTGGTCGGGAATCTGGATCAGAATGCCCGCACCGTCACCCTGCAACGGATCAGCACCTACCGCACCGCGATGATCGATGTTCTTCAGGATCTCCAGACCCTGGAGAATGATTTCGTGGTTCTTCCTGCCCTTGATGTGGGCAACAAAACCCACACCACAGGCATCGTGTTCATTGGCCGGGTCGTACAAACCCTGCTTCAGGGGCAGATCCATCACGCTCTTCCTCAACACAACTCATTGCCGGACAAAGCCGGTGGGGACGGGCGGCAAAGCACCGCAAGCAATAAATGCACCAAAATAGTGCTAACGCCAAAAAAAACCGGACACACCATGGTCCGGCATTCGGTTGGCCGGCGCACGCGCACACGACCACACCCCGTTCTTTCAGGCGGGTTGACGAATATACCCTCGAAGAACCGTCGGTTCAAGTTTTTTCGACTACCCTAACCCCATGATGGATCAATGAATTTCGTCCACCGCAAACAACCTCCGGTGCTCCTTGATGGCGTAACGGTCGGTCATGCCGGCAATGTAATCGGCAATCGCGCGTGGCGCATCGGTTTCGGCACGACGCTGATATTGCGGTGGCAGCAAGCGCCGGTCAGCCAGAAAGGCATCAAACAATTCACAAATGATGCGCCTCGCCTTGCCCGTCATGCGCACCACCCGATAGTGCCGATAGAGGTTCTCGTGCAGGAAACGTTTCAGGGCGCGCATACGGACCACGAACGCGTCCGAATGCGTAGCCAGTCGCGGCGCCCGACGCACGTCTTCGAGATTCGCGACGTCCGCCTCATCGATCGCCGCGCGCGTGGTCTCGATCAGATCCAGCGCCATCGCGTTGATCATGCGACGTATCGTCTCGTGGATCAAACGCCGCCCGCCCAGCCCCGGCCAGGAGCGCTCGACTTCGCGTCGACACGACGCAAACAGGTCGACCTCGTCCAGTTGCTGCAGTGTGATCAGACCGGATCGCAAGCCATCATCAACGTCATGGTTGTTGTAGGCAATCTCGTCCGCGAGGTTGGCCAACTGGGCTTCGAGCGAAGGCTGTCGCCCCTTGAGAAAGCGTTCGCCGAGCGGCCCCAGCGTGCGTGCGTTGGCGGCAGAGCAATGCTTGAGGATTCCTTCACGCGTCTCGAACATCAGGTTGAGACCGTCGAAGTCGGCGTAGCACTCTTCGAGCGTATCGACCGTACGCAGCGACTGCAGATTGTGCTCGAAGCCGCCATGATCGCGCATGCAGTGATTGAGCGCATCCTGGCCCGCATGGCCGAACGGCGTGTGCCCCAGGTCGTGGGCGAGCGCGATCGCCTCGGCGAGATCTTCGTTGAGACGCAGTTCGCGGGCAATGCCGCGTGTCAACTGCGCCACCTCGATGCTGTGGGTCAGACGGGTACGGAACAGGTCGCCCTCGTGGTTGACGAACACCTGAGTCTTGTATTCGAGGCGACGAAACGCCGTCGAATGTACGATCCGGTCGCGATCACGCTGAAACTCGGTGCGAATGCCAGGGGTCGGCTCAGGATGCACCCTGCCCCGGGATGCCGACTCGAGGACCGCCCAGGGCGCAAGCGCGTTCATTGGCCGCGGGCGCGAATCGCCGCCGAGATGTCGGCGACCGATGCGCCGTCATGGATCACCGCCCGACCAATGGTTTCGAGCAGAACCAGACGCAAGCGACCGCCCTCGACCTTCTTGTCGCTTGCCATCAGGTCCAGATATCGATCCACCGGCAGTTCCGGACCATGCGCCGGAAGACCGGCGCGGCGATGGATGTCCTCGATGCGGGCCACGTCAGTGGTCGACAACCATCCCAGGCGTCGCGATAGCTCGGCCGCCATCAGGGTACCCGCGGCAACCGCCTCGCCGTGAAGCCAGGCACCGTAGCCCATCCCGGCCTCGATCGCATGCCCGAACGTATGCCCGAGATTGAGCAGGGCGCGCACGCCCTGTTCGGTTTCATCGGCCACGACGACCTCGGCCTTGTTCGCGCAGGAGCGCTCGATGGCATACTCCAGCGCGTCGGTTTCGCGCGCGCGCAGACGCTCGATATTCTGCTCCAGCCACAAAAAGAAGTCCGGATCGCGGATCAGCCCGTACTTGATGACCTCCGCCAGTCCCGCCGAAAGCTCCCGGTCGGGCAGCGTGTCGAGGGTGTCGACATCGGCAAGCACCAGTCGAGGCTGATAGAAAGCGCCGATCATGTTCTTGCCTAGAGGATGATTGATCGCGGTCTTGCCGCCGACCGATGAATCGACCTGCGACAACAGCGTGGTCGGCACCTGGATGAAGGGCATTCCACGCTGGTAGGTCGCCGCGGCAAAGCCCCCCATGTCGCCCACCACGCCACCACCGAGTGCGATCAGCGTTGTTGACCGTTCACAGCGGCTCCGCAGCAAATCGTCGAAGACGAGATTCAGCGTCTCCCAATTCTTGTGCGCCTCTCCATCGGGGAGCACGGTGGCCGCGACCGTCACGCCGGCTGCACTCAGCGCCTCGGTCAGGCGCTGCAGATAAAGCGGTGCGACCACGTCGTTGGTGACGACGACAACGCGCGGCTTCTTGAGATAGGGAGTGATCAGCGTGGGGTCGTCGAGCAGGCCTCTTCCGATTCGAATCGGGTAGGCGCGCTCACCCAGCGCTACGTTGAGCGTTCGCATGCCTTCTTCCTGTAGTCATCGATGGCTTTTTCCAGCTGACGCACCATTCCCGCCGGACTCCCGCGCCCCCCGTCGACAATGACGTGGGCGATCGAGCGATAAAGCGGGTCACGCTCGCGAAACAGGCTTTCAATGCGCGCGCGGGGATTGGGAACCTGCAGCAATGGACGGTTCCGGTCGTTTCGGGTGCGCTCCCAGAGCACGCGCGGCTGCACGTTGAGATAGATCACCAACCCGCGCCCGGCCATCATGGAGCGGTTGTCGGGATTGAGCACCACGCCGCCACCCGTGGCAAGCACCAGCCCGGACTCTTGGGTCAGTTCATCGAGCATCTGCGACTCACGCCGGCGAAACCCATCCTCTCCTTCGATCTCGAAGATGGTCGGGATCGTTACCCCGGTGCGCGCCACCAGCTCCTGATCACAGTCTTTGAAACACAAGCGGTGGCGACGTGCATACTCACGCCCCACCGTCGTCTTGCCCGCGCCCATCATTCCAACCAGAATGATGGGCCGAGCCTCGGCAATCAGATCCACTTAAATCACGTTTCCCGAATAACTTATCTCAAGGTGAGCTCGGTCGACGCCAGTCTCGGTGTGATGAACAAAAGCAACTCGCGCTTCACGTTTTGCGACGTATTGGTCCGGAACAGATTCCCCAGCACCGGAAGATCCCCCAGCAAGGGCACCTGCTGACGATTGAACTCCTGCTCTTCCTCGAAAACACCGCCGATGACCACCGTACCACCGTTGTCGACCAGCACTTCGGTTTCCGCCTCACGTGTAATGATCGCGGGAATCCCATCGACCAGGCGGGTGAAGTCGGCAGTGTCCTTGGTTATTCGCACCTTTAGACGAACCCGGCCATCCGGCGTGATCGACGGTGTTACACCCAGGCGCAACGATGCATCAATTTCTCGCACCTCGGTGGAATCGGCGGTCGAAATGCGTACGTTGATCTTCTCGCCCTGACGAATCATGGCCTCAACTTGATTGGCTGTCAGAATTCGCGGACTGGAGATGATCTTCCCGTGTCCCTTCGCTTCAAGAGCGCTCAATTCAAGGTTGAGAAACCGGGTTGCCGCGTTGTTCCACAACACCATGGACATGGCACTGGCACCCGCGGAGGCCGGAAGATTGACGTTCAAGCCGCCCGGCAAACCAGCATCGCCGGCGGTCGTCGTTTGTCCTGCACGCAATGAGGTACTTCCCAATCCACCACCGAATGTTCCCTGGCGAACGGGAGCCCCATCCGAGTCATAGCCAATGATGCGCCCTGCGGCACCGCCTACGCCCAATCGCACTCCCAGCGATTCGGCAAAGTTGTCACGTGCCTCGACAATGCGCGCCTCAATCAGCACCTGCTGCGGCGGATGATCGATCTCCCCGATCATTCGACGCACGGCATCGATACGCGCCCCAGTATCCTTGATGAAAACCCGGTTGCTTCGGCGATCAAAGGTCGCACTGCCACGCGCTGACAGCAGAGACTGGTCTCCACCTGCTCGAATGAGATTGATGACGTCTTCCGCGGAATGATAATTGAGTTGAATCGACTCCGACGACAGAACCTCAAGTTCCTCCATCTGAGCGGCGGCATCGGCAAGCAAGCGCTCGCGCACGGCGAGTTCTTCCGCAGGTGCGACCCAGATCACGTTGCCGGTCTTGCGCATGTCGAGGCCCTTGGCCTGGAGGATGATGTCAAGCGCCTGATCCCACGGTACGTCCTGCAGGCGCAGGGTGAGATTCCCCTGAACGGAATCGCTGGTGACGATATTGAAGTTGGTGAAATCGGCGATCACCTGAAGCACCGAACGCACGTCGATGTTCTGAAAATTGAGCGAGAGCTTTTCACCGCCGAATTCACCCGGGGCAACCCCCTGCACCAGTTGCGCCGGGTCCTCGACCACCCGACGCACTTCGAGCACGAACTGGGTGTCGCTCTGATACGCATTGTGCTCCCACATCCCCGTAGGAGACACGATCAGGCGCGTGTTTTCACCACGTCGCTGAGCGGTCATCGAGGTAATCGGCGTACCGAAATCGGTCACGTCGGAACGTCGCTGGAGATGCTCGGGGATTGAGGTCTTGAGAAAGTCGACGACCAGGTTCCCACCTTGCTGACGAATGTCGATCCCGGTGTCCGGGCTCGCGAGCTGTACCACGACACGCCCTTCGCCTTCGGTGCCACGCCGGAACTGAATGTCACGCAGGCTGCGCACCTCATCGCCGTACGACGGCGATGGTACGGCGAAGCTGGTCGCCCGTCCGGTATCCTGCGCGCGGGCGACGGGGTCCACCGCGATCGGTGACAGCGCGATGATCACGTCGCGACCCTCCACCCAGGTTTCGTAGGGAGGAATCCGCGTCAGATTGAGTACCAGACGCGTGCGATCGCCGGCCTGAACGATGTTTGCACTACGCAGGTCACCGCGATCGATGTCCTGTCGGCTTTGCCCAAGGGCGTTCTCCGTATGCGGAAAATCAAAAGCGATTCTGGCGGGATTGGCAACACTGAAACTCACCGGTGGAGCCGAGAGCGGCTCGTTCAGGGTGACCCGCACGAACGTCGATCCCCCCTGTTCCGCAACCCGGATGTTCTCGATCTTGTGTGTCGCAGCCTGGCCTTGGGTCGCAGTGGACGATTGCGCCACGGCCGTGGGCAGCGATACCACTCCAACAGCCAACGCCGCGAGCAGCGCCATCAATGTTTTTTGTCTCATAGTCGACTCCTACTGCTCCTGCAACCGCAACTGGCTGGTGCGCTCCACCCAGTCTCCATTAATGTCCTGAACAAGCTCGGTCAGCGTGACCTCTCCCTCGGTGATGCTGGTCACCATCCCGTGGTCCTGCCCCATGTAATTCCCAACCCGTACCTGATGCAACGCCCCTCCAACGGCAACCAACGCATGCTGTCGTTCGTCCTGGAGCAGTACGCCGACCATATTGAGGGATTCGAGCGGATAAGCTTCGAGTGGCTCGCGCTGTCGGTCGAGGTCTGGCCCTCCCGTCACCATCGCGACACTCTCAGGTTCTATCCGTGCGGTCGCGAACGGATCCAAATCGCCACTGGCGTCGTAGCGCACCACCGGAAAGGTTCTCATGTCGGGCAGCGGATCGACCCGCCCCTGCATTCGCTGCGCCTCCTGATTCATCCAGCGGCGAATATCATCCTGCTCTCCAGCACATGCTACGAGAAACAGTGCACACGACATCAGCAAAAGTACTCTCATGTTTGTCATCGCCCTCGCCCCTGCTGAGCCCCACCCGCCGGCCGCCTCTGCTGTGCCAGCTCGTCCTCGTCAAGATAACGATAGGTGATCGCCCTTCCGTCCAGACGCATGCTGCCATTCTCAAGCCGCGTCAACGCGATGTTGCTCAACGTGACAATACGCGGCATCTGCGCGACGTCGCTCGCGAACTCACCAAGGTCGTGGTAGTTGCCAACAATCTGGATCTCGATTGGCATCTCGGCATAGAACTCGCGCACGACGTCATTGCCAGGCTTGAAAAGATCGAACTGCAATCCCCGTCCGAGCCCGGCCTGGTTGATGTCAGACAGCAGCGAGTCCATCTCGGCACGGTTGGGCAACTGATGCAGCAACGCATCGAAACGCCTCTGGGTTTCCTCATGCTGTTGCCTGTACTCAACGAGGTTGACCGCCAGCCTCTTCTTCGCCAGCCAATCGTTTCGCAACTGAACCTCTTCGTTCTGGCGTCGTTCGAGGAGCTCCTGCTGTCCTTTCCAGTCGAACCAATACGCCAACCCGACCACCACGACAAGCAGACCGATGAAAACCGCGACCTTGGGCGCTGTCGGCCAGACGCCCGGATCGTTGGGGTCCAGCCCACGAAAATCCTGCGCGAGGCGCTCCATGTCGAGTTTTCGCCCCTCGCTCTTGCGTGCGGCCTTCATTGTGGCACCCCGTCGATTTCTTCGTTGCTGGGCCGAACGATGCTGATATTCAGGGTGAACTCACTCATCCGGCGCCCTCCTACCACTGCGGAGCGAACCTCTACCAGACCCGCCTGGGCCAAAACCGGTGAAGACTCAAGGCTGCGCATCAAATGGGAGACACGCGCATTCGACTGCGCATTTCCCACCAGGGTGACTTGCGTTCCAGTCTGGCGCAGAGAAGTGAGCCGAACCCCCTCGGGCATCCGGTGCACCAGTTCATTGAGCAAATGCACGACTTCGGCGCGGTTACCCTGCAACGACTCGATGACGCGCATTCGATTCACGAGATCTTCAATCTCCTGACGCAAGGAGCGGATCTCCGCGATCTCCTTGTCAAGCTCGGCAATGTCGTTTCGCAAGAGCGTGTTGCGTCGTTCCTGCTGTTCGATCAAGCCCGTAACGTACATGTGGCCAGCATACCCGATACCCGCGCCCAGCATGATCATCAGCGTAACCATCACGTAAAACTGCTGACGACGCTCCTTTCGCTTCTCTGCCCGATGGGGAAGAAGGTTGATACGAATCATTGGTCGAATCTCCTGAGCGCCAGACCACACGCAACCAACAGACACGGCGCATCGGTCATGAGGTTCTTGGGGCGCACCTTGGACGACAGCCCCATCTCGGCAAACGGATTGGCAACCACGGTTGCAACCTGTGTCCGCCCCGCGACGACATCCGCCAGCCCCGGCATGACCGCGCAACCACCCGCGAGAACGATGTGATCGACTTCGTTGAACTGAGTCGACGTAAAGAAGAACTGTAACGCGCGAGACACTTCCAGTGCGACGCTATCCATGAATGGGCGCAGCAGATCCCGTTCATAGTCGTCAGGCAGGTCCCCGCCACGCTTCGCGGCCTCGGCCTCCTCGAAACTCATTCCATACTGACGCGCCACGTCCTGAGTCAGTCTCGCCCCCCCGATCGCCTGCTCACGTGAATAGATCTGAACGCCATCACGCAGTACCGAGACCGTCATCGCCGAAGCGCCGATGTCGATCAGGGCGACGATCTTGCCTTTGGCGGAATCGGGCAACTGCCGTCTGACCAGATCAAACGCCGCCTCCGACGCGAAGGACTCGACGTCCATCACCACTGCCTTCAGGCCAGCAAACTCGGCCACCGCCACACGATCCTCGACCTTCTCCTTTCGCGAGGCGGCGATGAGAACTTCGACATCGTCCGGATCGGCGGGCGACGGCCCAACCACCTGAAAATCGAGGTTGACCTCGTCAATCGCGAAGGGGATGTACTGGTTCGCTTCGGATTCGACCTGAAGCTCGAGTTCCTGATCGCGCATGCCGGCGGGCAGCACGATCTTCTTGGTGATCACCGCGGTGGCCGGCAACGCCATGGCCACCTGCTTCACCCCCGAACCCAGACGACGCAGCGCACGCCTTACCGCCTCACCGACCCCCTCGAGATTGGCTATATTTCCGTCAACCACAGCATCCCGCGGCAACGGTTCGATTGCATAGCGCTCGATGCGCAGCCCCTCTTTCTCTCCTCCCGACAGCTCGACGAGCTTGACCGAGGACGAGGAAATATCGAGACCTGCCAGCTGACGCGCTCCGGAACGGAATAACTGGAAGTTGATCACAAAGAAAATCCTTAAATTTCTTTATGTTACACTTGGATGCTGAACGTCCACTTCAAATCCTAGCAACATTTCATGCAAAGTGTAAAGAAAAAATCAATGACATATTCGACAAGAGCGCAACTTTTCCCCCCGTATAATCTCTAACCGGGTCGTTTTTCAGGAATTTCCGATGCGCTGGCTTCTATACCCCTTTGCGCTGATTCTCGTTGCTGCTGCGCTCGCCGTGGCTACCCTCGGCACCGTCACGGCTCTGGCCTGGCCCAAGCTCCCGGGACTCGAGGTGCTCACCGACTATCGCCCCCGCATCCCGCTGCGAGTATACACCGCCGACGGCGCACTGCTCGCCGAGTTTGGAGAGGAACGGCGGGCGCTGGTCCGCATCCAGGACGTCCCTCCGGTACTCGTACAAGCGATTCTCGCCGCCGAGGACGAACGCTTCTACGACCACCCCGGCGTCGATCCCATTGGCATCGCCCGGGCGGCGGTCGCCAATTTCTCCTCGGGCGAGCGCGGCCAGGGCGCATCCACCATCACGATGCAGGTCGCACGCAACTTCTTTCTGTCGCGGGAGAAGACCTACAACCGTAAGCTTTACGAGATCCTGCTGTCGATCAAGATCGAACAGAATCTGACCAAGGACCAGATCCTCGAGATCTACATCAACCAGATCTTCCTCGGTCATCGCGCCTACGGTTTTTCCGCCGCTGCGCGCGCCTACTTCGGCAAGCAGCTGAACGAACTCACCCTCGCCGAAGCCGCCATGCTCGCGGGGCTGCCCAAGGCCCCGTCGGCCTACAACCCGGTGAATAACCTGCGCCGGGCAACCATCCGGCAGCAATACGTGTTGCGACGCATGCTGGACGCTGGCTTCATCGATGCCACGGCCTTCGAGCAAGCCCGCAACGAACCATTGCGGCTGGCCAGCCGCCGCCTGCCCTCGCGCGAAGTCAACGGCGACTACGTTTCCGAAATGGCGCGCCAGATCGCGGTGGACCTGTACGGTGAAGACGCCTACGGGCTCGGCATCCGGGTGATCACCACCATCCACAGCGAAGACCAGGCCGCAGCCAAGGCTGCGGTCCGCAAGGGCGTACTCGATTTCGACCGGCGGCGCGGCTACCGCGGCCCGGAGGCCTTCGTGGACCTCGGCGGCATCACCGACGACGACGAAGAGCGACTGATCGAAGCCCTCGCCCAGTATCGCGACCTCGAAGGGCTTCCTGCGGCGATCGTGCTCTCCGCCTCCCCGCGCGAGGTCAGGGTTTATCGTGACGGCATCACGACGACGATTTCCGGCAAGGGGCTCGCCTTCGCCGCGCCCATGCTCGCCGAACGCGCACCCCAGACCCGTCGCATTCGACGCGGCGCGATCGTCCGTGTCCACGAGGGAGAGGACGGCTGGGAGATCGTACAGCTGCCGGAAGTCGAGGCTGCCCTGGTGGCGCTGGATGCCGGCACCGGTGCCGTACGCGCACTCGTCGGCGGATTCGACTTCAACCGCAGCAGCTTCAACAACGCAACCCAGGCTGTTCGACAGCCCGGCTCAAGCTTCAAGCCCTTCATCTTTTCCGCCGCGCTCGAGCGCGGATATTCCCCGGCAAGCTACGTGGATGACGGACCGCTGTTCTTCCCGGCCGGCGTCACCGGCAGCAAGGCCTGGGAGCCCAAGAACTATGATGGCAAGAACGAAGGATTGATGACCATGCGCGAATCACTCGCCCGATCGCGCAATCTGGTATCGATACGCCTGCTGCAAGCCGTCACGCCGAAGTATGCCCAGGACTACATCGGCCGTTTCGGGTTCGAGGCATCGCGACACCCTGCCTATCTGACCATGGCGCTCGGCGCCGGGCAGGCCACACCATGGGAGCTTGCGACCGGTTATGCCGTGTTCGCCAACGGCGGCTTTCGTGTCGAGCCATACATCGTCCGGGAAATCATAGACGGCTCGGGACGTACCGTCGCCAAGGTGGATCCATCAGTTGCCGGCCAGAGCGCGCCGCGCGTGCTCGATCCGCGCAATGCGTGGCTGATGGATTCCATGCTCCGGGACGTCATCCGCAGTGGCACGGGCGCCAGGGCGCGAGCGCTGGGTCGCAACGACCTCGCCGGCAAGACCGGAACGACCAATGACTATGTCGATGCATGGTTCGCCGGCTACAATCCCGACGTGGTCGCGGTAAGCTGGGTCGGATATCCGCAGCCGCGCAACCTCGGCCGGGGTGAGACTGGAGGTCGCGCGGCGCTACCGATCTGGATGGACTACATGCGCGTCGCACTCAACGGCCTTCCCGAGAAGGAACGCCCCCGCCCCGCTGGTCTCGTTCCGGTCCAGCACGCAGGGAGCAGCGTCACGGACTTCCACTATCAGGAAGACCCGCCGCCGCAACCTCCTGCGCCAACCCTGCCGGACATTCCCGAATTGCAGTACTTCATCACTGAACAGACTCCGTGGCAACCACAGCCGCAGGCTTCGCCTCCAGCGACCGTATCCGCCCCGGCCCCGGTTGAAGAACGCACTCTGCCTCCGTTGCGTCCATAGGCCCTCACTGGATTCACGCACGTGAGGAAACAACCACGGACCACCAAGACAACGGTGGTCCGTAAACCATCATTCCGGCTCGATCACCAACCCAACGCGTCCCGACTGCTCGGAGACCAGCCTGGACAGTACTGCGTACAGCTCCGATCCATCGCGCCCGGCGATCCAGCCGCCTTCGGCGGGCGCGAAGTGAAAACCTCCGGATTTGGCCGCAACCCAGATCTCGCGCGCGGCCGAATGACGGTTGATGATGATCTTGCTGCCGTCGTCGAACTCCACCTCGAGGACCCCGCCCGGCTTGGCATCGATATCGAGATCCGCGGCGCAGTTCTCCAGCGCCGCCTCGATCCGCATAAGTTCAGCATCCGCCAAATCATTGAACTCAGACTCTTGCATCACCGCTCCTTCTGTTAACATCCACTCTTTACCCTGGCACCGTCGCGCCATCATGCTGATTCGTCCATCGCTTCGCCGCCCACTCCCTGGTGCCCTGCCCGCCGCTCAGCACGCCTTGGGCTGGACCCGCCTGCCGCGCTCACGGGCCGCGCGCCTGCTGCCCGTCGCGTTGGCCGCGCTTGCGCTCAGCGCCTGCGGAATGCGAGGGCCGCTGTATCTTCCCGAAGTGCCAGCACCTCCGGCGCAGATGGCGCCTGCCGTCAATCATAACAACCCATAGCAGGTTCGCGGATAATGTCTCAACCCCCGATCACACCTTCCACCCCATCCCCTCACCCGGTCGCGACCCTGATCCCGGGGCAAGACGGCCTGCAACTCGAGGCGGTGACGCTGGAGGCCATTGCCGAACGCTTCGGAACGCCAACCTACGTCTATTCCCTCGCAGCCCTGACTCAGGCCTACAACGCATACCGCGACGCCTTGAACGGAATCGATGCCCAGGTTCATTATGCGGTCAAGGCCAACTCGAATCTCGGTATTCTGTCGGCGTTTGCCCGTCTCGGGGCCGGATTCGACATCGTCTCGGGCGGGGAACTCGCCCGCGTCATTGCTGCCGGGGGCGATCCCCGCAAGGTGGTCTTCTCTGGCGTGGGCAAGACCGAGCAGGAGATACGCGCAGCACTCGAAGCAGGAATCCAGTGCTTCAACATCGAATCCGAGGCCGAACTCGATCGCCTGAGTCAACTGGCGGCAACGTTGAATGTTCGGGCCCCGGTGGCGTTTCGAGTCAACCCCGACGTCGACGCGAGAACGCACCCATACATCTCCACTGGCCTGCGCAACAACAAGTTCGGCGTCGCCTTCGACGAAGCCTTGCGCCTCTATCGGCGGGCCGCCGCGAACCCGCACCTCGCGGTTGTGGGCATCGCCTGCCATATCGGCTCGCAGTTGCTCGATCCCGCGCCAATGGCCGAAGCAACCGCGCGCATCGTCGGCCTGGTTGACACCCTCAGGAACGACGAAGGCATCGCGCTCGAACACATCGATCTCGGTGGCGGCCTCGGCATCCGCTACAAGGACGAGCAACCGCCAACGGTCGCGGCCTATCTCGCACCATTGCTGCAACAACTCGAAGGCCGCCGCGAACGCATCTGCTTCGAGCCCGGACGCTCGCTGATCGGCAACGCTGGGCTCCTGCTGACCCGAATCGAGTACCTGAAGCCTGGCGCGGAAAAGAACTTCGCGGTGGTCGATGCGGCGATGAACGATCTCGCCAGGCCCGCGCTGTACGACGCCTGGCACGACGTGGTTGAAGTGCGTCCGCGCGAGGTCGCGCCCACCGCATATGAAGTTGTCGGCCCCGTTTGCGAAAGCGGAGACTTTCTCGCACGCGAACGCACGCTGCGCGTCGCACCAGGTGACCTGCTCGCAATTCTCTCGGCGGGAGCCTACGGCATGACGATGAGTTCGAACTACAACAGCCGCCCCCGCGCGGCCGAAGTCATCGTCAATGGCAACCAAATGCATCTGATTCGTGAGCGCGAAAGCGTGAACAGCTTGTTCGCGCTCGAATCGACGCTGCCAGACGCAGACTGAACACGGGATCGAAGGCGACGCGCATGGACTCCAGCCCTGCCCGGAGACACTGCCGGCGACGCGTGACACGGCTCCTCGCTGCCGCCGCGCTGATACTGCATGCAGTCGCCGGTCTGACGCACGAAGCACCCCGCCCCGTGGTCGATGCGCTGACCGCGGCTGGCATATCACCGCACAATGTCGCAATCTGGGTGCACGCGGTGGACGCGGAACAACCATCGGTGCAGTTCAACGCCGAGACACCGATGAACCCCGCCTCGGTGATGAAACTCGTGACGGCATTCGCCGCCATCGACGCACTCGGCGCCGCACATACGTGGACCACGCGGATCGCAACAAATGGGGCGCTGGAGAACGGGATACTCGGCGGCGACCTGGTCATCGTCGGTGGCGGTGACCCCGTGCTCGGTTTCGATCGCCTGTGGAAACTGCTTTATCGTCTGCGTGCACTCGGTGTGCATACCATCCGCGGAGACATTGTCCTGGACGACGGTGTGTTGCGTCTGCCAGCGCATGACCCGCACGCATTCGATGGACGCGGGTTGCGCCCATACAACAGCGGCCCCTACGGCCTGCTGCTGCACTTCAACACCGTTCATCTGCACCTGCAACCGGGCGCCTCACCCGGACAGCCCGTACATGTTTCCATCAGCCCTCCGCTGAGTGGCATAACGATCGAGAACCGGATCCAGACGAGCGCAGGCGCTTGCGGAGCCTGGCATCGCCAGCTCGATGCAACGCTGAGCACCGGAGCCGGTCAACCGGCGCTGGTTCTCAACGGCACCCTGCCGGCCAGTTGCGGTGCGCGCGACTGGAGCGCGGCTCCGTTTGCTCCGGCCGAGTATGCGCGCGCACTGGTCGACGCACTGTGGCGCGAGGTCGGTGGCAACCTCGAGGGCACGGTACGCACCATCTCGCGACGCAAAGATGCCGGCCGGCAGCTCCAGACCCTGATCACCGACGCCTCACCAGCACTGGCCGAAGTGGTGCGCGAAATGAACAAATGGTCGAGCAATGTGATCGCCCGCCAGCTGCTGGCCTATCTCGCACGTGAAGATACGTCACAGACTGACATGGTTGCTGCCGGAGCCGCCCGCGCAGCCGAACGACTCCGTATTCACGGAATCGAAATCGACGGACTGGTGATCGAAAACGGCTCGGGGCTGTCGCGCAACGAGCGGATTCGGGCCGACCGGCTGGGCCAGCTGCTGCTCGTGGCCTGGCGCCAGCCCTGGATGCCGGAGTTCATCTCAGCCCTGCCCGTTGCCGGGAGCGATGGAACGGCCTTTCGCCGCCTCACCGATAGTCCCGCGCGCGGCCACGCCCATGTCAAGACGGGCACCATCAACCACGTTCGCGCCATCGCCGGCTACGTGCTCGATCGCGATGGACGGCGCCATGTGGTCGTGATGATGGTCAACGACCTCAACGCCCATGCCAGTACCGCCGCGCAGGACGCCTTGCTGGAATGGGTGTGGTCCGGGGATCACACCATACCCGCACCATCCCGGCATGGACCCAGTCATTGACCTCATGCCGGTGCGAAGCGAGCAGAGGTGCACTCACTTTCAGACAGGTGCACGCGGCATCGGCATCGTTCCGCGTTGCGCCAGAACCCACCAGCCCCGAGCAACACGGTATACCACCCAGACACTGGTTGCGATCAGCATCAGAAAACCGAACACGAATCCGACGACACTGAAGATCAGCAACCAGGCGACGATCACCCACAGCAGCGCAAACCAGAAGGTACGAAGCTGCCATCGGAAATGACTGTCGAGCCAGGTCCCCCGGGCTTCCGAGCGCTTGAGATAATTGAGCAGCACCGCGATGATCGAAGGAATGCTGGCTAGAAAGCTGACCAGGATCGCAACCGATCCAAACAGTGCCGACACCACCGCGAAGGCATGCAGGCCGTACACGACGTGCGTGATCATCAGCAGGCCCGCGAGCGGGTCGTCCTGATTGGGTTGCCTTCCAACCGGATTGGCAGCAGGAGAATGATCGCGGGACATATCATTCATAACCCCAGCTCCTGCCACATTCGGTCCACGCGCTCCTTCACCGCCTGATCCATGACGATCGGCCGCCCCCATTCACGGGATGTTTCTCCCGCCCACTTGTTGGTCGCGTCCATCCCCATCTTGCTGCCCAGCCCGGCAACCGGACTGGCGAAGTCGAGATAGTCGATCGGCGTGTTGTCCACCATGACGGTATCCCGGGTGGCATCGACCCGGGTCGTCATCGCCCAGATCACCTCCTTCCAGTCCCGGATGTCCACATCCTCATCGACGACCAGGATGAACTTGGTGTACATGAACTGACGCAGAAAGCTCCAGATGCCGAACATCACGCGCTTGGCGTGGCCGGGATACTGCTTGCGGATACTGACCACCGCGAGCCGGTACGAGCACCCTTCCGGCGGCAGATAAAAATCCGTGATCTCTGGAAACTGCTTCTGCAGCAAGGGCACGAACACCTCGTTCAGCGCCAGCCCCAGCATGGCAGGCTCATCCGGCGGCTTGCCGGTGTAGGTCGAATGATAGATTGGCGACTTGCGCATCGTGATACGCTCGATGGTGAACACCGGAAACTCGCTGACCTCGTTGTAATAGCCGGTGTGGTCACCATACGGACCCTCGGGCGCGGTATCGTCCGGATGAATCACGCCTTCGAGCACGATCTCGGCCGATGCCGGCACCTGCAGATCCGAACCGATGCACTTGACCAGTTCGGTCTTCGCCCCCCGCAACAACCCGGCGAACTGATACTCGGACAGGCTGTCGGGCACTGGCGTCACCGCCCCCAGAATCGTTGCCGGGTCACAGCCCAACACGACCGCCACCGGAAACGGCTCCCCCGGATGCTTCTGCTGGTAGTCACGAAAATCCAGCGCCCCGCCGCGGTGCGCCAGCCAGCGCATGATCACGCGATTACGGCCGATCACCTGCTGCCGGTAGATGCCGAGGTTCTGGCGTTTCTTCTCCGGTCCACGGGTCACCACCAGCCCCCAGGTGATCAACGGCGCAGCATCCCCCGGCCAGCAATGCTGGATCGGCAGTTTACCGAGATCGACTTCGTCGTCGGTCCATTGCACCGCCTGGCAGGGCGCATTGCGCACCACCGACGGCGCCATGTTGAGCACCTGTTTGAACACCGGCAGTTTTTCCCAGGCATCCTTGAGCCCACGCGGCGGCTCCGGCTCCTTGAGAAAGGCCAGCAACTTGCCGATCTCGCGCAGCGCCTCGCGCCAGTCGCCCGACTCCCCCATGCCGCGTGCGACCCTGTCCGGGGTACCGAACAGGTTGGCGAGCATCGGCATGGTGTGCGCTTTCCCTTGGGTGACAGGCTTCTCGAACAGCAACGCCGGGCCGCCGGCACGCAAGACACGATCGGCGATCTCGGTCATCTCGAGGTGGGTGTCGACCGGAATCGTGATCCGTTTCAGTTCGCCCTGTTGTTCGAGTTGGCCAATGAAGTCGCGCAGGTCGTTGTATTTCATGTGGCAGCATTTCTCCAACTCAAGAAAATCAACACAAAAACAAATTGCCCCCAGACATCGAAACATCTGGGGGCAAAGCACTGAGGCAAAAACCAAGGTCAAAGGTTCATTTGACTACTCGGCTCCGCCAGCCAGTCATTAAGGAGCAGGAGCGAACGTTATCTGGTAGCTTCTCACATCAGTGATCCCATTCGCATCCTCAACCTCGATGATCACCGTGCGCGCACCTTCCGGCGGCGACGTAATGCTGATCGTGAACGCATTGCCTTCGCTGCTGCCCGAGCAACCGGCAATACATCTCCAGCTATACGGCGGCTTGCCACCGGTTGCCTGAACCAAAGCAATGTAATCCTGGCCCGCAGTACCATCCGGCAAGGAGTCAGTCGTGATCGACAATGCGGCCCCACCCGCGGCATTCACATTGATCGTGTAGGCACGAGAAACGGTTACGCCCACCGCATCCGTCACATTGACAATGAAACTGAAATTGCTGCCGGCCACCAGCGGAATCCCTGAAATAACACCGTCCGTCTCTGAGAGCGTGAGGCCAAGCGGCAGTTCACTCCCATCCCGCAGCGCAAAGGAATAGGGGGCGACGCCACCATCCACCTCGATGAATGCCGCATAAGGCGTTCCAAAGTAGGCGTCAGGCAACTCCTGCGAAACGATCGCCAGCGGCCGCTCCGCGACAGCAAAAACAACCGGCACGGCAGCTGCATTGTAAATCAGCTCCGAAATGCCGTTTGCGACATTATTGTCCGCGCGATCAGAGAAGAACTCGATTCGCAGCAAGCCCGGATTCGAGCCACTCACGATGGTGAACTGGGCCTGACCGCCAATGGTGCTGACCGGGATGGACTTACCCGAGAGATTACCCACACGCAACACCGCATCATTATCGACCAGGCTGTTCGGGTCCGGGACGATTCGGGCCATCAGGTTCGGTTGACCAGCGGGGGGGTTGGGAACTGCAACACCCGCTTCATCAACAACTCGTGCCTGAACCTGCAACTGCGTTGGGCCATTCATCCCTTGCACAAACAAGAAATTGGGCGAACTGCGCTCCAACCTCACTTGAGAAGGCTGGCCGGAAGGCGCCCCCCCAATCTGAATCGTCTTGCTCGCAGTTCTAATCTCTGTCGAAGGAGAATTGGGATCGGCAGCTGAGCACTCCACTGTTACCGAACCAGGAGTCGCGCCAACGCTTCTCAGTTCAGAGTGAACATGAAAACGAGAAATACCGGAATTCGCTCCCAATTCTATGCTTTGATAATAGAGCTGAACGCGTACACCGTCGTCTTCCTTCCAGTCCAGATCCTCGACTCCGTTGAGATAGACAAGGGAGGCGACATCAATCCCGGTTCCAAAACCAGATGTTTGCTTGATCGCACATGCAACAGGCGCATCCTCTTCGCCATCTGCTCCACCATTCAATGGCTGGCCGTTCTCGAAGCGTGCATAGACATTCAATGTCGCCGTATACCTCCCTCCGACGGATGCGTCCTCTCCGCCAATATTCACTGGAAGAATAATACTTTCAGACGGGATTATCGATATCTTCAGCGGATTCGCGGGAGTCGGACCGCCCGGGATGCCCCCCCCTCCACCACTACCGCCACCACCACAAGCCGCCAGACCAACAGCGGACGCGCCCAGGATGAGGCTCCTGAGCAAGCCGAATGCGGATGAACGCACGGAAATACCCCCTTCGAGATGAGACTTCTGAGACTTTTCCAAGTCGATGAGAAAACGTAAACACCGCAATTGCACCGCATATCACGATGAATTGCAACAAAATCGTCAAACATGTTGTCTTACAAGGGTTTTCCAGCCCCCCAACAAGCCACTCGCATGAGTGGAAAAATCCTTTGCGCACAAGGCTTAACGGCTGGCGTTGATTGCGTCGCGGGTAGCCAGGGCGACGACGCGCGCGGCGTCGGCAAAGTCCTCGTCCTTGCCGGCGTAGAGTATCGCGCGCGAGGAGTTGATCATCAAGCCCACGCCGTTACGATCGCGTCCGGCGGTAACCGTGGCGTGCACGTCGCCCCCCTGGGCCCCGATGCCTGGCACCAGCAGCGGCATGTCGCCGGTCAGTGCGCGCACCCTCGCAATCTCGTCGGGAAAGGTCGCCCCGACCACCAGCGCGCAATTGCCGTGATCATTCCATTCTTCGGCGACCATGCGCGCGACCCGTTCGAACAGGCGCTCACCCCCGCCCACATCCAGAAACTGCAGATCACTGCCACCAGGGTTCGAGGTGCGGCACAACAGGATCACGCCCTTGTCGGCACACTCGAGAAATGGCTGAGCGGAATCACGTCCCATGTAGGGATTGAGCGTGACCGCGTCGGCGCGAAAGCGCTCGAAGGCCTCGACGACGTATTGCTCCGCAGTGCTGCCGATATCTCCCCGCTTGGCGTCGAGAATGACCGGCGTGCCAGGGTGGTTTGCATGGATATGGTCGATCAGGGCCTCAAGTTGGTCTTCGGCCCGGTGTGCGGCGAAATAGGCGATCTGCGGCTTGAATGCGCAGGCAAGATCGGCCGTCGCGTCGACAATGGCGCGGCAGAACTCGAAGACTGCGTCACTGCGACCGCGCAAATGTGCCGGGAAACGCGCGGGGTCGGGATCAAGGCCGATACAGAGCAGCGTGTCGCGCGAACGCCACGCCGCCCGCAAGGCGGTCATGAAGTGCATGAATGAACCTGAGTCAGTTAGGGTAAAGGCCACCGGGGTGGCGGGAGCAGGAGGCTCCATCGCCACCCCGGTTTGTGACGAAGCCCATGGTCACACCCGCGCCCGGTCGAGACGCGGAAAAGTGGATTCGCCCGGCAATTATAGCGGCGTGACCGGCTTCACACTGCGTTCAATCGATCAGGAATCGATACCCAGAATCGTCATTGCCTTCGCCAGCGTATCCACCGACTCCTGGTGACGGCCCTCATTGTGCAGCCGCTCCCCCTCCGCACGCAGGGCGCGTACTTCTTCGAGTTGCTCCGCCGACAGCGCCGGCTGCTCTGCCAGGGCAGCGTCGATCTTTCGCATGTCGGCCGGACAATGGAACGCCAGCGCACTCGTCGACAAGGCAAGCGCGAACGCACCCGCCAGCAGTTGCAGTTTGTATTTCTTCATCGCAGTCTCCTCACGAATCGCACAGGACAACCCTGCCCCTCGTGGACCGTTTCCCGACCGACGCGTTTCTGAACGTTCCGCATCAAGGTGTTACGACGAACGCCGCGAGGCAGCAAAGGGAATGCCGCCGCCGTTGCATCAGTACGGTCAACGATAGAAAGCCCGCCGAAGCACGGCGAGCGGCGCTCGACGGCCCGGGGGCCGTCCCTGCCGCACGCCTACGGACAATCGTTTCAGGCGACCGCGCGATCGATCAGCAAACCAACGAAAATGCAGGCACCAAGCCAGTTATTGTGCATGAACGCCCTGAAGCAGCGCGGTCGGTCGCGCTCGCGGATCAGAAAGTAATGATGCGTCGCCATCGTCGCAGCTGCCAGAAGCCCAAGGTAATACGGCCAACCCAGTCCGGCAAGTACCCCCACCCAGGCAAGCAGGCCGAGCGTGAGCGCATAGCAACACATGATGGCCAGCACGTCGAAGCGCCCGAAGGTAATCGCGGCGCTACGAATTCCGATCTTGAGATCGTCCGGTCGATCGACCATTGCGTACTCGGTATCGTAAGCAATCGCCCAGAAAATGTTGGCGAGCAGCATCCACCATGCCAACACCGGCACCTCGCCCTGAATCGCGGCAAACCCCATCGGGATGCCGAACCCGAAGGCAATGCCCAGATAGGCCTGGGGGATGGCGAGAAAGCGCTTGGTGAATGGGTAGCTCGCGGCGAGCAACAGGGCCGGAATGCTCAGCCACAGCACCAGCCGGTCGAGCGGCAACACCAGCAGAAAGGCCAGCAACGACAACACCGCCGCGACCAGCAAGGCCTCGCGCACACTCACCGCACCGGTCGCCAGTGGCCGCTCGCGGGTACGCTCGACATGGCCGTCGAAGTTGCGATCGGCAAAATCATTCATCACGCAACCGGCCGAACGCATCAGCACCGTACCGACCAGAAACGCGAACAACACATAACCGGGAGGCCAGCCATCGGCGGCAATCCAGAGCCCCCACATCGTCGGCCACAACAGCAGCAGGATGCCAATCGGCCGATGCAGGCGCGTCAGTCGGAAGTAATGCGGAAATCGCTCAGCGGCATTGAAGCCCATTGTGTTCACTATGACAAATCCAGGATGGCCGGAAAAAACACTTCAGTCACCAGCAGACCGTGACCGCGCAATGAGAACTGCGAGCGACGCGCCCACAGGCGACCCTCCGTGGTCGTCATGTCGACACGGCCTTGTGCGGCATGCGCCCGATGATAACGTGCATCGCGCCGGTCGAGCGCGCACACCGTCAGCCGTCCACGCTGGATCCGCCGCTGGGTGAACAGGATTTCGCCCAGCGGGCGGGCACCCAGCCCCGTCAGCAGTCGCCAGGGCCCGCGGCGCGAACGCTCGGCAAACAGCGTGCGAGCGAACACGACCGGACGGTCGTCGGCCAGCAACAGCACTTCACGAACGCGAACCTGCTCACCGACCCGCGCACCGAGTATCCGGCGCTCGTCGGGCAGCGGGCAGATTCTGCCCTCGAACACGATCTCGACCCGAAGTGCGCTGCATCGGGCACGAATCCGCATCGTCAATGATCGTCGACAGTCCAGCCAAGGAGACAAGGCCGGTGAAATCGACGCGCGTGAAAGGGAATGAAGCCAGCGAGCGCGCATGGGGTTTGAAGCGAAGTCGAAGCGAAGAGGGCGGCATGGATGCTGCCCCGAAAGGGCGAATGCTGGCCACCGCGTCGCTGGCTGTCAAGTCGTGCCGGCCTGCTCGCTCGCCTGGCCGGCCTGCCGGCTACCGCCCAGCCACATCTTGAAATCCTCCAGCAACGACAGCAGCGCGGGGATGAAGAACAGCACCAGCACTGCCGAGAACCCGAGACCAAAGGCAATCGAGGTGGCCATCGGGATCAGGAACTGCGCCTGCAACGAGGTTTCGAACATCAGCGGTGTCAGCCCGCCGATGGTCGTCAGCGAGGTCAGCATCACCGCCCGCAGCCGGCCACAGGCTGCGCCGATCAGGGCGTCGCGCAGATCATGCCCCTTCTTGCGCAGCTCCTTGAAAAAGCTCACGAGGATGATCGAATTATTGACCACGATGCCGGCCAGCGCGAACAGACCGAACATCGACAGGATCGTCAGATGGATACCGAGCAGCCAGTGGCCGAAGATGGCGCCGGCGAGTCCCAGCGGAATTGCCGCCATCACCACCAGCGGCCAGCTCCACGACGCGAAGGACCATACCAGCACGAGGTAGATCAGCCCGAGGCCGAGAAACAGCCCGGTGCGCATGTCGCCCATGGTTTCGCGCTGATCCGCCGCGCGCCCCTGAAAGCTGTACTCCACCCCATGCGCGGCGGCCAGGCGGGGCAGAATCTCACGCGCCAGCTCGGCCTGTACCGCGCCCGCATTGGTCTGGGCGACGTCGATCTCGCCTGAAACCTCGACCGCGAGACGCCCGTCGGCGTGGCGCAGGGTCTCAAAGCCACGACGCGACTCCCAGCGCGCCACGGTGCCGAGCGGTACGAACACGCCTCCCGGAGCCTCGATCACCATGCGTTCGAAAACGTCGAGCCGCTCGCGTTCGTCGCGCGGCAGCATCACCCGCACCTCCAGTTCGTCACGCCCGCTCTGCACCAGCTGCGCGAGCGTCCCGTCAAACGATGCGCGCAGCTGCCGCCCCAGGCTTTCCGTGGTCAGACCCAGCGCCTCGCCTGCCGGGGTCAGCCGGTACACGAGCTGCTCGCGGCCAAACGGCATGTCGTCCTCGGTCTCGGTCACACCCGGGATGCTGCGCATGGTCTCGGCCAGCTCCAGCGCCGCGGCCTTCAGCGCATCGGGACGGTCGCCCGTCAGGCGTACGGTCAGATCGCGCCCGGGGGGACCGGACTGGCGCGCGGTAAAGGTCAGGCTCTCCAGCCCCGGCGCCTCACCGGCCTTGGCCCGCCAGGTCGCCAGAAAACGTTCGTTGCGCACCTCACGCTCATCCGGCGGTACGAGTTCAACCATGATCGCCGCCAGCTGGTCGCCGCGCGCGCCACCGGAGCCCCCTCCGCCCGCCGCGCCGCCGAGGCGCGCCACGGCGGTCTTGACCAGTCCGCCACCAAGCTCGGCTTCGGCCTCGAACAAGGCCTGCTCCAGGCGTCGCAGATAGGCTTCCGTGTGTTCACGGGGCGTCCCGGCGACGAAACCGGCATTGGCGAACACCACCTGCCCCTCCGGGGTCGGGAAGAACACGAACTGGATGCGCCCCCCGACGACCAGCCCCACGGCGAGGATCATCACCGCCAGCGTGGTCGCCACGGTCGTGCCCCGCCAGTCCAGTGCCCGCGTCACCACGGGACGGAAAACGTGGTCGCGAAAACGGTCGAAACCCGCGTCCAGACGCTGGCGCAATCGCGAGGTGCGCCGCGCAGCCTCGCCAGCAAGACCGGAGCGCAGGTGCGCCGGCAGGATCAGAAAACTCTCGAGCAGCGCCGCCATGATCACCATGATCATCACGAACGGGATGTCGAACAGGATATTGCCGATGATGCCCCCCACCATCATCAGCGGCACGAAGGCGGCGACCGTGGTCAGCGATGCCGCCACCACCGGCCAGAACATGCGCCGCGCACCACCGAGGGCAGCCTGCTCCGGGCCCTCGCCCATCTTGCGATGCGCATCGGCATCCTCGCTGACGACGATGGCGTCGTCGACGATCACCCCCAGCGCCATGATCAGCGCGAACAGGCTCATCATGTTGATCGTGCCACCAAAGAACAGCATCAGCCCGAGCGTGGCCATGAACGCGGTCGGAATGCCGATCATGACCCAGAACGCCACCCGTGCCGGCAGGAAGAAGTACAGCACCAGCACCACCAGCAACAGGCCGCCCAGCCCGTTCTTGACCAGCAGCTGGATGCGGTCGCGAATCAGCTCCCACTGGGTGTCGAACACCTCGAGCTGAACCGTCGGCGGCAGCGTCGGCCGGGTTTCGGTCAGCCACGCATCGAAGATCCGTGCCGCGCGCAGCGAGTGGCCGCTCTCGGAGCGCTGCAGTTGCAGCTCGACCACCGCATCGCCCTGCTCCGTCAGGACCAGCCCGCCAGGACGTGCCTCGCGGGTGACCGCGGCGATCTCACCGAGCCGGATCAGGCCGCGATCATCGCTAACCACTGGCAACTGCTCGAAACCGAGCGCATCACGGCGCTGCTCCAGCCCGCGGATGTCACGCGCGCCATCCCGTTCTCCGGCGACCCCCGCCGGCATGTCGCGCGCCAGGTTGGCGATGCGCTCGCCGATCTCGGTCAACGACAGATCCAGCGTCTCGAGTACCGCCGAGGGTACTTCGATGGCGATGCGCTCATCCGGCAGCCCGGTGATGTCCACCCGGTCGACGCCCGCGGCAAGCAGCTCGCTTTCAAAGCGGCGCACCCAGGGTCGCAACTCCTCGACGCTGCTGCCACGCACCAGTAGACGCGCGATCGGCTCGTAACGCGACACCCGCGTCACCTGCGGAACTTCGGCGTCACGTGGCAGGTTGCGGAATTCATCGACGCGCTGACGCGCCTGGTCCAGCGCCAGCAACGCATCCGTGCCTTCATGCAGCTCAAGGGTGATGCTGGAGATGCCCTGCGCCGACGTGGACGTCATCCGCTTGAGGCCGTCGATGGTCTTGAGCTGCTCTTCCAGCGGCGTGGTGATCGCGGTCTCGACGTCCTCCGCCGATGCGCCACTCCACACCACGCGCACAGTGACGATGTCGAGCGCAAAGCTTGGGAAGAACTGCACGTTCATCCGCGTCACGCCGAGCGCGCCGACCACAAAGGCCAGCACCATCAGCACGTTGGCTGCGACACGGTGGCGCAGCAGCAGCGGTATGATGCCCTGCTTCATGGCGCGAGCGCCTCGACCGCAAGTCCGTCAATGGCGTTGGGCAAGTGTGTGACCATGACCCGGTCTCCCCGCTCCAGTCCGGGCGCGCGCACCAGCATTTGCGGTTCACCGTCGATCCGGCGCTCGCCCACGCGCACCACGGGGACCGCGCTCAAGCGGCCATCGTCCCCCACGCGATAGACGCGATCTCCGCCATGCAGCGCCGAAAACGGCAGCGCCAGCACCGCGTCCACCGCCGGCCGTTGCAGCACCGCGTTGACGAACGCCCCCACCGGCAGATTGTCGGCGTCGGCGAGCAGCAGCAGCACTTCAAAACCCCGCGCGTCGGCTTCGCCCCCGATGCGCTCCAGCCGCGCGTCGATGCGGCGCGCTCCGAACTCGGCCGTGGCGGCAAGCACCTCGCCCCGATCCAGCGCCCCACGAATCTCCGCTGCATACACCACCGGGAGGCGCGCGCGCAGGTAAATGCCATCTATCGCATGATAGGCGAGCAGCACCTGCCCGACCTGAACCTGATCCCCGGCGGCAACCTCCACTCGCGTGATGCGCGCGTCGAATGGAGCGCGCAGTTCGGCGCGCTCGGCGTCACGCTCGGCCTCGGCAAGACGTGCCTCGAGCTGCGCCAGCCGTGCCGGGTGCTCGGCAATCGCCTGTTCGCGAAGGCTGATCGCCAGACGTACCCGTGCGACCTCCTCGCGCGCCTGATCAACCGAAGTTTCCGCCCCCATGCGGGCCGACGTCAGCGTCGCGAAGCGATCCAGCCGTGCCTGCGCGAGCTCGAGCAGTTCGCGCTCGCGGGCCAGCGCCTCGCGGTCATGCCGCAGACGAATCCGTTCCCGCTCGACGTCTGCCCGCGCCTGCTCCAGCCGGGGCTGCCAGTCTCGCGGATCCATGCGGGCCAGCACCTGCCCGGCCTCCACGCGCTCTCCGTCGCGCACCCGCACTTCCAGAACACGGCCGGCCACCGGCGCCGCCGCGCGCACCCGGTCGGGCGCCTCGACCCGGCCATACAGGGTGAGTTCCGGACGCACACTCGCCGGCTCGACCTCGGTCACCGCGACCCGCCATACCCGCTCCCGCGCCTCCACCGGAGGCGGCGCCGGCCGGTTGGCCTTGAGCAGCATGAAGCCGCCCACCGCGGCGGCAAGAATCAGCAAAGCAAGCAAGCGACGCATCGGGCAAGTCCGGGAAAATAAGCGGGTGATGATACAACGAACCGCCCATTGACCCGGATTCGGCATCGAGGTTCAACTAGCAAGGGCGTTCGGCACCCCGCTCAGCCATACATTGCCTTCGGCAGCCACAGCACCAGATCCTGCCACATGAAGACGATGGCCACCGCAATCAGCTGCAGGATGATGAACGGGATCACGCCCATGTAGATGTGCTTGGTCTTGATCGTGGGCGGTACGACCCCCTTCAGGTAGAACAGCGAGAAACCGACCGGTGGCGTCAGAAACGACGTCTGCAGCGCGAGTGCGAACAGAACGACGAACCAGATCAGATCGAAACCGAGGGCAGAAACCACGGGGCCGACGAGCGGCAGAAGAATCAGACTGATCTCCAGCCAGTCGAGGAAGAATCCGGCCACGAACGTAATCAGCAAGATCACGATGACAATGCCCTCGGGCGGCAGCGGAATGCCCTTGAGCATGCCACCGATGAATTCGTCCCCGCCAAGTGAGCGCAGCACCACCGCAAACGCCGTCGCGCCAAGAAAGATGCCGAACACGAAGGCCGTTGTCAGCGTGGTCTTCTCACACACTTCGCGAATCACGGCGAAGCTGAGCTTCTTGTTCCACCATGCCAGCAGGGTCGCCCCCAGCGCCCCCACGCCGGCCGCCTCGGTCGGCGTCGCGATGCCGAAGAAGATCGACCCCAGCACGGCGAGAATCAGGCTTAGCGGCGGAATCACCGAGATCAGCACTTCGCGCACCAGCGACCAGCTCACCGGCGGCAGGTCGCGCGGCGGCTGGGCCAGTCGGGGATTGACCATCGCCGCGATCACGACGTACGCGATGTACAGCAGACCGAGCATGACGCCGGGAATCAGCGCCCCCATGAACAGGTTGCCCACCGACAGCGACAGCTGGTCGGCCATGATGATCAGCATGATGCTCGGCGGGATCAGGATGCCGAGCGTGCCAGCGGATGCAACCACCCCACTGGCGAAACCGGGCGAGTAACGCTGCTCGAGCATCACCGGGATCGACAGCATCGCCAGCAGCACCACCGAGGCACCTACGATGCCGGTGGAGGCGGCGAGCAGAATGCCGATGGCAATCACCGCAACGCCCAAACCACCCCGGAACCGCCCGAACAACTGGATGAAGCTCTTCATCAGGCGCTCGGCGACGCCAGAGCGTTCGAGCATCAGGCCCATGAAGATGAACATTGGCAGCGCGACCAGCACCCAGTTCGACATCTGCGCGAAGATGCGCTGCACCATGACGCCGAAGATGCGCCAGTCGGTGAGGAAATACGTGTCGACATCGAAATGTTGCGACAGCAGGATCGAACCGACACTGAACACCACGGAGATCCCCGCAAGCAGCCAGGCCACCGGATAACCGGTAAAGATCAGCAGGATGAAGCTGCCCAGCATCGCAATGACGAGAATTTCGTTTGCTTCGAACACGAAACAACTCCTGTTCTGATGGTATCCGGCTACTCGCGCCCGTTCGGCGATGCGACTCAGGGCCAAGCGTGATCTGATGACACCAGGGCAAGTGGGGTTGACTTCCCCCGACGGCACGCCCCACTACTCAAACTCAAGAAAACATCTATTCGAACGCGAGGTTGCACATGACCAACCCCGCGACAACGCTACGTACGCACCTTCGGAAACCCCGTGATCAGCGAAAACGCACGAATCAGGCGCGCGAGCCCGGCCATCGCCAGCAGCGCGAAGGCATACAGGATGAATGACTTGATGATCCAGCGCATCGGCAGACCGCCTGGTGCCGCGGAGATCTCATTGATACGATACGAACGCTGCACGAACGGCCAGGCATACTCCAGGATGAAGTAACAGAACGGCAGAAAGAACAAGAGAATGCCGAGAATCTCGATCGTTGCCCGAACCTTGGGCCGAAAATGCTCGGCGAGGACATCGACTCGTACGTGCCCGTCATGAACGAAGCAGTATGACAGGCCGATCATGAAACCGGCCGCGTACAGATGCCACTGCAACTCCTCAAGTGCGATGATGTTGGTGCCGACCACATAACGCAGGACGACGTTGCCGACCACCAGCAACATCAGCGGCACCCAGATCCACGAAAACAGCTTGCCGAAGAAATTGACGACGCCCTCGAGAATGTCCGACGGAAGCGTGCGCGGATACTGCAACGCGGACGAACCGTGCGTGATCGCCTCTTCGACCTTGTCCAGATCGATCTTGATTTCAGCCATGTTGTCTCTCAAGAAAACGCCGAGCCGCCTCGAGCTTTCTGGCCCCCTCGGGGGGTGGAAACGGCTTTGTCCGTTTCCTTGGGGCGCTCAAACTCGAACGGTTTTCGGGACCCGGGGGCACCGCGCCGTCAATCGGCGCGGGTGCGATCGGAGAAGCTGCGGTTACTCCACACCGAAATCACGCGGCAGATAACCGTAATGCTTCCAGGTGCGATGCTCTTTCTGGAACTCCATCATCGAGTTGTACACCTTGGCCCACATCGGGTCGGACTCTGAGCGACGCGCCATGACGCGGTCGGTGGCTTCCTTGAACGCAGCGAGAATGTCGTCGTTGTACTGCACGAGATTCACGCCCTGCTCCTGGAAGCGGGTCAGCACCGCGCCCTGCAAGGCTTCGGCGCGCGCCAGCGCGTACATGTTGGCCGCCATGCACGTATTCTCGATGAGCGCCTTGGTCTGATCGTTGAGCTTGTTCCACTCATCCATATTCACGTACAGGAACTGGTTGGTGGAAGGCTGGTGCCACCCCGGAAGGGCATAGTACTTGGCAACCTGATGAAAACCGAGCTGCTCATCCACCGTCGGCAGCGAAAACTCCGTGCCATCGAGCACGCCTGTCTCGAGCGCCTGATACAGTTCGCCACCGGGCAACATGGTCACCGACTTGCCAAACTCGGCCATGATCTCGCCACCAACACCGGCAGCGCGAAACTTCATGCCGCGAAACTGATCGACGGAGGTGATCTCCTCGCGGAACCAGCCTGCCGCTTCGGGGCTGATCGTGCCGCACGAGATCGGATAAACGTTGTGTGGCGCAAAGGCTTCCTTGAGCAATTCATCACCGCCGTGGAAATACAACCAGGCGGTGAATTCCGCGGACTCGAGACCGAAAGGCGTGGCACCGAAGAGCGCGGACACCGGCACTTGCCCCCACTCGTAGCCCATCCACGAATAACCCGCCGGTACGTTGCCCGTGCTCACGTTCTCGAAGATGCTCAGGGCCGGAATCAGCGCACCCGGTTCGAACACCTGAAGATTGACGCGACCGCCACTCGTCTCACGCAACATCTCAGCCACCTTCGGCATGGTGTCGCCGAGCGCGGTGAGCGAGGAGGCGAATGCCATCGGCACCTACCAGCGGACGCGGTCGAAATCCGCCGCAGCGGGGGCCGCAACCGCCAGCGAAGCCGTCATGACCAGCGCACCAAAAGTCTTCTTCATCGTGTGTCTCCTTCCGTCGTTGAGAGAGGTCGCAAAGCTGAGAGGCGCTTCGGATACGCAGGTTAGCCCCGGCCCGTGGGGGTCGCAATCGAGGTAAACCCAAACCGGACTGGAACCCAAGTCCATAAGTTTTTCGAATGGATTCAGCCGTTTGTAATACGGTCCCACGACTGGACCCCGCTGCTTTGCCTGCATGGCAGGCGCCCCTGCCCGGCACGAAACAAATGGCCAGGCACCAAGCCGGCAGGGGATTCGCCAGCCGCGCCGGAACGCACGGAACGTGCGAAATGGCTCAGCCGTGAATCATCGTTGAGCGAATGTGGGCAGGGAGCACGATCCGCAGGGTCGAGCGCGTCAACGGCCGCACTGGAGCTGCCCCGAACTCACGACGACAACACAGGTCAGGATTCCGCACTGACAGTGGCGGATGATCACGGGCTTCTCCTCGGAGCCAAGATTCACCCCCGGCGAGCAAGAGCAATCCTGCGGTTGAGGCGTCGGCTGGGCCGTCGCGCCCGGGACGACGAGGATCAGCGCCCAGGCGAACAGAAGCGCCACTACCGCCCGCACGGAAATGACGAGCGGCGCGCGCACGGCATGACATCGCGAATGCGCTGCCGTGGCGGATGAATCCGAAAAAGCGGGGGGTGAAACGGAGAAACGAATGCGGGCCATGCTGCTCTCCTGGCGGACCGATGGTAAAGATCTCGTTTCAGCATAGTCGGGAAACCCCGCCCCGAACAAGTGACCACTCCGAAAGGATTCGGGTGAGGTGCCTGACATTGCGCATCGCCGCGGAACCGGATAACCACGCCGTTCGCACGCATTCAAGCACGCAGCAAACCTTCACGCCCTCCCAGCCAGCGCCGCATCAGACGCTCCGCACGTTCCGGGGCCTCGCCCAACATGCGCTCGGCCAGCGCCCGCGCCGGCTCGATCAGCTCATGATCAATCTCGAGATCGGCGTAACGCAGCAACGGCACACCGCTTTGCCGTGCCCCGACAAACTCGCCCGGTCCGCGAATTCTCAGATCCTCGCGCGCGATCAGGAAACCGTCGGTATGCTCGAAGATCACCTTGAGACGCGCTCTCGCGGTGTCCGACAACGGATACGCAAAAATCAGCACGCACACCGATTCGGCGCTGCCACGACCGACGCGCCCGCGCAGCTGGTGCAATTGCGCGAGGCCGAAACGTTCTGCGTGTTCGATCACCATCAGGCTCGCGTTGGGCACGTCGACACCGACCTCGATCACTGTCGTCGCCACCAGCAGATCCAGCTCGCCAGCCGCAAATGCCGACATGACCGCCGACTTGTCGGCCGGTTTGAGGCGGCCGTGCACCAGACCAATCCGTAAGCCGGGCAGGGCTTCGGACAGGGTTTCGAAGGTCTCCTGAGCCGTCTTCAGCTGCAGGGTTTCGGATTCCTCGATCAACGGGCACACCCAGTAGGCCTGGCGCCCTTCCGCGCAGGCCGCACGGACACGCGCGATCACTTCCTCGCGGCGCGCCTCCGATACCAGTCGGGTGTGCACCGGCGTGCGCCCGGGGGGCAGTTCGTCGAGCACCGACACGTCCAGATCGGCATAGTGGGTCATCGCCAGCGTGCGCGGGATCGGGGTCGCCGACATCATCAACAGGTGGGGGTTGAGTCCATCATCCGCCTTCTCGCGCAGCGCAAGACGCTGGCGCACACCGAAACGGTGTTGCTCGTCGACAATCGCCAGCCCCAGTCTCGGCAGTGACACAGGATCCTCGATCAAAGCATGGGTGCCAACCGCAAGAAGGGTTTCACCGTTGGCGAGCTTCTCCAGTTCAGCCTCGCGCTCGCGCTTGCGGCGACTGCCCGAAAGCCAGGCGACATGTACCCCCAACGCTTCGAGCCACGCGCGCAACTTGAGGTAATGCTGCTCGGCGAGAATCTCGGTCGGCGCCATCAGTGCAGCCTGACGACCGGCTTCAGCCGTCTGCAACATGGCCATCGCAGCGACAATGGTCTTGCCGCTGCCGACGTCACCCTGAAGCAGTCGCTGCATTGGATGTGGTGTGGCCATATCGTCCGCGATCTCGGCCACCGCCCGATGCTGGGCACCGGTCAGTGCGAACGGCAAAGCCGCGCGCAGCGCCGGTACCCACTGCCTGCTCGGCGGAATCGACGGGGCACGGCGGGCACGGCGGGCATTGTAGGCGCGGCGCAGGCTGAGTTGCTGCACCAGCAACTCCTCGAACTTGATTCGGCGCCACGCCGGATGCTCACGATCGTGCAGCGCATGCACGCTGATTTCGGGCGCGGGGCGGTGCAGGACATGTAGCGCATCTGCAAACGACGGCAGACCCAGCGCGGATAGCGCCTCGGGCGGCAGATACTCGTCGTCCCGCAGGGCCTCGAGTGCGGTCGAGACCAGCTTGCGCAGGGCAGATTGCGCCAGTCCAGCGGTCGTCGGATAAACCGGCGTCAACGACTCGGGCAGCGCTTCATCGGCCGCCACCGCACGTGCACGCGGGTGCACCATCTCGACACCGAAGAAGCCCAGCCGCGGCTCACCGAACAGGCGCACCCTGCGGCCGGTGGCTAACAGCTTCTGCTGGGACGGATAGAAATTGAGCCAACGCGCCACAAGCACACCGGAGCGGTCGCGCACCCGAACCACCAATTGCCTGCGCGCACGGGCATGAACCTCGCAAGACTCGACTTCACCCTCGACCTGGCATGGTTCGCCGTCGCGCAGATCGACGATCGCAGTGACGCGGGTTTCATCCTCGTAGCGCAGAGGCAGGTGGAGCAGCAAATCCTCCGGACCGTGAATGTCCAGCCGGGCCAGCCGCCCCGCCAACTGCGAGCCAACACCGGGCCAGCCGCGCGTACGCGACGCTGAGTCCACCGTGGTCACGCGACCCTCGCCGCGGTTCCCTGTATCCCGGGCCGCGCGATCGCGACGGACCCGGGTCGATCCAGCGCATCCGAACGAGCCGGTCGGGAAGACCGCATCGACGAATCAGGAAAGCACCAGCACCGCGTCGGCTTCGACCAGCGCGCCCTTGGGCAACTCCTTGACGCCAACCGCCGCACGCGCGGGATACGGCTCCGCGAAATAGCGGGCCATGACCTCATTGACCCTGGCGAAGTTGCCCAGGTCTGTGAGGTAAATCGTCAACTTGACCGCGTCGCCGAGGGATCCCCCCGCCGCCTCGGCCACCGCCTTGAGATTCTCGAACACGCGCTCGGTCTGAGCGTCGAACCCTTCGACCATCGTCATCGACGCGGGATCGAGACCGATCTGGCCCGACAGATATACGGTGTCGCCCACCTTCACCGCCTGCGAATAGGTTCCGATCGCGGCCGGCGCGTTGGGCGTGGAGATGATGCTGCGACTCATCCGAGGTATCCTCTTTGACTGGGTTGCACGAAAAACGTGCTTGGCACGAAGCCTGATTGTAACCGGGAGACGGCATGAAACCGATGATCAACAATCTCGAGAAACTGCTCGACGGTCCACGAGATGGGGCGATGCTGCGCTTTTCGCTCGGCAACGCGTGGCTGGAGGACGACCCGGAAAAGGCTGCGGCGTATTTTCGGGACGCGGTCGAACGCGACCCGGACTATTCCGCCGCCTGGAAAGGCCTCGGTCGCGCACTCGCCAGCGCCGGATTCGACGAGGACGCGCTCGACGCCTACAACAAGGGGATTGCCGTCGCCGAACGCAAGGGAGACATCCAGGCAGCGCGTGAAATGCGGGTGTTCGTGCGACGCATCGAGAAAGCGCGCACCTCGGGAGGCTGAAGCGCGCTTCGTCGGTGTCGAATCAGCCAACCGACTTCAGCGTGACCTCGCACCCCATGCGGTTGATGACCTTTTGCAGGCCCCTGCGCGCGTCGACGTTGATCACCAGCGGAGCCATGAAGTTGGCGCGCAAGCCCGTCCGGTCAGGAGAAGCGGCCTCCCCCTCCACCTCCTTGCGTACGATGACGGCGACCACGGCTTCTTCGGCCTTGCTCAGCCCCAGTACGGCGACCTCTTCATCGCTGAGTTCGAACTCGTAGTTCACTCCCAGGTTGCCCGGCATGGTCAACGAGAAGACCAGGTCGGGCTCATCCAGGCTCTGCAGCATGAACAAGCCGGCACTTTCGTCTTCGTCGTGCACCAGCGCGAAGCGCTTGCATGACTCGAACCCGGGCAGTCCCTGCGGAAACTCGATGACCTTGTCTTCGGCGATTTCGATGCTCCCGAGCACCGGGCTTTCGATATTCATTTTCACGCTTCCTCCTTTGCATTGTGCCTGCCATGTTCAATCGCTTCGATGGAGCCGGAGACGGCATGAACCGCCTCCCACGGGCGCTCAGGGCGCGGCGATCACGAACCCCTGCCTGCCCGCGGCGCGCATCTCGGCAAGGACGGTCTCGGCCTGCGCCCGCTCGCGGTAAGGACCAAGCACCACTCGACGATGCAGCTCGGCCGCGAAACCAGCCGCTCGCAGACGATCACGCAATGCGCCCGCATTGCCCGCATCGCCGAACACGCCGAGCTGTACGGAGAAACCGCTGCCGGAAACATCGGGCACTATGATGCCACGCATTTGCTGGGTATTGTTCAAACGCTCCATTGCCGAAGTGGCCTGCGCGCGCTGCGCGAACGGTCCGACGGCAACGCGGTGCAGCGCCGACACGGGATAACCCGACGCGCGCAGTTCGGCAAGCAGCGCATCGGCGCGTCCGGCCTCGACGAACTGTTCGAGCTGCACCCGGTGGCCGTTCGCCACGGCGGGGATCGATGCACCGGGAGGAGGAGCGGATGCGGGTGCTGGCGCCGAAGACACCGGCCGCCCGGCGGTCGCCTCCGGGGTGGCAACCCCTGCAGGGGCATCCGCTGCAGGTCGGCCGGTCTCCGCCGTATCATCGCGTTGCTCTACACGCGCCACGGGCTGCTCGACGACTTCCACGACCGGCTCTCGCTCGTCCACCACCTCAGCTCCGCCTGCCACGGACTCTGCATCGTCCTCACCGTGCGTCACGGCATCGCCGCCAGGTCGCACTCCCACCTCGGGAGGCGTGCGCTCCAGAAACGAAGGCACCGGCGACGGCTCGGGCGCCGCGGGGAAGTCGAACCCCGGTGGCGCCAACGGCGGTACCGCCGGCTCAGGCTCGTCGTGAATCATCAGACCGACGACCAGCACCAGCATCACTCCAATCGCCAACGCTGCGCGATACAGCAATGCACGCCGCCTGCGCCCGGGGTCGAGCACTTCCTGGTAATCCTTGGGTTCCCGCTTCCAGATCATTCGTTCTCCTTCGTACGCTCCCCGCCGGGACGGGCGAGAGAACGCACCAGCTCGGCCTCGGCCACGGAGATACCACAGCGCTCGGCGATCGCATCGACGTCCAGTCCGCGACGCGCGAAGACCAGCGCCTCGTTATACTCGGGAGATACCCCCTGCCCGGCGAGCGCGGCGTCGAGCTGTTCCTTGAGCCCGTTCACACGCTCCTCGAGCGACTCGACGCGAGCTCGATGGCTGGACGACTCCTCGCGCAGCTGCGTTCGCAACTGCTCGACCTCATGATGCAACTGCCGGACTTCCAGAGCCAGCCCGAAATCCTCCCTGGCAGGCGCACCGGAATCCCCCTTGGCGCCGCCCCGCTCCGTGCCCGGCCGCAGCGGAAAGGAGTACAGCTCCTCACCGTCGTCATCCAGCGCCCCGGACCTGCCTGCTGGCGGATCACCTTCATCCGGCAGGAACTTCTCCCCGCCGAACGGTTTGGCGGCTTCGTCCTCGGCCTGCGGCGGTCGGATTCGTATCGCACGGACCACCTGAAACACCGCATAGCCGAACAGCAGGAAAACGATCGTCCAGATGATTGCCCGCACCTCGCCCTCCTAACCGGCCCGCGCCAGCGCCTGATCAAGATCCCACAGGATGTCGTCCAGGGTCTCGATTCCGATCGACAGCCTGACCATGTCAGGGGGTACACCGGCCGCCCGCTGTTCTGCCTCGGAGAGCTGTCGATGCGTGGTGGACGCCGGGTGAATCACCAGCGTCTTCGCATCGCCGACATTGGCGAGATGACTGACCATCTGCAGCGCATCGATGAAGCGTTCACCCGCCGCCTGCCCGCCGCGGATACCAAAGGACAGGATTCCACCCACCCCCTTCGGGAAGTAGCGCCTGGCCAGCGCATGATCCGGGTGGGAAGCCAGTCCGGGGTAATTCACCCACGCCACGCTCGGGTGGGTCGCCAGAAACTCGGCCACGGCACGCGCATTGGCGACATGGCGATCCATCCGTACATGCAGGGTCTCGAGCCCCTGCAGCAGCATGAACGCATTGAACGGCGACAGCGCCGGACCGAAGGTTCGCAGGGTTTCCATGCGCGCCTTCATCGTGAAGCCAAAATCGCCGAACGTCTCGTAGAAACGCACTCCGTGATAACCAGGTGAAGGTTCGACCATCTGAGGAAAGCGTCCGTTGTCCCAGGGGAAGCGCCCCGACTCGACGAGCACGCCCCCCATCGTCGTACCATGACCACCGATGTATTTCGTCGCGGAGTGAATGACGATGTCCGCGCCATGCTCGATCGGCCGACACAGATACGGCGAGGCCAGCGTGCTGTCGATGACCAGCGGAACGCCGGCCGCGCGCGCCACTTCCGCCACCGCGGCAATATCGAACACATTGAGCCCCGGGTTGCCGATCACTTCGCCGTACACTACGCGGGTGCGCTCGTCGATCGCATCGCGGAAACTGCGAGGATCCGAGGGGTCGACAAACACCGTCTCGATACCCAGACGCCGCAGGCTGACATCAAGCTGCGAGAAACTGCCACCATACAGCGTGCGCGCCGCGACGATGCGGTCACCGCTCTCGCACAGCGTCAACAAGGCAGTCATCTGCGCGGACAACCCGCTCGCGGTGGCCAGCGCCGCACGCCCTCCCTCGAGCGCGGCCATGCGCTCCTCGAACACCGAAACGGTAGGGTTGGAGATGCGCGCATAGACATTGCCGAAGGTCTGCAGGTTGAACAACGACGCCGCGTGCTCGGCCGAATCGAATACGAACGAGGTGGACTGGTAGATCGGCGTCGCGCGCGCGCCGGTAACCGGGTCGGGTTGTTGTCCGGCGTGCAGGCAGAGCGACTCGATGCCAAAACGATGGTCGGGCATGGGCATGAACTGCGACCGGATTCGGCCGCCAAACTGTGTACGTGCAGTGGATAATACTCGCTGCGCTCCCCGAACGACAATCCGCCGCCATGGACCTCTCCGCCCTGCTGTTCCTGCTGAAGAAGAATCTCGCCGTGCTCGCCCTGCCGCCCGCGGCACCGATGCTGCTGATCGCGACCGGACTGATGCTGCTGACGCGCGCCCGCAAACTGGGGCTCACGCTTGCCTGGAGTGGACTGGGGCTGTACTTCGTGCTCAGCACACCCTACACCGTCGGCTGGCTGCTGCGACCGCTCGAGGACGTGCCCACGGTCTCCGCCGAAGCCGCCAGCACGGCCCAGGCGATCGTGATTCTCGGTGGCGGCAAGCGCACGATCGCGCCCGAGTACGGCGGTGAGACCATCAACCGGCTCACGCTCGAGCGGGTCCGCTACGGCGCGCGTCTCGCCCGCGCTACGGATCTCCCGGTGTTGGTCAGCGGCGGCCTGGCCCGCGACGGTCTGTCCGAGGCCGAGCTGATGCGGGAATCCTTGCTCACCGACTTTGGTGTGACGGCCACCTGGGTCGAATCGGCCTCGCGGGACACCCGCGAGAACGCACGCTTTTCCGCCGAGAGACTGCGCGAAGCCGGCATCGGGCGCATCCTGCTGGTGTCACATGCAGTCCATATCCCGCGCGCGCGCGCCGAATTCGAGCGTCACGGAATCGACGTCATCCCGGCACCAACGGCTTGGTTCAGTCATCCAAGCGAGGAAGGGGCGGAACGCGGAGGCCGCGGCATCCCGGACCTGAGACCGGGCGCCAATGCCGCCTACGCCGGCTGGCTGGCCGCGCACGAGTGGCTCGGACGCATCGCCTACCGTCTCGTTACACCCGCCTCACCCGCTCCGCCCCGCACCTCCGGGGACACGGCGACAGAGGCGAATTGACTGGCATCAAGGCCAACAACGGGAGACAATCAGAAAATCATGATGGATAACGAACTCCAGCCTTCGGTACTGGTCGTACTGACCAACCTGCCCGACCGAGACCTCGCCGAACGTCTCGCCTCCGAGCTCGTCGAACGGCGACTTGCCGCTTGCGTGAACATTCTGCCGGCCTGCACTTCGGTATATCGCTGGGAGAGTGCGATCGAAACCGAGGAAGAAGTACCGATGTTGATCAAGACGACCCACGAACGCTACCCCGAAGTCGAACGCGCGATCATCGCCTCGCATCCTTACACGCTGCCGGAGGTCATCGCCATCCCGGTCCGCTCGGGGCTCTCCGGCTATCTCGCGTGGATTGCTGCGGAAGTCAGCGCCGAATGAGCAGCGAATCCCGGATGCCTTGGCTCTGCCCGCCCAGGCGGCACGCACCGCGCAACACCCACCCGCAACGCTCCCCGCAACACTCCCTCTTCCACTCAGCCTTCACAGTCGACCTCCACTCAAGATGCCTGCCCTGATTTCGCGCCTGCTCCTGTTCATCGTCATACTGCTGCTGGTGATCCCTCCCGCGGCCGCCGATCCCGTCGAGCCTGAGCGCGCATTCGCCCTCTCGGCGAGGATGATCGATGCCACCACCGTCGAAGTGCGTTTCGACGTACGTCGGGACTACTATCTGTACCGTGACAAGTTCCGTTTCGAGTCACCGGAAGACATCACGTTCGGCGACGTGGTCTACCCCGCGGGCACCGCGTACCGTGACGAGTTCTTCGGTGACACCGTAATCCATCGTGGACGGGTCAACATCCTGGTGCCGGTGGAGGCTCCGGAAGGCATGCAGACCTTCTCGCTGGTCGCCCACAGTCAGGGCTGCTGGGACGGCGGGATCTGCTACCCGCCGATGTCGCAGACAGTCGCCGTCGACCTCACCACAATCGGCGGCAGCATCGGTGGTCTGCTCGACCGCGCGCTCGGCGGCGGCCCCCGCCCGGGTGCGGCCGCAGCCACATCCGGCGACGCCAGTGGTTCGATGCCGCCAACCATCTCAGGCGGCGACGAAAGCGGTCGCATCGCATCGCTGCTGCGCGACGCCGGCGTCGGGTTGGTGCTGGCGAGCTTCTTCGGATTTGGCCTGCTGCTCGCATTCACGCCCTGCACGTTTCCGATGATTCCGATTCTGTCGGGCATCATCGTCGGTCAGGGGCAACACATTTCACGCATGCGCGCGCTCGCGCTGTCGCTTGCCTACGTACTGGGCATGGCGGCGACCTACGCGCTGGCCGGGGTGGCAGCAGGGCTGTCCGGCACCATGCTCACCGCCGCGCTGCAAAACGCCTGGGTGCTCGGTGGTTTCGCCCTGCTTTTCGTGCTGCTGTCACTTTCGATGTTCGGTTTTTACGAACTGCAGATGCCCACCGCACTGCAAAGCCGTCTGTCGGCCACCGCCAGTCATCAGCGTGGCGGGCAACTCGGTGGCGTTGCCTTCATGGGCGTGCTGTCGGCGCTGATCGTCGGTCCCTGCGTGGCCGCGCCGCTGGCTGGCGCCCTGCTCTACATTGCTCAGACAGGCGACGCCATGCTGGGTGGGCTCGCCCTGTTCGTGATGGCGCTGGGCATGGGCGCGCCTCTCGTGCTGGTGGGCGTCGGCACCCGCTCCATACTACCGAAAATCGGGCCGTGGATGGAGGGCGTCAAGAAGGCCTTCGGCGTCATGCTGCTCGCCCTCGCGGTGTGGATGGTGACGCCGGTCGTGCCCGCCGCATTTACGATGTTCGCCTGGGCAGCGCTGCTCGTCTTCTCCGGCATCTTTCTCCGCGCGCTCGATCCACTGCCACGGCGTGCCCACGGCTGGCAACGCTTCTGGAAGGGCGCGGGGGTGGTCATGCTGCTCGTCGGCGCAGCGATGCTGATTGGTGCCCTGGCCGGTTCCCGCGACCCGCTGCAGCCGCTTGCAGTGATGCGCGGCGGCACCACCGAAACCGCCCCCCAGCCGGGCTTTGAACGCGTCGACTCGATCGCCGAGCTCGAGGCCCGCCTCGCCGCGACCAACCGCCCGGTGATGCTCGACTTCTATGCCGACTGGTGCGTTTCGTGCAAGGAGATGGAACGCTTCACCTTCACCAATGCCGACGTCGCCCGTCGAATGGGGCAGATGAACCTGCTCAAGGCCGACGTTACCGCCAACACTGAGGAACACAAGGCCTTGCTGCAACGATTCAACCTGTTTGGCCCACCCGGCATCATCTTCTTCGATGCCGAAGGTCGGGAAATCACCGATCTACGCGTGGTCGGCTTCATGCGTGCGGGGCCGTTCGGCGAGATTCTCGATGCGGCGCTGACACAGGCTCCGCAGTCCTCCTCCCCGGTCGCGAGCAGCACCGCGAGATCGACCGGCGAAGGCCAGCCGGCACGCACGTTCCCGCCGGACGCAGGCGTTTGATGCGGGCCCTCTCCCGCACGACCGGCCATGCCTTCGCCCCGTCGCAGCGGGGCCTCGCCCCCTCCGGGCCACGTCACGGGCGTTTTGACCTACAATCACGCCTTCCCTGTCGCTGAACAAAGACCCCAATGTTTTCCGGAATCGTGGCCGCACTTGGCCAAATCTCAGCCATAGACCCGCTCGAGGATGGCTTGCGCCTGACCGTCGATACCGCCGATCTCGACCTCTCCGACGTCGCGATCGGAGACAGCATCGCCAACAGTGGCGTCTGTCTCACGGTCATCGAGCTCGGCCCCGACCATGCCCGATTCGACGTCTCACGCGAAACCCTGAACTGCACCACCGGACTCGACCGGGTTGGCAACCACGTCAATCTCGAGAAAGCCTTGCGCCTGGCCGACCGTCTCGGCGGCCATCTGGTCACCGGCCACGTGGACGGGGTGGGTGAGGTGATCCGCTTCGAGCCCATCGGAGAGAGCCACGAGCTGGTCATCCGCGCACCGGAGACGCTCGCCGCCTACATCGCGCGCAAGGGGTCGATCACCGTCAACGGCGTCAGCCTGACCGTCAATCGCGTCGACGGTACCGAGTTTTCCATCAACCTGATCCCGCACACGGTGGCGGTGACAAATTTGCAATGGCTTCAAAGCGGCAGCCCGGTCAATCTCGAAATCGACCTGATCGCACGCTACGTGGAGCGCATGCTCGCCTGGCGCGAGGAGACCCAGCCCAAATGACCGCTCTGTCCCCGATCTCCGAAATCATCGAAGAAATACGTTGCGGCCGCATGGTCGTGCTGGTCGACGAGGAAGACCGCGAGAACGAAGGCGACCTCGTGCTCGCTGCCGAACATGTCACCCCCGAGGCAATCAACTTCATGGCGCGCTTCGGACGTGGGCTGATTTGCCTGACCCTCACCGAGGAGCGTTGCCGCCAGCTTGATCTGCAGCTGATGGTACGCAACAACCGCTCACCTCACGGCACCGCGTTCACAACCTCGATCGAAGCCGCCGAAGGGGTCACCACCGGTATCTCGGCGCATGATCGCGCGCGCACCGTCCAGGCGGCGGTCGCACGCCATGCCCGACCCACCGACATCGTCCAGCCCGGACACATCTTTCCGCTGATGGCCCAGCGCGGCGGCGTGCTGATCCGTGCCGGCCACACCGAAGCCGGCTGCGACCTGGCCATGCTTGCCGGCCTCGAACCGGCCGCCGTGATCTGCGAGATACTCAAGGACGACGGCACAATGGCCCGTCTTCCGGATCTGATCCCTTTCGCCAAGGAGCACGGCCTCAAGATCGGTGCGATTCGCGACCTCATCGAGTACCGCGCCAGCAACGAACACCTGATCGAGCGTGTCGCGGAAAAGGACGTCGACACTGCACACGGCCGCTTCCGCCTGATGGCCTTCGAGGACCGGACCTCCGGCGACGTGCACTTCGCCATGACGCGCGGCGAGATCCGCCCCGAACTCGAGACCCTGGTCCGCGTTCACGAGCCGATTTCGGTGGTCGACTTTCTCGATCCCGCCAGCGGCCATCACAGTTTCCCCATCAACACCGCGCTCGAACGCATCGCCAACGCGGAGCGCGGCGTGATCGTCCTGCTCTACCGCGCGCAAAGCGGCCATGACCTGCTGGCCAACCTGAAGGGACGGCGGGCACCGGCGGTCAAGTGGGACCCTCGCCTCTTCGGCGTCGGTGCCCAGATCCTGCGCGATCTGAACGTCGGCAAGATGCGGTTGCTGGCGACGCCTCAGAAGATCCCCAACATGGCCGGTTTCGGTCTAGAAATCTCCGGCTTCGTCGATCACGACTAGGCCTCCCCCGACACTTCAGGAAGACCCCGGAAGACTAACGACATGGCACGTTTCGACAACATCCACGAATTCGAACCCGACCTCAACGGGCGCGGTCTGCGCATCGGCATCGTCATGAGCCGCTTCAACAACGACGTTTGCGAAGGCCTGCTGTCGGCCTGCGTGGACGAACTGCAGCGCCTCGAAGTTTCACCCGACCTGATCCGCATCGCCACCGTACCGGGGGCACTCGAGATCCCGCTGACGCTGCAGGCGATGGCCCGCAGCGGCCGCTTCGATGCCCTTATCGCGCTGGGCGCGGTGATCCGTGGGGATACCTATCATTTCGAGCTCGTCTCCAACGAGATGGGCGCGGGCATCACCCGGGTCGGGCTGGATACCGGCCTCCCCATCGCCAACGGCGTGCTGACGACGGATGACGACGATCAGGCTCTGGCCCGGATGCAGGAAAAGGGCACCGATTGTGCCCAGGCGGCAATCGAGATGGCCAACCTCCTCAAGGTCGTCAAATGAGCAGCATGGCGGCGCGCCGGCGCGCGCGCGAGTTCGCCCTGCAAGGCGTCTACCAGTGGCTGCTGTCCGGAAACTCCGTGTCGCAGATCGAGCTTCACCTCGGGCAGGAAAGCGGTTTCGAAGAGGCAGACCGCGAGTTCTTCGTCGAGCTCATGCGTGGCACCCTGAACAACGTCGAGCCCTTGCAGGAAGCGTTCGCGCCCTTCATCCATCGCGCGGTGCATGAGCTGTCACCGGTGGAACGCGCCGTGCTGCTGCTGTCCACCCACGAACTGCAGGCGCACCCCGAAACGCCTTACCGGGTGATCATCAACGAGGCCATCGAACTGGCCAAGGGATATGGCGGCACCGACGGACATCGTTTCGTCAATGGCGTTCTCGACAAGCTGGCTGCTCATTTGCGTCCGGTGGAGGTCGGCAGCCGCCGGAGCGGTGGAAAGGGGCGAAACGCCGAATGAAGCGCAGCGGATGAGGTCGCGGTGCCCTGCGTGAGGTGGTCACCGAGGCGCAGGACAGCCCCGGCTCTCCCACCAGCAACGGTGACCCCGCACCGCTCGCAACGCGTTTCGCGACAAACGAAAAGGCCCGCCACACACTCCAGCGCGTGGCGGGCCTTTTCGTTCGGGGTTGGCGGCGGTGGCCCTGGAAAGCTCAAGTTCCTGGGCAACGCACGGACAAGTCCGATTACTTGCCGTTGACGGCGCTCTTCAGCGAAGCTCCGGCCGAAAATTTCGGCACGCGCGCGGCGGCGATGTTGATGGTTTCGCCGGTTTGCGGGTTGCGTCCCGTGCGTGCCGCACGCTCGGAAACCTCGAACGAACCGAAACCGGTGAAGGAGACCTTCTCACCGGCAACCATGCGTTCGGAAACGATGTCGAGCACGGCGGACAGCGCACGGTCGGCTTGCGCACGGGACATTTCCAGGCGGTCAGCCAGGGCTTCGACGAATTCACCTTTGTTCATGCTTTTCCTCGATCAATGTATGTTTGTAGGAACTGCGATTCGACTGCGGGATTCTAGCACCCTCGCGCGATTCAGGGCGATTCATTGGTAGCGAACGCATATTCGGCAAACCATCAGCATGGTATTCCAGCAGGCCTCCCTGATCAACCGAAAACGCCCAATCCGTTTGTATCGAATTCAGCCTTTCCGCCTGTACAGCGTCGTGGCTTCCACAGTTCAACGAGAAGACGACAATGGGCTCGCTCCAAGGGGCCACGTCCGCCAATCTTAGGCTATCACCCGAGTGCCGAGTGCGGTGGTGAAAAACCACTTCAAGCTCGGCACGCCTCTCAGTCTTCCCTGTACGGTCCGGCACCGAGCCCGATCGGTGCCGGCGCGGCGGCAACCAGACGCGAAAAGATCGCCCGGAAATCCTCGCCCTCGCGGGTTCCCCCCATCGGATCGTTGTTCTCGCGAAAACCGGCGGCAACCGCGTCCCAGTCCTCCTGGGTGAAATGCTTTCGACAGAGCGGCAGAATCTCGCGCTCCTCGAGCATCATGTGATTACGGTAGAACTCAGCGAACGAATTGAACGCCTGGACGAAACCATCGTAGCCGTCGCGCTCCCCGGCGGCGTAGCGATGTATCGCGGTCTCGAGGGACTTGATGCGCTCCTCGCCGGCCGCATGCTCCTTTTCCAGACGCGCAATCACGGCAGCCGCTTCGTCGGTCTTCTGCGCCAGGCGCGCAAACAGGAACTCGTCTTCCTTGGGGTGGTGACGCTTCTCGGGATAGGCGTCAAGATAATGCACCATCGCCCGCAGCAGTTTGAAATCGGGTTCGAGCCTGCCACCGCCGATCTCCTTCAGCATGTAGCGAATGGCGTGCAGAATCGCTGCCAGCGACTGATGTTCGTCCTCGATGATGCGTAGCGCTTCCATTGTGCTGTTCCTTGCTGTGTCGGGTTGGGTAGTTTGATTGTAGTGAATCGGCCACGGCTCCGGCTGCCGGAGGCACCGAACCCGGCACACACCGGGCTCCGCTCTGCATTCCGTTCGCCATGTCGCGGCGACGGGGCGACCGAAACGTGGGAATCGACGGGCCACGATACTCCCGGACAGGAAGACCCGGTCGTCGGAGGTTACCGATGACCGGGCCGTAGCCTACCGGTTCCATTGCCGGCTCAGGCTTGCTTCTGCTTTCCCCCGAGACCAAGATACGTCTCGATCACCCGCGGATCATCGGCCAGCTCGTGCGCCGGGCCCTCCATCG
>ERZ869909.347-NODE-347-length-61406-cov-26.961649_pt1 | contig 61406 bp, 61 predicted proteins | sample MGYA00520892_ERZ869909 | MGnify/ENA primary metagenome ERZ869909 (study PRJEB32215, sample SAMEA104723947) | bioreactor metagenome | biome: bioreactor; feature: anaerobic bioreactor; material: water | place: China | collected 2015-03-12 ...
CAAACTCGGTGCGGGATTTCGCTGCGCTCAAGATGCAGTGATGCGGAAGAAGGGTTTCGGACTTTTTTTGAGTTTTGTTCCGATAGCTATCGGAATTTGGATTTTGGATTTCTTTGTGTTATCAACCCGCCCATTGGCGAGTCAAGTTTTTCCCCGAAGGGCTTTTCTCTGGCACGGAGAAACATAGTACCTTAATTTTTAACTTCTGTCATTTTTTGGCAGAAAATATCTGGATGATGCTATTTGACAATCATTTAGCATAGGGTATTAATATTTTGAATTTTGAATTTTTTAAATTTGTTTCGGATTTCGTCCCGATAGCTATCGGGATTCGTGCTTCGTATTTCTGGTTTATCCAGGTTAGGTTTCTTAATCCCCTTGCTTCAATTTAATTCTCTTCGATTCTTTGGGGGACAACCCTAATGCATTGAATGTTAATCAAATAACTATACCTGTGTTTGCATTTCTGCCCGGGATCAATAAAAACCACTATTTTTGTAGCTTCATCAACCATTACTAAATTCAAAACTTTTAAACGATGAGAAGAAAACCCCTGTTTGTTATTACAATTCTTGCACTGTTTCTTGCCGGAACCGGCCTTAAGGCCCACGCCTGCACCAATGTGCTCGTTTCAAAAGGCGCCAGCGCTGATGGCAGTGTGATGATCAGCTACCTTGCCGATGCCGGTGGATTGATGGATCCTTTACACTTCTATCCCGGTGGCGAATATCCTGAAGGTGATTCGCTGGAACTTTTTTCCTGGCACACCGGAAAATCGCTGGGAAAAATCCATCAGGTTCGCAAAACCTACCGGGTGATCGGAAATATGAACGAACACCAGGTGGCCATTGGTGAAACCACTTTTACCGGACGTGAGGAATTGCACGACCCGAACGGAATCATGGATTATGGTAATCTTATGTACATTACCCTTCAGCGTGCCAAAACTGCCCGCGAAGCCATCAAAATCATGACAGAACTTGCTCAGACATACGGCTACAAACGAACCGGCGAATCATTTTCCATAGCCGATAAGCACGAAGCATGGGTGATGGACTTTATCGGCAAAGGCAAACATGGCAAGGGCGCTGTTTGGGTGGCCGCCAGGGTTCCGGATGGATATATCTCAGCCCATGCCAACCAGGCGCGTATCCGTAAAGTAGACTGGAACGATAAGGAAAACTGGATATGGGCGCCCGATGTGGTTGACTTTGCCCGCCAGATGGGTTGGTTTGAAGGACCCGACAGCGAATTCAGTTTTGTGGATGCCTACAATCCGGTTGATCCCGTTTCATTGCTCCTTTGCGAAGGTCGCGTATGGAGTGTTTTTCGCCGGGCCGCACCCTCACAAAACTTCTCTGCCGATTACTGGCGCTGCGTTGAAGGCGCTGAGCCTTACCCGCTTTTCATCAAGCCTGATAAAAAGGTTACGGTTCAGGATATGATCGCTTTGGTTCGTGATCATTTTCACGACAGCCCGTTTTATACCGGTGAAGGTTTCGCAGCAGGCCCTTACAAAAACCCTTACCGCTGGCGTTCTTTGTTCTTTAAACTTGACGACGACGAGGACGATATGATGTACTCATGGGAACGCACCATTTCTCAATCACAGACCGGATTCTCATTCATCTCACAATCCCGCAGCTGGCTGCCCGACCCCATTGGAGGAATTTTCTGGTACGGCGTAGACGATACCTATTCAAATGCCTATATGCCCCTTTACATGGGCATGACCCAACCGCCCAAATCACTGATTACCGGAACTATTTTTGAATTTGACTGGAACTCTGCATTCTGGGTATTTAACCTGGTTGCCAATTATGCTTACGGCTTGTACAGTTTTATTATTGAAGATATCCAGATAGTTCAGTCGGAAGTGGAAAATCGTGCTTTTGCCCTTACCAAAGCTGTTGATGTTGCAGCCATGGCGTTATATGAAACCGATCAGAAGGTCATGCAGGAGTACCTGACTGATTTCAGCGTAAGCAACGCCGAATACACAGTTGAGCGTTGGAAGGAACTGGGCTATTATATCTTCGCCAAGTATAACGACCGCTATATCCGCACTTCAACAGAATATCGCCCCTGGCCACAAGGTGTTGGTTATCCGCAGGACCACCTGCGTCGTGCTGTTGAAGAAAGGCCGGGATATTATGATGTCAGATGGCGTAAGCCAGGCGAGCCGATTCATTAGAAAAGCAGGCAGTTAGCAGTGGCAGTTGGCAGTAGAACCAACTGCCGCTGCCTACTCCAACTGCTTACTGCTCCTGCCGCTGCCAACTCCAACTGCTTACTGCTCCTGCCGCTGCCCACTGCCACTGCCTACTTTTCACTCGCCGACTAAACACAAACCCCATCTGCGTGTTATATAGGTTAGTGATCAAAAATTACAAATCTTATGAGTGCAGACATTCAATCCATAGGCACCCTCTGGAAAAAGGAAAAACTTGCCACACTGGAGTGGGAGGTTGATTTTGCAGAATTGCTCCTTGAAGCCAAAGATCCCTGGCCGGGTTATTATGATCATTTTGAAATTCCGTCGCAGGAGAAAGACCTCCTTCCCCGCTGGATATTTGCCATACTCAATTCAACGGCCTTGAGCGACCAGGATAACCTCATCCGGATCACGGCAAAAATTAAGAGCGATTGTCAGGAACAATTTGATGCCGTACCCGGAAAAATAACACTCAACAACGAGGTCGTATCCTCTGTCCGGCTGCAGGTTGACGATTATAAATATTTACCCGATATTCTCAGGCATTACAGAAAACAAGGCATTGAGTTTGCGCCGCACCGCAAAGTAAATGTCTACGAAAGCCTGATTAAAATTACCAAGTTCTTTGAGATCAAACGCTTCGATGAAGACATATTTACTGACATATCCCTGCCTGATACTTACTATATTATCATTCCGAAAGGTTTGTCGTGGGATGCCTTTGAAAGGGTCACCGAATCTGTGAAAAACAACTCCGATCACAAAGTATTTGATGCTGCTTTGGCTTCAGCCTATGATAAACATGGCGTGATTGATATGGTAAGAATCTACGACCGTGAAACCAATCCGGAAATTTTAGGCCATCTCAGAAACAAATACCGGAGCGAAACCGAACGCATCGCATAATACCTAAACCTTTAACCCTGATATTATCAAGAGAATATGGCTATGATTTCCAAGCAGGAATTCTATGATTTGTCATTACTAGAGCGTGCTGCTGCAGTGCTGGAACATGGCAAAGAACTCATCAGCAGAGTTTACATCTTTTATGTAGTTAAACTCTACTGTATGGGCGATTTTTATGTAGAACTCTGGTATCGTCAAAACGGGAATAAAATTGACAAACTGGAAGTTGTAGATCTCGAAGATGTAATTCATCATTACGAAAAAGAGATTGATATCAGCGATCTGCTCGGTTGCAAAGGGCATTAATCCGATCTCATAAAATTCCATACTTTTGGCGCTCAGTAAATTTTTCTATGAGCGATCCCCGAAATATAAGCATTGAGGAATACGATTATCCGCTTCCCGCCGGACTGATTGCACAATATCCTTTGCACACCCGCGATGCTTCGCGACTGTTGGTTTATAACAAGGGCAATGTCAGCGATACACTTTTTACCAGGCTTCCGGAAGCTCTTCAGGATCAGAGCCTGCTGGTTTTCAACAACAGCCGTGTAATTCGGGCGCGTTTTGTTTTTTATAAGTCTTCGGGCGCCAGAATTGAGATATTTTGCCTTGAACCGGTTGACCCAACCGGCAACTTTCAACTGGCATTCGGCTCTGCGGTTGAAAGTTACTGGAAATGCTATATCGGTAACCTGAAAAAATGGAAAAATGGAACATTAAACCTCGGTATTGCTGTAAAAGGGAAAAAGCTGAGTTTGCTGGCCGAAAAAATCAGGTCGGATAAAGACACTGTTGTGGTGCGGTTTACCTGGGACGACACAGGTATTACATTTGCAGAAGTTATGGAAAAAGCGGGGCATATACCTCTGCCGCCCTATATCGCCAGGGTTGACGAAGAAATTGACACTTCAAGATACCAAACCATTTTTGCACGCGAACAAGGCTCTGTGGCAGCGCCAACCGCCGGATTGCATTTTACCGGTGAAATATTGTCAGAACTCCGCATGAAAGGATTTGCTTCAGAGCAGGTTACCCTGCATGTTGGCGCCGGCACATTCAAACCCGTTGGCACTGATAGGATCGGAAATCATGATATGCATTACGAAAACTACACCGTTCATCGTAATCTGATCCTGAAACTGATTGAACATGCCGGTAAGCCGACAATTCCGGTAGGAACCACATCTATGCGCACCCTTGAAAGCCTGTACTGGCTTGGTGTAAGATTGGTGCGTTTTGGACAACAAACTGAGCTTGTTACTGATCAATGGGAGCCTTACTCTGATTCTCAGGAAAATATCTCAACCATGAAAGCCCTTGAGGCTTTGCTTGACTTTATGACCCAATCGGATCAGGATATCCTGCATGCATCCACCGGCTTAATGATAGCGCCTGGCTATAATTTTCGTTTGTGTTCCGGATTGATCACAAACTTTCATCTGCCCAAAAGCACTTTGCTCCTGCTTGTGGCTGCGCTGTTGGGTTCTGACTGGAAAAGGGTATACCGGTACGCAATTGAAAAGCATTTCCGCTTTTTAAGTTATGGCGACAGTTGCCTGTTTATGCCTTAATATCATGACAAATCACCTATTCATACTAACAGGCCCGCAGGGTTCCGGAAAAACAAGCTTTATTAAAAAATTGGCCGCTTTGCTTGTGGAAGCAAGCTTCCCGTGCGAGGGCTTTTATGCCGATGGGTATTGGGAAAATGACATGCGTTCGCGGTTTGAAATCGTCGAAATCAACGGCATCAACAGGGCATTGCTGTGCGATACCCACCCCGAAACAGGTGATATTCCCTTTCGCCGGTTTTTCTTCAAACAGTCAGGCTTGAGATTCGGATATAAAATCCTGAAACAAGCTGCCGGAAAGCATTCCTGCGTTTTTATTGACGAAACCGGTTCGCTGGAGCTTGAGGGTAAAGGCTGGGCAAAAGCTTTGGAATTGCTTTGCAAAAAACCACCGGCAATATTGATACTTACTGTCAGGGATTGCTTTGTGAACAAGATTATTGATTGTTTTCATCTGAAACCTGAAAGAGTCTGGCATCTGAACGATTGCTCTCCTGAGGAAGTTGCGGAAGAGCTTCTATGTATCTCCTCATGAGAGACAAGTCTGCCAGTGCAAAAGCCCAGGTGTAGGCTGGCAGGATAGCCTGACATGGAAAGGATTGCCCCACCGATAGGCGGCTTGATAACACAAAAAATCCAAAATCCAAATTCCGATAGCTCCCGATAGCGATCGAGAGAGGTCGGGAACTGCATCACTGTATTACTGCATCACCGCATCACTGCATTACTGCATCACCGCATCACTGTATTACTGCATCACCGCATCACTGCATTACTGCATCACCGCATCACTGTATTACTGCATCACCGCATCACCGCATCACTGTATTACTGCACCCGCCACCAGCCCACAGTCCAGTGCTTACGGCGGGCAAGTCATTGCATCACAGTCTTACTGCATCAGGCTTGTTTTTTGGTTTTTCGCCGAAGCATTACAACATATTGATATTTTTGCCGAAAATTTCATAACCGTGAAAAACATCATTAACTGGATCGTTCAACACGATAATAAAAGACTTTTTGTAATACTCTATATTGGCTTGTCGGTTGTTTTGAGTATTGCCATCAGCCTTTTCTGGCTTTTGTTGATTGTGGTGGTTCATTTTGTTTTTGAAATTATTACGCAGAGCAGTAAAAGAACGGACATAAGAAATGTTTTTCTTGAAAGTTTATGGGAAACCAAGCTGGACTTTGCACTGGTTGTTTTTGCACTCTGCCTTGCAGTTTACCTTGATTTTATTTTCGGCATTGCCGGGCTTGGCGCACTTGGCAGGGGAGGGGCCGTGGTGGCTTCCCGAACCGGTGCCATTGCTGCAAACACAGGAGGGAAGGTGGTGCAGGTTTCAACGCGATTTGCCGCCCTGCAGCGTGCTGTCAGGGGTATTCTTTTATCACTCGATGATGTTGCCAATGCGACAAAGTCCTTTTTTGCCACAAAAAGGAATATTACAGCAAATAATTCAACCGATCCGGTTAGCAACACCATCATGCAGGACTCTGAATCCGGTTCCTGGCAAAAAAAATGGACGGCAATGGATTATACAGGCCTAATACTTCTCGTTTCGTCAATGGCGCTTATACTTAGCGCACCCTGGATCACAGGATTGTCATGGAGCGAGATAGGCATGATCGTTCTCGAAGAATTTCATCCGTACCCCTGGTCTTGAACTTTCATTGATTCATGCTGTTTTAACTCAGTAGCCATTGGGTGAAGCTAACTTTTAATTTGTAATTGAAATTCAAAATATCCGTAATATGCAACAAAGTATCTCCCTTAACTGGAATGAGGCCATGTCGTTTGAATCAACGCTTAATGGCCATAAAATTGTTATTGACGCCGATGAAGCGGTTGGCGGCAAAAACACAGGTCCACGCCCCAAGCCGCTGCTCATGCTTGCCCTGGCAGGTTGCACAGCCATGGATGTGATTTCAATGCTGGGGAAAATGCGTGTTCAGCCCGATTCATTCAAAGTGGATGTAGAAGGCGAACTAACTGAAGAACATCCCAAAGTTTACAGTAAGCTACACGTTAAGTATATTTTTTCAGGAAGCGACCTGCCCATGGAAAAGCTTGAAAAAGCAGTAAACCTGTCGCAGGAAAAATATTGCGGTGTATCGGCTATGCTCGCCAAAGCTTCCGAGCTTTCGTTTGAGATCATTATTGAATAAGCGATTCATAATCAGACTGAAGTTTTTAAGGCATGTGATCCGGGTTTCCCGTGTCTCTCAATATGTCAATCAGTTCCTGAAGTATCATTGCAGTGGCTCCCCAGATAATTTGACCATTGGTTGCAAAACAGGGAACGTTGCGTAGTGTAAAACCTCTCACTTCCAGGTCAACCTCTGTGCGGAAGCTTTCCAGGTTTTGAAGTGGAAGGTGAATCAGGTATTCGGCTTCTGATGGGTTGGGAACCAGTTGGCCTGGATCACATGAAAATGCAACAACCGGTTGGATCAGATAATTGCTGGGACTAACGTAAAGGGGGCTGAGTGTTCCTAATACTTCTAAACGGCTGGAATTCAGACCGATTTCTTCCTTTGCCTCACGAAGCGCCGTATGAATGGCCGAAACATCGGTATCATCCTGCCTGCCGCCCGGAAAGCTGATTTGTCCGCTGTGTACCCCATTATCAATTACCCTTTTTATCAGCACCGTTCCCGGCAGGGCATCACCCTGCACCGGGTATAGCAATAGCAGCACACTGCTTGCCTTAGGCAAGGCGCTTTGCGGCTCAAATCTGATTTTCGTTCGCCTTTCAAAGGGAATCATTTTCAGGTGTGAGCTTTCGCCCGGTAATTCCCCTTTGAGCTTTTCTCTGAGTATGGCGGCGATATCTGGTTTGTTCATGGCAAAATAACAATTGCGCAAAGGTAAGGTTAATCTGATTTGCAGTTTCCCTGCCCAATCTGTTGCCTCTTTCAAAACGCTCAATAAAAAACGCAAAGGAAAAACAGCATTCACTGAAAATATTTATTTTTACACTCTGATCATAACAAAAAGGATTTAGATATGCCCTTTGAGAAACCCCAATATACCGGACAGGCCAGGGAGTTGCAGGCCGATATTAAAGATCTGATTCTGTTTAACGATGACCAAAACACATTTGACTTTGTGATCAAAAGCCTGATTGAGGTTTGCCGCCACGAAGCCGAACAGGCCGAGCAATGTGCCCTGATCACCCATTTAAAGGGAAAATGCACCATTAACAACGGCACCTGGTATCAGCTAAAGCCCCAGCATGATCAGCTTTCAATGCGTGGATTAACCGTGTCAATTACCTAACCAATATCATCATGAACCGAAACAAACGTTTTCTCGTTTTTGCGGCTATCTTATTTCTGGCTTCCTGTTCAACTGTGCCCATTACTGAACGCCGGCAGTTAAGGCTGTTGCCCGAAGGCCTACTCATCAATATGAGCATGGCGGCGTATAATGATTTTCTGCAGGAGAATCCGGTGGTTCCACCCGACAATCCTGATGCAAAGATGGTACACAGGGTTGGCGATCGGATTGCTGATGCCGTGATCCAATATATCCGGGACAATAAGATCAGGAACCGCACCTTCGACTTTGAGTTTAATCTGGTTCTTAACGACGAGGTGAATGCATGGTGCATGCCAGGTGGCAAAGTGGTGTTTTATACCGGGATACTGCCTTTTACAAAAGATGAGGCCGGAATTGCAGTAGTAATGGGCCACGAAATTGCTCACGCTGTTGCAAACCATGGCAATGAACGCATGAGCCAACAGATGGCCTTGATGCTTGGGGCAATTTCCCTCGATGTGGCTTTGAGGGAAAAACCTGAAGAAACCCGCGATATTTTTATGCTGGCTTTCGGGGTGGGAGGCACCCTTGGAACCCTGGCATACTCCAGGCAGCATGAGTATGAAGCCGATAAGCTGGGGATGATTTTCATGGCCATGGCCGGTTATAATCCTGAACGCACATTGGAGTTTTGGGAAGAAATGTCGAAAAAAAGCGGCCCTGCCCCACCGGTTTTTCTCAGCACACACCCAAGCAGCGAATCGCGGGTGAAGGCCATTAAAGATTTTTTACCGGAAGCAATGAAATATTATAAACCAGGCAGATAATTCATGATCTATTTGATACCTTTGCAAATGATTTATCCAAAACTGCAGTCTGTACCTGGTTTATAAAAATTAGAATCCTGATCAATTTGAGAAATTCCACTTAACCAAAATCTGAACCCATGTCATGGACACTGATCATCATATTGCTTCTGGCCGGCCTCATGCTTTTATTGCTTGAGGTACTGGTGGTTCCGGGGGCTACCGTTTTTGGTTTGCTCGGCTTCGCATTGCTGGGGGTTAGCATCTGGCAGGCTTATGCTGCACACGGTACTCCCGAAGGTCATTATTTTTTGCTGGGCGCCATTCTGTTTACGATACTTCTGCTGGTTTTTGCATTGAAATCTCGAACCTGGCGAAAGGCCATGCTCGGCTCTGAAGTGGATTCAAAAGTCAATATTGTTGATCAGGAAAAAGTTAAACCCGGGGATGATGGGAAAACAATATCAAGGCTTGCTCCGGCAGGCAAAGCTATTATCAATGGTGAATATTACGAAGTACATTCACTTGGCGAGTATATTGAACCGCAGACTCCGGTTGTTGTTATTCGTGTTGAATTCAGTAAAATCATAGTAAAACCTAAAATTAATTAACATGGAAGAAGCAAATTTCTTAGTAATTATTGCCATTGGCGTTGCCGCCCTTTTCGGGCTTTGGCTCATTCTTTATTTTATCCCGGTAGGCTTATGGTTCTCTGCCCTGGTTTCGGGGGTTCGTGTTTCATTGCTTCAGTTGGTTCTGATGCGGTGGAGAAAAATCCCGCCTGCAATTATAGTAAACAGTATGATCGCAGCTACCAAAGCAGGATTAAAAGTGTTTCGCGATGACCTTGAAGCCCACTTCCTTGCCGGAGGCCGCCTAAAGCCGGTTATCAATGCACTTATTTCGGCCGACAAAGCCAATATTGACCTGAATTTCAAAATGGCTACTGCGATTGACCTTGCCGGACGCGATGTTTTTGAAGCTGTTCAGATGTCAGTTAACCCTAAAGTAATCACCACTCCCAAAGTGGCCGCTGTTGCCAAAGATGGTATTCAGCTGATTGCTACTGCCCGTGTTACCGTGCGTGCCAATATCAAGCAGCTGGTGGGTGGCGCCGGCGAGGAAACCATTCTTGCCCGTGTAGGTGAAGGCGTTGTTTCTTCCATTGGTTCAGCCGATTCGCACAAAAGGGTACTTGAAAATCCCGACATTATTTCCAAAGCTGTTTTATCGAAAGGCCTGGACAGTGGAACTGCATTTGAAATTCTTTCAATTGATATTGCTGACATTGATGTAGGTAAAAACATTGGCGCCCACCTGCAAATGGATCAGGCCAATGCCGACAAGAATATTGCTCAGGCCAAGGCCGAAGAGCGCCGCGCTATGGCCATTGCCGCTGAGCAGGAAATGAAAGCCAAAGCACAGGAAGCACGTGCCAAAGTTATTCTTGCCGAAGCAGAAATTCCAATGGCCATCGCCGAATCGTTCCGCAGCGGAAACCTGGGAATCATGGATTATTATAAGTTTCAGAATATTCAGGCTGATACAAAAATGCGTGAATCCATTTCCGAACCTCCTTCAGCTACACCCAAAATGAAGGACGACAGCAGTAAAAAGTAATAAACAATACTTTTTGAGCCCAATGGGTTCAATTTGTGTTTTCATGGCGTGAAGGGTCTTCTTTATTGTAAGACCCTTCTTTTTTTTAACTGAAAACCAGTGATATTGCATAATTAAAAACCATTCTCAACAACTTAAATATTATTTTTACCTTTGTTGCGTTACAGAAAAGTTGTTTGTGTAATCAAATTGTTGAAAAATGGAAGAGTTGGATAACAATGAGAAAAAAGAGAGCAGAGAAGAAATTTTTTCACAAACTGTTCGTGCCGGGAAAAGAACCTACTTTTTTGATGTGAAAGCCACCAGGGCCGAAGAACGCTATCTTACCATTACCGAAAGCAAGCGCCGGTTCAGCAACGAGCAAGGTAAGTTCTTTTATGAGAAGCATAAGATTTTTCTTTACAGGGAAGACTTTCAGAAATTTCTGGATGGTTTGAACGGGGCAATTGAATTCATTGAAACAGGCAAGATACCCGAAAGCTTTGAGCCGGCCGAAGAAACCCAAAATAATTTTGCAGCCGAGGAAACCGATTTATCATTTGAAGATCTTGGTGCTGAGGAGTAGGTATCCCTTTGCGACCCGGCAGCACGCTGCTGCACACACCAACGATCGCCCCCTGATATGGTAATTGGATTAAAATTTATTAACAATTCCCCTGGTGTTTCAAAGGGCATGGATTAATATCGTATTTTTGTGAGCGTTGAGTTTGTTTTTTGAGCGCTGAATGTCAGTTATTTATGTTTGTTAGCTATTATGTAACCAGTTACAAGATGGGCAAAGTTATTACCATAGCCAACCAAAAAGGGGGAGTTGGCAAAACCACCACCGCAATCAACCTTGGCGCCGGATTGGCAGTGCTCGAACACAAAACACTGCTGATTGACGCCGACCCTCAGGCCAATGCCACATCGGGAATTGGTTTTGATCCGAAAAACGTCAAAACGAGCATCTACGAATGCATTATTGACGAAGTAGAAGCCAAAAACATCATTTTAAATACCCACACGCCTTTCCTTGATCTGATTCCCGCACACATTGACCTGGTGGGGGCTGAGATTGAAATGATCAATTTGCCCAACCGCGAAAAAATGATGCGAAAAGTTACCGACCAGTTAAAGGACCAATACGATTTCATCATTATTGATTGCGGCCCATCCCTTGGTTTGATCACGGTGAACGCCCTCACAGCAGCCGATTCGGTAATCATACCAGTTCAATGCGAGTATTTTGCGCTGGAAGGCCTCGGGAAATTGCTCAACACCATCAAAATTGTACAGTCGCGCCTGAACCCCGCCCTTGATATTGAGGGTATTTTGCTCACCATGTACGACTCCCGCCTGCGACTTTCAAACCAGGTAGTTGACGAGGTGAAAACCCATTTCCAGCAAATGGTTTTCGACACAATTATAAACCGCAATATACGCCTGAGCGAAGCCCCCAGTTTTGGTGAATCCATTATGATGCACGATGTTACAAGCAGCGGGGCCATCAACTACCTCAACCTTGCCAGGGAAATCCTTCAAAAAAATGAAATGACTTCCATCAACAACGCCGACAAAATAATAAACATCCAGGATGAACTCTAAAAAAAGAGCATTGGGCCGTGGTTTAAACGCCATACTCGAAAGCCCTGATACAGATATCACCTCCAGGGACATTTCGGGGGAATTTGTTGCAGGCGCCATCGCCGAAATTCCAATTGAACGCATTGATGCAAACCCATTCCAGCCCCGCGACCGTTTTGAGGCAGAAGCCCTGCAGGAACTTTCCGACAGCATAGCCGAACAAGGGATCATACAACCTGTATCGGTCCGCAAATTGGGTTACGATCGCTATCAGCTTATTTCCGGCGAAAGAAGACTGAGGGCCTGCGTAATGGCCGGTTTGGAGAAAATACCGGCATATATCAGGGTGGCCAACGATCAGCAAATGCTGGAAATGGCGCTGGTAGAGAACATTCAACGCCAGGATCTGAACCCAATTTCCATTGCCATCAGTTTCCAGCGTTTAATTGAAGAATGCAACCTCACCCAGGAACAACTTAGTGATAAAGTAAGCAAAAACCGCAGTACCGTTGCCAATTACATTCGGTTACTCAAGCTGCCGGCCGAAATCCAGCTTGCACTACGCGACAACAAAATCAGCATGGGTCATGCCCGGGCGCTCATTACCATCAGCGAACCTTCTGCACAGCTAGCAATTTTAAAAAGAATATTGAAAGAAGAACTCTCGGTGCGACAGGTGGAGGACATGGTCAGAAAACTTGACACTGAAACATTGCCGAAACCCAGGCCTTCGGCTCCGGCTGCCTCTGAAAAGTTAATAAACCTTAAAGAAACTCTCCGAAAGCGTTTTGACAGCCCTGTTGAGGTAAAAGCAGATAATAAAGGGAAAGGCCGTATCGTTATTGAATTTCGCGATGAGGAAGACCTGGACCGAATCTCCTCCCTGCTGAATTTATAAGCTGAATATGAGACTTTTGCCGGCTTTACGGCCAATTAATTTCACATTATTTTTTACCGGATCTCTCCGGATTACCGGTTTTTCAGTCCGGGCAATGCGGGTAAAGCTTTTCCCGTTATCCTTGCCGGTTTTGCTGGTCATATGTTCGCTGGTCTTTTCATCCGCGCTCAGTGCCCAGACTCATCGTGATACGATCAGAATAAAACAAAAGCAATCCCCCCAACGGGCCAGTATTTACTCGGCTGTGCTTCCCGGGCTTGGTCAGATTTATAATAAGAAATACTGGAAAGTTCCGGTAATATACACCGGCTTTGGTATCATGTATTATGTAACAAGCGAAAACACCAAAGAATACCGGAAGTTTCTTGAAGCCTACCGCTATGTGGTTAACAAGGATACAATACCTATTAACAACGAGTATGTAGGCCGGTATAATGAACAGCAATTGCTGAGCGGGAAAAACATTTATCGCCGGAATACCGAACTGGGCTATATAATTGCAGGCGCCTGGTATATCCTGAATATCATTGATGCTTCGGTTGATGCTCACCTGTTTTATTATGACGTAAGCGAAGACCTCAGCCTGAAGCTTGAACCGGTCATTCTTCATGATCCCCGGAGGATGGGGCCTGTTAACGGAATCATGCTGACTTTACGATTTTAATTCATAACAAATGAAAATAGCTATACTCGGATACGGCCGCATGGGAAAGGAAGTGGAGCAGGCAGCCCTTGAAAAGGGCCATGAAATTGTTGCAAGAATTGACCACGAAAACGATTGGGATGAGCAATCGGAATTATTAAGAAAGGCCGATGTGGCCATTGAATTCAGCACCGCCCAAAATGCTCCGGAAAACATTATGCGTTGCTTTGAAGTGAGATTACCGGTTGTAAGTGGAACCACCGGATGGCTTGAACGGATGGATGAGATCAGGGCGGCATGCGAAGAGAAGAAAGCCTCTTTTTTCTATGCACCCAATTTCAGCATCGGCGTAAATGTTTTTTTCGGTATCAATAAATACCTTGCCGGTTCCATGAAGGGGTTACAGGGATATGAAATTTCCATTCAGGAAGAACACCATATTCACAAAGCCGATTCGCCCAGTGGTACCGCAATCAGGCTCGCCCAGGATATAATGCAGACATCGGAAACGAAAAGAGGCTGGACAAGTTCAGATAAGTCTGATAATGATGAGATAAGCATTTCCTCCTTACGCGAAGGGAACATTCCGGGCACCCATACCGTGCTTTACGAATCGGAGCATGACATCATTCAAATTAAGCACGTTGCAAAAAGCAGAAAAGGTTTTGCTGCCGGAGCTGTGATGGCTGCCGGTTGGCTTATCGGAAAAACCGGTTTTTTTGGCATGAACGATCTTATTAAAACCCATCCCGAACAATAACTTTCATATTTTCGCATCAATTTAATCCTTTAGTCATGACTACATTAACAATCCTGATGCTTCTTTTTACCTTTTTTCCTGCTTTGCTTTGGGCTACCTACGAAAAAGCCGGATACAAAGGTTATTTCTCGGTTATTCCGGTAATCAACTATTATTACTGGCTGAAAATCATTGACAAACCTCTTTGGTGGTATATCTTCCTGCTGTTGCCTTTTATCAATGTGTTCATGGCCATGCTTATGATTGTGGAACTGTTGAAAAGCTATGGCATGCGTGGCCTGCACCAACAGGCCGTTGCAGTGATCCTGCCTTTTGTGGTTTTGCCCTTATTGGGAGCAAAAAACAGAAAATTTATACATCCATCCGAATTACCTGAGATCAAAAAGACCGTGGTTCGCGAATGGGTTGATGCCATACTTTTTGCGGTAATTGCAGCCACCATAATACGCATGTTCTGGTTTGAGGCCTATACCATTCCCACTTCCTCAATGGAGAAATCATTGCTGGTCGGCGATTTCCTGTTTGTTTCAAAGATTGCCTATGGGCCTAAAATTCCAAACACCCCACTGGCATTTCCTTTTGTGCACCATACCATGCCTCTTTCCCAGACCCGAAAATCTTATGTTGAATGGATCAAACTTCCTTATTATCGTTTTCCGGGTTTCACTGATGTAAAACGTGGCGATGCTGTGGTATTTAATTATCCCGATGGCGATACTGTCGCGCTGAAGATTCAGAACCAGAGTTATTACGCTTTATTAAGGGATTATGGCAGACAGCGTGTATGGAACGATAAGCTGAATTTTGGCGGAGTTGTGGCCCGCCCTGTTGATAAACGCGAAAACTATATCAAGCGCTGTGTTGCCCTTCCGGGCGATACCCTTGAAATAATTGATCAGGTAATTTATATCAATGGCCAGGCGCAGGAAGCGCCGGAATACACCCAGTTCAAATATCAGATCAGGACCAACGGGGCGAGATTAAGCAGCCGCCTGCTTGAGCGGCTTGACATTACCGAAAATGTGCTGATGACCGGGCCGGGTTATTACGAGCTTACCCTTACCGAAGCTTCCGCCCGCGAACTTGAAAATAATCCTGAAGTTCTTGAAGTAAGAAGGATAGTATTTCCCCAGGGGCACCGCCAGGATTTTATTTTTCCGTTTGACGCACGCTATCCGTGGAATGTGGATAATTTTGGACCGCTATATATGCCACGTGCCGGCGACAGTGTAAAAATTACCATTGACAACATCAGCATTTACGAACGCATCATCACCGCCTACGAACTCAACGATTTAAAGATAAGAAATAACCGTGTGTCTATAAATGGTGAAGAAGCCGGATATTACACATTTAAGCTTGATTATTACTGGCTGATGGGCGATAACCGCCACAATTCCGCCGACTCAAGGTTCTGGGGTTTTGTTCCTAATGATCATGTGGTGGGAAAAGCCGTTTTTGTATGGCTCTCCCTTGATCCCAACAAATCCTGGCTGGGAGGGAAAATACGCTGGAATAAGATTTTCAGAACAGTAAACTAAGCTGCGTCGTACCTGCTTTTGCTTTGGTTCTATCCGAAAATGCAGTTATTGGTTTGCTTCTGCAGGTTGAATATGCAGTTGTTATGGCAACACATATACTCATTGAGCCAGTGGAAGAATTCTGCCACCCTAGCGAATCCCTATGTATTCTTAAACAAACTTGTTGTACTTCAGAAATGATTGAGGTATCTTTGTAACATAGCTTGCCAATATGGAAATTATTCAGGAAGCGGAGTATAAGCCACTGACCATAAAGAAGTACCGGGAGCTGCTGGAGGCTGCCGGACCGATTCTGAATAACGGGGACACCAAAGTTCTTCGTAAGGCTTTCCTGTTGGTGCTTGATGCCCACAAGGACTTACGCAGGGAAACCGGCGAGCCTTATTTCCTTCATTCCATCGAAGTTGCCAGAATTGCTGCCTCGGAAATGGGTCTGGACATAAGATCCGTGATCTGTGCATTGCTGCAGGACATTCTTAAAGATACCAAAATCCGTCCGGTTCAGATTGAGAAGATTTTTGGTTCAGAAACCAGAAAGATGCTGGAGGTTCTCACCAAAATAGCCAGGCTCAGAACCGATCGTATTTCACTGCATGCCGAAAACTTTATCAGCCTGCTGCTTACCATTACCGATGATGTCAGGGTGATCATGATCAGGCTGGCCGACCGGCTGCACTATATGCGGCACCTGGATGTGCTTCATGCCGAAGACAAAGCAAGGCTCTCGTCCGAAACTTCCAGTTTATATGCCCCGCTTGCGCATCGCCTTGGGCTTTACAACATTAAAACCGAGCTGGAAGAATTATCCATGCGCTATGCCCATCCTGCCATTTACCTTTCAATTAGCCAGAAATTGCGGGAAACAGAAAAGGAGCACAGCGAATACATCAGCGGGTTTAGCGTACCCATAAAGCGCGTTCTTCACGAAAGCGGATTTAAGTTTACCCTTAAAGGACGCACAAAATCTATCTATTCAATCTGGCAGAAAATGCTCCGGCAAGGTGTTGATTTTGAGGAGGTATATGACCTTTATGCAGTTCGTATCATCCTGAACAATACCATTGATAACGAAAAAGCCGATTGCTGGAAGGTTTACTCCCTGATCTCCAATCTTTATCAACCTAACCCGAAGCGCCTGCGCGACTGGATTACCACGCCAAAGCAAAACGGTTATGAATCGCTGCATACAACAGTGAACGGGCCGCTGAAACGCTTTGTTGAAGTGCAGATACGCACCCGGCGCATGGACGAAAATGCCGAAAAAGGCCACGCTTCTCACTGGATGTACAAAGGTGCTTCGCAAAGAGAAAAGTCAGACCAATGGCTGGGGCACCTGAGAACCATGCTTGAAAAAACCAATCAGCCGGATGCTCTGAACCCTAACGCCGCCAAAGCAAAGGATGCGGGCGAATACATTTTTGTGTTCACACCACAAGGCGACCTGAAAAAACTAAAACAAAGTTCTACAGTGCTTGATTTTGCCTATGAGGTTCACACCGGCCTGGGCGAAAAATGTTCCGGTGGCCGGGTCAACAACCAACAGGTTCCCATAAAACACGTACTGAAAAACGGCGATCAGGTTGAGATTATCTCTTCGCGAAACCAGAAACCCAGCCTTGACTGGTTAAGCTGGGTGGTTACCAGCCGGGCAAAGAATAAGATTAAGCGATACTTGCGTGAAGCCCAGTTCAACCGCAGTGAGGAAGGAAAAGATATCCTGCGACGGAAGTTGTCACAGCTTGATCTGCCTTTCAACGATGAGGTCCTGAACAAGCTGATGGCTCATTTTACCACCAGCGAACCACTTGAATTCTACCAATGGCTTGCAGAAGATAAAATTGATGTAGCTGATATCAGGGACGTTTTGCTGGAGCCAAAAACCCGGCCCGAACCGGTACTCAGAAAAAAGATTCGTGCCAAACTCACCGGTACGGGCGCATCGGTAAGTTCAAATGCAACCTATTCACTGATCATTGAAGGAAATCCTGATATCACTGATTATAAGCTTGCAAAATGTTGTTTGCCCGTTACAGGAGAAAAGATTTTTGGTTTTGTTACCGTGAACGACGGCATCAAAGTGCACAGTAAAAGTTGCCCCAATGCATTGCAGTTATTTGAAAAATATAAATACCGCATTGTAAAGGCTGAGTGGATGAAGTTTACGGATACCAGTGGCAAGGTTTCTGAGGTTCGGATTACCGGAACCGACAGGCTTGGAATACTCAACGATATTACCCGTGTGATCAGCGAAGACCTCAGGGTGAATATGCGTTCGGTTTCGCTTGATTCAAAAGCCGGAAATTTTGACGGCACGATCAAAGTGTACACCAGCGACAGGAAACACCTGGAAGCATTGCTGCACAGGATTGCCAAAATAAAAGGTGTTATTAAAGCCACAGCTATCTGAGCACAAATCCGCAGCATCAGGCATATGTCAGAAAAGAACCGCAGCCAGGACCGCAGCATTCATATCTTCACTGAAAAGTTCAGCGAAGGCGGGTGGCTTACGTTCAAAGTGTTAAAACTGATGCAGATTCCCGGTGAGGAATGGTATTACCTCGTGCAAAGCCCGCAAGGCAACCGACTGCTCATGCCTTCTCGATTTTACCATGGTTATCAGATACGGATCGGAGAACCTTTGGAGTGCCGCATAGATAAAATCAACTGCTCCGGGAAAATTTTTCTTGAACCAGCCCATCCGTATTTCAAGCCTGGCGAATTATATTCGTTTGAAGCAGTAAGCAGGGAAGTACAATGCGACAGAAAGGGACGAAGCTTTCTGAGGTATGAATTGTCATGCGGTTTTCGGGAGGCTGTTTATGCACGCTTCCCTGAAGGCTTTGACATTATGCCTCCGGCAGCCCTAAAAGCCAGGCTTATCAGGATCCGGAAAGGAGTCTTGTTATTGGACGAGCCTGAAGTTATTAACAATTGTTCATAACATCTGTTGGCGCTTTGTTTGCTTTTGCAAAGGAAAATCTATTGACAAAGGCGCCCTATTTGCCCTACCTTTGTTTCACCAAGCCAGGGATAAAAGGCAGCCTCCCGAGCAGGGATAACAGCCCGGTCCGATCGAAAGAAAAGTCAAGGGAACCCTGAGACCGGAAATAAATTCTACGGAAGGCATTTTCGTGAAACAACCGGGAGGATGCATGCGGCGGAGAAACAACGAAAGGCGTGAACCCAAACCATGTATGTTTTGAAAGTTGAGTTCCGGAATGTGCGAGCCAGGTAAGCAAAGGGTAATACCAATGCACCCGGTCAAAGGTTACGGAAGCGTCTGGAGACAGACACTCAGCCTTACAGACCTGTCAGAATAACAGTAACTTGGCATCAGGCAAAAGCCACGGTTTCTGCCAGATGGAATGGGAAGTTGATCGGCCAGAACAACTTCCCATTCGTGTTTATTGTCGTTTCGGATCATGGCACTTCAGTTTTGGCAAATCAGGAAAGTTTCCTATTTTTGCAAAGTGTTAGTTTCAAACAGTTTTCATTAAATTTCTTTTTTATTTGGGCCTTACCGGGCCGGATGGTTACAAAGCTGAATTCTTTGGCATTATAGCTGGCCGGATTCCGGGAAGTATTTGAACTTTTAACTTAAACGATATATATATGAGTAAATTAGCTGTTGTAGCCTTCGGAGGCAATGCGCTGCTTCGCAGCGATCAGAAAGGCACCATTGACGAACAGGAAGCCAATGCGCTGGCAACCAGTGAGCGCTTGCTTACCCTTGTAAAAAAGAATTACGACCTGGTAATTACACATGGAAACGGACCGCAGGTTGGAAACATTTTGCTTGCCAACAGCGCCGGGGCCAAAGTACATGGCCTGCCCGATATGCCAATGGATGTAAGTGTGGCATATTCGCAGGGATTTATTGGTTATGTTATTGAGCAACAGCTCAGAAATGTGCTGAAAGCCAATGATCTTGAACGTGATATCATCACCATCATCACACAGGTGCTGGTTGATAAGGAAGATTCTGCTTTCAAAAACCCAACAAAACCCGTTGGCCCCTATTACACTAAGGATGAAGCTGATGCAATTTCTGCCGAAACCGGTGCAGTTTTTAAAGAAGACCCCCGCGGTCGTGGCTGGCGAAAAGTTGTGGCATCCCCCCAGCCGCTTGCTATCCTGAACCAGAAATCCATTGCAAAACTGGCGCGTGCACATGAAATTGTTATTGCAGTAGGTGGCGGTGGCGTTCCGGTATATTTTGCCGCAGAAAACAAGGTTCAGGGCATTGATGCAGTGATTGACAAAGACCTGGCATCTGCCTTGCTGGCTGTTGGCATAAATGCCGATAAGTTTTTTATTCTTACTGATGTGCCAAAGGTTTGCCTGAATTTCAACACGCCTCAGCAAAAAACAATTGACCGTATGAGCGTAAAAGAAGCCAGGCAATATATTGCCGAAGGCCACTTTGCCGATGGCAGCATGGGCCCCAAGGTAAAGGCAGCTGTTCATTTTGTATCGCACACCGGAAAAGATGCCATCATCACCAGCACAACCATGCTTGGGGTAGATAACGGTGGCACCCGCATCTCTGTCGTGTAAATTTAAGGATGCGGCAGACACTTTAACACTATAATACTATAACACTTTAACACATAAAAAAATGGCTTTTAATTTAAGAAACCGGAATTTTTTAAAACTCCTTGATTTTACACCCGAGGAGATTAAGTTTTTGCTCAACCTTTCGCTCGACCTTAAAAAGGCGAAATATGGCGGTTATGAGCAACAAAAACTTCAGAACAAGAACATTGCCCTGATTTTTGAAAAAGATTCAACACGCACACGCTGCGCTTTTGAAGTTGCAGCTTTTGATCAGGGCGCCAGGGTTACCTATCTCGGCCCCACCGGTTCGCAGATCGGTAAAAAGGAATCCATGAAGGATACCGCCCGCGTACTGGGTCGTATGTACGATGGCATTGAATACCGTGGCTATGGCCAGAGCATTGTTGAGGAACTGGGCGCTTACGCCGGTGTTCCGGTTTGGAATGGTCTTACCAACGAGTTTCACCCCACTCAGGTACTCGCCGATTTCCTGACCATGATGGAACACAGCGATAAACCGCTGCATCAGATGTCGTTCTGCTATCTTGGCGATGCACGCAACAACATGGGTAATTCATTGCTGGTAGGTGCGGCAAAAATGGGCATGGATTTTCGTTCAGCGGCTCCCAAAGCCTTGTTGCCAAACGAGGAACTGGTAAAACAATGCCGTGAGATTGCAAAGGAAACAGGGGCTAAGATTACCCTTACCGAAGATGTGGCCGAAGCCGTTAAAGGTGTTGATTTCCTTTATACTGATGTTTGGGTGTCCATGGGCGAACCCGATCATGTCTGGAAGGAAAGAATCGAACTCCTCAAACCTTACCAGGTGAATAAGGAACTGGTGGCGCTTACCGAAAACCCAAAAGTGAAATTCCTGCATTGCCTGCCGGCATTCCACAACAGGGAAACTACTATTGGTGAAGAGATTTACCAGAAATTTGGCCTCAATGGCATGGAAGTAACCGACGACGTTTTTGAGTCGCCGGCTTCTGTAGTTTTTGACCAGGCCGAAAACCGCTTGCATACCATCAAAGCTGTGATGGTGGCTACACTGGGCAGTTAAATATATTAACATATTATTATACTTAAAGAGGCTGTCTCATAAGAAACTTTTTTGCCACTAAGGCACCAAGGCACTCCCGATCTTTTGAGACAGCCACTTTATTTTTTGTTTAATTCATGGGCAATAAATTGTGATCCGGGATTCGCTGCGCTGAGAATATTCATTATTTTTGCAGAAACCCGCGATTTGCCATGCTAAACAAAGTGCCTTCGTTTTTAAAAAACAAATATTTTATTGCTGTGCTCGTATTTGCTGTGTGGATGCTTTTTTTCGACCGCAACAGCATGATTCAGCGGTACAAACTCGGCCAGACATTAAAAAAGCATCAGCAGGAAAGGGAGTTTTACCTCAGCGAGATTAAAAAAGACAGTATCGGCCTGCACGAATTATCATCCGATACACAGAACCTGATCCGCTTTGCCCGTGAAAAATATTTGATGAAGAAAGACAATGAAGACATTTTTCTGATCATCAAAGATTAGGTCAGGTTTATGAGTGGGTAGCCATGCTTAGCGTTTGAGGTTATGGCGCCCGCCAGAATGCAAACAATTCCATCAGGCCGGCAATGCCCCCGTGCACAAAAACCCCGCCCCAGATATTGCGGCTGTAAAGCGCAATGATCCCCAGGATATATCCCCCAAAAACCGAGCTGATGGCTTCGCCCATAGGCTTCCCGAAATGAAGCACGCAATAGGAAGCAGCCATCGGAAGAACGGCGTTTTTGCCGAGCAGTTTTGCCATGCCAATGATGAGGAAGCCACGGAAAAACAGTTCGGTGAAGATGAAATCGCCGATGTAAAAGGTTTCGTAAATGACGATTGCCCAATATTCAGAAATCTGATAATATGCCGCGAATGCTGCTCCTCCGGCGCGTTTATAGGTGGGGTAGTAATCAAGAAAGCCCGGAAGGCAGGTGGCGATATACAGCAAGGGAACCATGATCAGCAGCATGATCCAGTAAGGTTTCCAATCAACTTTGCTGAAGGTGAGGCCATACAGCCCGGCCTGCTCATTTCTATCGAAAATGAGTTTGAGAATGAAAAGCGGCAAAAGCATCAACAGCAGGCTGATGCTGTTTACTACGAGCCTGTTATAGAAAACGGCCGTTTGCGCCGGACTGATTTCCCGGATCAACGGAAGCCATGAAAAGTAAGAATTGTCAAGCCCCAGGATCAGAAAGCCCAGCAGGCTCTTGATCCAGAAAGAAGGCTTCAGCTTCAGCTTTTCTTTCCCAAAAATCCAGATAATGCCCAGGATGCCGTAATAGGCGGTAATGTGGTAGGCAAAATAGCCCAGCAACCTCAGCGGACGGGGAAGCATATCAATATAGCTGTCTTCAAAATCGAGGATATAATTGAACGTTACCAACACCCCGATATAACACATTGCGGCGCTATATAACCTGGGATTGAAATAGGATCTGTGAAAATCAACAAAATAGGAGAGTATTTTCTTCATTTGTTTATGCTTGTATCATGCAATCGTTTGCGCGTGTAAAAGTAAATAAATGACATCATGTCTAACTGGTTTAACGGCCCGGCCGCGTAAAAATCTTAACTTTGGCATCCTTTTTAATAAGTCAGGAGATTGTAAAAATGAGAAATACCCCGCAATTATGCAAACAATTAAAACTTTCGCTATCATAATGATTACTGCTGCTGCAATATCAATGAACGCCTGCAAACCGGCTGCTGAAAAAGAAACCACCGACGGTTTTCCTGTTTATCATGGCGATGACCTCGGCGTGACATACCACGCGGAAAAAACCGTTTTTCGCATCTGGGCGCCTTCTGCCGATGAACTGAAACTTCACATCTATGATCAGGGCCACGATGGAAACCTGCTGGCTTCGCACAACATGAAACCTGATGTAGACGGAACATGGCTGTTTGAGTTGCCGGGCGACTGGAAGAACCGCTATTATACCTTCCAGGCACGGTTCGGAGAGAGGTGGAATGCTGAAGTGCCCGATATCCATGCCCGTGCCGTTGGCGTAAACGGTAAGCGGGGAATGATTGTGGATTTGCCCTATACCCATCCCGAAGGCTGGGAACATGACAAAAGGCCTGCGCTGGAAAGTTTTGCCGATATGGTGATCTGGGAGATACATGTACGTGATTTCTCTGTTCACCCCAGCTCCGGAAGCAGTTATCCGGGGAAATTCCTGGCTTTTACCGAAACGGGCACCCGCAGCCCCGAAGGTGAGAAAACCGGCCTGGACCATTTGGTTGAACTTGGCATCACCCATGTGCATCTGTTGCCGGTTTACGACTTTGCAACGGTTGACGAAACCCGTTTGCATGAACCGCAATTCAACTGGGGTTACGATCCCCTGAATTACAATGTACCGGAAGGATCCTACTCTACCAATCCCTATGATGGCAACGTGCGCATCAGGGAGTTTAAGAAAATGGTTCAGGCATTGCACCAAAACGGCATACGGGTGATTATGGATGTGGTTTACAACCATTTATACGATGCGGCATCTTCTCCTTTCGAACAACTGGTTCCCGGCTATTATTTCCGTATGAACCCCGATGGTTCCTATTCAAACGGTTCAGGTTGCGGCAATGAAACGGCCTCTGAGAAAGCCATGATGCGTAAGTTTATGATAGAATCGGTGAAATACTGGGCAACGGAATACCGTATTGACGGTTTCCGCTTCGATCTCATGGGATTGCACGACATTGAAACCATGAACATGATTCGCGCTGAACTCGACCTGATTGACCCCGCTATTTTTCTGTATGGCGAAGGCTGGACCGCCGGCGACACTCCGCTGCCGGTTGAACAGCGCGCACTCAAGGCCCACGCTTCGAAACTGAACGGGATAGCCGTTTTCAGCGATGATATCCGCGACGCAATCCGTGGCCCGTGGTGGGAAATGGATGCACCCGGCTTTATGACCGGACGAAAGGATATGGAAGAAAGTATCAGGTTTGGGGTGGTTGCATCAACCGCCCATCCGCAGATTGATTTCAGGAAAGTAAATTATTCTGACGAGCCTTATGCACCTACGCCCCTGCAAACCATCACCTATGTTACCTGCCACGACAACCCCTGCCTTTGGGATAAGATTGTGAGTACCTGTATTAACTGCACAAAGAAGGACAAACTGGCCATACAAAAGTTTGCCAATGCCATTGTGCTCACATCGCAGGGCGTTTCGCTTCTGCATGCGGGTGAGGAAATTGTAAGAACCAAGTTTGGCGAACACAATTCATATAACCTTCCTGATTCAATCAACCAATTGGTTTGGCATAACAAATCGCGTTACCGCGAAGTGTTTGATTACTACAAAAGCCTGATTGAACTGCGAAAAAACCATCCGGCCTTCCGCATGACCAGCAGCGAAATGATTCAGGAGCATATCCGTTTTTTTGAGATTGAAAAGCCTTTGGTTGTAGGGTATCAGATCTCCGGAAATGCCAATGGGGACAAGTGGAAAGATATTCTGGTTTTCTACAATGCGAACCCCAAGGTGGTGGAAGTGAAGCTTCCTGAGGGCGAGTGGGTTATTGTTGCCACAGGCGATGCGATAGTGGAAGAGGGTTTCACCGCCATGGGATATGGTAAGGATCAAAGCAGCAAAACGATGGTGCCGGCTCGCTCCATGATGATACTGGTTGACAAAAACAGCATCTGATTTGTTATTTCGGATAAAGTTGTATTATTGCGGTTTATTTACCAACTAATTCACCCCTTAGTATGGAAACCAATTATTTAACCGACATCATGCTACCCTTGTCCCTGGCCATCATCATGCTTGGGATGGGTTTATCGCTCACCCCTTTTGATTTCAAGAGGGTGGTTATTTATCCCAAAGCAACAGCAATCGGGATTCTCAACCAAATCATCCTTCTGCCTTTGGTAGGCTTTGCGCTTCTTTACATTTTCAGGCTCGACAATCCTCAGTTGGCTGTTGGTATTATGGTTTTGGCTGCCTGCCCCGGTGGCCCTACTTCCAACCTCATCAGCCATATCTCAAGAGGGGATACCGCGCTATCCATTACCCTGACGGCCATATCAAGCTTTATTGCCGTAATTGCCATTCCGCTGATTGTGAATTTCGGCCTGTCTCACTTTATGCAGCAGGGCGAATACATCCCCCTGCCGGTTCTTGACACCATTCTTACCCTTACGCTGATCACGCTTGTTCCTGTTGCCATTGGTATGTTCATCAGGGCAAAAGCCATCAGGTTTGCCAATAAAATGAACAAGCCGGTTAAAATTGTATCGGGCATTCTGCTGTTTGTGATCATTTTTGCTGCCATTATGACAAACAAGGACATTTTTATTCAGTCGTTCCGGGATGTGGGGCCAATCGCGCTGAGCCTGAATGCCGTAATGCTTTTGATCGGTTATTCTTCAGCACGCCTTCTCAGCCTCAGGCAGGCGCAAAGCATTACCATTTCCATTGAATCGGGGATACAGAACGGAACGCTTGGAATTGCCATTGCCAGCACACTTTTGCATAACAATGTGATTGCCATTTCGCCGGCTATTTATAGTTTGATCATGTTTGTGACGGCCGGTGTGATCATTGCCTGGGCGAACCTGGGTTTAAAGAAAGTGGAAGCCGAGGCTTGAATGAAGTTCAAAACCTGAGCCTGCTTCGATTATTTTATGAACCACATAGGCACATAGGCCACATAGAAGTTACATTGGTTTTCCTGTTTTCCGGATGCTTCGGCCTTCGCCAACACAGCTTCACCACCCTTAAGGTTATGTTTGTGCCGGCCATCTAACTCTCTATAAATATTTGATAACCTGTCATTTCGAACCACCGGAGCGGAGCGAAAGAAGTGAGGCCATGTTCCGCCTCCGGCGAAAATCTCCTGCTCATTTACCGGATTTATTTCTTCTTTTGATTGTTTATGGATTACTGTCAACAGTTTCGCATAGCATCAACGTGAAGTTTTAATCAGGGCAATATAGGATAATTATTTAGCGGTTGTATTCAAGGGTCGTTTTTCCGGGAATGGGATTTCAAAAGTAGGGTTATTTGTTGAATTATAAATTCAATGGTGTTCCGAGCGGTCCCGATACTATCGGGATGCAAATGCCGCTCAGCCGGAGAATGTTCATAACAAACTTTTTGTCTTGACACAAAAAGTTACAAAAAAGTCAAGGCTGTATGGAAAATGCTTGTTTTCTACGGGTCGGGTCTGCTGCGCAATCCGAACCGTCCGGAAGCTATTTTTTTCGTTATAGTTGTCTTTATTGCTTCCGGACTTTGCGGATTGCTCCACAGGCCATCACTTAAGCCCCTCCCCTTGAAAAGCTACGCATTTTCCATAAGGCCGAAGGCAGATTGCGATAATTGAGTGAACCTGCGACTCTAAATAGAGTTTTTTCCTGAACCCGTTGTTCTGATAACGAAAGGGCTGGCCTGCCCACCCTGCTACATAAGTTTATACCAGGCGAGATAAATTCGACTACTTATGTAAATAGCAAATTTAATTTCATCAATTTTTCGCAATTGTGTTTCATCAGTTTTTCGCAAAAGTAAATCACCAGCTTTTTTTTATTTAATTATTGGTTTTCGCTACATTTTCATCTGACTGTTTTCTTGCTGCGTCCTTTCCTTCGGGAGCGTAGCGGACGGAGGAAAGGACGCAGCAAGGGCGTTTTCTGTTTCGAGGTCATTTTTTTCAAAAATCGTTTTGCGGTGCTCCATCCGATAGCTGTTACCAGAGAGTTTGACTACTTCGCAACGGTACAAGATCCTATCCAGCAAAGCTGTGGCCAACACTTCATCTTCGAGGGTTTCTGCCCACTGTTTAGGTGATTTGTTTGTGGTAATGATAATAGAACACTGTTCGTGAAGATGGTTGATCAGATTGAAAAAGGCTACTGCTTCGTTCTTTTTGATTGGAAAAAGCATGATATCGTCAATGGCAATCAGGTGTGCCTTGAGCAAGCGGTTGTAGGTGCCCAGTGCAGAAGATACCATTTCTTTCATTTTCAAAACGGTAATGATCTCTTCCATGGCCATAAAGTAAGCACGGTAACCGCTATTGACAGCCTGATAGATCAGGCCTGCTGCAAGATAGGTTTTGCCAGTGCCGGAAGGGCCCATCAGGATCACGTTATAGTTTTGCTCCAGCCAAAGAAGTTCCCGTAGTTGTTTTAGCTGTGGTTTTGTTACTCCGTTCGCATGGTTGAAGTCATACTGGTCAAGGTTATGCGTAGATGGCAGATGGGCAAGTTTCAACCGGCGCTCATAGTCGTTCTTTTGCCTTTGAAGCACTTCTGCCTTCAGCATATTATTAACAAATTCCAGGTAGGTAGGCTTGTCGATCTGAGCCTGATGGATCATCAACTCGGCCTTGTTGCGCAGTTGCGTAAGGCGAAGTGTGTCGGCATATTGCTTTATTTGTCTTATCTGTTCCATGATCCAATGAGGTTTTCGTAGGTTCTGATATTGCTGGTCTGCACGCTCATCTCTGCACTGTTGTTTAGTGCATTTGTGCTGGCAACGGCGATGTTGATTTTTGATCTGTTTGCCTGCTGGTTTACCTTTTGGTAGTTTAGGGCAACCTGACAAAAACCGTTGCCATTGTACAATCCGTTTTCCAGGCAATAGCTGAGGCTTTGCCGGATAAATTCTTCGGAGATATTTTTTGTGCCTTTGATCATGGCCCGAAGGTTGTCGTGGTAATACCGGGGCTTGTCCTTTCTAAGCAGTGCCAGGTGTTCAGGGATTTCCCAATGGCCTTCGGAAAGTTATTGCTCGCCGGTCATTTTTGCAGATGATAATACTTTTTTTGATAGAGAAAATCCATAATGACAAAATGACTAATTTTGCAGGAAGTTAAAAGCCCATTAAACAAGGCATTAAAAAACAAGACTCGATGCTTGCTAAAAAAGATTCGGGACAACTCAATACAAAATACATCAAAAAAAATTATAAGGACATGGGATTGCAGATAATACAAGACAGCAGCGGAAAAGCTACCGGGGTTTATATCCCCATCAGCGAGTGGAGGGAGCTTAAAAAGCAGTACAAGGATTTGGAAACGCTGGAATTTGAAGAACCTACGAAAGCACAGATTTTGCAGGGACTTCAGGAAGCTGCCGAACAAGTGCGCTTGCATAAGCAAGGGAAAATTAAATTAAAAACCGCTCAGGAATTAATTAATGAGTTATAACATCCTCACCACACAGCGATTCGAGAAAGAACTCAAGCGCCTGGTTAAGAAATTCCCCTCACTGAAAAGTGAGTTTTCCAGGTTTGTATCGGTTATTCTGGAAAATCCCGAAACTGGTTCTTTCATCGGAAACAGTTGCTATAAAACCCGTCTTGCAATCACTTCAAAAGGTAAAGGAAAAAGAGGTGGCGCAAGGGTAATCACATACCTATACTTTACTACCCAAACTGTTTACCTTTTAACTATTTACGAAAAGGGCGAAAAGGCTGACTTGAAACCAAAAGAGCTAAAAGAAATGATTGAAAGCCTGGAACTGGTGTAAAAATCAGCCCTTGAACACCAGGTTTGCCTACCTTACCAAAATCCAGTCCTTACAGGAAATAATTTCAATTTATCACATTCCACACTGAATCCTGCCCGCTTATTTTCTTTTAATGCTGAAATTGTGCTATGCTGAGGTTTTGCCACTGAAGTTTACTATGCTTTCAGCATGGAGGATGCGGGTGAGCTGGCCGTATTTGATTACCAGGTCGCCGTAGTATTGCTCGTGGTAAGTGAGGTTGTCGTAGCGGTCAAAAAGCATTTTGCCCAGTTTGGCGCCGCCCAGCGTATAGTGGTTAACAATGCTGCCCTGGTGATGGATGATCCTGCGGATCAGGTTGTTGCCAGTGTTGTATCGGATATTTATGGAACGGTTTAGAGTTGAAGCCATCTATCCAAGTTTGTATTTTCAAAATTAGGAATTTTTTTAATTACTTATCGAATGATTTTCAAAGTGATACCTGATATTCGTTATGCCGTGCTTACCACATCGCTAATCCGAGGTTAGTTCTTGCTATTCTTATTTTTGTTCAACCAGTCCCAATATAAAACAAAATAAAAAATTAAAGAAATAAAAGATGAGACAAGTATTATATGAGGTAAGCTCTCAATAACTTCATTCCATGAAATAGGCTTTTTATCTATCGGAGGGTAATTTGGAAATTCTCCACCAATTTTGGTTAATGTTGTTATAAACAAAAGGATTAATACAAAACTAATTATAAGTTTTTGGAATAAAATTTTAAATATCTTATAATTCATAACTAATGCATTGATTTATATACAATTAACAACTTCACAGAAGTAATATAATTAACAAATGTTAACTAAGGTTTGTTTTGTAAAAAATGAATTGTTGCATTTGTCATGTTAGCTGTAAAATGTGTAATTATAAAAGGATGATCAATACCACCTGGAGGTAGATCAAAATATGCTTCAGTAACGCCCAGTGCAACTCCTGCAGAGCCTTGTGCTATAATGCTACCCTCAACATAGATATAAGCACTCGCTCCCATATTTTTCAATAGATTTACTGCCGTAAGTGTTGAGTTATAAATACGCGGAGCATAAGTTATCACATATCTCCCACCTTTTAATGTTAGATTTCCTATATAAGCGCCGCCCCCGCCAGGAATAGCCACTATGACAGCAACGCCTGCCATAAAAGCATTACCCGCAGCATCTTTATCCTGGTCAGTGGGATCAAAGGGATCACGCCCTTTCATTGCAGCATGAAAACCGCCACCACTTATACTATAACCCATAGCCCATCCTGTTGAAGGATTAGGCCCTGATGGAGTGTAAGCCTTAGCCATAAGATTTTTCAGTCTTTCCTCCTGCTTCAGTCTTCTTTTAACTTTTTCTGATTCCTTCTGCTCCTGTCTTTGTCTGGCTTTCTTTGTTTCCTCATCTTCTCCTACAGGCTTATCTTCTTCTCTTGGCTCGTTGGTATACAAACCCTTGTAATCTATGAAACGTACTGGATTGTTTGAGGCATATAAGTACGGTGATTGAAAGGGAAACTTTGCTGCCATCGGGTCAACAGAATGAAAGCGCGCCAACTGCGCATCATACATCCTCCAGCCGTAATCCAGCCACTTGCCCGGCATTTCCTGCTCTTCTTTGCTGTTGTAGAGGTATTTATTGGGCAGGTGTGCGCCGCCGCTGGATTGGAAGTTTATATTATAAACCATGCCAAAGGGATAGTAATCATTGGCTTGCAGAACCTGGGGCTTGTTGTTGGCGCTGGGTGTTATAACCAGGCGCACATTGCCGAGATGATCTTTGAGGTGATAATGATACTCAACGCTGCTGCCGTTTAGGTTTATCGTTCCATCGCCGTGGAGGATGCGGGTAGGTTGGCCGCCTTTGATGACCAGGTCGCCGTAGTATTGCTCGTGGTAGGTTAGGTTGTCGTAGCGGTCAAATAGCATTTTGCCCAGTTTTGCCCCGCCCAGCGTATAATGGTTAACAATGCTGCCCTGGTGGTGAATAATCCTGTGTATCAGGTTATTTCCGGTGTTGTATTGGATATGGAGGGAGCGGTTGAGGTCTAAGGTCATGTTGCCGTTGGCATCGTATTCGTATTCGGCTTTTCCGTGTTGGGAGTATTTGAGGCCGACGTCATGGAAGTCGGTAAGGCTGGTTTGCCCGGTGATGTCGTCGTCAACGGCTTTTAGGCGGTTGCCGTTGTAAACGTAGCTGAGCGAGTCAAAAACCTTCCAGCCGTCCGTAATCCTTCCCAGTCGGGTAAGGGAAAGAATGTTTCCGTTTTTATCGTAGCTGATGTTTCTCACTGAGCCGGTAATAAAAGCATCCTGATATGCTGGTGGCTTTGATTGATGTTTCAAAGATAATCATTGTTCTTTTTGCTTGATCAAAAAGTTTGTTAAAAAATGTGCTTGTACTTTTGTCGTAACAAAAGTACCAAAAATACCTGCCTGAACAATGCTGCCCCGCGCTCTTGAAAAATGCCGGAAATTCTAGCAAAGTAATGGTTAAAACAAAGCTGAGCAAACGTTAATATTCAATAGCTACGGAAGTAATCAGCTTTGTTTTTCCCAAACAATCTTCGTTGCCTTTGCTGAATTTCCAGGAATTTTTCAATTCACACCCACCGCCGGCCCGCTGTTCAGGCCGGGCCTACGCACCGTCGTAGTAGGCGCTACTGCAAAACCGCAACCCATTTAATAACACCAAACAACTTTACTATGCGCACTGATGGCCTAATAAAAACTCCGTAGCAATACAAGGAAGGTTTTGCAGGGTAAGCGCTGAGAAAGCTACCGGACTATACTATGAAAACATTCGCCGGCATTTCTCAGGGCGGGCCTTGCGCCAGCAGCACGCGGAGTGCCGCGCTGAGCTATTCACTACGAAATACCAAAGTTTGCTGCGGCACGGTTCGTGCTGCGCTGCCAAAACCTGACGTAGTATTCAAGGAGTTTTTATTAAGCCTTGATCTTTTTGTAACTTTTTGCATCAAGGTAAAAAGTTTGTAAAAAAAGCGGTTCATTATCAACATCCGGTGTAATAATCATACGCACATTGCCCAGGCCTGTACTGAGCTTGGTCGAAGTGTGATCTTTGAGGTGATAATGATACTCAACGCTGCTGCCGTTTATGCTAATGGTGCCATCACCGTGGAAGATGCGGGTGGGCTGGCCGTCTTTTATTACCAGATCGCCGTAGTATTGCTCGTGGTAAGTGAGGTTGTCGTGGCGGTCAAAAAGCATTTTGCCCAATTTGGCGCTGCTTAGTGTGTAGTGGTTCACAATCCGGCCTTGGGGGTGCATAATGAGGAATGGCAGGTTGTTGCCACTGCAATATTGGATGTTAACAAAACGGTTTAGGTCGGCGGTCATTTGAGCGGGTTTGATTTTCAAAAGTAGGATTATTTATTGAATTGCAAATTCAATGATGTTCCGGGGAGACCCTGGCAGCAAATCACAACTTTATGTCGGCAAAGAAAAAGCCGCTCATCAAACGATGGCGGCTTTTTGTGCTTAGTGGTGCAGCGTTTTACGATCCAAGCATCAGGCGTTTGATTGCTGAGATCTTTAACTCCTTGTCGAAACGCGCAATGTATTCTTTTACGTTGATATTGCTTTCCTTGATGAAATCCTGATTCAGCAAAGTATTGTCTTTAAAGAATTTGCCCAGTTTTCCCATGGCAATTTTCTCGGCCAGTTCGGCAGGTTTGCCTTCCTGTATGGCAATGTCTTTTCCGATCTCAATTTCTTTGTCCACCACTTCCTGTGGAACTTCGTCCTTGTCAATCGCAATGGGGCTCATAGCAGCTATCTGCATCACGATGTCGCGACCCAGGGATTCAATATCTTTCACATCTTTTTTGTTAAAACCGGCCATGCTCGAAAGGCGGTTTCCGTGGTGGTTATAAGCAAAAACCATAGGGGCGTTGATCATCTCGTAATGGTTCAGGCCAACTTTTTCGCCAGTTTTGCCGGTCATTTCCATGATTTTCTCCGAAACGGCAATTCCGTCTAATTTGAGGGCGTTAAGTTCATCCAGGGTTTGGGGCTTTTCGGCAATGGCAAGGTTCAGAATGGCATGGGCAAAATCGGTAAAGTCCTGATTCTTACCAACAAAATCGGTTTCGCAATTCAGCATGATCATGGCTCCGAATTCGTTGCCTTCGGCAACCTGTGCCAACACAATTCCTTCGTTGGCATCGCGGTCGGCGCGTTTGTTTGCCACTTTCTGGCCTTTTTTACGGAGATATTCGATGGCTTTATCAAGATCGCCTTCTGATTCTTTAAGCGCCTGTTTGCAGTCCATCATGCCTGCGCCTGTAATTTGGCGAAGCTTGTTCACTTCGGCAGCAGTTATGTTTACCATTTTAATATGTTTTTAAGCAGTTAATTGAAATTTATTTTCTTGGGGGGCCTTTTCTGGGCGAGGGTTTTGCAAGGGTCTTGCGCGGGCGGCGCGAGCGGTCTTCGCCTTCTTCGCTGCCACGTGCGCGGCCGGGAAGTTTTTCGCCTTTATCTTTTCCGGCAATTATTTTGCCATCTTCATCCTCTTCTTCATCAGGATAAATCCTTCTGCCTTCTTCGTCCACCTCGTAATCATCATGATCGTCGTCTTCGGCGCGTTTGTCGCGGTCGAGTTTACGCTCTGTAAGGCCTTCTTCAATTGCCTGTGTGAGTTTTGAAAGGATCAGTTGGATTGATTTGGCTGCATCATCGTTTGCTGGGATGGGGAAATCCACTTCATTTGGGTTGGAGTTGGTATCAACAATGGCGATGGTGGGGATATTCAGTTTGCGGGCTTCGGCCACGGCAATGTGTTCTTTCAGGATGTCAACGATAAACAGGGCAGAGGGCAGGCGGTTCAGATCGGCGATACTGCCAAGTTGTTTTTCAAGTTTTGCGCGTTCGCGGGCAATTTGTAAACGCTCTCTTTTTGAAAAGGTGCTGTATTTTTCGCTGGTAACAAGCTTGTCAATGGATGACATCTTGCGTACGGCTTTACGGATGGTGGCAAAGTTTGTAAGCATTCCGCCGGGCCAGCGTTCGGTAACGTAGGGCATGCCAACACTGGTAGCCAGGTTGGCCACAATGTCTTTTGCCTGTTTTTTTGTGGCTACAAAAAGGATTTTCTTGCCTGATTTGGCAATTTGCTTCACCGCGGCGGCGGCTTCTTCCAGTTTGGCCTGGGTTTTATACAGGTCAATGATGTGGATTCCGTTGCGCTCCATAAAAATATAGGGAGCCATATTGGGGTTCCACTTTCTTTTTAAATGTCCGAAATGCACACCGGCATCCAGGAGTTCTTCAAAACTTACTTTTGACATAATGTTTAATTTAGATTAGTTTACCTTCCTTAAAAATCAATTGCCAGGTAGCCCATGTTTGATCAGGAGTCCCGGCAATTTGGATACTAAACAGATAATTATATAAGAATTAACGTTTACTGAACTGGAATTTCTTTCTGGCTTTCTTCTGGCCGGGTTTTTTGCGTTCAACCATCCTTGGGTCGCGGCGCATAAGGCCTTTTGCCTTGAGTGGAGAACGGAACTCAGGATTGATTTCGCACAATGCACGGCTGATGGCCAGGCGGAGCGCTTCTGCTTGTCCGCTCACCCCACCGCCGTCAAGGTTCACCGTAATGTCGTATTTGTCGTTTGTTTCGGTGATTGCCAGCGGCTGGTTTACCAGATACTGCAATGTGGGAACCGGGAAATACTCTTTATAATCCCTTCCGTTTACTTTAATCACTCCATTGCCTTCCTTCACATAAATGCGGGCGATGGCGGCTTTTCTTCTGCCTATGGTGTTAATGACTTCCATGTTAGCTATTTGATTGAGTTAAGATCTATTAACCTGGGTTGTTGTGCCTCGTGCGGATGTTCGGCGCCTGCGTAAACCTTGAGGTTTCTGAAAAGTTCGCTGCCAAGGCGGTTTTTTGGCAACATGCCTTTAATGGCATGCTCTACAACGTAAGTAGGCTTCTTTTTCATCATTTCCCTGACAGTTAGCACGCGCTGGCCTCCCGGATAGCCGGTATGGCGAATGTATTCCTTGCTGTCAATCTTCTGACCGGTAAGCCTGATTTTATCGGCGTTAATGATAATTACATTGTCACCACAGTCAACATGAGGTGTGAAAGAAGGTTTGTGTTTTCCTCTCAGCATAACAGCCACCTTGGTAGCCAGGCGGCCAAGTACCATGTTTTCAGCATCAACGAGCAGCCATTCTTTTTCAACGGTGGCAGCATTGGCCGATAATGTTTTAAAACTATTTGTGTTCATTTTAGAATTGTAAATCAGTGCAACACATGAAATTTCCCTCAAAAAAGGGGTGCAAAGGTAGAACTTTATTTAATTACTGCAAAACATAGCGCCAATAATTTTTTTCTGACCCCGGCCGGCCAAACAGCCTTACTCACAGCTTCATGTCCTGAATCGTCCGGCAGCCTTAGGTTCTGATCCAATCAGTACCTTTTTCCGGTTTTTTCCGATGGCTATGTGTTGGTGAAGTCTATGTATTTTCGGCCGGTAAGCTCTCCCTTTAAAATTTTCCGGATTAATGCCTGCAGTTCTTCCGGCAGGCCAGAGGTGGAAATAAGCGTAAGTTGCCCCGGTTTCCACTCTTTTGCGAGTTTTTCCCAGAGTTTTGTCCTTACCGGCCCTGGACAGGTGGCTGAATCAACACCCAATAGATTGATCCCGTTCAGAATAAACGGAAAAACAGTGGTATGCAATTCCACTGACAATGCATTACCGGTTGAAACCACATTGCCATGTTTCTGGCATGCTTTCAGAGCAGTGGCCAGCACATTTCCGCCTACCGTGTCAATGGCTCCGGCCCAGGCTGAACGGATCAGGGGTTTGCCACTGTTGTCGTTAACAACCTGGCGGTCAATTATCCGTGAAGCGCCAAGGTTTTTAAGATAACCGGCGGCTTCTTTTTTACCGGTTGCCGCCAGCACTTCAAAGCCGTTTTGGGCGAGCATGGCAACGGCCATACTGCCAACGCCCCCGCTTGCGCCGGTAACAAGCACCGGCCCGTTGCCGGGGTTCTGGCCGCATTCGATGAGCTTATGAATGGCATAGGCGGCTGTGAACCCGGCAGTACCAAGCATCATGGCTTCGGCCAGGCTCAGGTTTTGAGGCAAAGGAACTACCCAGTCGCCGGGAACGGAAATATATCCGGCAAATCCCCCCGAGGTATTCATTCCCAGGTCGTAACCAGTTACGATGACCTCATCGCCTGGCTTAAAACGCTTATCGCGGCTTACTGCCACCACGCCTGAGGCGTCAATGCCGGGGGTGTGAGGGTAATTTTTAGTAACACCTTTGTGGCCGGTGGCCGATAAGGCATCCTTATAATTAAGGGAGGAATATTTTACATTGATAAGTACATCGTTGTCGGGCAAATCGGAAATATCCCTGTGTGTAAGTTCCTGGCTGAAAGAGCCATCGGGTTTTTCTGTTACCCTGAATGCCCTGAATAATCTGGCGGTCATAATGATATCTTTTTATTGTTTAAAAAACCTGATTACATTTCTGATTGCATGCCTGAAACCGGATATGAGCGGCAAACCTGAGGGTGATCCGGTCAAGCCAATAGTATATTCGGATCCTGCCGGGGCGGCCACATCACATCGGAATAATCCTCTATCTTTGCACCCGAAAATGATTGCAGCATTTATTTCATGCACAGCATATGGCGAACCCGGTTCATATAAAAAACAAAAAAGCAAGCTTTGAGTTTTATCTCCTTGAGGAATTCATTGCCGGGATTCAGCTAACCGGTACAGAAATCAAATCCATCCGCGATGGCAAAGCAAGTGTTACCGAAGCCTATTGCACCTTTGTTGGCAACGAATTGTTTGTAAGGAATATGCATGTTGCTGAATACACTATGGGTTCGTACAACAACCACGAACCCAAGCGCGACCGCAAACTTTTACTTAACCGCAGGGAACTCCGGAAAATTTTTACAAAGATCAACGAAAAGGGTCTTACGGTAATTCCCGTTTTGCTGTTCATTGATGAAAAAGGGCTGGCAAAGCTCAAAATTGCAGTGGCAAAAGGCAAAAAACTTTACGACAAGCGCGAAACCCTGAAAAGCAAAGACCAGAAACGCGATTTTGACCGGCGCGAGAAAGAATAGAGAGAAATGCCTGTATCACCCTCGGTTCAGAACCGGAGGGTAATTCCGCCCAGAAAGTTTATTCCCGCCTGCGGGAAATACCCATCCTCAATCGCAATAAGCCCCTGATCGCCCACAACGCCTTTGTAAACCCAGGCATTGGTGGAATACATCTGGTTCAGAAGGTTGTTTACCAAAAGCGAAACCTGGATCTCTTCCATAAATTTCGGGAAAATACTGTAAGCCAGCTTCAAATTGTGAACCATATAGGCATCAAGCATACGCTGCTTGTTTGAGGTATTGTCAATAAACTGCCGGCCTACATATTTTGAGCTGATGTTTATGCTGAAGTTTTCAAACGGCTTAACAATGAATTGGCTTGCTGCCACCACGGGAGGAGAAAAGGCTATTTCTGTATTGCGGTATTCCCTGATATCATAGCCGGTCCAGTTCCAGTTTTCGTCATAAGCATCCACGTGTTCAGTAAACAAAGGTATGATGTTCCGGCTCAGGCTGATATTGCCCTGCCACTGTGCTATCTTGCTGAAAATCAAACCTGCTTCAAGTTCAATTCCGGAGCGGAAGCTTTTATCAATGTTTTTGCGTGTAAACCCGCCAACATCATTGATTTCGCCTGTCAGAACCAGTTGGTTTTTATAATTCATCAGAAAAAAATTGGCTTTGAGCATGGCGTTTCTTGAGCGGTGTTCGTAACCCGCTTCCAGGTTTCTGAGTGTTTCGTGAACCGGCCGGCTTTCGGGCGACGATTCTGTAAAATCCCTTCTTACAGGTTCTCTGTTTCCAATCCCTGCGTATACATATATACTATTGGAAGGGTTAAGCTTATAATTCAACCCGACTTTTGGATTAAAAAACCTGAAATCAGCATCTTGCTGCAAATTGCTTATTTTTTCCTGAACCCAGGCCAGGCCTAAAAAATTGTAGGAGATATTCCGGTATTGCAGATCGGTGAAAAGATGGAGCCCGGGAATGACCTCATAAGCGGTTTTGACAAAAGTGTTGAAATCTTTCTTGAGGGCATCGTTCTGGTAATAACGGTGCCTGATGTTTGCATGCACAGCGTACCTGGCCCAGATAATCTCACCGAAATGGTCACCTTCGTATATATGATATCCTCCGCCAAGGGTAAGGTTCAGTTTTTTCCTGCTTTCGTAGTTAAATGAATAAGTGAGTCCGTAAAAATGATTGTCGAGCCATCGCTGCCTGATCAGGTCGCTGCGGCTGATTACTTCCTCTCCGATCACCACATTGGGCAAATTGTAGCGGCTGAACCTTTCGTTTGCGCGATATTGCTCGTAATATCCTCTTCCGTAGGTGTAATGGGCTGAAAGGTTTGCCGTGAAGAAACCGGAAAAGGCATGGGTAAGGTGCAGTTGGTAATGATCCTGCCGGTAATTGTCTGTTTCGTTGTCGTAATACCGGATGTTCCCATTATCATCGTAGTAAAGCCCCGAAGGATTGAAGGTTCGGTTGTTTTGCAGCGAATCGCCTGGAACGCCGTTCCATGCCTGATAGGTTTTTTCTGATCCGGAAAAGGTTATCGCTTTCACGGCGGTTTTTTTACCGTAATAACCACCGGACAGGTAGTATGACCCTAAGTTGGCCGAGGCGCGGTCAATATATCCACCGGAACTGATTTTGGAGAATCTTCCATCAAATGCCCAGTGGTTTCCTACCAGGCCGCTTCCAAAGCCCAGCGAATTTCTGAAAGTGTTGAACGAACCAGCCGATGAGTTGATTTCTGCATATGGCTCATCTCTTAAGGTTGTGGTCTGAAGGCTGATGGTTCCTCCAAAAGCGCCGGCTCCGTGCGTGCTCAGTCCCACTCCCCTTTGTATCTGCAGGTTGTCAACCGATGATACGATATCGGGCATATTCACCCACCACACACCATGCGATTCGGCATCATTCAGGGGAATCCCGTTCATGGTTACGTTAATCCTTGAATTATCGCTTCCCCGTATGCTCATCCATGTATAGCCAATTCCGGTGCCGGCATCGGAACTGGTAACCAGGGAAGGGCTGAGGCTGATCAGAAATGGAAGATCCTGACCCAGGTATCCTTCCCTGAGTTCTTTGCCCGAAAGGTTAGTATAGGTTGCCGGCGTATGTGATCCTGCCCGCGTGGCCATAACCACGATTTCATCTGTAAGGGTTGCCGCTCTTTGCAAGGCAAAATCAATACTATAGTTGTCCGCAAGGATGATTTCGTAAACCATGCTTTCGTACCCCAGGTATGAAACCTGTAGTTCATATTTCCCTTGCGGGAGGTTGCCAAGCCGGTACGTTCCGTCTGCCTGGGTGAACACACCTTTAAAAGTACCTTTGATCATAATATTTGCCCCGGCAAGGGGGCTGTTGTCAGCAGCATCTTTCACAGAGCCCTGAATTTCAAACTGTGCAATGGCAATAAATGGCAAAAACAGCCAGATGATCATTGCTGAAATTTGTTTTTTCATTTTTATTGAGATGATTGGTTAAACTTTAAGCGGCATCCAGAGGCAAGATGCTGCCTTGAAAAAGTTTAGACCCGTCCCTTCGCCGGCATTACCCGGATCAGGTTCAATGGGTTTGATCTCAGCCCGTTATTTTAGGGCACCCCTATTTTGAGAACGAATATGCAAAAGTAAGGATTTTCGTCGGAAATGGGTTTTTGAGGCAACAAATTTATTCCCTGCTGATGTTTTTGCCTGTTTGATTTATTTGAGCAACATATAAAGGATTGGCAGCACTTGCTTTATGTGTTGTTACCGGAATCTGATTTGTTCTGAAAAACCATTTGAGGCATCAGCTTACACAAGGCTCCAGTCAATGGCATCCATTCCTGCGTTGGTGAGCAGGATATTGGTTTTTGAAAAGTGGCCGCAGCCAAAAAATCCCCGCGAAGCCGAGAGCGGCGAAGGATGCGGCGCTTTCAGCACATGATGCCTGGATGTATCAATGATGCTTTCTTTTGCCTGGGCATAGTTGCCCCAAAGCATGAAAACAATTCCCTGTTTTCTTTCACTGATCAGTTGGATCACACGGTCAGTGAATCTTTCCCATCCCTTTCCCTGGTGCGATCCGGCCTGGTTGGCCCGAACCGTGAGCGTTGCATTGAGCAGCAGCACACCTTGCCTGGCCCACTTCTCCAGGTTTCCCTGCACCGGAACGGGCAAGCCCAGATCCTGGTTGATTTCCTTAAAAATATTTTGGAGGGAAGGAGGCCTGGAAATTCCTTCGGGAACCGAGAAGCACAAACCATGCGCCTGACCGGGGCCATGATAAGGGTCCTGGCCAAGTATCACCACTTTCACCTGTTCAAGTGGAGTGTATCTGAAGGCAGCAAAGATGTTGATGCCGGCGGGATAAATAACATGCTTTTTCTTTTCTTCAATCAGGAAAGTCTTCAGAGTTTTGAAGTAATCCTTCCTGAACTCTTCTTCGAGCGCTGCTTTCCAGCTTTCTTCAATTTGTGGGTTAACGTTTTCCATCTGAGCAGGTAATTCCAAACAATAAACTAAAAATATGGCAGTTATTATAGGCTGGTAGGTTATTTTTTCCTGAATCACAGCTCTTAATAATAATGGGTACAAGATATCAACTTTCTATGAATCTGCGTAAAACTGCAGTACTGTTTTTGTTGTTTATATTTACAGGGATTTTGCTTTCGTCGTGCCGCACCCGTGAAAAATGTGCTGCCTACGGCGAATATCGAAAATACCGGATCGAGCAGGGCTATTGACAGCCAATACGCCCATCTTGCCCGGAACCTGTTTTACAACATAAATTTCATTAAGTTTGCATTCAACAAGACTTTAAATATGTATCGGGTTCTGCTGGCATATGCGATTTCATTTGGTTTACTGATCCCAGTCCACGGTCAGATTGAGCCTGACGAACCCAGCCTTGAAGTTTTGCTGCGTAAGGAACACTCCTATGGCCCTTTCATTCATTCCACTTCCGGCGGGGCGGAGTTCAGGAAAGGCGTAAACACCAGCTATTTTACCAGATGGTTGTACGAGGCCGGTTTGCTTGAGTTGAAAACCCCCAGGGAAACAAGGATTGCCCATTACAGAAACTCACGCAGTTATATTTACGGCAAGCTAAATAATTTTTATGCTTTGCGAGCCGGAGGCGGACAGCAAAACCTTCTTTACCGTAAACCCTACTGGGGTGGGGTAGAGGTTCGTTATTTCTGGTTTGCCGGGGGGTCAGTGGGTTTTACGAAACCCGTTTACCTCTACATCATTAAGGATTTCATTCTCTCGCCTAATTATTATGAAATTGTTCTGGTTGCTGAGCGCTATAATCCCGAAGAACATTTTCTGGAGGATATTTTTGGCCGGGCGCCTTTTTTCAAAGGGCTTGATGAAATTGGTGTACATCCGGGTGCTTATGCAAAAGCCGGTTTTTCATTTGATTTCAGCAGGCAGAACCAGAGGGTTTCGGCCATAGAGGTTGGCGCAGCACTTGATTTCTTTCCCACAGGCATTCCAATCATGGCCTTGAGGGAACCTGAGCGTTATTTCCTTACGTTTTTTATTGGCTATTATATCGGGAAAAGATATAACTAAGCACATTATAAAAAATCGAGGGCCGCGGTTCGGAACGAACCGCGGCCCTCGATTTTTAGCCGGGTATTTCAGTTGATTATCGGATAACCAACTTATTGCTGAGCATGGTTTCTCCATTGCTAAGCTGAATGAGATACACGCCTTGTTTCATTTGTCCGATATCAAGCCTGAGTGTTTGCTTACCGGCGCTCAGCAAGCCATAGTTTTGCTGTTTAATAATACGTCCGCTTAAATCTATCACACTTACTTCCACCTTTGCTGCCTGGGTTGCATTGTAATCAATAAACAGGACTTCGCTTGCCGGATTAGGATAAATGTGCAGGCGGGCCTGGGCTGTTTTATCCGGATACACGGGCAATTCGCCTATGCCTACGAAGCGAGTTGTCCTGTAAATACCTCTTCCGTATGTAGCCACATATATTTTCCCATAATTATCAACTCCCGGGAAGGTTTCAAAGTTGGTGCTGTCAATAGGCACGATCATAGCCGGTTTGTTGATTAATTGCTGCCTGATCTGGAATACTGCAACATCGCCCATATCACCAGCCTCCTTGGTCCATGTAGGATTGGCTTGATTGATATTTTTCGTTGTGAAAACACCCCTTTCGGTTCCGAGAATCACAACATTCGGGTCGTTCATCTCAATAAGGGATGAATAAACAGGCATGGCCGGCAGGTTGCTACCCTGCACCGATGTGAAAACAGGGTTGGCAGCTGTGGCATTGGTTGAACGGTAAACATAATGGTCATTTCCGTAATTACCGAGTGTAACGATGACGTGATTCGGGTTCACAGGATCCACGGATATGGATGTGATGGCCCGGGTGTTAAAATCGTCAATTCGCAATACCTGAATGGCGTAATCGGCGCTGTCCATACTGGCTGTGTAGGCATCATAAGCTTCGTTAAGGTTGCCAAGACGATACAGAATACCGTTTATGGTTCCAACCCAAAGATAATTGCCGTCATTTGACACGCCGAAGCTTTGCGGATTTCCCTGAGGAGCCAGGATTCTAAACCAGGCAGGAGCTTTGGTGAAATCCATTGCGCCGTGAGTCATGAAAACACCAAACCCTGAGCTTGTGGTTTGAAGGCCATAAAATAATTTTGTTGCAATAATATCCTTAACCCTGATGCTATCTCCGCTTTGTAGCGCAGTGGGCAAAGTATATTTAAAGGGGTAACGGCTGTTTTTGCTTCGCATCCAAATCTGTGTACCGGCAGGCAGATTTTCTTCTGCGTAGAAAGTGAGGCTGTCGCGGCTTTTGGTATAATTAAGGCTTTCCCATAAGAGCATGGGCGGAAGAAAGTTCCGCTGGTTGGTTTGTGCCGGATGAAATGCATGGAGAGAAACGGTGGCGCCCAGGTCATCAGAACGATAAATGGGTATATTCTGGTTTACAGAGGATGAAGCGATGGCTGTGGCCCAGATTAATGCCTTTTGGTTGATCACGCTCATGGCAACATGACCTCCGTTTAATGCACCTGTTGTAGTTGGGTTGTCAATTCGTGTGGCATGGCCTTCGGTATTGCCGGTTTCGCTCATGAACAGTATGCCGTTTGACTGGGTTCCGGTCAGCACTCTTTTACCGCTGTTAAAAGCCACAGAGTAGCTTTTAACGGTTCTGTAATCTTTACTTATGAACTGGTAGGAGGCCAGGTCATTGTTGGAGCGGAACACACCACGGTCGGTTCCGATGAGCAGGATGTTTGGATTATCGGGTCTGAAAAAATACGAATGGTGGTTTGAATTCCCAAATGATGAAGGTGTTCCGAAGCCTCCAAGCATATTTTTCCATTCATAAAATCCTTCTTCCTGTATTTTGGCTCCTTTCCATAGATTTTTTCCGCCAACGTAAACTAAATAGGGGTCATTTGGATGCACAACAATAACATTGGCGTAATCTCCGACGTTATCGCTGCCAAAAACATTAAAGAATGCGCTTCCGCCGGGTCCAACTACCCGCCATGTTTCGCCCTTGTCTTCAGAAAGGTAAACATTCTCCAGTTGTCCCTGTGAAGGAATTCCCCTTGCAAGAACAGCATAGATGATATCAGGGTTGCTTGGAGCAATAGCCACCTCGCTACGGCTGATGCTGGCAAACGGAAGTGTTTGGAGAGTGCCTGTTGATGCACTTACAAACGCATCAGATGCGCCGTTTTCTGAAATGTAAACAAGGCTGTTCACCGATGCTACGGTAATACCGTTTGAACCGATCTTAACATCCATGGCCTGTCCGTTCAAATCGGTTCCATCGATGTCTTTGGCATACTGCCATGTGTTTCCTCCATCAGAAGAATATTTTAAACCTGAGTGTGTGGCCGCGTAAATGACCTGTAAATTCGAGGGATGGATAGCAATCCTGTTTACGTAGGCCCAGGCATGAGTATTGTCGTATACATCAGGAACCGTAGAGGCAAGGGGTGTAAAAGCTGTGCCGTCAGTTGAAACATAGATGCCGGAGCCTAAGAAACCCGGATAAGCGGCAAACCTGAATACATTAAAAGTTTCGCCTGTTCCAACATAGATTTTCCCATTTGAATCCTGTACCATACAGGTTACATTCATGATGTTGCCTGTGCCCGGAATAGGATTCCACAGTATGCCTCCGGTTGTGGATTTCCACAGGCCTCCGCTGGTTGCTGCAGCATAGAGGGTGCTGTATGTTTGGTCCTGGTTGTCGTAAATGACAGCTCTGGTCCTGCCGCTGTAATTATCCGGGCCAACACTGTGCCAGTCAATGCCAAGTCCTGTTCCGCCGGCTTTTAAGCTCATTTGTTCGGCCCTTAGGATATCAGCGGCATCAATTGTTCCGGTCACCTGGTTGTTTCGCAGCATGGCCAGGTATTCCATTGATGCACTGAAAGCATCATGATCCGGCGATACCGCAATTATGGGTTGTTTGTCAAACGTACGAGTAGCACTCAAACTGAGGATAGTAATACCTGCAACAACGGTTAACAAACTGAATAGTAGCTTTTTGTTTTTCATACCTGCGATAATTTGAAAGATGTAAGGTGTGTTTTATTTGTTGATAAAATACTGTAATTCCTTTGTTTTGACGCCTGATATACCTGAGACCCTCAGGTTTGCTATTAAAGCGAACAAAGATATATTATTTTTCAATAAGGCAAACAGCTTGTTAAAAATGAATTAAAAATTGTTAACCATCCCTCTTTCCAGGGCAAGCAATATAATTTTAATAATCAGTTGTTTAACATTTTTTAACAACGCCGCATAATCGGGCTTTCCGGCCTTTGGTTACTTTTGTCCGGTAAAAAAAATATTAGTCATGACAGATATTAATATCAGCGAACTGAATGAGAGGATAAGGCAGGAAAGTGCTTTTGTTGACCTCATCAATGCCGAAATGCACAAAATGATTATCGGGCAAAAGCATATGCTTGAGCGCTTGTTGATTGCCCTTCTTGCAGATGGACATATTTTGCTTGAAGGGGTGCCGGGCCTTGCTAAAACAATGGCAATTACATCATTGGCCAACACCATCAAGGCAAAATTCAGCAGGATACAATTTACGCCTGATCTTCTCCCTGCCGACCTGATCGGCACCATGATCTATAGCCAGAAAAAAGAGGAGTTTGTTGTAAGAAAAGGGCCGGTTTTTGCAAACTTCATTCTAGCCGATGAAATTAACCGTGCCCCGGCAAAAGTTCAGAGCGCCTTGCTTGAAGCCATGCAGGAGAGGCAGGTTACCATTGGTGAAAGCACTTTTAAATTAGAGGAACCTTTCCTGGTTCTGGCAACCCAAAACCCCATTGAACAGGAAGGAACCTATCCTTTGCCTGAAGCGCAGGTTGACCGTTTTATGCTTAAAGTTGTGATTACCTATCCCAGTAAGGAGGAAGAGAAAATAATCCTGCGCCAACGCATCACCAATGTGATACCTTCCAACCAGGCAGTGCTCCAACCTGCCGATATCCTCAAAGCACGCAAGCTTGTGCGCGAGGTGTATCTTGACGAGAAAATTGAAAACTACATCACTGACATTGTTTTTGCCAGCCGCTTTCCGGGCGACTATAAATTAAGTAAATACAAAGATATGATCAGCTATGGCGGATCGCCCAGGGCCAGCATTTACATGGCGCTTGCCGCCAAGGCATATGCATTTATTAAGCGCAGGGGCTATGTGATCCCGGAAGATGTAAGAGCTGTTGCACACGATGTATTGCGGCACCGGATAGGTCTTACATATGAGGCTGAAGCCGAAAACATTACCAGCACCGAGATCATTAACGATATTCTGAATGCCGTTGAGGTTCCTTAAGAAATACCAACTCTAATAGTCAATCATAGTCAATATTAATTCCTGCTGATGTTACTGGAAACTTCAGATATAATAAAAAAGGTAAGGCAGATCGAGATTAAGACCCGCGGTTTGACCAATCAGATATTCAGTGGACAGTACCATAGTGCTTTCCGCGGAAAGGGGATGACATTCAGCGAAGTGAGAGAGTACCAATATGGCGACGATATCCGCTCAATTGACTGGAATGTGACTGCCAGGTTTAATCATCCCTACATCAAGATCTTTGATGAGGAAAGGGAGCTTACAGTGATGCTGCTGGTGGATGTAAGCGGATCGAATGAGTTTGGGACCCAAAAACAGTATAAGGAAGAACTGATGACTGAAATAGCTGCGGTGCTTGCCTTTTCTGCCATCCAGAACAATGATAAGGTTGGCGTGATCTTTTTCAGCGATCAGGTGGAAAAATTCATCCCTCCTAAAAAGGGCACTACACATATATTGAGGATAATCAGAGAGTTGATTGACTTTAAACCCCAAAGCCAGCGAACCAATCTATCAGAAGCATTACGCTTTTTGAACAATGCTTTAAAAAAGCGTTCGGTTGCATTTCTTCTGTCCGATTTTATTGACCGCGAATTTGAACCCGCCCTCAGAATTTCGGCTCGCAAACACGATCTTGTTGCTTTGCGTGTTTATGATCCTTCGGAATCACAATTGCCCGATTTAGGCCTCACGCAACTGTTCAGCAAGGAAACCGGAAAAACTGTCTGGGTTGATACATCTTCTTCGCTGGCCAGAAGGCAATATGCAAACTGGTGGAACAATATGGATGAATACATTAAAAATGCTTTTTTGCGCAGCGGAGTTGATGCCGCCCATCTGAGAACCGACCGTGACTACATAAAGCCCATGCTGAATTTATTCAAAAGCAGGGAAAAAAGAAGATAAGAGTATGCTAAAGAGTGTTGAATTGATTAGCAAGATGTAATTTCCCGGGATTGAACATGAACCTAAAACAGCAAACATATATATGGTTGGCCATCGCTGCCGGTTTTTTATGGATTAATGCCGAAGGCCGGAATTCAGAGCCATCGGTGCAGCTTGATGTGGGAGCCGATTCCATTTATATCGGGTCGCAAACGGATGTGGTGATTTCAATTGCTTCGCCAGCCGGCTATTTCTGGCAATGGCCGGAGCTTGTTGATAAACTAAGCGATAAGGTAGAAATTGTGAGCCAAACTGGCATTGACACAATCAGAAAGCGTAGAAGCGACCTTTTGATTTACAGAAACGAAATCAGGATCACTTCGTTCGACACAGGTTTTCATGCTGTTCCACCCCTGGTTTTTCAATATAAAGCCTCTGGCGATACCATCTGGAACATGCTGCAAACCAGGCCCTTCCTGATTTATGTTGCTGCTCCTGAGGTTGACCTTACATTACCGATCCGGGATATAAAAGGGCCTGTTCGCGCCCCGCTCACTGCCAGAGAGGTAATTCCCTGGTTACTGATTGCTTTATTGGTTGTTGCCGGAATACTCCTTTATATCCGGTATATAAAAAGGAAAAGGGCGTTGCCGCCGAAAATTGCCAGAATTATCAAACCCACCGTTCCGCCGCACACCTTAGCGCTTGATGCCCTGGATAAATTGCGTAAGGAAAAATTGTGGCAAAGCGGAAGGATCAAGCAATACCACAGCGGAATCACCGATATATTACGCCATTACCTCGAAGGGCGATATGGAATCAGTGCTGTTGAGATGACTACCTCAGAAATCCGCGAAGCTGTTAGTGATCAAATGCTTCCTTCTCAGGCAGTTGAAAATCTTTTCAGGATTTTTGAGCGCGCCGATCTGGTTAAATTTGCCAAAAGCCAGCCACTTCCCGGGGAGCATGAAGAAAGCTTCATGCTGGCAGTTGAGTTTGTAAGGGCAACTATCCCTGTGCCTGTGGAAACCCAGGCTGATGCGGGGTCGAAGAATTTTGATGATCAAAGCAATACCGGAAAGAACAATGATTGAGTTTATCAGAAATATCGAACATATTGATTTTGCCAGGCCGGAATTGCTTTATCTCCTGCTCATCATACCATTGATGATTGCATGGTATGTGTATAAATATTCCAGAAGCCAGCCAAGCCTGCAGGTGTCAAGTGTTGATCCTTTCCTGAATCAGCCGAAATCCTGGCGTATTTATCTGATTCATGGACTTTTTGTCTTACGCGTGATGGCAATTGCCTTGCTCATCATCGCAATTGCACGTCCGCAGTCAAGCCTTCGCCGCCAGGATGTTACGGTGGAAGGAATTGATATCATGATCGCATTTGATATTTCTGGCAGTATGCTTGCCGAGGATTTCAAACCCAACCGCATCGAGGCGGCAAAAAACCTTGCCATTGAGTTTATACAAAACCGCCCGAACGACAGGATCGGGCTGGTGGTTTTTGCTGGGGAAAGCTTCACACAATCGCCATTAACAACCGACCACGCAGTTTTAATTAATTTATTCAGGGATGTGCAGGCCGGTATGATCCGCGACGGCACAGCCATTGGCGATGGCCTGGCCATTGCCGTTGACAGGCTTAGAAGCAGTAAGGCTGTGAGCAAAGTTGTGATCTTACTCACCGACGGCGTGAACAATATGGGTTCGGTTGATCCGCTAACGGCTGCCGAAATGGCGCGGTTGTTCGGCATCAGGGTATATTCTGTTGGAGTGGGAAGCATAGGTATGGCGCCATTTCCTGTTCAAACCCCTTTCGGTAAAAGGCATCAGATGGTTGAGGTTAAAATTGATGAAGAATTGCTAAGGAATATTTCAGGAATGACTGATGGCAAGTACTATCGGGCAACTACCAATGAGAAACTCAGGGATGTGTATAAAGAGATTGACCAGCTTGAAAGAACCAAGATTGACGTAACCGAGTACAAAAGAAAAGTGGACGAGTTTAAACCCCTGGCTTTGCTGGCATTTATCTTGCTTTTGCTTGAGGTTGTTTTGAGATACTCTGTTTTCAGAACCCTGCCATGATCCGAAAGCTTTACAAAGATCAGCAATGAATTCAGGGAATACTAAATGTTAGGACTAAATGACTGAAAGATAAGAAATTGATCCGGCATCAGAAGTTGAGCGATGCCAGGCAATATGCAACAGAACAAGACAAGTATGATCCGATTTGAGAACATAGAATTTCTTCACTATTTGTGGCTGATACCAGTGCTGGTTGGTTTGTTTTTGTGGTTTATGTACTGGAAGCGGGCCACGCTGAGACGTTACGGTGAATTTCGCGTTATTTCACGGTTGATGCCATCCATGTCAAAAGCCAAACACTGGTATAAATTTACGCTGCTGATGCTTGGGCTGACTTTTCTCATTATCGGCTTAGCGAATCCGCAAGTGGGGGCGCAACTTGAAAATCAGGAACGCAAAGGTGTGGATATTATAATAGCGCTTGATGTTTCTAACAGCATGTTTGCCGAAGACATCAAACCCAACCGTATTGAAAGGGCAAGGCAGGCCGTGAACCGTTTTATTGACAGGCTAAGCGATGACCGTATCGGTTTGATCGTGTTTGCCGGTCGTGCATACCCCTTGCTTCCGCTCACTATTGATCATACTGCAGCCAAAATGTTCCTTGCCAATGCAAGCCCTGATATCGTGCCGGTTCAGGGAACATCCATTGCCGATGCCATTGACCTGGCCATTCGCTCTTTTCCACAGGGTCCGCAGGGTAAAGCGCTGATCATTATCACCGATGGCGAAGATCATGAAGGCGATGTGATTAAGAAAGTGGAGGAGGCAAGAAATAGCGGAATAACAATACATACTATTGGTATCGGCTCACCCCAGGGTGTGCCCATCCCACTTTACCGCAACAATGTGAGGGTTGGGTTCCGTACCACACGAGATGGCCAAACAGTAATCACTCGCCTTAACGAACCTATGCTACAGCAAATTGCCTCGGCCGGCGGTGGTATATATTTGCGTGCTACCAATGCCCAGTTTGGCTTAAACCGTATTTTTGATGAGATCAACAGTATGGAAAAAGGCGATTTTGAAGGAAAGATATTTGCCGAATATGAAGGCCGCTATTATTACTTCATTTATGTTGTGCTCTTGCTCCTGCTGATTGAGTTGCTGACATATTACCGCAGCAGCAAATGGCTGCGGCAGTTAAGTCATTTTGTTCCCCTGCTTCTTGTCTTTGTAAGTATTGATGCCAGCGCCCAGTCCGAAAACAAAATTATCAGGCAAGGTAACAGGGCTTACAACAGTGGTAAGTTTCAGGAAGCCGAACTGAATTACCGCAGGGCGCTCGAAAACAATTACAATTCCTGGAAAGGCAACTTTAACCTCGGTAATTCGGTTTATCGTCAGGATGGTTTTGAGGAGGCTGCCGGCGCATTTCAGCGGGCAATTGCCAACCAGACAGATAAAAAGGAACTCTCAAAAGCATTTTATAATTTTGGCAATTCATTGCTGATGAACCAACAGCTACCTGAAAGCATTGCAGCCTATAAAAATGCGCTGCGCCTGAACCCCGATGACCATGATGCAAGACATAATCTTGTTTATGCGCTGAGGCTTCTGGAACAACAGGAACAACAGCAGCAGCAACAACAACAGCAACAGGACGGAGACAGAAACGATGACAACCAGGACCAGCAGGAAGATCAGCAGCAAGATCAGCAACAGGATAAGTCGGATCCTACTGAGCAGCAGCAAAAGGAAATCCCTCAGCCACAACAGATATCCCGTCAGGAAGCTGAGCGTATGCTTGAAGCATTAAAAGAGGAAGAAGAAAAAACGCTTGAAAAGATCAAAGAACAAAGGTTCAGGGAAGAACGCGTAAGAATAGAAAGGGATTGGTAAAGAATTGATTTTATCCGGCTATGAATGTAGAGGTGAAATTGAAAATGATGTTTTTATTGTAATTATTCATCAAACAACAGTGTTTGAATAATAAAGGCAAAAGAATACAGTTGAATAGGCTACAAAGATGAAACTCAAGGTTCAGATATCAGTATTGGTGCTGTGTTTATTGCCTGTCTTCATGATGGCAAGCGATATTCAATTTACAGCCACTGCCCCTGCTGAGGTTCAGGCCGGGCAGCAGTTCAGGCTGGTATATACCATCAATGCCGAGGCCGAAAATTTTATTGCTCCCGAGATAAGCGATTTTGCCATTATTTCCGGTCCGAACCAATCGTCCAGTTCAAGTGTACAGATCATCAACCGGCAGGCCACACGCTCGTTTTCCTATACTTTTACATACACCCTGGCGGCTTATAAGGAGGGTACCTTTACCATACCGGCGGCCAGAGTCAGGGCCGGGGGCAAACAGTATACATCCAATTCGGTCACCGTTAAAGTAAAGGCATCAGCAGGCCAGCCGGGGGGAGCCCAAACGCCTCAGGATCCTCAATCTCAACCGTCAGGGGCAATCACCAATCGCGATGTTTTTTTGCGTGCCACTGTGGATAAGACCAATCCGTTTATGGGTGAACAGATTGTTGTAACTTACCGGCTTTACACCCGAATTCCGGTCTCAAACTATCATATCGAGCAATCACCGGCACATAACGGTTTCTGGGCCGAAGAAATAGCCCGCGATCGTTCCCGGCTGACCCAATACACCGATGTGGTTGACGGAATACAGTACACAGTTGCTGAAATTCGCCAGGTGGCGTTGTTTCCACAGCGCTCAGGAAATCTCAGGGTTGAGCCTTTAGAGATGGAAATTGTGGCCCGTGTTCAGCAGCAGACACAACGGCGCCGTACAGGCGATCCTTTTTTTGACAGCTTCTTTGATGACCCTTTCTTTGGCTCACGCACACAGAATGTGAATCACACCCTGCGCTCTAATGCGCTTAATATTAACGTAAAGCCTTTGCCCGTTCAAAACCGCCCTGCCGAATTCAGCGGAGCGGTGGGAGACTTTAGTATGCGCGCTACGGTTGACAGAACGGAAACAACAGCCAACGAGCCGATTACCCTAAGAATAGTGGTAACAGGAAAAGGAAATGTGCGGTTAATTGACAGACTAAACCTTCAGTTTCCACATACATTTGAGGTATATGATCCTAAAATCTCCAGCGACATTCAAGCAACGCAACAAGGAGTTTCCGGATCAAGAACCTTTGAATACCTGATCATTCCCCGCTCAGCCGGTACTTTTACCCTAAAGCCCGCGAAGTTCAGCTATTTTCATCCTGTTCGCGGTGAGTATGTCACTTTAAACACTCCTGAATTCGGCTTCAGAATCATACGGGGCGAGGGAATGGAACTGGCTGGAACCGCCATCGGCGATCAGCAGGCCATACAGTATATTGCCTCCGATATCAGGTTCATCAGGCAGGGGCCATTCAGGTTGCATCTTGTTGGATCCTACTTTTTTGGGTCGCCAAAGTTTTATGTGCTTTATTTTACGCCGCTTGTTTTGTTTGCGCTTTTCCTGATCCTGTTGCGAAACCATATTAAGAACAGCAGGGATATTGTCCGGGTGAAAAACCGCCGTGCCACAAGCGTGGCCCGAAAACGCCTGAAACAAGCTGACGAGTTCCTGAAACTCCGGATCAGCGATAGGTTCCTGAATGAACTTTCACAAGCTTTGTGGGGCTATCTCAGCGATAAATTCAATATTCCGCTGGCCGAACTTTCGCTTGATACCGTCAGGCTGCGCCTGGAAAAAAGATCGGTGAGCCCCGATTTCATCAATGAGTTCATACAGCTGCTGGAGCAATGTGAATTTGCCCGTTTTGCACCCGGCGATAAAACTGAAACCATGGATATACTCTATGGAAATGCCCTGGCTTTGATAACACGGATTGAAAAAGAATTAAAGTGATGAGAACAATGAAAGTTACACGCTCAATTGTTGTCGCATCATTTCTGTTGGTTGCGCTGCTGACCGGTTTTTTCAAAAAATCACTGGCTAACGAAGCCGATACAATCAGGCAGGCAAACCTGGAGTATGCCTCAGGTTATTATGAGCATGCCCTTGCGCTTTATCTTTCCGTTACCGGGAAAGGATTCGCCTCTTCTGAGCTTTACTATAATATCGGTAATGCATATTTCAAATTAAACCGTATTCCCGAGGCTATTTTGTACTATGAACGTGCATTACGCCTGGCGCCCCGCGATGAAAACATCAGGTTTAACCTTGAGCTGGCCCGCACCCGGACCATTGACAAAATTGAACCCATCCCTGATCTGTTTTATGAGCGTTGGTTCCGCTCCCTGCTAAATATAAGTAGCGCAGATGGCTGGGGAAGAATGAGTATCATTTTCCTGTTTCTTTCACTAATGCTGGCCGCTGTCTTTTTAATTGCTTCCCGGCGTATTTTCAGGGTTCCTGCTTTCTACGCTTCGTTGTTCCTGCTTGTGTTATCAGTTACAACACTTACGCTTGCCGCGATTCAGCATCATCATCGGGCCGGAAAACCCGAAGCCATCGTTTTTGACACCTCGGTGGCGGTCAAAAGCTCACCGTCTGAAGCCAGCGTTGATTTATTTGTAATTCACGAAGGAACAAAACTAATGATTACCGATCAGGTTGGGGATTGGTATGAAATACGCATTGCCAGTGGAAGCATGGGCTGGCTGAAAGCAGAATCGGTTGAAATGATTTGATCCTTTAACCCCATTTTTGGAAAATCACCAAAACATCCTTGCAGCCTGCCTCATTTTTCACTATCTTTGGAAACCATCAAAACCTGCTTAACAAGCAAGATTTTAGTGTGACTGTTCATTATTCTAAACCAAATAGGAGAAGCATCATGAAAAAACTAATTTTTTTGGCAAGCTTGTTGCTTTGCACAGGTCTTGTCTTCGCACAGCCCGATCCGCAGACACTCAGAGTAGAAAAAGCCAAAATTCTGGAGGTGCTGAACAATTACATCATCGCTAACGAAACCCAGAATATCCGTCTTATGGAAGATCTCTGGGCAATTAATGAAGACATTGAGGCCTTCGGGACAGCCGCAGGGGAACGTCTTCGTGGCTGGGAAGCCATCCGGAAGGTATTCATCCATCAGTTCAATACTTTCACCGATACTTTTATTTCGGCCAGAGATCAGATTGTGAATGTGGATGATTCAGGCAAAATAGCCTGGTTTTCGCAGATGATCAATTATAATTATTTGCTCGAAGGGGTTCAGAAAAAGCATGAAGGCGTTCGCCATACCGGTGTGTTAAAGAAAGTAAACGGACAATGGAAGCTGGTGCAGATTCATCTTTCAATGCCACACTAAATTCTTTCCTGCATCCCTTTTCACCCTTGAGGATTAAACCGGTTCAGGAATGAACTTCTTTTAGTATCCGGCACTTTTGTGTGAAAAGGATTCTACTAACTTTTGTACTTTTGCCTGTTCAAATATGAAATCAACCCTGTTTTTAATGACAGGCATAAAGTACTTACCCCAAACCTTAGCCCATAACAAGCAACCACACACCAGCAACCAGCAATAAAACGATGCCCCCAAAAGAAAACCAGCTCAGAAACACCGTAAAAAACAGTAACGCTCCGCGCAATAAGAACGGAACGAAACCCAAAAGCCGGAAAAAAACCAGGCCGTTTTCTTTTTTGAAAAATGAAAAGTATCATCTTTCAGTTGGAGTATTCCTGGCACTTCTTTCCATCTATTTGTTTTTTTCCTTCACTTCATACCTGGTCAGTTTCTTTAGCGGAGGTGTCGGAGTTGACGAACTTGCTGCAGCAAAAGGCTTTTCCGACATTGTTTTTAACCGCGATCTGGAAGTAAGCAACTGGGGTGGCAGGCTGGGCGCCTTCTTTGCATTGCATTTAATGAAGTTCGGCTTTGGTGTTGCCTCATATATCATTGTGTTCCTTATGTTTGTGGCAGGGGTGAACCTTTCTCTGAAAGTAATACTGATGCCTTTCTGGCGGACATTTCGCCTGGCTATTATCCTCATGCTGTGGCTGAGTGCTTTTGCCGGCTTTGCCTTCATGGGCATGGATGTGAGCACCATTCTTGCGGGCGTTTTTGGAATCGGAACTGCGGACTTTCTTGCAGGTCTTATGGGAATGGTGGGCACCGGAATTTTTTTACTGTTTTTTATCCTGGTCTATCTCGTTTTTACCATCAACCTGAAACTTAGTGATCTGATCCCAAAAAAGAAAGAAAAACCTGATTTGGAGGAAGAAGAAGATTTGCCTGTTCAGCCTGGAAACACACCAAGGGAAGACAGGTTCAATACCGTGGAGTTTGCCATTGACGACACCGATGACCCGGAATGGGATATGTCAAAAACTGATGTTGAACCCTCCGGCATTGTGACAGAAACAGATGAACAGGGCAAAAACAATCCGGATGCCGCTCAGGATAAGGAGGTTGAGCTTACAATAGAGATTACGCAGGGTAACAGCCAGCTTCCTGAAAATGGTGATGATAACGATCATGAACATTACACTGTGGATACGCCATACGATCCGACCCTTGACCTGGCCAGTTACCGTTATCCCACCCCCGACTTGCTCGACAACTACGGCGATGAAGGTACGCGCGTACAGAAAGAAGAACTTGAGGCCAACAAGAACCGCATCGTGCAAACACTTGGCAATTACGCCATACAAATTGAAAAGATACGCGCCACCATCGGCCCGGCAGTAACACTTTACGAGATCATCCCGGCTCCGGGTATCAGAATTTCGCGCATCAAAAATCTTGAAGACGATATTGCACTGAGTCTTTCGGCAATGGGCATTCGCATCATTGCCCCGATTCCGGGAAAAGGCACCATTGGGATTGAGGTCCCTAATCAGAACCCGGAGATTGTATCCATGAAATCCATCCTCACATCCGAAAGGTTTACGGGCACAAAATATGAGTTGCCTTTTGGCATGGGCAAAACCATCTCCAACGAATCATTTGTTGCCGACCTTACCCGCATGCCACACATACTGATGGCCGGTGCTACGGGTCAGGGAAAATCAGTTGGGTTAAATGCAATCATTGCTTCATTGCTTTATAAAAAGCATCCGGCCCAGGTGAAGTTCGTGATGATTGATCCTAAAAAAGTTGAGTTGTCGCTGTTTTCCAAGATTGAACGGCATTTTCTTGCCAAGCTTCCCGATTCCGAAGAAGCCATCATCACCGAAACCCGTAAAGTTGTCCGCACCCTGAATTCGCTGAACCTCGAAATGGATTCGCGTTATACCTTGCTGAAAGATGCACAGGTTAGAAATATCAAGGAGTACAACATTAAGTTTATTTCGCGCAGGCTGAATCCCAACGAGGGTCACCGCTACCTGCCATACATCGTGGTGGTGATTGATGAATTTGCCGATCTGATTATGACCGCCGGTAAAGAGATTGAGGTGCCGCTTACCCGGCTTGCCCAGTTGGCGCGAGCCATAGGCATACATCTGGTTATTGCCACACAAAGGCCTTCGGTCAATATCATTACCGGATCCATAAAAGCCAACTTCCCGGCCCGTTTTGCCTTCCGTGTGATCTCAAAAATTGATTCACGGACCATACTTGATTCTTCAGGCGCCGAGCAATTGATCGGGCGCGGAGACATGCTGCTTTCGACCGGCAGTGATATGATCCGCTTGCAATGCGCCTTTATTGATACACACGAAATTGACCGCATAACTGATTTTATCGGATCGCAAAGAGGATATCCCGATGCTTTTTCGTTACCTGAATATTACGATGAAGAAAATGAACCGGGCGAATCTTTCGATCCAAACGAGCGTGATGAATTGTTTGAAGATGCAGCACGAATTATTGTGGCGCATCAGCAAGGCTCCACTTCGCTGCTGCAACGCAAGCTGAAATTAGGCTATAACCGCGCCGGACGAATAATTGATCAGCTTGAACAGGCCGGAATCGTTGGCCCATTTGAAGGAAGCAAAGCCCGTGAGGTAAAAGTAAGCACAGAGATGGCTTTGGAACAGTTTTTGAAAGATTTATACAACAAGTAAAAAAAGAGAATATGAGAAATATCCTATTGGTTGCTTTAATATTTACAGGTTTGCTTGCCGTTGGGCAAGACAAAAAGGCAACAGGCATTCTTAACGATGTTGCAGGCAAAACCCGCTCATATGAGCAAATCAAAATCGAGTTTGAATACAAAATGATCAACAAGGGTCAGGGAATCAATGAAAGCATTCAGGGAGTTTTGCTTTCGAAAGGAGATAAGTATAAAGTAGACATTGCAGGCCAGCAGGTTATCAGCGACGGCAAAACCGTCTGGACATTTCTGGAATCTGTAAACGAAGTGCAGATCAATGAACCTATGGACGATGAAACCGGGTTTAACCCCAGAAGTTTTCTGGAAAACTGGTCGGATAACTTCAAGGCAAAACTGATCAGCGAAACCAGAACTGAGGCAATCATAGATCTTACCCCCATTGATGCCGCATCATTCAACAAAGCCCGTTTGGTGGTTGATACAGACAAAAAACAGTTGATTTCCATGACCATGTACGATGGAAATGGCAATGAGTTTGTATATTCGATCACAAAGTTTATTACCAACATCAAGCTTTCCGATAAAGAATTCACTTTCAGCATCACAGATCATCCTGGGGTAGAAGTTATTGACCTCAGATGATTTCCTGCTTTCCATAATTATTACGTGAACTATCTTTATCTTTGCATCAATGCATACCATTGAACCATATTACTATTGGACATCACTGTATGTGGCGGCTGAGGATGAGCGTTCGCCGCTTTACGGACGCAGCTACCATGATTCACTTTGCACCAATACAGTGTACAACTACTATATCCACCCGCAGTGGGACGAAATTGGTTCAACCACCCTATACCTGAAAATCCTTTATGTGAATTACGAGCTCCGATACTGTGTGATTGAGCTGATGGGCGAATGGAACGATTGTTTGTATAATGACATCATGTACCTAAAAAGGAATATCGTGGAGCCCATGCTGGATGAAGGAATACACAAGTTTATCCTGATCGGCGAAAATGTGTTGAATTTTCATGCCTCCGAAAACGATTATTACCAGGAATGGTTCGAGGATGTTGAAGGGGGGTGGATTGCTGCACTCAATCTGAGAGATCACGTAATCAGGGAGTTTGAAACAGTTTTTATTGAACATTATATTGCAATGGGTGGCAGGCTCAGCAACCTGAACTGGCGGCCTTTAAGCCCTGAACAATTGCTTTATGCCGTTGAAAGCCTTTTAATAAAGCGTCTGCAACCTCATTAAATATCACTACAGCCATGATCAAACACTATGATATTACCATAACAGGGAAAGTCCAGAATGTCGGGTTCAGGTTTTATGCGCAAAAAACAGCCCATGAACTTGAGGTAACCGGTTTTGTTAAAAACCTGAAAAACGGAAGTGTATACATTCAGGCCGAAGGCGAGGAAGAAAGCCTGAAGGCTATGGTTGAATGGTGCCACAAAGGTCCTCCCTGGGCCAGTATTGAAACGGTTACAGTTGAAGAATCTTCGGTTCTCAATATGAGGGGATTTCTGGTAAAATAACCTGATTTCCTGTTGCAGGGTGTTAACGCTCAGCACTCCAATATGACTTTTTGTGCCCTCAGCATTTCCCTTTTTCCCGGAGGGCCTGCCAGTCGTTCAACAGCATAGCCTGCTTTTTTCAAATTTCGTCTAACTTCACCCATCGCTGAATAGGTTACCAGGATACCGTTGACAGCCGTTGCTTCGAATAGTTTTTTAAACACATGAATTGTCCATAATTCAGGTTGCACCGCCGGGGCAAAAGCATCGAAATAGATCAGGTCGAAAAAGTTGCCCGGAAGTTCCGCATGCTCAATTTTTTCATACAGTTTGATGAAATTGAAGCCGCTGCTTAACGAAACTGTTGTTTTACAGGGGCTTTGGTGTATTCTATGAAATAAAGTTGTGTCCTGTAAGCCTTTAGTTAAGGTATCATAATTTAGTTTTTGCCAGATTTCTGCCGGCAAAGGGAAAGGTTCATAAGCATGATAATGTATCACAGTTCCGGCCAGCCGGGCATGAAAAAATGTGAGCAAGGCATTTAATCCTGTTCCGAATCCCACTTCGAGAATGTTGATTTGTTCTTGCTTAACCGCCTCTAACCCGGCTTTTATATAAACATGTTGCGACTCCTGTATGGCTCCGTAAACCGAATGATAGTATTCGTGCAAATCCGGAACATACAAAGTGTGCGAACCATCCTTTGTGGTGATAATTTCTGCTGCCATATTATATTTATGCCTGCAAAGATATAACTATCAGCTTGCTAAGTGTTCAGTTGCGCTTAATATCCCTGACTTTTATTGCAAGATAAAACAAACCGCCAATGCAGCCGTTAATTTAATTAATTGTGAATTTTTAGTTTTACAATTTCTGCAGAATCATTTTTTCATTTATTTTTAAGCTATGCCATATCTTAACACCATATTGTCCGGAACCGGTAGTTATATCCCTGATGTTGTTATTGATAACAGCCAGTTTGTCAAGCAGGTTTTTTTTGAGAAAGACCAAACTTTTATTGACAGCCCGGGAGAAGTGGTTGTGAATAAATTCCGCGACATTACAGGCATTGCCGAACGACGTTGGATCACCGAAGATCAAACCTGCTCTTCAATTGCAGCCATTGCAGCTGAAAGCGCAATCAATGATGCCGGAATTGATCGCGAAACCATTGACCAGATTATTGTTGCACATAACTTTGGCGATGTAATCAAAGGCACCGTTCAATCAGATGCGGTACCCAGCCTGGCCTCGCGGGTTAAGCACTTGTTGGGAATAAAGAACCCCTTTTGTGTACCCTATGATATCCTTTTTGGCTGTCCGGGTTGGATTCAGGGCATTTTACAGGCTGATGCATTCATACGTTCCGGCTATGCAAAACGATGCCTGGTAATCGGAGCTGAGACACTTTCAAGGGTTGTTGATAAGTTTGACCGCGATACCATGATTTTCTCCGATGGCGCCGGAGCTGCCATTGTTGAAGCTCAGGAATCAGACCAAAAGTCCGGAATTCTCTCCACCGCAGTCATGTCGCATACCGAAGAAGAATCGTCATACCTTTACATGGGCAAATCCAATGCCCCTGAAAGCGATCCCCAAACCAGGTACATCAAAATGTTTGGCCGTAAGGTTTATGAATATTCCCTTTCTAATGTGCCGGAAGCCATGAAAGCAGCCCTCGACAAATCGGGAATACCTATTTCAGATGTGAAAAAAGTGCTGATTCACCAGGCCAATGAAAAAATGGATGAAGCCATTGTAAAACGTTTTTACAGGCTCTACGGATTAAAGATTGATACACGAAAAGTCATGCCTATGAATATCCAGGAACTGGGCAATAGTTCAGTGGCTACGGTTCCGACCCTCTATGATATGATCCTGAACAGAAAAATCCACAATCACGAAATCAACCCGGGAGACATCCTGCTATTTGCTTCGGTAGGAGCGGGCATGAATATCAATGCATTTGTATACAGGCAATAGGCCGTCGGTATTCTGACTTAAGGAATAAGGGTCAACCGGACTGAGATTGATGCTCCGTGGGTTGGTTTGATTTGAACAACAAATACACCCGGGCGAACTCCTCCAAGCGAAAACTCAGGAAAAGGAGATAAGTGTAGCCCGTAATCGCGAACCAATCTGCCTTGCAGGTCATACATCTTTACTGAAACAGCTTCTTCTACTATACAATTTGAAATCCGAAATGAAGAAGATGCAGGGTTTGGGTACACAAGCAATGTATTGCTTTTCAATGCTGGGTTTCCTATTCCAACGGTGCAGTCCATCATGTTCAGGCCATAAGAAAGAAGTGTGCTGTCAAGAACAGCGGTGGATGGAGGGAAAATGTATTGGTTTACTATTTCGCCGTCGGGCGCGATAAGGATCACACTGATAAATGATTCGATCTGGTAATCACTGGTAATGTCATTTCCATAACCCTCTAATCCACTCAGGGCCGGGAAAAGCAGATTATAATACTGATGATGTTGCGAAAGCTGGGCATTGGTAGCTCCCCAGTTCACACCTAGAACGATCACATCACCGTTGTTGCAGCCGAAATTTTCATAGGTTTGGCTTATGTGGGGGCTATATGTCATACATGTGCCGCAATTTACAGTGTAAAAGCTCAGCAATACATATTTGCCATCGTCAAGATAGGTTGTCAGGTTATGTGTGATCCCCGAAATATCTTTCGCTTCAAAATGAACGGCATTGGTAAGCAGCGTTTGTGTGCTGGCTGAAAAGGAAAGGGTTAAAGCGATAACTAAAAGGTAAAAACTCTTCATGTTTGGTTAGGTTTTAATGCTGCAAATATATAGAAAATTACATTTGTTCCAGTGGTTCATGCGCAGACATGAAAATTAACCTGCATCAGCAATGCTGGAATGTGAAGCTTGGCTTAGATACATTCAAAAAAAAAGGCCAGAAAACAATCCTGGCCTAACTGAGTAGCGGGGACCGGATTCGAACCGATGACCTTTGGGTTATGAGCCCAACGAGCTACCTCTGCTCCACCCCGCAATATATTTTAACTTTAAAAAGAACTATTCATTTACACTCCGAACCGATGTCCGCCGCGGCGGATAT